>Ga0163162_10001712_pt1 | contig 20568 bp, 22 predicted proteins | sample S55metaG_FD_115310 | JGI IMG/M metagenome (GOLD analysis project Ga0163162, IMG submission 115310) | Switchgrass rhizosphere microbial communities from Kellogg Biological Station, Michigan, USA - S5-5 metaG | ecosystem: Host-associated > Plants > Roots > Rhizosphere > Soil | place: USA...
ACCACACCAGGCGGCACGACGTGCAGTGGTCCACCACCACCGGTTGCGCGCCATGGCCCTGCAGTGGCAGGTGCGCCATCGTGCGCTGGCATTGCGGACATGCGCGCAGTGGCTGGGTCGGTGCATCGGCCATGCGGCATTGTCCCGACCTGGGCCGGCGCATCGCGTGCATCCGCCACGGCGCGGCGCAACGCCGTGCGATCGACAATGCGGCCATGCCACACGAACGGGTGGATTGCGTCGTCGTCGGTGCCGGCGTGGTCGGGCTGGCCTGCGCCCGCGCGCTCGCGCAGGCTGGCCGCGAGGTCATCGTGCTGGAGGCCGAGGCCGCGTTCGGCACCGCCACCAGCGCACGCAACAGCGAGGTGATTCATGCCGGCATCTACTACCCAACGGGGTCGCTGCGCGCGCAGCTGTGCGTGCGCGGCAAGACGCTGCTGTACGACTACTGCGCCACGCATCAGGTGAACCACCGCCGCTGCGGCAAGCTGATCGTCGCGCAGGACGACGCCGAGGTGGGCCAGCTCCAGGTGATCGACCAGCGCGCCCGCGCCAACGGCGTGCCCGATCTGCAATGGCTCACGCGCGACGAGGCGCTGGCGCTCGAACCGCAGCTGCGGTGCACGAGCGCGCTGCTGTCGCCATCGACCGGCATCGTCGACAGCCACGGGCTGATGTTGGCGCTGCTCGGCGATGCGCAGGCCGCGGGCGCGATGCTGGCGCTGCAGTCGCCGGTGCAGCGTGCAGCGATCACGCCCGACGGCATTGCGCTTGAGGTGGGCGGCGACAGTGCGATGACGCTGCTCGCCGGCGCAGTGGTCAACAGTGCCGGCCACGGGGCGCCGGTGCTGGCCGCGGCGACGCGGGGGCTGCCGGCCGACCACGTGCCGGCGCGCTACTTCGCGAAGGGCAACTACTTCACATTGAGCGGCCGCTCGCCGTTTTCGCGCTTGGTGTACCCCGCGCCGGGACAGTCGAGTCACCTCGGCGTGCACCTGACGCTCGACCTCGGCGGCCAGGCCAAGTTCGGCCCCAGTTTCCATTGGGTCGACGGGCTCGACTACCAGGTCGACGAACGCGAGGCCGACCACTTCTACGACGAGGTGCGCCGCTATTGGCCCGGCCTGCGCGACGGCGCGCTGCAGCCGGGCTACGTCGGGGTGCGGCCGAAGATCCGCGGCCCCGGTGAGCCGGCGCAGGACTTTCGCATCGACGGGCCCGCAACCCACGGGGCGCGCGGCCTGGTCAATCTGTTCGGCATCGAATCGCCCGGCCTCACCTCGTCGCTGGCCATCGCCGAGCGCGTGGCCGCGCTGCTCGCGCGGCCGGCGCGTTGACTGGTCGCCGCACCATGGCCGGCAGCGATGTCGACGGCGCCCGCCCCGCAGCACGCGGCACGCCGCCGCTGCGGCTTTTCCTCGCGCTGTGGCCGACGCCCTCGGTGCGCACGGCACTCGCCGCGCGGCGCGACGCGATCGGCTGGCCGCGCGAGGCCCGCGTGGTGAGCGACGACCGGCTGCACCTGACGTTGCACTTCATCGGCGCGGTGCCGCGCACGCTGTGGCCCCGACTGCCAGGCGCGTTGCGCGTGCCGTGCCATGGCATCGCGCTGCAGTTCCAGGCCGCGCGCGCCTGGCCGCATGGCCTGGTGGTGCTGCCGGCCCGCACGGTGAGCGATGCGTTGCGCGAGCTGCATGCCGCGCTGGGGCGCGCGCTGACGGGCCTCGGCTTGCCGGTGGAGCAGCGCGCGTTCCGCCCGCACGTCACGTTGGCGCGGCGCGCGGCGGGCGCTCAGCTGCCGGCGACGCTGCCGCTGCTCAGCTGGCGCAGCGGCAGCTACGCGCTGGTCAATTCCGATCCGGTGGCCGGCTATCAGGTGCTGGCACGCTTCGATGCGCGCGGCGTCACGCTGCCAGCAACGCGGCGAACTGCCACAGAGCGAAGCCGGCCAGCACCAGCGCCGAGAGCACGTTGACACGGCGTCGCCAGCGCAGATCGAAGCGCTCGCGCAGCCGGCCCACGACGGTGCTGAGCAACAGCCACCACAGCGCCGAGCCGAGCAGAACGCCGGCGACCATCACGCTCGGCGAGGCGACCGCCGCCCGCCCGGCCATCACGCCGAACACCGCAATGAACGACAGGATCGTCGCCGGGTTGCTCAACGTCAGCACGAAGGTGCCCGCGAAGCAGCGCAGCAGGTCATTGCCGCCGCCCGCCTGCGCGGCGCGCGCGGCCACCGGTGCGCGCCAGATCGACCACGCCATCCACAGCAGGAACACACCGCCTGCGAGGGCGAGCGGCGTGCGCGCCGCGGTCAGCATCTGGATCATCGCGCTGACGCCATAGGCGCCGATCGCGCCGTACACCGCGTCGGCCATCGCGGCGCCGAGGCCGGTCGCAAGCCCTGCGGCCGAGCCGAGCTGCAAGGTGCGCTGGATCGTCAGCAGGCCGATCGGCCCCACCGGCGCGGCGATCGACAGGCCGATCAACAGCGATTGCAGGAACAGCGACAGCAGCGGCATCCAGTCGTGGCTCATCGCCACTCATTGTGCCGGCGTCAGCCGGCGTCATCCGCGCTTGCCGCAAGATCTGCGGCAACCACGACAACGCCTCAACGCACGGGGATGCGATGCGCTGGATCGGGCCGCCGCCCGGTGAGCGCGCGCCGCAGGCCGTCGTCGAACACCTGACGCGTCAGTGGCTTGAGCCAGTACTCGTAGGCGCCCAGGCTCATCGCCTTGATGATGTCCATCGACAGCGCGTTGCCCGTCAGGATGTTCAGGCGCAGGCCGCGCGAGGTGATGTCGATGTTGAGCTCGCGCACCACCTCGAGGCCGGAGATGTCGGGCAGGTTCATGTCGAGCAGCACGAAGTCGGGCCGCTCGCGCCGCACCAGCAGCACGCCTTCGCGCCCGGTGGCCGCGTGCAGCATCTCAACGCCCGGATGGCGCGCCACCAGCGCGCGCACCAGCACCACGTTGGTCTCGTCATCCTCGATGTAGACGACCCGGCCGCGCAGCGGCGGCTCGTGCCCAGGACCGGTGGCGGCGTCGCGCGTCGGCGTGGCCATCGTGCAGGACTCCTTGCCCCTCCCGTCCAACAGGACCTTCAGGATACGTCGGTCGAGCCGCGGCGCAACCCCCTGCAGGGGACTTGCAGGGTTACTGATTAGGTGTTCGGCGCGCGCGTCGCACCAGCCCATCGATCGCCAGCACGTAGCCGTCGACGCCGAAGCCCACCACGATGCCGGCCGCCGCGCTCGAAAGGTACGAGTGGTGGCGAAACGGCTCGCGCGCGTGCACGTTGGAGATGTGCAGCTCGATCACCGGCACGCCGGTGCCCTTGATCGCGTCGTGCAGCGCCACCGACGTGTGCGTGTAGGCGCCTGCATTGAACACCACGCCGAGCAGCTCGCCCGCGCGGTGCGCGACACCGGCCTCGTGGATCCAGTCGACCAGCTGGCCCTCGTGGTTGGACTGCCGGCATTCGATCGCCACCTGCAGGCGCGCACCGGTGTCGTGGCACAGCGCCTCGACGTCGGCCAGCGTCGCCGCGCCGTACACCGCGGGCTCGCGCGTGCCGAGCAAGTTGAGGTTGGGACCGTTGAGGACCAGGATCTTGGACAAGCGTCTCACTCCCGCGCGACGCTGCGCGCCTTGCGCAGACGCATCGCGCCCGGCAATGGTACCGAGCGGCGCAGGACGTCCTCGCCGAGCCACAAAGCCGAGCGGCGTGCGCGTTGCGCCACGGCGGACGGAGGCATTTGCTGGTAGTCGTCGTTGAACACCTCGAAGCTGTAGTCGCCTCGGTAGCCGAGCCGATCGACCCGGCGCACCAGCTCGGCCACCTCGGTGCTGTGCACGCCCTCGCCGGGGAACACGCGGAAGTGGCGCGCGGTGGCCATGCGCTCCTCGAACGTGCGCGTCTCCTGCCACATGAAATCGGACAGCTGCACCAGGAAGATCTTGTCGGGATCGATCGCATCGAGCTCGTCGAGCGGCGTCTTGGCCGCGAAGATGTGGAACGAGTCGATGCCCAGCCCCAGGTTGGGCGCGTCGGCGCGGCTCACCACCTCCCACGCGGTGGTGAATTCGTTGATCGTGCGGCCCCAGCTCAAGCCTTCGTAGGCGATCTTGATGCCCAGCGGCACCGCCAGCATGGCCAGCTTGCGCAGATCGCGCGCCAGCGCGTCGATGTCTTGCGTGGCGTGCGTGCTGGTCGACGAACAGGCCAGCAGCAGCGGCGCGCCAACGGCGCGCGCCATCTCGAGCATCGACTTGGCGATGTCGACCTTGTAGTCGTGCAGGTGGCCGGCCAGGCCCTCGAAGTCGCGCAGCACCTGGAAGCCCGTGACGCGCAGGCCGCTCGCCTTGATGACGCGCACCGCGTCGTCGACGCCCTCGGCATGGCCGGTCAGGTCGCTCGCCTTGAGCATCACCTGCGAAAAGCCGGCATCGCGCATCGCGCGCAACTTGTCGGGCAGGCTGCCCGCCAGCGTGATCGTGTCCATGCCGAAATCGTCGACGAACCCGGTTTGCCGCGTCATGTCGCAGCCCTCTCGCTGTGCACGAGTTCGAACATCACGCCGCCGAGCTGGCTCTTGGTCAGCGCGCCGCGCGTGCCGCTGTGCAGGTCGCTCGACTCGACGAACTCGACGCCGCGCGCGCCCAGCGCCTTGACGGCCGCCACCACGTCGGAGGTGCCCAGCCCGACCCGGCTCAGGCTCTCGTCGCCTTCGACGTCGACGATGCCGGGATCGGGCTCGATCAGCTGCAGGTAGAACTTCTGGCATGGGCTGCGCAGGATGCGGCCCTTGGGCAGGATGCCGAAGCGCTGCTCGTCGGGCACCACGTCGAAGCCGAACAGCTCGCGATAGAACTCGCTCCAATCCTCCATGCGATCGTTGCCGATGTACTGCACGAGGCCGAACCAGTGCAGCCCCGCCAGCGCCGGCGGCGCTCGCTCGACGGTGGGGATCGGCACGAAGTCGACGTCGTAGATCGAGAACTCCCGATAGCGATCGACGAAATAGATGCGGCTGGCGCCCACCCCGTGGATGGCCGGGATGTTGAGCTCCATCACCTCCACGTGCGTGGGCACCGCCCAGGCGCCGTGCTCGAGCGCATGCCGGTAGGCCGCCGCCGCGTCGCGCACCCGCAGCGCGACGGCGGCGATCGCCGGCGTGTCGGTGGGTGCCGCGCTGCGCGCGCCGACGTGCGCGTTGATCACTACGTTCATCGAGCCCTGCCGGTACAGCAGCACCTCGCGCGATCGGTGGCGCGCCACGGGCTTGAAGCCCATCATCTCGAGCACCTGCCCCAACGCCTGCGGCCGGCTGGTGGCGTACTCGACGAACTCGATGCCGTCGAGCCCCAGCGGGTTGGCGAGGTCGCTGATGGCTTCGCGTTGAGTGGACGGAGGCATGAGGGTCCTACCTGCAGCTGTAGCTGCTCGGGAGTTTCGCGGGGCCGCTGCCGTCCCAGGTGGTTCGCTTCGGGTAGACGCACACCGGATAGCTGACGCTGTTGTCGCGCGAGGTCAGCAGCAGGTCCCCCGGCGCTTGGCCCTTTTCCACCCAGTCGACCAGCGCGCTGAAGAACTGGTCTTGCTCGCGCGTGGGCGTCTGGTTCGCGTTGCCGGGCAGCTTGGGCAGCGGCACCGTGTTGTTGTTGCCGCTCACGGTGTAGGCACGGCCTTGCGAACTGTGCGCAGCGCCCGGCACGAGGTACATGCGCATGAACTTCTGCACCTCGGCGTGGCCGCCCATCGCCGCCACCACGCGCTCGTGATAGTGGACGTTGCCCGCCGGTGGAATGGCATCGTCGACCAGGCCGCTGTGCACGATTGCCTTGCGGTTGAGGTCGCGCAGCTTGCGCAGGTCGGCGACGTCGGTGCTGTAACGGCTGAACTGCGTGGACTGCGCCGCCACGTACTTGCGCGCCGCCTCGGTCAACGCCGCGTAGTCGAGCTCCAGCCACTTGTTGCGCACCGCGGTGGAGGCATTGCTGATCGGAATGGCCGAGGTGGCGCTCGCGTCGGCGGCATAGCGCACGTCTTGCAGCGCCAGCGCCACGCTGTCGGTGGGTGCGCTGGTGATCTGGCCGGCGATCGCGGTGCTCTTGGAAAAAGTCCACCACGTCTGCTTGGCGCCGAGCGCCTTGCCGCTGCGGCTGTCGACGCTCTGGTTGGGGTCCCAGCTGCCGTCGGGCGTGGCGCCGTACCAGATCTTGTCGAGCGCGGTCGCCTCTTGCAAGCTCATGCAGCTTGCCGCATCGGCGTTGCTGCCGGTGACACCGTTGCCGGCCACGCCGGTGCACAGCATGCCGGCGTCGCGCGCGGGGTCGTAGTCGCAGCTGAACGGGTCGAGCAGGAAGCCCAGCCCCGCCTTGTCACAGTGGGCCACCGCGCGCCGGTTGGCGGCCTCCACCTTCTTGGCGAATGCCGCGGCTTGCGGTTTGTCGAGCGCGCTGTAGCCCAGCTCGGTCTTCATCACGATCTGGGTATACAGCGCGGTGGTGCCTACCAGTGGCGCACTGATCAAGGGCTGGCCGATCAGGTAGCCGTCATAGAGCTCCGGGAACTCCTGCATCACCTTCAGCCCCTGGCGCCCGCCTTGCGAGTGGCCATCGTAATAGGCGTACTTCGGTGCCTTGCCGTAGTAGCGGCTGACCAGTGCCTTGGTCTTGACGGCTTGCTCGACCATCGCGCGCGTCGTGAAATCGAGGAACGACTCGGTGTTGATCTTGCCGCTGGACAGGAACGTGAACGAGCCGTCCTGATACCACGGCTGGCCGGCATCGGTGGTGCCCGACGCGTAGCCCATGTTGGCGTTGACGATGGCGGGCACCTTGCTGCCGATCTGGTCGGCATAGCGATGACCCCCACCGACCCAGCCGCCACCGCCGTAGTTGCGGATGCGCTCGTTCCAGTTAGCCTGCGCGGGCAGCCACACCTCGATGCCGATGCCTCGGGAGTAGGAGCGCGCCGAGGTGTCGGTTTCGGCGGTGGCGCCGGGCCCGACCAGCAACTTGACCAGGCACAGGTCGGCGGCGGCCGTGATCGGTGCAGCGGAATCCGGCGCGGTGAGTGCCTCGCCCTTCTTGATTTGTCGAACGGCGACGACCATGGTGTCGCCGTCGGGCCTGAACGCGGTCTTGATGCCGTCATCACAGGCCAACGGCTGCGTTGAGGTGGGTGCGGTGCTGCCGCACGCGACCAGCAGCGCGACGCCGGGCAAACCGATCGCCAGCGCCGCGCTGCGAATGCGGCGGTAGGCCGGAGCACCCCGCTGGACGCGGGTCGGCTCGATCGACATGAGAGGGTCTCCTCGGTGTTCGATGGCGCTCGACCCGTCACTCTGCGCGGGCCGCGTCGAGCGGCGCGATCAGGTCGAGAAAGTGCCGGCGCATGCGTTCGGCATCGGGCTCCAGCCCGGTGAAGAGCCGGAACGCGCCCACCGCCTGGCCCACGGCCATCGTGCCGCCGTCGCACACGGCGCAGCCGGCGCGGCGCGCCGCCGCGAGCAAGGCCGTCTCGAGGGGGAAATACACGATCTCGGATACCCACAGGCTGCTGCGCAGCAAGCGCTCGGGCAGCGGCAGGCCGGGCATCTTGGCCATGCCGGTGGGCGTGGCGTGGATCAACCCGGTGGCATCGGCGAGCGCTGCGTCGGCGTCGAGCCCGCCACGCGCGCGGGAGCCCCCGTAGCGCTTGTTCAGCTCATCGGCCAGTGCACTCGAGCGCGCGGCGTCCGCGTCGACCAGCGAAAGCCGCCCGGCGCCGAGCCGCAACACCGCGTGTGCGATCGCCGAGCCGGCTCCGCCGGCGCCGAGCAACACCACGCGCGACAGGTCCGCCGCGGGCAACGTGCGGCGAAAACCCCAGGCCCAGCCCGAGCCGTCGGTGTTGTGGCCCGTCGCACGGCCAGCGTCGAACACCACGGTGTTGACCGCCCCCATCGCGGCCGCTTCGTCGGACAGCGCGTCGAGCAGCGGAATGACCGCCTGCTTGCACGGGTAGGTGATGTTCAGGCCCGCGAACCCCATGGTGCGCGCGGCGTCGATCAAGCGCGGCAGGGCGCCAGCGCCATCGGCGCTGCGCTCGACGTCGATCAGCTGATAGTGCAGCCGCAAGCCTTGCTCTCGCGCCTCCTGCTCGTGCAGCGCCGGCGACAGCGAGTGCTGGATGCCGGCGCCGATCAGGCCGATCAGCAGCTTGCGCCCGGCCTTCGGTGCGCCGGGTTCATGCGATGCGGCGGACGGGCCGTTGGCCGGGACAACCATCAGCGTCCTCGCGGCTCACTTGCGAAGCTTGGCCAACTCGGCCTGCATCTCGGACACCGTCGCGGCAATGGCCGCGCCGTGCTTTTCGACCACCGGCTTGAGCTTCTCGCGCAGCTTGGTCTGCTCGGCTGCCGACAGTTCGGTGACCTGCATGCCGGCCTTCTTCAAGGCGTCGAGGTCGCCCGCGGCCTTGTCGCGGTTGACCTGACGCTGGTATTGCGCCGCTTCGGTGGCGGCGTCTTGCAGCGCCTTCTTCTCGTCGGCTCCCAACGCGTCCCACACTTTCTTGCTGAACACCAGCGACTGCGGGTTGTACTGGTGGTTGGTGATCGCGAGATACTTCTGCACCTCGTTGAACTTGTTGGCGACGATCACCGACAACGGGTTCTCCTGGCCGTCGACCGCCTTTTGCTCGAGCGCCGCGTACAGCTCGGGAAACGCCAGCGGTGTCGGATTGGCGCCCAGCGCCTTGACCCAGTCGACGTTGATCGCATTGGGGATCACACGCAGCTTCAGGCCGGCGATGTCGTCGACCGTGCTGATCGGCCGCTTGCTGTTGGTGAGGTTGCGAAATCCCAGCTCGAAATACGCCAGGCCGACCAGGCCCTTTTCCGCGAGCTTGGCGTGCAGCTTCTGGCCGAACGGGCCGTCGACCACCGTGTCGGCCTCCTTGGCGTTGGCGAACATGAAAGGAAAATCGTAGACCTCGAAGTCCTTGACCTGCGAGGCCAGGATGCCCGAATTGAGCAGCACGAATTCGATCGTGCCGCCCTGCGAGGCCGACACCGTCTGCGCGTCGCCGCCCAGCGTGCCGCCAGGGAACACGCTGACCTTGATCTTGCCGCCGCTCTTGGCCGCCACCAGTTCGGCGAACTTCTCGGCGCCGGTGACCAGCGGATGGCCCTTGGGGTTCTGCAGCGCCAGCTTGAAGGTCTTGTCCTGCGCCTGCGCGAGCGAACCCGTGAGAGCGAGCACGCCTGCCGCCACGATGGCGCGCAGCAGTGTCGATCCTGTCATCGTCGTCTCCTAGTCGAGCGGTTGTGCAGTCAGCCGGCAAACCATTTGGCGGGCACGGTGACCAGTTGGGGGAACAGCACCATCAGAAACATCACCGCGAACTCCGCGCACATGAACGGCACGACGCCGCGGGTGACCTCGTCCATCTTCATGCGGCCGACGCCGGCCACCACGTTGAGCACGGTGCCCACCGGCGGCGTGACCAGGCCGATGGCGTTGTTGATGATGAACAGCACGCCGAAGTACACCGGGTCGATGCCGGCGGCCTTGACCACCGGCATCAGCACCGGCGTCATGATCAAGATGGTGGGCGTCATGTCCATCGCGGTGCCCACCGCCATCACCAGCACCATGATCGCGATCAGCAGCAGCGTCGGATTGCCCATGAACGGGTCGAGCAGCGAGATCATCTGCGCCGGGATGTTGGCCACCGTGATGAGCCACGCGCTGACCATCGCGGCGGCCACCAGGAACATGATCACCGCGGTGGTCTTGGCGGCGGTGACGAACACCTCCAGCGTCTGGCGCAGGTTCATCTCGCGGTAGATCACGGTGGCGACGAACAGCGCGTACACCGCCGCCACCACGGCGGCCTCGGTGGGCGTGAAGACGCCGAACTTCAGGCCCACCAGCACGATCACCGGCAGCACCAATGCCCAGGTCGAATCGCGCAACGCCCTCAGTTTCTCGCCGGCGCTGGCCTTGGGCGGCGGTGCGCTGCCGTCGCGCCGCGCCACCCACCACCAGGTGATGGCGATCGACACGCCCATCAGCAACCCGGGCACGATGCCGGCCAGGAACAGCTTGCTGATTGACACGTTGGCCGCGACGCCGAAGATCACGAAGCCGATCGACGGCGGGATCACCGGCGCGATGATGCCGGCCGACGCGATCAGGCCACCGGCCTGGTCCTTGCGATGTCCCGCGCGCACCATCATCGGCAGCAGCAGCGCGGCCAGCGCCGCGGTGTCGGCCACCGCCGAACCCGACAGCGCCGCCATCAGGCAGGCCGCCAGGATCGTCACGTAGCCGAGCCCGCCGCGCACATGGCCCACCAGCGTCATCGCCAGCTGCACGATGCGCTTGGACAGCCCGCCGACGTTCATGATCTCGCCGGCCAGCATGAAGAACGGCACCGCCAGCAGCGGGAAGCTGTCGGCGCCGTTGATCACGTTCTGCGCCAGGATCTGTGGGTCGAACAGGTTGAGCTGCCACATCAGTGCCACACCTGACACCAGCAGCGAGTAAGCGATCGGAATGCCGAGCGCCATGGCGCCGAGCAGCGAGCCGAGGAAGATGAAGACGGTCATGGGCAGCGTCCGTGGGGTGGCTTCAGCGGCGCTCGTCGGCGCGCTCGCCGAGGTGCAGCGCATCCACCTGGGCCAGGTCTTCCGACTCCTGCACCATCACCAGGTCTTCGTCGCGCACGCGGCCGCTGACGGTCAGCCACAGGTGGTGCAGCAGCAGCACGCCCGAGGCGATCGCGAAGACCACGCCGGCGCCGTAGAAGATCGCCACCGACGCCCCGGTGACGGGCGCCTCGACGTCCCAGTTGATGCGCGCCTGCGCGACGCTGCCCTGCAGCAACAGCCAGGTCACGTACAGCATCGACAGCTGGGCCAGCGCGAGGCAGATGCGCTTGCCGCGCGGGCCGAGGCGGCCGATCAACATGTCGGTGCCCAGGTGTGCGTGCTCGTGCAGTGCCACCACGGCGCCGAGAAACGTGAGCCAGACGAACAGCCAGCGCGACAGCTCTTCCGACACCGTGATGCCGGAGTTGAAGGCGTAGCGCAGCACCACGTTGCCGAACACCAGCACCACCATCAGGGCCAGCAGCAGCGCGGTGATGACGTTGAGCGCCTTGCAGAAGGCGTCGAAGGCCGATTTCATGCTTGTCTCCTTGATGCCGTCGGGTGCGCGCAGCGCCTCGCGGCAGGGCATGAGTGCGTAATGTACGAACTGGTTCGTTTTCAATCCAGCGAAGACCCGGGCGCTGAGTCGGGATTTGGCGGCCGCCCGCGGCCGCCTACTTGCGCACGAAGCGCACCACCATCTCGATGATGCTGTCGCGGCGCGCGATCAGCGCCGCCGGCGCGTCGAGATCGCGCTTGAAGATGAGCGCGAAGGTGTGGCGGTTGGCGACGTTGAACACGGACAGCGCGCTGATCGACATGTGCAGGTCGATCGGGTCGAGTCCAATACGGAACACGCCGTCTGCGACCCCGCGCTCGTAGACGCGGCGCAGGCCGTCGATGGCCGGCACGTTGAGCTTCTGGATCGACTTGCTGCGCGCCAGGAACTCGCCGCGGTGGATGTTCTCGGTCATCACCAGGCGGATGAACTCCGGGTGCGCGAGCTGGTAGTCGACCGTGTGGCCGACCAGCTTGCGCAGCGCATCCTCGGGTGGCAGGTCGTCGAGGTGCAGCTCGGCCTCGATCGCGCGCATGCGGCGGTAGGCCTCTTCCAGCACCACGATGTACAGCGCCTCCTTGCTGCCGAAGTAGTAGTAGATCATGCGCTTGCTGGTGCGCATCGCGTCGGCGATCACGTCGATGCGCGCACCGGCCAGCCCCTTGTCGGCGAACTCGCGCGTCGCCACCTCCACGATGTCGGCCATCGTGCGCACCGGGTCGTTGGTGCGCGACGCGACAGCGGCAGCCTTGCGCTGCGATGGGCGTGTCCGCCCCTTCTTTTGTACCGTTTGGTTCATTGATGGCGAGCGTAGCAGGGTCTGCGCAGCCGCGGAAGGCCGCGCGGCCCTGGCGCGCCCGCCACCACCGTGCCGTTCGGCATCACGGCGGTGTGCCACCGCCGCCGCTTCTGTCAATGCAATACCAGCAGCGGCAGCTTGCTCTTGGCCAGCACGTTCTTGGTGTGCGAGCCGAACAGCAAGTCGCCGAACGCGCCGCGGCCATGCGTGGTCATCACGATCATGTCGCACTCGAGGTCGCGCGCGACATCGACGATGGCCGCATCGACCCGGTCGGTGCACACATGGCGGCCGGTGAAGGCGACGCCGGCTTCGCTGGCCAGCTCGCCGAAGCGCGCCAGCACGTCCAGCGCGTGCAGGTCGGTGCGCTGGTCGTGCACGTCGCGCGCACGCGCGTAGGCGATCGGCTGCGTGCCGGCGTTGGGCAGCGGCATGTCGGGCTCGACGACAAACCCGGTGATCTGCGCACCGAGCTGGCGCGCCAGATCGATGCTGGCACGCATCGCGCGCTCGGACAACTCGCCGCCATCCACGGGAACCAGCAGGTTCTTGTACATCGTCCGCTCCACTGAAGTGCTCCTGGCCACTTTAGGCCGCCCCGGTGGAGGCCGCGTTGACGACCATCAAGCCCCGGGGTTTCTCGGGTTCCGGCGCTGTGGCCGGCGGGCAAAACTCACCGCGCTCGTACACAACCAGGAGTTCTCATGCCATCCCAGGCCTCGTTCTCGCGCGCGATCGTGGCTGCCGCAGCGGCGTGGTGCGTCGCCGGCAGTGCCCAGGCGCAGGAAACCTTCAAGCTCGGCGTCGTCAGCTTCCTGTCGGGGCAGGCGGCCGAGAGCTTCGGCATCCCGGCGGTCAACGGCGCGAAGGTGGTGATCGACGCGTTCAACAAGGGCAGCGCACCGGCGCCGTACAACAAGACCGGCTTCGGCGGCATGAAGATCGAACCGGTGTACGTCGACGAGAACGGCGGCGCCACCAAGCAGGTGCAGGAACTGCGCAACCTGTACGACCGCGAGCAGGTCGACGCGGTGGTGGGCTACGTCGGCTCGGGCGACTGCCTCGCGGTGGCGCCGGTGGCCGAGGAGATGAAGAAGTTCCTGATCCTGTACGACTGCGGCACGCCGCGCATCTTCGAGGACAACAAGTACCAGTACGTGTTTCGCACCGCCAGCCATGCGGCGATGGACAACGTGTCGCTGGTGCGCTACCTGAAGTCGCACAACGTCAAGATCGACAACTTCAACATGATCAACCAGGACTACGCCTGGGGTCAGGACTCGAAGAAGGACTTCACCTGGACGATGGAAAAGCTGTATCCGCAGGCCAAGCCGGGCGAGGACCAGCTGCCCAAGTTCGGCGCCGGCCAGTACGGCACCGAAATCTCCGCGCTGATGGCCAAGTCGGCCGACGTCACGCACTCGAGCCTGTGGGGCGGCGACCTGCAGGCGTTCATCCTGCAGGCCGGTCCGCGCGGCCTGTTCAAGCGCACGCAGGTGGTGTTCTCGGCCGCCGACCACGTGCTGCCGGGGCTGGGCGACAAGATGCCCGACGGCGTGATCCTCGGCGCGCGCGGTGCCTATGGCCAGATGTCGCCGAAGTCGGCCCTCAACGACTGGTGGTGGGACCTCTACGGCAAGGCCTACAACACCTACCCGGTGCAGGCGCCGTACCGCATGGTGCAGTCGCTGCTCGGCCTGAAGCTCGCGGTCGAGAAAGCGATGGCCGCCAACGGCGGCAAGAAGCCGACGCCCGAGCAGTTGGCCGCGGCGCTGAAGGGCTCGGAGTGGGATTCGCCGGCTGGTCGCATCCGCATGGCGCTGGGCGACGGGCACCAGGCGATCCAGGACACCGCGATCGGCAAGACGCGCTACGACGCCGGCAAGAAGATGGTGGTGATCGAGGACGTCGAGCGCTTCAACGCCGAGTGCGTCAACCCGCCGGCCAACATGAAGAGCGAGGAGTGGATCAAGGCCGGCTTCCCCGGCGCCAAGTGCCAGTGAAGTTGACCCCCCCGAAGCGGCCTGGCGGCCGCCTCCCCCCAGGGGGCGCCGCCAGCGGGCCGGCAAAGCCGGATCCGCGGCGTCCGCTTGACTGCGTTGCGACCTGGCTGGGTTGAGCGTGCAAGCTGCGCTGACCATCTTGATCGACGGCCTGACGTACGCGTCGTGGCTGTTCATCGTCGCGTTGGGGCTGACGCTGGTGTTCGGCGTGCTGAAGATCCTCAACGTCGCGCACGGCAGCTTCTACGCGCTCGGGGCCTACGCGGCGGCGAGCTTCGTCGGCTGGGGTGCGAGCCTGAAATGGGCGCCGGCGTTCTCGCTGGTGGCGATGCTGCTGGCCGCGGTGGCGGTGGCGCTTTTGGTGGCCCCGCTGCTGGAGCGCACGCTGCTGCGCTTCTTCTACGGCCGCGACGAAGTGCTGCTGGTGCTGGTGACGTACGCGCTGTTCCTGATCCTCGAAGACGTCACCAAGCTGGTGTGGGGCGCCAACCCGCTCTACGTGTCGGAGCCGTACGGCCTGTTCGGCAACGTCAACCTCGGAGTGCAGACCTACGTCGGCTACGACTTCGTGCTGTTCGTGCTGGCCGTGCTGGTCGGTGGCGGCGTGTGGTGGGGCCTGAACCGCACGCGCCACGGCAAGATCGTGCTGGCCGTGATCCACAGCGCCGAGATCGCCTCCAGCATGGGCGTCAACATCTCGCGCGTGTACGCCATGGCCTTCACGGCCGGCATCTTCCTGGCCGCGCTCGGGGGCGCCTTCACGGCGCCGATGATCTCGGTGTCGCCCGGCATCTCGGTGGGCGTGATCATCGTCTCGTTCGCGGTGGTGATCATCGGCGGGCTGGGCAGCATCGAGGGTGCGGCCATCGGTGCGCTGATCGTCGGGCTGGCGCGCTCGCTGGCCGTGCACCTGGCGCCGGTGGCCGAGTTGTTCTCGATCTACATCGTGATGGCGGTCGTGCTGGTGTTCCGTCCCGAGGGGCTGTTCCAGCGCATCCAGGCGCGCAAGATATGACCACCCCCGAAGCGGCCTCCGGCGGCCGCCTCCCCCTCGAGGGGGCCACGCCAGCGGACCGGCAAAGCCTGATCCGCGGCGCGCGCTTGGGCACCCTCGTCCTGAACGGACTCGGTGCGTTCGGACTGCTCGCTGCTGTCGGCTTCTTCGCGCCCCGGTGGCTCACGTACCTGATCACGATGTCGGCCGGCCACGGGCTGGTGTCGCTCGGCATCGTCTGCCTGATGCGCGGCGGCGTGGTGCCGTTCGGCCAGGGCATGGTGTTCGCGATCGGCGGCTACACCGCGGCGCTGCTGTTCAACAAGCTGGGCTTCAGCGACGCGCTCGGGCTGGCGCTGGCCGGTGGCGTGCTGGCCACGCTGATCGCACTGCCGTTCGCGCCGCTGCTGGCGCGCTATCGCGGCATTTTCTTCGCGATGCTGACCCTCGCCCTGTCGATGGTGACCTACGGGCTGGGCATGAAGCTCGACGTGCTCGGCGGCTCCGACGGCTTCAACGTCGGCCGCGCCACCGTGTTCGGCTGGCGCCCGCCCGATGCCCAGGTAGGCTACGTGCTGTACCTGGTGACGGTGGGCGTGGCCACCGTGCTGGCGCTGCTGGCGCGCGTGTACTTCGACTCGACGCGCGGGCTGGTCACGCTGGCCACGCGCGACAACGAGCTGCGCGTCGAATACCTCGGCGGCTCGGTGCGCCAGGCGATGATGATCAACTTCCTGATCGCAGCGCTGTGCGGCGGCATCGGCGGCGCGCTGGTGGTGCTGTCGCTGGGCCACATCGAGCCGCAGTTCAGCTACTGGACCACCTCGGGCGAGTTCGTGTTCGTCGCCATCCTTGCCGGCTGGCAGAGCGTGGCCGCGGTGTTCGTCGCCAGCATGGTGCTCGAGGTGGTGCGCTCGTTCTCCAGCGCCTACTTCCCGAACACCTGGCAGCTCGCGCTGGGCTTGTTCCTGCTGTTCGTGATCCGCTTCCTGCCGCGCGGCATCGGGTCGTTGTGGATCGGACGCAAACGGTGAGCGACGCCGCATTGCTCGAGGCGCAAGGCGTCGGCAAACGCTTCGGCGCGGTGGTGGCCGCCGCCGACATCAACATCGGCGTGCGCGCCGGCGAGCGCGTCAGCCTGATCGGCAGCAATGGCGCGGGCAAGACCACGTTCGTCAACATGATCACCGGGTATCTGAAACCCGACGCCGGCCACATCCGCTTCGACGGTCGCGACATCACCGCGCTGCACCCGCGCACGATCGTCGGACTCGGCGTGGCGCGCTCGTTCCAGATCCCGCAGCTGTTCGGCGAGCTGTCGGTGCTCGACAACATGCTGGTGGCGAGCGCCTGCCAGGGCACGCACATGAGCTACACCAAGGCAGCGCGCGACGCAGCAGCGGTGGCACGAACCGAGGCGCTGCTGCAGCGCTTCGCGCTCACCGAGCACCGCGAGCGCCGTGTCAGCGAGCTGCCCGGCGGCGTGCGCAAGCTGCTCGACATCGCGATGGCGCTGACCGCCGCGCCGAAGCTGCTGCTGCTCGACGAGCCGACCAGCGGCGTGTCGGCCGAGGAGAAGTTTCCGATGATGGACACCATCATGGCGGCGCTGGGGTCACAGCGCGACACCACGGTGCTGTTCGTCGAGCACGACATGGACATCGTGGAGCGTTACGCCGAGCGCGTGATCGCGTTCTACAGCGGCCGCATCATCGCCGACGACGTGCCGGCCCAGGCGCTCGCCACCGACGACGTGCGGCGCTACGTCACCGGCGAGTTACTGCAGGAGTGAGCCCGTTGGCCGCCGCGTCCATGGCTCGCGCAGTCCCGCGCGGACGGGCCCGCCGCTCGGGGTGGATCCGCGAGGCCCGGCGATGCTGAAGATCGAAGCCATCCACGTGTCGATCCAGTCGGTGCTGGCGCTGCGCGGCCTGTCGCTGACGGTGGCCGATGGCACGATGGTCGGGCTGGTCGGCCGCAATGGCGCCGGCAAGAGCACGCTGATGCGCACCGTGATGGGCCACCTGAAGCCCTCGCAGGGTCGCATCACGCTCGACGGGCAAGACCTCGCGACACTGCCGCGCCATGCGCGCGCGGCGCTCGGCATCGGCTACATGCCGGAGGACCGCGGGCTGGTGCCCGAGCTGACGGTGGAAGAAAACATCCTGGTGCCGGTGTGGGTCAACCCGGCGCTGCAGGTCGAGCAGCGGCTCGCGCTGGTGTATCGCGTGCTGCCCGAACTCACCGAGATGCGCGAGCGGCGCGCGCTGCTGTTGTCGGGCGGCCAGCAAAAGCTGGTGGCGCTGGCGCGTGCGCTCGCGGTGGGCACGCGGCTGCTGCTGCTCGACGAGCCGTTCGAAGGCGTGGCCCCCGCGTTGTCGAAGCGGCTGGCCGAGGTGATCGCGGGCTTGAAGGGCAGCCGCATCGCGGTGCTGATCTCGCAGAGCGACCTCAACCACTCGCGCTCGCTGCTCGACGCCGAGTTCGTGATCGAGCGCGGCGCCAACGTCGCGGCCGCTGCTTCCTGAGGCTGCAGCCCCCCGGGGTCGGCGCGGCGCGCTGCGCGTGCCGACGTCCGGTGCTCTAATGCGGGCCCCACGCCACAAGCGAAACAGGACTGAACCAATGGCCTACATGCTGTTGATGATCGAGCCGACCGAACAACGCAGCACACGCACCCGCGAACAAGGACAGCAGGTGTTCGCGCGCATGCAGCGCTTTGCCGACGAACTGAAGGCGCAGGGCCTGCTGCTCGGCGTCGAATCACTGGCCTCGCTGAAGCAGGCCACGCGCGTGCAGGTGCGCGAGGGCCGCTCGCGCGTGGTCGACGGCCCGTTCGCCGAGGCCAAGGAGATGGTCGGCGGATTCTTCCTGGTCAATTGCGACACGCACGCCGAAGCGGTGGCGCTCGCGCAGCGCTGCCCGGCGGCCGAATGGTGCACCGTCGAAGTCAGGCCGCTCGCGCCGTGCTACGACGACAGCAACGCATGACAGGGTCCAACCCCGAGGCGGCTCAGCGGCCCGGCTGAGCCGGGTCCGCGGGTGTTCGCTGGGTGAGGTTGCACGCCACGATCGGCATGTCGAATCCCGCCCGCCTCGCTCGTCGTGTTGAAGATGGCCCAGTCGATCGAGCGTCGGGCTCGATCGCGCCGGGGGCCGGCAACCGACAGGAGACCGCAATGCGCTTCATGATCATCGTCAAGGCCACCCCCGAGTCCGAACAGGGCGTGATGCCCGGCGAGGCGCTGATCGCCTCGATGGCCGACTACCACGAGCAACTCGCCAAGGCCGGCGTGCTGCTCGACGCCTCGGGCCTGCAGCCGAGCAGCAAGGGCTGGCGCGTGCGCTACGACGGCGTGCAGCGCCGTCTGGTCGACGGGCCGTTTCCGGAGACCACGGAGCTGGTGGCCGGCTACACGATCATCCAGACGCGCACCCGCGAGGAGGCGCTCGAGTGGTCGCGCCGCTTCCCGAACCCGTCGCTCGACGGTGGCGCCGCCGAGGTCGAAGTGCGCCAAGTCTTCGAGCTCGATGATTTCGGCGAAAGCCAGGCCGCCGGGCGCTTCCGCGACATGGGCGTGCTGGCCGGCCACTGACGCCACGCCGGCCACCCCAGGACCCGCACCATGGCAGCCCCCGATGCCCAGCGCGCGATCGAGGCGGTGTGGCGCATCGAGGCGGCCAAGGTGGTGGCCAGCGTCGCGCGCATGGTGCGCGACGTCGGGCTGGCCGAGGAGCTGGCGCAGGACGCGCTGGTGTCGGCGCTCGAGCACTGGCCCGCGCAGGGCGTGCCCGACAACCCAGGGGCGTGGTTGATGACCGCCGCCAAGCACCGCGCGCTCGATTGGTTGCGCCAGGCGGCGCTGCACGCTCGCAAGCACGACGAGCTCGGCCGCGACGCCGATGCGCGCGGCGACCACGTGGTGCCCGACATCGCCGACGCGGTGGCGCAAGCCGAAGGCGACGTGATCGGCGACGACCTGTTGCGGCTGATCTTCACAGCCTGCCACCCGGTGCTGTCGGCCGACGCGCGCATCGCACTGACGCTCAAGCTGCTCGGTGGCCTGTCCACCGAGGAGATCGCGCGCGCCTTCCTGGTGCCCGAGCCGACGATCGCGCAACGCATCGTGCGCGCCAAGCGCACGCTCGGCGAGGCCAAGGTGCCGTTCGAGGTGCCGTCGGCGGACCAGCTGCCCGAGCGCCTGGCATCGGTGCTCGAGGTCGTGTACGCGATCTTCAACGAGGGCTACACCGGGACACGCGGCGAAGACTGGATGCGCCTGGGCGTGATGCACGACGCGCTGCGCCTGGGCCGCATGCTGGCCGAGCTGGCGCGCGACGACAGCGAGGTGCACGGCCTGGTCGCGTTGATGGAGCTGCATGCCTCGCGCGCTGCCGCGCGCGTCGACGAAGACGGCCGGGCGGTGCTGCTGACCGACCAGGACCGTGGGCGCTGGGACCGCCTGCTGATCCGCCGCGGCCTCGGCGCGCTCGAGCGGGCGCGCGCGCTCGCGGTGGCGGCGCGCCAGCCGCTCGGCCCCTACGCGCTGCAGGCGGCGATCGCGGCCTGCCACGCGCGCGCGGCCAGCGCCGCCGACACCGACTGGCCGAGCATCGTCGCGCTGTACGACGCGCTGGCCCAAACGGTGCCGTCGCCGGTGGTGCAGCTGAACCGCGCGGTGGCGGTTGGCATGGCGTTCGGGCCCGAGGCGGCGCTCGAGATCGTCGACCCCCTGCGGGACGACCCGGCGCTGCGCGACTACCAGTGGCTGCCCAGCGTGCGCGCCGACCTGCTGAGCAGGCTCGGCCGCCACGACGAGGCGTGCGCCGAGCTGATGCGGGCCGCCGAGCTGGCGCGAAACGCGCGCGAGCGCGAGCTGCTGCTGGAGCGCGCGCAGGCCGAGGCCCAGGGGGCCCAAGCGGGAAAGCGTCCGAATCGTTTGACTTGAACCTCCACTCTAGAGGCGGCAACCCAGGGGAGACCAAAGGGGAACCGCCATGAAACGCCATACCGCTCGCCTCGTGTCCGCCGCGCTCTCAGCCGTCATCACGTTCGCCGTGCTGGGTGGCATCGGCTTCGTCGCCGACACGCAGTCGGCCAGCTACCCCGAGATGGTGGCGCGCGCCAAGGCGCACGACGCCGCCAAGGCGCCGATCAGCGTCGCCGCCGCGAAGGCCGAGTCCGGCGCCCGTTGAACCGGCGCGCCGCGCAGACTTCCGGCGGCGCGGCGCTCACACCAACTGCACCGTCTGCGCCAGGTGCGACGCCACAGCCTGGATGCGCCGCAGGTGGCGCGACTCCGGGTGCGTCAGCAGCCACAGCTGCGTCTCGCACTCGGCCAGCGAAGGCGTCAGCGCGACCACGTCGTCGTGCAACGCCGCCAGGAACAGCGGCGCAATGCCCACCCCCAGCCCCTGGCGCACGGCGTCGAACACCGCCTGCACGCCATTCAGGCACACCGCCGGCTCGACGCGCGGCAGGTGCTTGCGCCGCCAGCGCACCGACGGATGCTCGGGCAGCGCGTCATCGACAGCGATCCAGGCAACCCCCGCCAGATCAAG
>Ga0163162_10001713_pt1 | contig 20541 bp, 18 predicted proteins | sample S55metaG_FD_115310 | JGI IMG/M metagenome (GOLD analysis project Ga0163162, IMG submission 115310) | Switchgrass rhizosphere microbial communities from Kellogg Biological Station, Michigan, USA - S5-5 metaG | ecosystem: Host-associated > Plants > Roots > Rhizosphere > Soil | place: USA...
AAGGAACGGGACGTGAAAAAACTCAGCGTACAGGACGTGGCAGCCATTCTCGCCAAGCAGAAAGCCAGACATGCCGCGATGCGCGCCGATATGGATAGCTCATGCCGAGAAGCTGCGGCGGTTTCGATCAGGGATATGAGCCCGCGGGATTTGCTTGCCGCGCTCAAGCCCGCACAGATCCGGGACCTCAAGGCGCGCATGCAGCCGGGCAAGAGCGCCGCGACGGGGGTGCCCGAGACTACCGTGAAGGCTATCCAACGCCCTCAGGCCGAAGCGCAGGCACGTGCGAACGCCGACAACCGGGCAGCGAATTCGGCGGCGCTCAAGCGGGTGCTGGCAACAAATGTTCGCATGTTCGGCGCTTCGTCGTCGGCCGCCACGGTGCCAGCCGACCGCAATCACGGTTGGGACGACGCGCGCGCCGAAATGCTCCACGCAACCGGGAGGGCCTGAGCCATGAAATTGAGCAACGCTGCGGACGCGCTCGGCGCGGTCGACCTCCGCGAAGTCAATGATAGGCATGAAGCCTTGACCCGCGAACTGGACGAGGTGCGCACGGCCGCGCAGCGGGCCGAAGTCCGGTTGAGCGAGATCGGCGCAAGTCTCGCAGCCGATGCGGACGAAAGCGCCGGAGCGGTGGCGGACGCATTGATCGCGGGTGTTGCCGCCAACGTGGCGGCCGACCTTGAGCCAAATCGACAAGGCTTGCTGGCCGAACGCGACACGCTGCGCACTGCAATCTCCAGCCTTCGCGAGCGTGAACGGAAAATCCGAGTGCAGATCACGGACACAGAGGACGAAGCCGGGCAGATCGTGCGGGCGGCGCTCGCTGGCGTGTCGAATGCACTGCGCGATGAGGCGCAAGCTGCGGCCAGCAAACTGCTTACCTGCTTTGCGAACGCTACTGCGCTGGAGGACGCGATAAGGGGGAATGCTGGGCTTGTCCTGGCATGCAGGCAGGCGGCCGAAGGGCTCGCAGGTTCCACCAACCTCCTCGACTTCAAACGGTATGTGGAGGTGTCGCCGGAATTCATCGACCTGCACCGCGCGGTGCAGACGTTGGGGCCGGCAATGCCGAAGCGCTCGCAGCGGCTACAGATCCCCGCGCCATGATGTAGAGCGCCGACCGGTGCCGTTTCGGCAGCAGATTGAGGGGCGTCCGCTTTGCGGCTGGCGTCCCTTTTCCATGCGCGGGTCTGCCGGCGCATCTCAGGGCACCGGCAGACCCTAAGCGCCCGGCAAGTCACCCGTGCGCCTGATGCTGGCCTAGCTGGCAACGCTGGCGCCGCGATATCCCCCTTTCCCGGTATAGACAGGCAGCGAGAAGCGGCCCGCAGACTGGAACTTCAAACAGAATCGAACCCCTGAAACGGCGGCCGGATTGAAAAAAGGGGTGCCCTAGCGCTTACGTCCTCGGAATCCCGTAGGTAGGACCCGCGTTTTCAGGCTGAATGCCCCCGCGTTCGCCGCCTCAGGGCCGCACAGGAGAAAGCCGGGCCTTGGACATTCCGGCGCAAGGCCAAAGGCGCGGTCGCGGCCCACGGGGCTCCCTGCCCATTTCCCGCCATTCTGCTGGCTGGTGCCGGCTGCACGAGTTACTTCCTGCTTGGAAGCAATAGGTCCGGTGATACCGATTTCTGCGGCCGTTGGTGGCTTGGGCGAATGTTCCCGCCCGGAACGTTCGCCCCCCTTTGTGGGTCAGGCCGATGTCGGAGGCGGTGGCTGGGCGTTCTCCATTGGAACGGCCAGAACTTCCATCGCGAGAAGTGGCGATCTCACCCCGATCCTGCGCGCCGTCGAACTGTCGCAAACTGCAACTGAAACTGCGCACGCACCTTTCAGTCTTGTGTATTGCGAAACGGCAGAAAACCGCCGCTTAGCGCCCCAACAACTTCGCCTTCTGAGCGTTGAACTCTTCGACAGTTATGATGCCTTTGTCGCGCAGATCGGCAAGTTTGCTCAACTCGTCCGCGACGCCGACGACGGGCGTTGAACCGGCAACCGTTCCTTCAATCCCTGCCATTTCAGGAAGGACGGGCGAAAGCGGGCCAGTGTCGCAAGTGGAGATCCACTCGGCTTGCATCCCTGCGGTCAGCGTGCCGTTGGCGTCGATGAACACCAAGAAGCCCTCCGCGCCAACGTATCCGCCCATACGATTCTTGGCGTTCACCGTGCCGCAAGCGATCCATCCGAATGTGCGCGCTTCAAACAGCTTCTTGACGAACCCCCATTGAAAGCCGCTCGTCCAAGCGATTTGTGCGCTGGCAGGATCATACAGATTGGCCTTGAGCATCGCGGCCCCCCGTGATGCCGTCTCGCCCCAATTGGGGTGGCTGGTGGGTTCGGGCGGCTGAGGCGGTGCTTTCGCCAGACAAGGCGTAGCGGCCAGCATCAAGCCCGCGACGAGTAAGGACCTCATTCAATTTCCCCCATTGATTCGCTCCGACCACTATGCAGGCTGAACCAGCCGAACCGAACCAGTGGAAAAATTTCGCGGGCATCGCCCAAGTTTGGGGGCACCATTGGGGGCATCACAAATCCAGCAATATCAAAGATGTAGTATTTTCAATGCGATGGCTCACGAGTGCGTTTCCGTCCCCGGCACCATTGGCCTCTCGCAAGGCATCCGGACATATCCACAGAGGCCCGAACAAATGGGCGCTTTCCCGCATTTGTCCGAAGCACGGCGCCACGCGGGTCTTTGGCGGCCAACCGCAGTCGGACAGATTGATGGTTTGCCCCCGCGCCCCGCGTTGGAATTGGATCATCTATCGCCAGCCCTCGAACTACGCGGAAGCGGGGGCGCGGCCGAGCCGAAGTGGGGGCGTGGCCCGAAAAACTTCCGGCAAGCGGTCGCCCTGCTTTTCCTCGCGCCCGAATTGATCTAGTCGCGGGCTGGCGTTGGTCGGTTTGCTGCGCACGTCCTCAGTCGCCCTTGTCGTCTGGCGGAATTACGAGACACAATGGCAGATTGAAGTGATCCGACGCCTTTTCATTCCCGAACAATCCGCTGATGCAGCCGGCAACCGAAGGGTTGCCTGGGCACTGGCGGTAATCCTGCTGCTGGCGCTGATACTGCGTGCGCGGGCATTGTCGTTCGGTTTGCCAGCGGTCAACGATTCCGACGAACTGATTTTCGAGCTGGGCGCGGTCAAGATGCTGCGCGGCGGAACGCTCAATCCTGGCTGGTTTGGCCATCCGGCCACAACGACGCTGTATCTGCTGGTGCTGGCGGACCTGGCTGCCTTCGCATTCGGGTGGGCGACAGGAGCATTCTCCACCGTGGCCGGATTTGGCAACGCGATCTACCACGATCCGAGCTGGATGATCCTGCCCGGTCGGATGGCCATGCTGGCGTTTGGCGTGTGGTGCGTGTTCCTGACATTTCGCCTTGGCGGCCAGCTGTTTGACCGCAGGGTGGGATTGGCGGCGGCTGCGCTGCTGGCAGTGAGTCCGATCCATGTATCCTATTCGCAGGTTGTGCGGTCGGACATCATGGCCACGGCGTTTCTGTTGCTGATGCTGCTGGCGACGCTGAGGTTTGCGCGGACCGGCGGGAGGCGGGCGTTGCTGCTGGCCGCCCTCTGGTTCGGCTTTGCAACGACGACCAAATGGCCGTTCGCGGCCTGTGCAGTCAGCTTTGCCGCAGTGGTGCTGCATCAGGTGTGGGCGCGTCAGGTGACGCCCGCCGCGGGCTTGCGCATCCTTTTCGCGTTCACCGTGGCGGGCATTGGCGCGGTTGTACTCATTTCGCCCTATCTCGCGCTGGACCACCAAGCGGCGTTGAAGAGCGTCATGGGTGAGGCGCAAATTCGCCACGTCGGCGCGACGGGACGGGGCGTGGTGTGGAATGCGGGTTGGTACCTGCGCGAACCGTTGCTTCACGCGCTGGGCTGGGTCGGGCTGGTGCTGGCAACGGTCGGCATGGGCATTGCGGCCCGCAAACGCGAGGCCGCGTTGCTGATGTTCCCGCTGATCGGGGTACTGGTTGCGGTGACCCTGACGCAGAACCTGATCTGGGCGCGCTGGATCCTGCCGCTACTGCCGCTGCTGTCGATCATGGCGGGAGCGGCGTTCGTGGCGCAGATCGATCGGATGGCGAGCCTGCGGCCGGTGGCCCGGATCGGCATTGCCGCTGCACTTGCGCTCGCTACGGTCCTGCCATTGCTCGCTTCTGTGCGGACAGATGCGGCCGAGCGCATGAACGATACCCGGCAGGCGGCGACACGGTGGGCCGACACCCATGTGCCAGCGGGCAGCCGGATCATTATCGAGCATTTCGGGTTCGACCTTTTGAGCCGGCCGTGGGAGTACTATTTCCCACTGGCCAATGCCGGGTGCCTCGATGCGCGAAAGACCTTGCAGGGCAAAGTGCAGTATTCATCGATTGAGGCGATGCGTGGCGGACACCATAATGTCGATTACGGGACATTGACGCCAAGCATGCGGCCCACCTGCAACGCCAATTATGCGATCCTCAGCCAATATGACCGTTACATGGCCGAAGCGCCGATGTTTCCCGCCGAAGTGGCAAGTTACCGGGAACTGATGAGCCGTAGCACGCTGCTGGCGACGATCCAGCCCCAGCCCGGCGTCAGGGGTGGCCCGACGATTCGCATTGTAAGAATTGACCGGCCGCCCGTCACAGGCCAATCCCCCGCACCGGCGGGGCCGCCCTGACGCTTGATACAGGTTAGGAGGAAACCGGGGTTCGCCGCTTTCCTGAGCACCGAACGACGGCATTTGAACGCAGGATGGAATTACTGATGATCCGATTGCTTGTTACCGGCGGCCAGGGGATGCTTGGCAGGGCTTTTGCGCAACAGGCGGCCCTGTTGCCCGAGGCTACCGTATGGGCGCCCGGTCGTGACGAACTGGACGTACGCGACGTCGACGCGCTGCTGGCGGCGGCCGATCGGGCGCGGGGCGGCTGGATCGCCCACTGTGCCGCCCGCGTCGATGTCGAAGGGTGCGCGCGCGAGCCAGAGCTGGCGCGGGCGATCATCGTCGAGGGAACGCGCAACGCAGTGCGGGCGGCCAAAGCAGCCGGGGCGCGACTGTTCTATCCGCAATCGTTCCTGGTCTATGACGGTGCGACCCTGCCGATCCCGGATGATGAGGTGCCGCGCCCGCTCTCGCTCTACGGAGAATTTAAGTACGAGGCGGAGCAGATCATCCTATCCGAGCTTGACGATGCGCTGATCGTGCGCATGGCAGGCTTTTTTGGCGGCGAAGAAGCGGACAAGAACTTCGTGGGCCGGATCATTCCAGCGATGTTCGCGGCCATGAGCCGGGGCGAGACCCGGTTCGGTATTGGCGACCGCGTGTGGCAACCAACCTGGACCCGGGATCTGGCTGAAAACAGCTTGCATATGATGTTGGCCGGCAAGCAGGGCATTTACCAGATGGCCTGCCACGGCCAGGCGAGCTTTGCCGAGCTGGCGCAGGAAATCGTCAATGCGCTGGGGTGGGCGGACCGGTTCCAGATCGATCCGGTCGACGCAGCCAGCGTTTCGGGTAACGAACTGGGCAAGCGCCCGGACGCCGCCGTTCTGAGCTGTGCGCGGCTGCGCGATGAACGACTTGACCTGCAACGGGACTGGCGCGCCACGCTCCATGCCTACCTTCGCCACCCCCATTTCGATCGCTATCGTCTGAAAGGCGCGTGACATGACCAAACTGCTAGAACCGCTGACCAAGCCCGGATTTATCCCCCTGCGCAACCGCACGGTGATGTCCGCAATGAGCCGCAGCTTTGCCGACGAGCAGCGCTGCGCCACCGACGCGATGCGAGCTTACTATGAAAAGCGGGCGCTGGGCGGTGCCGGCCTGATCCTGACCGAAGGCACGATCATCGATCGCAGCGGCGACGGGTGGGTGGGCGCACCCTATATTGCGACGGCAGAACAGGCTGCGGCGTGGCGCCCGGTGGTGGATGCTGTCCATGCCGCCGATGGGGCGATCGCCTGCCAGTTGTGGCATATGGGCCGGATTTCACATTTCGATTTTACCGGCCATGCTCCGGTCAGTTCCACCAATCGGCCCGCCAGCGGCGTTAACCGGCAGAACAACAAGCCCTATGGCGATCCGCGCGCGCTTGAGCCCGCCGAGATGCCCGGGGTGTACGGGCTGTTCGCCGATGCCGCAGCGCGCGCTCTCGGCGCTGGGTTCGATGCAGTCGAGTTGCACCTTGGCCATGGCTATCTGGTCGACCAGTTCCTTGATGGGCAGGTCAACGATCGCACCGACATGTACGGCGGCTCGGTCGAGAACCGTTGTCGGTTCGTGCTGGAACTGGTCGAGAGAGTGCTGGCGACCGTTCCGGGCGACCGCGTGATCGGGCGCATTTCCCCATCGCGGATGATGGGCGGGTTATACGAGTGGCCTGACCTTGACGAGATGATCGCGTACCTTATCCCCGCGCTGGACCAGCTTGGTCTGGGGGCCCTTGACGTGAGCTGCGCGAATTCACCCTATGCCGACACTTCGGGCCGGATGGTACGCAAGATCCGCCCGCTGTTTTCAGGCGTGATCATGGCCGGTGCCTCGCTGACGCAAGCCGATGCCGAAAAGGAGCTGGCCGAAGGTGTTGTCGACTGTGTGACCTGGGGCCGCGCGTTTATTGCCAACCCCGATCTGGTTGAACGCTTCCGGACTGGGGCGGAAATCCAGCCCTTTGACGAAGGGATGCGCGCCACCCTGGTATGAGCGGGCGAGTTGATTGCGGAGCGTCCGGTCCCGGCGGCAGGACGCTCCCAGACGATGGTCTGAAGTTGTTGTCTCGATGGTTACGTCCGGGTCCCGATCGCGCTAGCGACGGATGAAGAGCAGGGGATCCAGTACCTGTCCGTTACGGCGCACCTCGTAGTGAAGGTGCGGGCCGGTCGACCTGCCGGTAGAACCGACAAAGCCGATAACCTGCCCCTTTTCGATCACCTGCCCGGTTTCGACGCTCACCTGCGAAAGATGGGCGTAGCGGGTTTCGTACCCGTCCTGATGATGCAGGGCGACGAGCAGGCCATAACCCCCGCTCCACCCCGCGCGTTCTACGACGCCGGTTGCCGTGGCGCGAACCGGCGAGCCTTGCGGTGCCGCCAGATCTGCGCCGGCGTGAAACATGACGCGTCCGACAACTGGGTTCATCCGCATACCCATCCTGCTGGACACCACAACGCCGCCCACCTTCCCCCCCGATTCCGGATGTGCATAATGCCGGGGCGGAACACGGGTTGTGGCGGAACGGGCAACCGTGGACCGGGAGGCGGATTTGGCCTTTTGCCACGTTTCGAACAGGCGGCTGAACTGGGCCTCACCTTCCGAGGCCGGCACCTGTGCGGCGGCAGCTCCGCTCCAGACCACCGATGCAAGCGCAGCGATCGCCCAGACGGTGAAGATCTTTCCCGACCGATAGATGTTGCCCACCGTCATGGCGCGGAGGGAGCTCCGGGTTTGACCGGGCGAGCGACGGGCGGCAGCAATGGCGCATCGCGGCGATAGCGCCAGCGCGATTGCCAGCCCTGGGTGCGGATATCGGCCCACACATCACGCACCGTCACCGCTGACAGGGCGGCAACGATTGTTAGCAACATCAGCGGACGGACGAACGGGCCGATCGTGATGTAGTAGGTGAAGAAAGTCGCATGGCCTGCAAGGTAGCTTTCCTGCACTTGCGGCGGGACGCGTCCGACGATGATATCAAACGGCATTAGCAGGACGTAGCTGGTGCAGATGCTCCAGATCCGGCCAAAACCGCGCCACGCTTCGAGAAAGACGAAGAAGATCAGAAAGCCCATGGTGTAGCCGCCCGGTTCGGACGCCAGCATGGCCATGGCGAGGCCCAGGAACGTGAGCCGGTGCATCGGCACCACTTCTGGACGATACCATGCGGCACCGGCAGCGATAGCGATGCCAGCCATGGTGGCATATTGCAGCGTCTGCAACATTATCAGCAGAAAATCGACAATGCGCGATCCGCCGATTGCAGCAACGATCTGATACTGACCGGTCATCAGCGAGATGAACGGCTTGTAGGTCGCCGCGTACCACAGATCGAGAAAAGTGACGGCCTGGTAGATTCCCGACGAGTCCGCGATGTTGTGATAAAGCTGGATCGGGGTACCATCTCCCATCAAGCCATAGGTGATCGCGTACACGGTAACGGTCGCGAGCAGCGCGCCTTCGAACCACAACCAGCGGCGGCGCAGCAATTGAGGAAAAATGCCCGCGATCAGGTAGATCTTGAAGTTGATCGCCAAGCCAACCGCTATCCAGCGCAGACGTGCAGATTTGAGCAGCGGCCCAAATCCGAGGATGATGAAGGTAAAGCAGACCACCACAAGGTTGCCGCGCTCCATCCCGTAAAGCGATGGAAGGCCGAAGCCAAGCGCCAGCGCGCGCCATAGTGCCGTGGGTCGGTGAACCTTGCGAAAGCTCAGCCACAACAGGACAACGTTCATTAGGAAAAAACCGAGCAACGACCACAAGCCGACCCAGTCGCACTCGCGGATCGCGTAGCCGCTGGTTTCCTTGTAACATCTGCTCAGGCTGAAAATGCGCAAAAAAACAAAGGAAAGCGGGGGGTAGATTGTCCCCCACGCATCGTAGGCGCCTTTTTCATAAGCCCAGTAGGACGTGTTGAACCAATCCATCCACACGTCGAACGGTTCGTAAAAGAATGGCTGCGGGAAGTGGGAAAATTCGCGAAAATACAGATAGGCGCGGACGATTGCGCCCAGCACGATCACCACGAACAGCGGTTCAAGCCAACGCTGGATGGGACGGAAGCGGAAGGTCACGGCTCAATCCTCGCCGCGGGCGACAAAGACCATGCGCTTCAGGATCAGGTAGTTGACCGCCGACGTCAGGATGATCGAAATCAGCCCAGCCAGATAAGGCGATGTAACAAACAGGCTGGCTAGCGCGAGGAAGCCGAGGCTGATGAAGTAGTTGACGATATAGGAAAGCCCGAACCGGAGCTTGGCCGGTCCGCTTTCGCGGAATACGTGGCGGCTGTACGTGAAATAGTTGAACACGACCCCCAACACGTGCGCGAGCAACTGCGCCAGGTACATATTGCAGCCCGCGCGCAAAAGCAGCGCGTAGAGGCCATAGCCAAATGCGGCGTTGACCGCGCCGGCCTGATAATAGCGGACGATCTCCCATACCCGCTGGCGGGCACCGGGTTGGGGTACCGGATCAGTAGCCATCGGGGAAATTGACCCGTTCACGCTCGAACACGAGCGGCACTTCGCGGGTCCGTTCGGAGACCATACGAAGCTGATCGCCAATCAGCCCAAGGAACAGGAACAGCAGTGCCAGCTGGGCCTGCACCCCGAAGGCCGCGAACCACCCCCACGCAGATCCGCCGCGCAGCAGACTGATCAGCAGCCCGATGAGGCAAAGCCCTGCACCCACCCCGGCAACCGCGCCGACGAAGAACGGCACCCGCAGGAGGCGCTTCGACGAACTCGTCAGCCCGGAAAGCGCGAAGTCTAGCAGGGTGAAGAAGTTGTTGTTCGATTTACCCCGCCGCCGGAGGGGACGCGAGTAAGGAAAAGTCTCGATCGAATAGCCGGTTTCCACCAGCATCCCTCGGAAGAACGGTTCAGGCTCGCGGATGGCCTTGATTGCGTTTACGACCTTGCGATCATAAAGACCGAAGCCGGTGGCGTTCCGGACGATCGGGTAATCACCGACCTTGCGGGCAAAGGCGTAGGAAAATTCGCGCGCAAAGCCCAAAATCCATGAGGTTTTTTCGGTTTCGCGTACGCCCAGCACAATGTTGGTGCCGGCACGCCACCGCGCGACGAACGTGCCGAGCAATTCCGGCGGATCCTGAAAATCGGCACACATGCCGATCACTGCTCGGCCACGGGCAGCGAAGATGCCATGCGTGGGCGACCGCATCTGGCCGAAGTTCCGTGTATTGGCGATCAGCCGAATGCGCGAGTCTTTTGCGCACATCTCGCGGATCACCTCGACGGTGCGATCCGACGAATGGTTATCGATGAAAATGATGTCGAATGTGACGTCTGCCTGCTCGAGGACAGTCGCCACGGCGGCCGCTATGGCGGGCGCATTCTCCTCCTCGTTAAGGCAGGGAATGACCACAGAAACATCGGGTTCAGCCAGAGACGACGCGGTCATTCCTCCGTTTTCGCCTCCGACACAGGGGGACGCAGTCCATAGAATTCGATCACCAGCGCAAGCATGAAAAACAGCATCGCCATTACCAGCGGGAGCAATCGGTACTGGCGGTCCGTATCGACAAACGGCTGTTCGAGGATGCGTATGTTGGCGGCGGAGGTCAGATCTTCGACCGAAGTTCCTTCAAGAAACCGGCGGTAACTGTAATAAAGACTCTTCGCGAGCGCGAGCTCGCGCTCCAGCCGCTCCGCCTCGGTCGACTGGCTGACGACCAGCCCGATGGAGTTATCCTCCTTGGGGTTGATATCTTGAAGCTGTTTCAGCTGCCGCTTGAGCGCGTCAAGTTGAGCAGTGATCTGTCGCACCGACATATTGTCATCAGTGTAGAACTGCCGCGCGGCGTTGAGTTCCACCTCTTTGGACTTGATCGCGGCTTCCAGCACGGGAATACGCTCGCCGATCGCGTCGATGGCGTAGGCTGGATTGGAATAGCGGGTCTTGAGGCGAAAACTGTTGTAGTCAGCTTGAGCCTTTGCCAAGCGATCGTTGGCGTCCGATACCAATTTGATCAGGATGTCGCGCTTATATTCCGTCTGTCGTAAGGCGATTTGCGCCAGTTGCTGGCGCAAGGCCGCCGTAAATGTCTTTACAAGGTCGGTTGCCAGTTGCGAATCTCGGTTCGTGCATTCGATCTGGACGATGCCGCCCCGCAACGAGCTTATCTCGACGTTGTCTTGCAGCCAGCGGCTCGCTTCAATCTCATTTTTCAGACCGAGCCGGTCGACTAGCTTGAGCTGCTTGCTGACGACGCTTCGCGTGAAAACACTGCGTCCGATCTTGAGGCTGACTTCGACCGCCGCCTGGCTGCCGAATACCGAATTGAGGGCGCCCAACTGCCCCAGCGCGCCGCTGAGGCCAAGGCTTGACGGGTCAGTGGGAGTGAGCGTCGACGCAGCGCGATAACGCTCGGGGAAAACGGACAGTATCAGGCATACCGCCGTCAGCCCGCCCAACAGCAACCGGCGGCGCTTGGCGTTGCGAAATACCCCGCTGGCGGACAGCGTGCCGATGATCGACCGACGTGGCGTCACTTGGTCACCGTGATGAACGCCGCTGCGGAAAGGCCAAGCTGGAATACGATGGTGCTGATGTCACGCAGCTTTGCCCAGAAGCTGGATCCACGGGTTTTGACCGGCACGAAGACGACGTCGCCGGGGAGCGCGGTGAGGGAGAGTGCCCCGGCCTTGCGCGATACGACTTCGCCATTGGCCCGAACCACGAAAACCTCACCGCGGTCGGCCGAGCGCAGCGGCCCGCCTGCCCGCGCCAAGTATTTTTCGATTGAAACAGGACGGCCGTCATCTATCGCGAATGAAGCGGGACGATAAACCGCGCCGAAAACGCCCACGGTCGTCGGCCGTGGGGGCACCACGATCCGGTCGTTGTTTTCAAGCACGAATGAAGCGGGCAGGCTGCTCGCCGTTGGTGCGATATCCAGAACCACCCGGCCATCTGGTTCGGCTTGGCGCAGTTTTTCGAGCACGGCCTTGGCGGCTGCGATCTGTGCGCCCTGATCTCCCGACGAGCCAAGCTGTTCTCCGGCCAATGGTGCGGCGGCCAGCGAAATTTCAAGCTGATTGACCGCTTCGCGGTAGCTTTCGCGCTGCTGTTGGCGAACCGATGTGCGTTCCAGCCGGGTTCCGTAGACATAGGAACGAGATGTCAAGCCACCGGCAAGGGCGACAGCTTCGCCCATCTGCGTGTTGGCAGGCACGTAGTAGTTGCCCGGACGCTCGACTTCGCCCTCGATGCGAACCAATACCGATTGTTTGGCGATCGACCGGATCAGCGTACCTTGCGAAAGCACCTGGACGATGTCGCCACCTTCCGCAGGCATGACGGCCGCATCCGCACGCAACACCTCATGCACACCAACCGTGTCCTGATTGATTACCCGATACAGCATCAGCCGGGTCTTGTCTGCCAGGCTGTTCGCACCGCCTGCGTATGAGAGCAACTGTTCCAGCGTTTCGCCCGGCTTGATTTCGTAAATTGCTTCATGGTTGACGCTGCCGGTAATCGCGATTTCCTTGCCAACCGGCGCGATGCGAATCACGTCCGCATTTTGGAGCACGGCATCGTTGGACTTGCTGCCGTTGAGAACGAAATCGTAAAGGTCGAACTCGCGGATCACCTCGTTGTTGCGCAGCAACTGGATGGAACGGAAGCTGCCGCCCGCCGAAGGGCCGCCCGCAGCGAGCACCGCGTTGGCCATCGTCGAAAGGCTGTTGACCGTGTATGTGCCCGGATTGTTGGCAAACCCGGTCACGTAGACCTGTACACCGCGCAGCGCACGAATGCCGACGTTGACCGAGTACCCGCGGAACTTCGTGCCGATCGCCGAGGAAATCACCGATTTCAGATTGCCATACCGAACGCCGGCGACCGAGACCGAACCTACTCGCGGCAGGAAGATGCGACCGTTGGTGTCTACTTCCTTGTCGATACTACCCTCGATTGAGCCGGTCATCGAGATGGTCACGACATCGCCGACGTTAAGGACATAATCGGGCGGCACTGTTGCAGTCGCAGCTACAGCGTAATCGCGATTGTCTGGCAACAGCAGCTCTTTGCCAAAACGTGGCAACGATTTCCCAGTATTGAACTGGACGAACTGCTCAAATTCGTTTGGCGGTGGAGGCGCTTTTTGACGAGGGTTGGGCGACGCGGTCAGCGCACGGATGACCGGCTGATCCGCCTCTTTTACCTGGATGGGGTCGATCCGGTAATCCGGCGCGGCATCCTGCGGCGTAACAGGCGAACGACCGCTTTCGATCTGGTCACGGTCCGAGCCGTTACCTTGGCCCGATACCGGAGATCCGGACGGAACGCCGCTGCGGTTCGCTTCAGGCAACAATTGTGCCTGAACCGGAAATATGAGCATCTGCGCCACCGCAATGGAGGCTGCCCATCGCCCCAACGTGCGATAGATCTTGCTTGTCGTCCCGTTCTGCATGTCAGGAGCGCAGCTATCACTTTTCATTGGGTTTCACACACCTTAAGACGAGGGCGTCAACGGCAACTCGCGCTGCCTGAATCACCCCGGACGGCAATCCGCAGCCGCGCCCGGACTAGCCAAAGTCGCGCCGAGCGGCAAGCGGCGCAGCCGGCAAACGCTTACCGACAGGCGCAAATGGGACGACCTGCCCGGAACTCCTCGCCAATGCATCGAACAGTGTGGGGAAGCAGTCAAAACAGTCGCTATCGTCGGGATGCCAGCCTTGGGTGGCATAGCCGTAGGTCACAAATTTGAATAACATGCCCAGGCTGGTAGCGACCTGGTGATCCAGTTCGCTGTCACCGATGAATACGCAATCGCCGATATCGGCACCGAGCAAGTGGAGCGTGTGCTCGACCAGATCGGGTGCCGGTTTGGGACGCAGGTCAGACTGTCCGCCGACGACAACGGTGAACAGGTCGGCAAGGCCCGTGTCACGCAATACCTGATCACACAGGTTCTGCGGTTTGTTCGAGCAGATCGACAGCGTGTATCCTGCCGCATGCAATTTTGCCAGTGCCTCAGCCACGCCGGGGAACAAGGCTGTCATCGGCGTGGGTGTCTTCCCGTAACGGGTGCGAAATTCGGCCAGGTCTTCTGCTGCGTCGAGACAAGCCGGACCCAGCAGGGCCGAGACCATCGCCTGTCCGCCATGGCTCATGTATGGACGAGCGAAATCCGGATCGATTTGGTGATTGCTGCCACGATCGAGCAGCATGGTCTGCAGGATATCGACGCAGATGGCGCAACTATCGACCAGCGTTCCATCAAGGTCGAATATGATCTGCGGCTTCACCGCAGGACTCCACAGGGCGCCATCGCTTCTTCCAGTTGCGCGTCGGTTAGGAAGGGCACCAGATCCTCAAGCGGAGAGGAGACCATCGAACCGTCTTCGAGGCGCCGCGATGATAGTTTTGGCGCAAATTGCTGGGTCTTGTCGATGATGACTTCGCAGATGTGCGGCCCATCGCCGACCAGCGCGGCCCTGGCCGTATTTGCAAGTTCGCCGTCGCGGTCCGCACGGGACGACGGAATACCGAACCCGGCGGCCAGGCGTTGAAAGTCCGGGAAGGTAAGGCCGCTGTCCGGACCACAACCGACAATGTTGTCGGCAAAGTGGTTTTGCTGCGCCTGACGGATGGAGTGGTATCCGTCGTTATTGAGAATGAATATCTTGATAGGGAGATTGAGGCCCGCGATGGTCTGCAGTTCCTGCAGGTTCATCATAATGCTCCCATCGCCTGCAAGACACACGATCCGGCGGGGTTTTTCGGCGGCGAAATAGGCGCCGATCGCGCCCGGAAGATCATAGCCCATCGAGGCGCAACCCGAATTCGTGTAGAGGCGCTGGCCGGGCTTGATATTGGCGGCCTGAAACACGGTGACGCATGCCGTGCCATCGCCGCAGACAATAATTTCGTCATCCTCAAGCACGTCCGACAGTATTTGAGCGAACACATAAGGATTGATCGGCCCTTGTTCAGACCTGTACTCCGGCAGGACCACGGGATATTGTTCGGCGCGTGCCTTGCTTCTGGCGAGATAGGCCGCGCGTGCCCCGGCCCGATCTCCAGCCGGCAAGGGTCGGCGAGCTGCCGCTGAGAAGAAATCGCGCAGGTCGGCATGAATGGGGCGATGCAGGGACAAAGTCGGCTTGCCCAGCTCGGCGCTGTCGATATCGACCATTGCCACCTTGCCGTTACGGGCGAAGCTTTGCCAGTTATAGCTGATCTGACGGATATTGAGCCGCGAGCCGAGCACCAGGACGTAATCGGCGGTCTGGACCGCGAAGTTGCCGCCGCGATCCCCCACGGACCCCGGCCGTCCGACGAACAGCGGGTGGGCGTTGGGCAGGATATCGTGCGCGTTCCAGCCGGTGACCACCGGAGCGCCGAGACGCTCTACGAAGGCAAGGAACTGTTCGTGCTGGTCCGAAAGCCGGATACCGGCGCCACCCAGAACGACGGGGCGTTCTGCGGCGCAGAGTTCGGCCAGCATGGCATCGACTTCGGCGTCGAGCGCCGCCCCGGTGAGGGCACCGAGTTCAGCCCGATTGTTGGGCACTTCCCCGCTGAAGTCATCAAGCGCGGGATCGAAGGGTTCAAGTGTGTCCGGATCAACCGGGGCAGCCTGAACATCGATCGGCACGTCGATCCACACCGGGCCAGGCCGTCCGCGCCGGGCGAGGTGGATAGCTTTCTCGGTAACCTTGCGCGCATCGAGCGGGTTATCGAGGACCACCGCGTATTTGGTGATGCCCCGAACCATCGAGACAATGTCGATTTCCTGATCGCCAAGCTGGCGCAACGGAACGTTGCAGTTTCCGGCAATCGTCTCACGCTTGACCTGCCCCGATACGATAACCATCGGGATGGAATCGACGTAAGCGCCATAGACGCCATTCAGCGCGTTCACTCCGCCGGGGCCGGTCGTCACATTCACCACAGCGGGTCGGTTCGACAGCCGTGCATAGCTTTCTGCGGCGATCGCGGCCGCCTGCTCGTGGTGGGTATAGACCTTGTGCAGCCCCGAATGACGACCGAAAGCGTCATTCAGGTGCATTGCCCCCCCACCGGTCAGCATGAAGCAATCGCTCACTCCGTGCTCGACCAGAATGCGAGCAATAAGATCGGCAACGCGGACCTTCGTCATCGCTCAGGCCGCTACCCTGGCGGCGGTCTGCTGGCGCGCTTCCATCATCGCAATGCGGCTCTCGTCCTCGGTCGCGATTGCCTGATAATAGTCGCGCTTGTTCTGAAGCCAGAGAAGTTCGAACTGGATGGCTAGTTCCATGCCGCGAGCGGCGGTTTCGCCTTCAAGCGAAGCACCGTCGAAGATGACCTTGCGAGTTTCGAAACGGTCGAGGCGCGTTGCGCGGACCCGACGCAGCGGAGCAACCGAATCCGGGCTGACGCCACCGCCGACGACGAGCTCAAGCTTGTGCATCGCAGCGACGGCGGAAACCTTTTCAACGTAGCCGATCATCTCGTCGCCGTTGACCGCTTCACGGCCCTTGCCCATCGAGCCGGCGAAATCGACTCGTCCGAACACGAAGCCGACGTTGCCCGCCGCAGCGACCCGGCCCAGTTCCTCGATGTGATCAAACGTCGAGCGGGTTTCGACGTTGAACAGGAAGCTCATGTCCTGCTGCTCTTCCGCCGTGAAAACCTTGTTCTTGCCGGCGATGTACTTGGACAAGGCATAAGGCGTTTCGACCATCGGTGCGATCACATAATCGACGCCGAACTGGCGCGCTTCGATCAGGTCGCGAATGGCTTCGCACCCGCCGATTTTCAGACCGACCTTGAGATCTGCCCGTCGGGCAATTTCCAGCAGACGCAGAAGTTCGTCTGTGCGAGTTCCCTCCGCTTCGAATTCTGCCTTGACCGCCACGAAGCCGCCTTCGGCCCTTCCTTGTTTAAGAATGGCGAGCATCTGCTTTTCGTAATTATTCACGTCTTTCTCCTGCCACGTCCGCAGTTGCCTTTGCTTATTCCCGCGAACCCCGTTTCACCTGTCTGGACGAACACGACATACGCTAATATTATAAATATTATATCGCAGACCAAACCTGAACCGGTCATGCAACTGCTTCCTGATCTCTTGTGCTTGCAATCCAGCGGACCGTGTCCCGGATTTGCTGCCAAAATGGTGCAAGTTCGACGCCGAGTTCCATTGCCAGGCACTTCGTATCAACAAAATCGCCAAGGTAGGCGCTGGGCCGAGCATGGTCGATGCGACCTCGCTCGATGGGGGGAGAGCCGGTCAATGCAGCAACGGCGGCTGCAAGATCGGCCATCTCGACCACTTCGCTACCGCACAGGTCGATCGGCCGCACACGATTGATCCGATGCAGGGCTGCGTTGACCACAAGGGCGCACAAATCATCGACGTGAAGAAATGAACGGAACACCGGAACCGCTGCCTTGATGGCGATCCGGCCAGCTTCGAGCGCCTGCACGGCAAAGTTTGCCATCGCATAGGCTTCAGGCTTGTTGATGTGCGGTCCGGCGATATTGAAGATGCGCCCGGCGATTACAGGTACTGACGCAGCTTTGCCCCATTCGAGAAAGCGCGCTTCCTGCCGGAGCTTTGCGACGCCATAAGGATGCAGATCAGCACTCGTCGCCGCCAATTTTGCTGCACCGGAAGATGCAACAAAAACGCTCGCCGCGCCCCCTTCACGCAATGCGGCCAGCACGGCATCGTCGATCCCGAGGTTGGTATCGGTGAAGTACCGTTCACCCAGCTCGTCGGCTTTTTCCTTGGTCAGGTAGGCGAGGTGAATGACGTGCGCCCCGGCAACATCGGCTGCGGTGATGGTGTCGAGAGACCGTACCGCGAGACGCTCCCCCGACGGCAGGGTCAAGGTTCTATTCGCCGACGCGAACGCGATTACCCGGCCGGCAAGCGGAGTACCACTGCGCCGGGCAAGATGCGCGAGCATCGCGTTGCCGATCCAGCCCGAGGGGCCGGTCAGAACAAAGCGTGCGTCAGGTGGGAGCAGCGTCATGCGTCAAACTGTCGTTCGGTCAGCGCCGCAGGAACTTGCCGAGAATCTCGACGGCGTACGACAGATGTTCGGCGTTGAGGCCAGGATAGAGTCCGATCCAGAACGTGTTGGTCGTAACCAGATCCGCGTTCGTCAGATCCCCTACGACGCGATAGTTGCGGCCCTTCATATAGGGCTGGCGTAGCAGGTTACCGCCGAACAACAACCGGGTGCCAATCTTCTTGTCGTTGAGGTGCTGAACCAACTCTTCCCGGTCGATGCCCGAGCCCGGCCGGATCGTGATGGGGTAACCAAACCACGAAGGTTCGCTGTTGGCCGTGGCCTTGGGCAGAATCAGCACATCTTCAAATGGCGTCAGCAGTTCGGTCAGGATGTCGAAGTTGCGCTGGCGGGCGGCAATGAAACCTTCGAGGTGATCCATCTGGGCAAGACCCACTGCAGCCTGCATGTCGGTGATCTTCAGATTGTAGCCGGCGTGGCCGTAGGTGTACTTGTGGTCGTACCCCATGGGGAGCGAGCCGAGCTTGCGGCCAAAACGCTTGCCGCAGGTGTTGTCCATGCCCGGCGCGCACCAGCAATCACGACCCCAGTCCCGCATCGATTCGATGACGCGCTTGAGACGCGGCTTGTCCGTGAATACCGCGCCACCCTCACCCATGGTGATGTGGTGAGCGGGATAAAAGCTGAGGGTGCCAATATGGCCGAATGTGCCGACGCCCTTGCCGTCATACGTGGCACCCAGCGCATCGCAGCAGTCTTCAACCACCCACAGGTTGTACTTTTCAGCGACGCGCATCACTTCGGCGAGATCGAAGGGATTGCCGAGTGTATGGGCGATCATGATCGCCCGCGTCTTGTCCGAAACAGCGGCCTCGATCATCTCGGGCTTGATGTTGTACGTGGGAATGTCAACGTCGACGAACACGGGCACCAGCCCATATTGCAGAGACGGATTGACGGTGGTCGGGAAGCCGGTGGCCACCGTGATGACTTCGTCGCCCGCCTTCAACGCATCGCCGCGGAAATAGTGCGAGGTCAGGGTGGACAGCGCCAGCAGGTTGGCCGACGAGCCCGAATTCGTGGTGAGGGCGTGCGCGACGCCGAGGCGCTTGGCCAAGCGGGCTTCGAATGCTTCGTTGAAGCGGCCCGTGGTAAGCCAGAAATCGAGCGCGGAATCGACAAGATTGCGCATGTCGCTTTCGTCATACACCTTGCCGGATACCGGCACGGCGCTTTCCCCCGGGACAAACGGGCGCGGCGCATGAAAGCGCCGGGCATATTCGCCGGTGAGGTCAAGGATCATCTGGCGCAAGCCTGCTTGATCGGTCTGGTCGACGATGCGCGACAGGGCTTCATCGACGATATCAACTTGCATCAGAAAAACTCCCGGGGGTGTTGGGGGCAAGATTGGCGTCCATGCGCGCCACATAAGCTTCAAGCTGCGCAAGGGAAACTGCCGCTGCGTCTTGACCTGCCGCCACTTGCTTATGCCATGAAACGATCAGGTCGAGCGCCTCGCCAAGATTGAGGGTTGGGCGCCAGCCAAGTTCAACCCGCGCCTTCGAACAGTCGAGCGATAGCAGCTTTGCTTCGTGGAGTTGTGCTCCGGACGCATCAAGCCAGCCAGATTGCCCCCAACTCGCGGTCAGCCGATCGGCAATCCAGCGAACCGGGCGGGTATCGTCGGTAGAGGGGCCGAAATTCCAGCCGGTCGCAATGTCCTGATGGCCGCGTGCGAGCACCTGCGCGATGATCAGATATCCCCCGAGCGCTTCGAGCACATGCTGCCAGGGCCGGATCGAATCGGGTGAGCGAATGCTCGGCGCGTTGCCCGACAGGAGCGCGCGGACGATGTCAGGGATAAGGCGATCACCAGCCCAGTCGCCGCCGCCGATCACGTTGCCGGCACGAACCGACGCGACAAGCGGCGCGCCGGGTCCGGAAAAATAGCTGCGACGATATGCCGAAATCACCAGTTCGGCGGCACCCTTGGAACTGCTGTACGGATCGAAGCCGCCCATCGGATCATTTTCCCGATAGGGCCAGATCCATTCTCGGTTTTCATAGCACTTGTCGCTGGTGACGGCGACGATAGCCTTGAGCGATGATGCCCGGCGGCAGGCGTCCAGCACGTGCACTGTACCTTGCACGTTGGTTGCATAGGTTTCGACCGGACATTCATATGACAGGCGTACCAATGGCTGGGCCGCGAGGTGGAACAAGACTTCGGGCGCGGCGTCGGCAATGGCGGATTCGGTCGCCGCAAAATCACGGATATCGCCTTCGATATGATTCAAGCGATTAGCGAGAGATGCCTGGTTGAACAGGCTCACGTCCTCGGCGGGCAAGGCGAAGCCAGTGACGTCGGCCCCCATTTGCAGGAGCCACATCGCCAGCCAGCTGCCCTTGAAGCCGGTGTGTCCCGTAAGGAACACGCGGCGACCGCGCCAGAATTCTATATTTACCAGACTTTCCACGGAGCTCCCTCGGCCCAAAGTTGTTCGAGGTGCTGCTTGTCGCGCAGGGTGTCCATCGGCTGCCAGAAACCGGTGTGACGCCAGGCAACGAGATCTCCGTCGCGGGCCAGGGTTTCGAGAGGCTCACGCTCCCAGATCGTTGACGGGGAATCGATAAGGTCGACCACCGAGGGATCGAGCACAAAGAAGCCGCCGTTGATAAGGCCACCGTCGCCTGCCGGCTTTTCACGGAAATCGCGAACCAGTTCACCCTCGAATTCCAGGGCCCCGAAGCGCCCCGGCGGAGCGACCGCGGTGATCGTGGCGCGGCGGCCATGCTTGCGATGAAAGTCCAGCTGGGCACCGAT
>Ga0163162_10001714_pt1 | contig 20541 bp, 14 predicted proteins | sample S55metaG_FD_115310 | JGI IMG/M metagenome (GOLD analysis project Ga0163162, IMG submission 115310) | Switchgrass rhizosphere microbial communities from Kellogg Biological Station, Michigan, USA - S5-5 metaG | ecosystem: Host-associated > Plants > Roots > Rhizosphere > Soil | place: USA...
CGGTCCGCGCTGTCTCGGCGGACGCCATGCTGCGCGATGGCACGGTTACGCAGATCCTCATTGCGCGCAACATGAGCGACCGCTGGCGGCTCCTCGACCGCTATCGCGACAAGCTCTATATCGCGGGCGCGGCCGGTGCGGCGCTCGCATTTCTGCTGAGCTATCTGCTGATACGCGCGTCGCTGCGGCCGCTGCGCGAGGTTGCCGCGAGCGCTGCCCGCGTGACCGTCGACCGGCTCGACACGCGCATCGCCGTCGCCCGGCTGCCGCTCGAGCTCGACACACTCGTCGCGTCGCTCAACGCGATGCTCGAGCGCATCGACAGCGGATTTCGCCGCCTCTCGCAGTTCACCGCCGATCTTGCCCACGACATGCGCACGCCACTCAGCAACATGCGCGGCGCCACGGAGGTCGCGCTCGCGCGGCCCCGTTCGGCCGACGACTATCAGGCGCTGCTCGAGTCGAATCTGGAGGAATGCGACCGCCTGTCGCGCATGATCGAAAACGTGCTGTTTCTCGCACGCGCGGAGCATCCGCAGTTCATGAAGAACACGCGCGAATTCGACGTCGGCGAGGAGCTGGGGCGCATTGCGGAATACTTCGAAGGCCTCGCGGAAGACGCGGGCGCGATCGTGCGCGTAGACGGAGGCGGGCGCCTGAAGGCGGACGTCGAGCTTTTCAGGCGTGCTGTCAGCAACCTGCTGGCCAACGCGCTGCGCTACACGCCGCGCGGCGGCGGCATCGTGCTTCGCGCGCATGAGGAAGCGCACAGCCTGCGCGTGATCGTGGAGAACGAAGGCAGCCCGATCGACGCCGCGCATCTCGAACGCATCTTCGACCGCTTCTACCGCATCGACCCGTCGCGCACGAACCAGCCGAAGGCGGGCAACCCCGGCGGCGCGGCGGGCCTCGGCCTCGCCATCGTGCGCACGATCATGGAACTGCATGGCGGCACGGTACACGCCGAAAGCGACACCGTCAGCACGCGCTTCATCCTGACGTTCCCGCGCGGCTGAATCATTGCGTGGCGGCGACCGACATGTCGCCGTTCCATCCACCGCCCAGCGCCTTCAGCAACAGCACGCTCGCGTCCATGCGGCGTGCCGCGATCTGGTCGGCGGTGCGCTGGTTGGTGAGCGCGATGGTCTGTGCGGTGACCACGTCCAGATAGCTGACCGCGCCCGCGTTGAACCGGTTCGTCGTGAGCTTGAGCGACAGGTTCGCCGCCGACGTGGCGCGATCCTGGCTGGCGGCTTCGTCGGCAAGGGAATTGAGCGCGGACAGGTTGTCCTCCACTTGCTGAAACGCGACGAGCACCGTTTGCCGGTAGTCGGCGACGAAGCCGTCGTACTGCGCATTCGCGCCCCGCAGGGTCGCGCTGCGGCGGCCGCCGTCGAACAGCGTGCCGACGAGTTGCGGCCCGATGGACCAGAAGAGGCTCGGCGCCGTGAGCCACGGTGCGAAGAACGAGCTTTCGAGGCCCGCGGTCGCGGAAAGCACGAGGTCCGGGAAGAACGCGGCGTGCGCTTCGCCGATCTGCGCATTGCCCGCCGCGACGCGCCGCTCGGCGGCGGCGATGTCCGGGCGCCGCTCGAGCAGTTGCGAGGGCAGCCCCGCGGGAATGGCCGGCACCGCGAACGACTCGACCTTCGGCGGCAGCGTGAAGGTGGATGCGGGCTCGCCGGTCAGCGTGGCGATGGCGTGCTGCAACTGCGCGCGCTGCACGTCGATGTCGGTGTCCTGCGCACGCGTGGTTTCGAGCTGGGTCTCGGCCTGAGCGACGGCGGACGCGTCGATGGCGCCGTCGTGCAGCTGTTGCTGGAGCAGGCGCAATGCGGCGCCGTAGGCGGTCACGGTGTCGTCGAGCAGCTTTTTCTGCGTATCGAGCGAGCGCAGGTCGAAGTAATCGACAGCGAGATCCGCCGTCACCGAGAGGCGCACCGCTTCGAGGTCCGCGGCGCTCGCTTCCGTGCTGGCGCTGGCGCCCGCAACGGCGTCGCGCACGCGGCCGAACAGGTCCGGTTCCCAGCTTGCCGCGATGCCGGTCGAATAGTCCGGCACGGTCTTGCCCGCGAGCGAGTGGCCGACGATGTTCTGCGACGTGCGAAAGCGGCTTTGTGCGACGCCTGCCGTCACGGTCGGAAAGAAGCCGGCGCGCTGATAGTCGACCATCGCCCGGGCCTGCTGCAACTGCGCGACCGCTTTCTTCACGGTCTGGTTCGACACGTCGATACGCGCTTCGAGGCGGTTCAGGTCGGCGTCGTTGTAGACGGTCCACCAGGGACCGCGCGGCGCGCCGTCGGCCGGAGCGGCCGTGGTCCATCCGTTCGCGCCCGCGTCCGATGCCGCGCTCGCCGTGCCGGCAAAGTGCGCGGGCACCGCGACCGCCGGCGGCGCATAGGGCGGCAGCGTCGAGCAGGCTGCGAGAGCGCTGGCGGCGCACAGCGCGAGCGCCGTGCGCGCAAAGGGAAGGGGGGTGCGGGTTCGCTGCATCGTCGGTTCCTTTGGGAGGCGCATCAGCCGTGCGTGGCGGGCGCAGGCGGTGCAATCTGCACGAGTTCGCCCGCGGTAATCGCATCGCCGGGGTTGTCGATCACGCGATCCGTTGCGGCAAGGCCCGTCGTGATCTCCACGTGCGTGCCGAAGTCCCGGCCGATATGCACGGTCTTCAGCGCAGTCTTGCCATCGCTTCCGGCGACGGCCACCGTCACGCCGTCCGGGCGAAACAGCAGCGCGCTGACCGGCAGGTCGAGTGCGGGCGCCGCGGTTTTCAGCAGCAGGTGCACTTGCGCGTACGCACCGGGCATCAGCGCACCCGCGCGATTGTCCACGTCCACTTCCACGCGCAGCGTGCGGCTGACGGGATCGATCGCACCGGCGGTGCGCGCCACCGTCGCGGCAAACTGCCGGCCCGGATACTGCTGCACGGTGAGGTAGACCGCGGTATCCGGCACGACATCCTGCGCATCGTTTTGCGGCACGTCGACGAACACGCGCAGCTTGTCCGTCTGCTCGACATGAAAGAGCTCGCCCGACATCGCGGACGCGCCGGGCGTGCCGCCCGCCGTCACGAGCGCCCCCACATCGACGTTGCGCGCGGTCACGACGCCATCGAACGGAGCGGTCACCTTCTCGAACGACACCAGTTCCGCAAGACGCGCGACGTTTGCCTGCGCAGAGGCCAGCATTGCCTGCTTGGCCTGCATGTCGCTGACCTTGGTGTCCGTGTCCTGCTGCGAGACGGACTGCGTCGTCAGCATCTCCTGCCAGCGCTGCGCGGTGCCCTTCGCATAGGTGTAGTTGGCCTGTGCCGTCTGCTGGTCGGCACGCGCCTGACGCAATTGCGCATCGAGATCCGGTGCATCGATCTCGGCAAGCGTCGCGCCCGCCTTCACGTGCGCGCCGATGTCGGCGTACCAGTGTGAAAGGTATCCGCTCGTTCTCGCGTAGATGGACGCCTCGGCGAACGGCATCACGGCGCCGGGGAGGTTCAGTTCCTGTTCGGCGGGCGCGGGACGCGGCGCGACGACCGACACGGTCAGTGCCTGCTGCGCCGCGGCTTGCCGGTCGAGCGCGCGGCTCGCGTGCAGCCGGGGGACGATCCCGGCAACCAGCAGCGCGGCCGCGAGTGCCGCAAGTGCGAGCGGTCCGGCGAGCCGCTTCTTGCGCGTAAGGGTCGTGCGCGCTGTGGCAGACGCGTTCGAATCGTCTGTTGCCGGCGCGCTGGCGCGATCGGATGAATCGTTCATGGCGGACTGTGTCGACGGGTTCATTGGGAAGACGCGGGCGTGTGCGAATCGAGCGCATCGCGGGAGTCATGCGGCTTGCGCCGGGCGGCAAGCCACGCGTGCACCATGCCGAACACGACCGGCACGAAGAGCAGCGTGGAGACCGTGCCGATCGCGAGACCGCCGATCACGGCGCGCCCGAGCGGGGCGTTCTGCTCGCCGCCGTCGCCCAGGCCGAGCGCCATCGGCAGCATGCCGATCAGCATGGCGAGCGCGGTCATCATGACGGGGCGGAAACGGTTGAAGCCCGCATCCGCCGCGGCCGCGAAGGGCGCGGCGCCCGCCTGCAGCGACTCGCGCGCGGTATTGATGACGAGAATGCTGTTCGCGGTCGCGATGCCGATGCACAGGATCGTGCCGGTCAGGGCGGGCACGCTGAGCGTCGTGTGCGTGGCGAAGAGCATCCAAGCGATGCCCGCGAGGGAGGCGGGCAGGCCGCTGATGATGATGAGCGGATCGAGCCACGACTGGAAATTGACCACCATCAGCAGATAGACGAGCGCGACGGCGAACACCAGTCCGGTGGCGAGGCCGCTGAACGATGCGTTCATCGACTGCACCTGGCCGCGCATCACGATCGACGAGCCGGGAGGAAGCTGCGCGCGGGCGTCGTCGACGAGCTTTTGCACGTCGCTGGCGACGCCGCCCAGGTCGCGATCCTGCGCCGACGCGAAGATGTCCAGTACCGGCTGCACGTTGTAGTGCGAGACCACCGCCTGCTGCGTGCCGCGCGACATCGTGCCGAGCGAGCCGAGTTCGTTCTGCGGGCCGGAAGCCGACGCCTGCGAAGGCGTGGTCAGCGGCACGTTGGCGAGCGCCTGCAGCGAGTTCACGTCGTACTGGGGCATCTCCGCCATCAGCGGATAACTGACGCCGTTCTTCGGATCGAGCCAGAAATTCGGCGACGTCTGCGAACTGCCCGACAGCGCGATCAGCAGGTTCTGCGCGACTTCGCGCTGCTGCAGCCCGGCCTGAAGCGCCTTCGTGCGGTCCACGTCCACGTTGATCGCGGGTTCGTCGCCGGGTTGCTGGATGCGCGCGTCCACGAGTCCCCGCACGCCGCGCAGCTTCGCGAGCAGCGCATTCGCGACGACGCGGTTCTGCGCGAGCTTGTTGCCCACGATCTGGATGTCGATTGGCGCGGGCAGCCCGAAGTTGAGAATCTGGCTCACGATGTCCGCCGGGAGAAACGCGAAGGTCACGCCGGGGAAAGCGTGTGTGAGCGTGTTGCGCAAGGTCGCGACGTAGTCCGCGGTCGGGCGATGTCCCGCCTTCAGCGTGATCATGATGTCCGCGTCTTCGGAGCCGATCGGGCTCGACGAGTCGTAGGTGAGATTGATGCCGCTCACCGGTACGCCGATGTTGTCGAGGATCGCCGCCTGCTCGGCCCTTGGAATGACGGTGCGGATCTTCGCTTCGACTTCATCCGTGATGCGCGCGGTCTGCTCGATCCGGGTGCCTGTCGGCGCGCGCAGGTGCAGGCGGATTTCGCCCGTGTCCACGGCGGGAAAGAAGTCGCGTCCGGTGAACGGCACGAGCGCGAGCGAGCCCAGGCAGAGGAGGAGGAACAGCGGCAGAAAGCGCCGGCGATTTGCGATCGCACGTTCGAGCGTCACGCGATAGTGCCCGCGAAGCTGCTCGAAGCGCCGCTCGAACGCGGCCTGAAAGCGTGCGATGCGTGCGAAGGCGCCATGCGTTGCGCGTTCCTTCGACGGCTCGCGCATCAGGTACATCGCGAGCGTCGGAACGAGCGTGCGCGAGAAGAAGTACGACGCGCACATCGCGAACACGACGGCCTCCGCGAGCGGCACGAACAGATACCGCGCGACGCCCGAGAGCAGGAACATCGGCACGAAAACGATGCAGATCGACAGCGTGGAGACGAACGTCGGAACGGCGATCTCGCCGGAGCCGTTGAGGATGGCGTCGTGCAGCGGCTCGCCGTTCTCAAGGTGATGCGTGATGTTCTCGATCGCGACGGTCGCGTCGTCGACGAGAATGCCCACGGCGAGCGCAAGGCCCCCGAGCGTCATGATGTTGATCGTCTGCCCGAGTGCGGAGAGCGCCACGAGGGACGTCAGCACGGCGAGCGGAATCGACACCGCGATGATCAAAGTCGCGCGCCAACTGCCGAGAAAGAGCAGGATCATCAGCGCCGTGAGGCACGCCGCGATCAGCGCCTCGCGCACGACACCCGAGATGGCGGACTTGACGAACACAGACTGGTCGGAAAGTGCCGTGATGTGCAGCGCCTTCGGCAGCCCGGCTGCGATGTGCGGCAGCAGCCCCTTGACCTGATCGATGATGGTGAGCGTGGACGTGCTGCCCGTCTTCTCGACCTGAAGGAGCGCAGCGCGCTTGCCGTCGCTGCGCACGATGTTGGTTTGCGGCGCGTAGCCGTCGCGAACATGCGCGACGTCGCGCACATAGACCACGCCGTCCTTGACCGTCTTGATCGGCAGATCGTTCAGCGCCGCGACGCTCGCCGTGCTGCCGTTCATCTGCACGTTGTATTCGCGTGCGCCGATCTTCGCCGTGCCGCCGGGCAGGATGAGATTCTGCGCGTTGACGGCGTTGACGACGTCGATGGGCGCGAGCCCCTTTGCCTGCAAGGCGCGCGGATCGATATCGACCATGATCTGGCGGATCTTGCCGCCGAACGGCAGCGGTACCGCCGCGCCTTGCACCGTCGCGAGCTGTGTGCGGATGAAACTGTTGCCGAGGTCGTAGAGTTGCTGTTCGGGGAGCGTGTCGCTGGAGAGGCCGAGTTGCAGGATCGGCACCGTGGACGCGCTGTAGGTGATGATGTTCGGCGGCAGCGTGCCGGGCGGCAGGATGCGCAGGATCGACGCGGAATTGGCCGCGGCCTCGGCGATGGCGCGATTGATGTCCGCGCCCGGATGGAAGAACACCTTGACCACGGATACGCCGTTGAGCGACTGCGACTCGATGTGCTCGATGTCATCGACGTCCGAGGTCAGCGCGCGCTCGTAGTTCGACGTGATGCGCTGCGCCATGTCTTCGGCGGAAAAGCCGTTGAACGACCACACGATGCTCACGACCGGAATATCGATGTTCGGGAAGATATCGGTGGGCGTGCGCAGGATCGCCAGCGGCCCGCCGATAAAGAGCAGGATCGCGAGAACGATGAACGTATACGGCCGCCGCAGAGCGAGCCTGACTATCCACATGACAAGTTCCTGGGGATGCGGGGAGGAATGCCGAAGCGGCGCGCGAATTCACGCCCTTGACTTCATGACCGAGAGTGTGGCTGCGCCGCGCTTACCCAAAAGTGACCGGTAGATTACAAGTCCGTTAACTACGCAGGCATGGGGGCAGAACGCCGTGAGGAGACGGCGTTACCCGATCGACCGGTGGCACGGCTTCTGGAACGGAGAGGGGCTCGAAGGGGCGCTCACGCGCACGGACGTGCCGGACCTCGACAAGATCGCGCTGTACGTGTGCGGCGGAGCCGTGTTGCCCGCGGGGCGTGTCCGTTGCGCAACTGCCGCAGGCGGTTCACGCGGCAGGGCGTGTAGCGACCAAGGCCGCGAGCGTCCGAAGAACCGCGCGGAGCCGGTTGCGGGCTCCGGCGGGCGAGCAGCGCTAGCTCAGGCAGGGTATGCCGGCTTGTATGCGCATGCACGAATATGTGCCGCGATGTCGTCCGGGCGCGGCACGCGCGCGAGGTTCTGGTCGAAGATGCACTCGGCGACCCGCGTCGCCACATGCAGCGATGCCTCCAGAATCTTGCTTTGCGGCGGATAGATCAGCCCGGTCGCGAGGCTCTCCTCGGTAACCTGCTCTGCCACCGCCTTCGCCGCGACGATGAACATTTCCTCCGTGACCCGGCTCGCTTCGGTTGCGAAGACGGCCATGCCCACCGCCGGGAAAATGTAGACGTTGTTCCCCTGCCCGGGCACGAATGTACGGCCCTCGTATTCCACCGGCGGGAACGGGCTGCCGCTCGCGAAGATCGCTCGCCCCGACGACCAGCGGTACGCTTCCTCGGCCGTGCATTCGGAGCGCGAGGTCGGGTTCGAGTACGGGAAGATGATCGGACGCTCGTTGATCGATGCCATCGCCTCGATCACCTGCTGATTGAACAGCTTGGGCACCGTGCTGACGCCGATGACGCCAGTGGGCTTCAACGCGCTCACTGCGTCGGCGAAGCTGCTGACGGGCGCATGGTCCACGGCGAACGGCTTTTGAAAGTCTGCGAGATCCTGGCGGGACTTGACCATCAGCCCGTTCACATCGAAGAGCGTGTTGCGTGCACGGGCCGCGTCTATTGTCAGGCCTTCCAGGGCCATCGCCTGGCTGATGAGCTCGGCGATACCGGTCGCGGCCGAGCCGCCGCCGAGAAAGAGAAAGCGCTGCTCGGTGAGCTTCTGGCCCGAAATGCGCAACGCCGCGAAGACGCCGGCCAGCGCAACGGCCGCCGTGCCCTGGATATCGTCGTTGTAGGTGCAGATCTTGTCCTTGTATTGGGCGAGCAGCGGCACGGCATTGAAGTTGGCGAAATCTTCCCATTGCACGCAGCATTTCGGATAGCGTTCCTGAACGGCCGCGACGAATTCTCCGACGAACGCGTAGTAGTCGTCGCCGCGCACGCGCTCCTGACGAAGGCCGAGATATAGCGGGTCGTTGAGCAGTTTGGCGTTATTGGTGCCGACATCCAGCATTACGGGCATGCAGTACTGCGGCGGTACGCCGGCACAGGCCGTATAGAGCGAGAGCTTCCCGATCGGAATGCCCATGCCGCCCACGCCCAGATCGCCCAGCCCGAGAATGCGCTCGCCGTCGGTGACGACGATGAACCGCACGTCCTGCTCCGGCCAGTTGCTCAGCAACTCCTTGACGCGGCCTCGCGCCGAGATCGGCACGTACATGCCACGCGTGGCGCGAAAGATGTGGTCGAATTTCTGGCACGCCTCGCCGACCGTCGGCGTATAGACGAGCGGCATGAAGCTCGCCGGGTCTGACATGACCGTCGCGTAAAAGAGCGTTTCGTTGCGGGCCTGGAGGTCCGACAGGAGCAGATACTTCTGGAGATCGTTGTCGAGATTCGCCAGCTCCGCATGCGTGCGTGCGACCTGCAGTTGCAGCGAACTCACGCCCGGCGGCAGCAGGCCATCGAGGCCATACTGCCGTCGCTCGGACTCGGTGAAAGCGGTTCCTCTGTTCAGGCGAGGGGAACGAAGGAGGTCATAACCGGACAGGCTGCTCTGCTTGCTCATCGAAGGCTCCCTTCAAGTTTGGAGACGGATGCAACTTATGACGTGCCGATCCGGCCGCGGAATCAGGCTGTTGTGCCTGACGGTCCCGGCAGCTTCAGCGGACATGCGGCCAACGCTTCAACTCAACTTCAGCTTCCTGATGCAAATTCGGCGGACGCCCGCTTCTCCCTTCCATGTGAGCGGGGATGAGTCATGGAAAGAGCAGCAATCCACGCTGCACCGGGTCGTGATTCGGCCGTCTGGTTCCAGAGTTATATACCAGGATGCCAGCGCCCGGCCAAATGGTGTTCCGGGGAGTGTCGCGTGGATTCGCAATGGAATAAGCGGGGAGGGCGCGGCGTTATGGCGATGAAGCAGCAGCCCTGCGCGTGATCCGGTTCTGGTCAACGTTGCCAGCGCCTCGATGCGCTGGATGCACGCTTTGACCGGACGACATTCGCGCTGGTGTGCCGCAGGCGAATCGGCTGCTTCGAGCACGGGGAGACCGTGGACGCCACTCGCTCGGGGGCTGCGCGAAACCATGCCTGGTCCGATGAAAAGCATCCCAGTTCCCGGCGGCCGGCCGGACGGGCGGCCGCGACCGCCCGGCATCCCGCCGTTCGTGACGTTCTGGCGCGCGTTGCTTGGATATGTCGCAGCCGTGAGTAGCGCCGCGTCATCGTGCTTTCCCTTGCTGGATCTCGGTCGCGCGCTTCGTGGCGAAACCCCGGCATTTCTCCGGCCGGAAATGCCATTCATCGATTGCATTTGTCGCTTTCTGACTTTCGAGTTCGGCGCCATTCTTGCGGCACTGGGGTTCGCGTCGTTGTGGATCCTGCCGATGTACGTGATCGGGATGGTGCTCGCCCGGCTGTCCGGCATGCGGCGATGGATCTATTTCGTCACACTGGGGACGGTTCTGGCTATCGCGCTTCCGTACGTCGCACGGGCGTCGCGCATGCCGCTCTCGGCCCTCGGGATTCAGGTCGTCGATCTGCGGCTGGCGGTGGTCAGCATGCCGGTCGGGGTCATCGGTGGTGTCGTGTGCTGGCTGGTCCTTCTGGCGACGTATCGTGATTTCTCGAAGCAGCCGGGTGATTCCAGGACCGTTTACGCGCGCTTCGCCAATTTGCCTGATGTATGCATCGATATGCTCGATAAGCGATCCGATCCGTGATGTCCGGAGCCAGTGCTTTGCAAGGAAAGTCCGCCGGTGTCGGCGCAGGGATGAATTTGCTGGTGAAGACAGGGAACCGCCGGGGCCCATCGCCTGTCTTGAGGTCCATATGGGCGCTATGCTTGTGTGATGGCGGCGGCTATGAACTCCATCAGCCATCGCAGGACGTCTCGCCCTTTGATGACGGTATGAAAATTGCTCGATGCCGGTCTACCATGTTCGGGAGCAACAATGAGCTATGTGCTTAGCGACGGAATCGTGAGAATTACGGGTCACTCCGGCGTGGTGACGGAGCTGCCGGGAGATGCGCTGCGCTGGGAAAGCCCGTTCGAGGACGCCGACACCGGCGAGCTCGTGCATCTCGCGACGATTGCGGCGGAAGAGTTTCAGGGGAGCGCGGACGACCTCGTCGTCCTGAAAGTGACCGAAACGGAAAGCGGAGGCATTCAGGGAGGCGAGGTCATGATTGATCGAAACGACGGAGACTACGAAGTGGACACGGAGGACCTGACGGTCACGATCGAAGACGATCTGGATATCGGGGAGACCGACGACTAGCGGCTCCCCGAAGTGGTGCGCGCCGCGGCCGAATGCGGGGTGCGAGCACGCACATATTGGCGCTGCAGCGGACTCATGGTGCCTGCATTTGCTGTTCGAAGGATAGTGCGATGAACTCGGCCGGCCCACTGACAGCGACCTGCACCGAGACCTTCAGCAAGCCTGCCAGAATGTCCCCGGCGGTCATGGTTTCACCGAGGCCGACGGCCACGACGAACGCGTCGTCCTGGCTTGCGCCAGCGAGGCCGCCGCGTTTCCAGACATCCGTCAGGAAGTTGCGCACCATGCTCTTGATGGTGATCCACGTTCCGGCTGCATTGGGCTCGAACACATAGGCCCGGCAGGCGAGCATGATCGACGCCTCGATCATCATCACGGTGCGGCGCACGTTGACATAGCGCCAGTCGAGGCTGTTGCCATCGAGCGTACGCGCGCCCCACACCAGCGGGCCTCGTCCTGTGAACGCGCGCACGGCGTTGACAGACTTGCCCTGCGTATCGATGTTGAGATCCCCCTGCTCTTCATCGGAAATCGGAACCGCGGGCGACACGACAGCGTTCACGCTGACGTTTGCGGGCGCCGACCACACGCCGCGCGCGTTGTCGACCATCGTGTAGATCCCGGCGATGCCCGCAGCCGGCGGCAGCAGATTGAGCTTTTTCCGGATTGCCGCGAGGATCGACGGATACAGCCTGCTGACGTTTGACAGGTTCTGGTGCAGCGAGTGAACGTCGGATGCCGGATTCGCGGACTTGCTCCGGTCCGACGTGATGCTTGCCAGCAATGCGTTGAGCGCGTCGATTCTGGTCCTGGCCTTCGGCGACGGGTTCGTGTCGTCGAGGACAGGCGACAGTTCCTGCTTCAGCAAACTGGTCAGGACGTCGAGATTGGCGATCGCGGTGAAATCCAGGTCTTTCTCCCCGACGATCGAGGTCTCGAGCCACGGATAATAGGCTGCACCATACTCAAGGAAGCCGGTGCCGATCGACTCGCGGAATGCGGCGATGCAATCGCCGTCAGGGTCACGGCGATCCCTGTAGCCGTCGCGTATGTCGAGCACGGCGAAGCGGTTGCGCGTGCTGGAGCCGCAGTGCGCCAGCATCGCTTTCTGCACGGCGGCGCAATCCGTGGCCGACAGATGCACGGCTTCCGGCACCACGACGAGGGTCGGTTCCTGTTCGGCGAGCAGCGCATCGATGCCGGTGCTGATCCTGCCGGCGTCGAGGTCGTCGCCGTAGCTGCCTGCCGAAACGATGTAGCACGTACCGCCGCCGTTCTGGAAGAACAGCAGCATGCTGTAGTAGAGGATGTAGGGCGGGCTCCCGGCCTTGAGCACGTATTCGTCAGGCTTTCCGGCCGCGGGGTCGGTCACGGCAAAGTCGCCCGTGGCAACGCCCGCACCCGATTCCACCTGTTCATCGATCGAAAAGCTGGCCTTCGGCGCCCCGCCGAAATAGTGGATGAATTCCGCCATGGAGCTGATGCGCCTGGGTTTCCCTGCCAGCGGGATACCCGCGTTGACAGCAAACTCGGTATGGCCGATGAAGGCAGGCACGGCTGTCGCGACTTCCACGACCGAGTTCCGGAAGGCGTTCTTTTCCACGACGTACACACCCGGTGTCTTGAATTGCGCCATGAGGTCACCTTCGGTTGATTGCTGCCGACGCTGTCGCGGCGCATGCCGCCAGGAAGCCTGAGCGCCGCATCAGATGATACGCGCGGTGTGCACGGCCGTCGGCTTTCGAGCAAAAGCGTTGGCGAGGGGCGTCGACGGCGAGTGCGGAATCCGGCCCCGGCACGACGATCCGGCTCCTTCAAGGACACCTCGAACCTCCTGTTCACAGGCCCGCCACTCGCGTGCTCATTTGTTCCTCATTCTTCGTCTCCATAGTGAAGTCCGTGGCAGACAACGTCCTGATCCCTTCAGGCGTTCAAACAACAGAAGGAGGTACACATCATGAAATCGCTTATTCAGATCGCAACCGTTGCCGCTTTTCTTGCTTTGCCGATTACCTCGTTCGCACAGTCGGACGCTCCGGTCACCCGCGCCGAGGTGCAGGCGCAACTCGCGCAACTGGAGCAGGCGGGCTATAACGCCGGCAGCGACCATGCGCAATATCCCGCGGGCATTCTGGCTGCCGAATCGCGCGTCGGCCCACGCGATGCCGCGGCGTCGACCGATTATGGCGGCGTGACGAACGGTACATCGCAAGGCGGTGCAGAGTTTCACCCGCTGTACGATGTGGGGCTGACATCGATCTACTTGCATCACTGAGCGGATCGTTCGATGGTCATCGGGGGTGCGTGGAATCTGTGTGCCCCTGTCGTACTTTCGACGCCCGTGCGTCCCTGTCCGCTGGCCGCCTGCGTCTCGTTGCGCGTGGACCATTCGCCGCTGCACGACGCGCACGCCTGCCTGCGCCGTACGTGTCCGTAATACACATCGATTCGAACGCTATCGTCGCCTTGCGTTCCGGCAAGCGCACGGCGAAGCGGACATCGAGGTTCGTTTAATAATTGTGACACTGGCGCCCTCTAGCATCGCGGCATTTTTTACTTCACCCTTCGATGCCAGGGATCACGCCGATGTCTTCACACTTCAAGGCTTCACGCCTGCACCTCGCCATTGTGGCGGCGAGCGCACTTTCTTTAGCAGCATGCGGAGGCGGTAACGATTCGCCCGCGCCTTCGCAGACCGTCAATACCGCGCCTCCTCCGCCGCCCGATCCGGGCTTCGTCGACTCGGCGCCGGTTGCCAACGTGCCCGCCGTGGTCGATACCATCGCGACGAACCAGCGTGGCGACGCGCGCTTTGCCACGCTCGATACCAATGCGGGCGTGCGCGTGCTCGGCGCGTTCCTGAAGCTGTGGCAGCCGCTCACGGAAGTGGTGGATGCGGGCGTGTCGGCACCGGCGGTCGGATCTTTCCCGGCCGTCGTAACGTCGACCTGGACAGGCCTGCCGAACGACGGCACCCCGAACGGCACCAAGCTGAACCCCACGGTGCTGGACGCGAACATCCAGTTCGCCGCAACCGAGACGTCCACCCGAACCGATGCGCAGGCCGCCGCAGCCTACTTCGACGACCGCCGCGGCAAGGGCTATAGCGTGACGGACGGCATGGGGCCGCTCACCAGCCTGTGGCGCACTGCCGCCCAGCAGACCACGACGATCACGACCATCCCTCCCGAAGCGACCACGACGCTCTTCAACGACACGGGCAACAACACGGGCGTCGGCGGCAGCGCGAACAGCCAGTTCGGCAAGGTGGTCGATTTCATCAACGCGATGGGCAACAATGCGTCGACGGAACCGGCGAAGCGCTTCTACAAATACGCCCGGCCGTACCGCTGGAGCAACAGCGTGATCGTCGTGCCTGCACTCGTGCCCGCCGAGAGCCCGACGCCGACGACCGACGGCGGGTTCCCGAGCGGCCACACCGCTGAAGCGATGCGCGACGCGCTGGCGATGGCCTATGTCGTGCCCGAGCGCTTTCAGGAGATGATCAGCCGCGGCATGGAACTGGGCGAGAACCGTATCTTCGCGGGCATGCATTCGCCGCTCGATGTCAGCGGTGGCCGCGTTCAGGGCGAAGCGTTCACGGCGGCCAATCTCTCGGACCCGAATAACTCGACGCTCAAGCAAGCTGCGTTCGCACAGGCCCACAGCACGCTGATTGCACTCAGCGCCACCAGCGCAAGCACGTTCGCGGCGTTCGCGCACTCGGGCACGCAGGCTACTGACCGCTTCGCCGATCACGCGACGAACAAGGCCAACTACCTGCGGCGGCTGACGTTCGGCTTCGGACCGATCGGGGACACGACCGTCCCGGCCGTGGTGCCGAAGGGCGCGGAAGTGCTGCTCGAAACGCGCCTGCCGTATCTCAGCGCGGACCAGCGGCGTGTCGTCCTGAAGACGACCGCGCTGCCCTCCGGCTTTCCCGCACTCGACGACGCGGAAGGATGGGGCCGCCTGAATCTCTTTGCAGCCGCTGACGGCTACGGCGTGTTCAACGGCAACGTGTCCGTGACGATGGATGCGTCGCAGGGCGGCTTCAACGCGGCCGACACGTGGAGCAACGACATATCCGGCGCGGGCAAGCTGACGCTGCAAGGCACGGGCACGCTCAGGCTTGCCGGGATGAACGTCTACGCCGGCGGCTCGCAGGTGATGGGAGGCACGCTCGAAGCAGACTCGGTACAGGCTTTCGGCAAGGGAGACGTCTATCTCTCCAGCGGAACGGTCGTGAGCCACGCGCCAGGACGCGTCTCCATCGCGGGCGCGTACACGCAACTCGCGGCGGGCACCACGCTCGAACTCGATGTCGGGCCCAACGACCAGGGCAAGCTCGCCGTCACGGGGGCGACGACCATTCTGGGCGGCACGCTGCACGTGAAGTTCGTGAACGGCTTTACACCGCAGAATGGCACGACGCTCGACCTGATCGACAGCAGCAGCCTGCGCGGCCGCTTCTCCACCGTGACAGTCGACGGCTTTAAGGCCACGCCTGTTTATAGCGCGGCAGGCGTGCAGGTTCGCCTGGGTTCATAACGCCGCGCATGCGAGCACGGTGGCGTTCGCCGGGCCCTGAAGCAAGTGGATCGATGCTGCATCAGGGCCGCGCGGGCGTTAGCCATCGGCCACGCGCGACGGTCGCTCCGGCTGACCTGAAGCGTTGCCCCGAGTGCTTTCAGTCTGCCGGTTTCCGTCGTCACGGCGCACGCGCGGCGCGCCGTGACGATGGTTCAGATTCCCGCCTCATGCTCCGTGCTCGTCTTCGGGCCGAGGCGGTCGCTGCTGGTGGGCGCGTGCACGTCCCGCGACGCGAATCCGGCCTCGTTTTCCGGCGGGTCGAACCATTCCGGATGGGCCAGCGTTGCGCGAATGTCGGCGAGACCCGAGGACCAGTGGTCCAGCATCGTGTTGAAGCCGAACTGAAAATCCTTGAAGTGGTTCTCGTACGGCTTGTCCTTGTAGATCAGCTGGACGACGTTGTAGCGCTTGTCCGTCGACATCCGCGCCGCGATCCTGCACCACGGGTCGCGCTCGAGCTCTTCCGCGCTCACGTGGCGCAGCACCTCGCGAAGCGTGCGCCGCAGCAGTTGATCGTGCCGCACGTAGTGCGTGACGGCGCGGGTACGGCTGGAGTACTGGATGTCCTTCGTCCGGCCGTCGACTTGCGCCATGCTCGACGGCAGGTCGCCTTCCGCGCTCCAGAGATCGACCTGAAAGGCGAGCGTGTCGCGCCTCGGGATCTGCCCGAGCACATGGGACAAGGGCGTATTGGAGACGAGACCGCCGTCCCAGAAGTACTGTCCATCCACTTCGACGGCGGGAAATCCCGGCGGCAACGCGCCGGAGGCCATGAAGTGCTCGGCTTTCAGCGTGATTTCGTGATTGTCGAAGAACGTCAGATTGCCGCTCGCCACATTCACCGCTCCCACGCATACGCGCATGCCGCCTCGATTGATGCGCTCGAAGTCCGCGAATCGTTCCAGCGTGCTTTTGAGCGCGCCCGTGTTGTAGTGGCTCGCGTCGGCCACCTTGAGCGGCCAGGGCCCGACAGGCGGCGGAAAGCGCGGCGCGAAGAAGCCGCTTTGGCCTTCCACCAGCGCGCGCGTGGCATACCACGCGGAAAATGCCTGCCGGTAGGTGTCGGAGGTTCCGAACAGGTGCGTCTCCACTTCCGGTGGCCAGAGCCGCAGCGAGGAACCGGGCTGGCAGATGGTCGCCCAGAACTGCTTGAGCGCATCCACGCGGGCCCCGGGCGCATTGCCTGCGATGATCGCAGTGTTCAGCGCGCCGATCGAGATGCCCGCGACCCAGTTCGGATGAATGCCCGCTTCGGCGAGCCCCTCGTACACTCCCGCCTGATAGGAGCCGAGGGCGCCGCCGCCTTGCAGGACGAGCGCGACGGTTTCGTAGTGCCGGGCGATCTTGTCGTTCAGCGTCGACGGGTCGGGTGTCGTTGCGTGCGGCATATGAACCTCACTGGAGTTCGACGATCGGAACCATGACGGTCGCGGTGTGACAGCGCGTGCACCGTCACACCCGGGGCGTCGCCTGCACGCAACCGTCGCGCGCAAGGCCGCGAGCGCCCTGGCGGGAAGGAAGGGACAGCGGGTTCAGCGGCTTCGTGCGTCGTCCGACAGGTAGTCGAACACGACCTCGCCCAGCGCGAGCGTGAGGTCCGCAATGATGTGCCGCGCCTCGACGACTTCCAGCACCGGCAACTCACCGACGGGCGCGAGCGCGTGCGAAGAGAGCGACAGCGAGGCCGGCCCGCCCCACGCGCCCTTGATGTGAATATCCTTCAGGTGATAGCGGACGATTTCGCAGATGCGCGGCGTGCCGTCCACATGCGGAATGATCTTGAGCAGGTAGTTGTCGCCGCTCATCTTCACGCGTTCGGCTTCGGCATCGAGTGTCGTGTGCTTGTAGCCCATGGTGCCGGTCGCGATGCGCACCGGTCCGAAATCGAGCGTCCCCACCAGTGCGTCGATATGCGTTTCCAGCCTGGGCGATGCGAGCTTCTTCGGAAATCCCCAGAGCTCGCGGCCGCCCGCGATCGGCGGATGATCGTCCAGATACATCGCATGCGTGTAGGCGCCCGGCTTGCCCTCGAACTTGACGGGAATGACCTGGCCGCTTTCCGTGTAGTCGCCGAAACCCGTGGAATTCGGCATGCGGATGAACTCGTAGTGGACGAGATCCGTATAGACCTCCAGCGGCTCCGGCACGAGCGCACGCAGCTTCTCGATATCGGTGCGGTACGTGATGATCATGAATTCGCGATCGACGAACACGTACGGTCCGATCGGATAGGCCGGGCTCGCCAGCGGCATCGAAAACGCAGTTCCGCGCACTTCTTCGACTTTCATGAGACCTCCGAAAGCATACACGCGAGAGCGCCGTGAAGAAGCTTGCGGGGGCGCTCAGGGCAGGAAACGGAAGGCACCCTCGAAATCGGCATCCGGATGCCCGGCTTGGCACGACTGCAACCATGCAGATACTCAATCAAATCTCCTGGCCTTGCAATAGGCCGGCTGACATCGAGGCGCGCAGGAAACGCGGCGCAACGTGCGGCCAGGGCCTTGTCGTTGACACCTGCGCCCGCCCGCCGTATATTCCCATTTGGCTATATACAAGGAAGGCTATGCAATGCGTTCAGACGAATTGAGCCGTGCATTTGCCGCGCTTGCCGACCCGACGCGGCGCGCCATCGTCGCGCGTCTGGCTGCCGGGGAGGCGACGGTGTCCGAGCTTGCCGAGCCATTCGACATGACGCAGCCCTCCATCTCCAAGCATCTCAAGGTGCTGGAGCAGGCAGGTCTCATCTCGCGCGGCAGGGCGGCGCAGACGCGGCCTTGCCGTCTGGAGGCGGCGCGGCTGAGAGACATCGCGCAGTGGGTCGACGTGTATCGCAATTTGTGGGAAGAGCGCTTCGAGCGGCTCGATGCTTTTTTGCAGTCAACCCGGCCACCGGCGGGGAAAGGAAAGAAGAATGTCCATGAATGACGATCAGTCAGTATTCACGATCACGCGCCAGTTCGCGCTGCCGCGTGCCGTCGTGTGGGAGGCGTGGAGCGAAGCCCGCCAGCTTGAACAGTGGTGGGGGCCAAAGGGGTGTTCAATCGATATCCGCTGCTTCGAGTTCAGGCCCGGAGGGTTCTTTCATTACGCGATGAATTTCGAGGGCGCGCCCACGATGTGGGGCCGCTTCAACTATCGCGAGATCGTCGCGCAGGAGCGCATCGTGTGGCTCAATTCCTTTTCGAACGAACGATGCGGCATTGCGCGGGCGCCCTTTAGCGAAAGCTGCCCGCTCGAAATTCGCAATTTCGTCACATTCGCCGGGCATGCCGAACACACAACCGTCACATTGCGTGCGGAACCGTTCGGCGAGGTGGATGCGGAGCGCGAATACTTCGAGGCATTGCGCCCGTCGCTCGAACAGGGCTATGGCGGCACGTTCGACCGGCTCGACGCATTCCTGCTGCAAGGGTGAAGGTACGCCTGGGTTCAGGACGTGATTCGCAGAGCATGCGATCACAGCGAACGATCGTTCTGCCAGTTGGCCGCGTGCTCGCCGATGATCCTGATCGCGCGAATCAGACGGTCGGAGACGACCGACAGCGTGATGCCAAGGATGACGGCGATCTCGTCATTTCCCAGGCCCTCAACCGCCGAGAGCAGAATCACGACTCGCTCGGCATCGGGCAGGCAGCCGACGGCCGCGATGATCTTGCTGTGCAACGAGGAGCCTTTTGCAGCGATCGATGGCTGCCATTTGGGACCTGTGTCTCGTGCGGGGGCCTTTCCTTCGCGTCGCGCATGCTCCCATGCCGAATGAATCGCCTTGTACAGGCGTAACAGGATGGTAGAGGTCTGACTGGCATTCGAATCGTTCAACTCCCGCTGGTAGGCTTGCTCTACCAGTCGAGCCGCTTCGCCTTCGTCGTTGGACAGGCGCAGCGCAAAGGCCCAGATGCGGGCGAGGACGTCTTCGTAAGGCGGCAGTCCCGCGTTCTGGCCGTTTTCGACGCGGGCTTCTGCATCTCCCGGTCGCTTGCACTTGTCTTGTTCAGCAAAGTTCATTACAGGGTCATGCATTCAATGGTCCTCTCGCATGACGGATCAGTTCCGCGAATGACCCTTCCGCCGCGTCAAGCGGCCCGCCGTGTAGGAGCGGTGCCTGGGTCGGGCAGTGCGCTTCTCGCGGAGCTGGCTTCGCAGGCCGAGAACGTCTGCGTGTCCCGTTGCCGGGGACAATCGTCATGCGATCGTGTGTCGTCTCGAGGGCACCTTCATGCAGCGCGACACGGCAACGATTCCGGTGTCACGTACCGGCGCTCGACTGGTCATCGTGATCAACGCCCGCACGGGCGGCCTGCGTGGTCTTCCAGAGGAAAAATTATCAGTATCTTCAATGAGCAATCGCTTGCAAGTGAATGGGGACATCAGGCTCCGCCATACGCACGCCGTTTTCTGCCAGCGGTGCAAGGCGATGGCTACCGGCGGTCGGTACGTCCGGTCCTGACCTGCCCGAAAGGTCGGATTCGTGCACGTGGACCGGGCATTCGTGACACGTTAGGCCAGCCAGCGAACATTGCCGCAGGGAGAACCCCGTGTCCCTGTTCGCACACTCATACCTGCGTATAGCCGACTCATCCCAGCTCGTTACCCAGGACACCATTTGTTCAATGGAAGCCGCGTCTTCGAGTGAACTACATTGAGCCTGCGGACCGTTCTCCCGAACAAGCCCCTTTGAAGGTTCAGGGTTCTTCCGAGGTGAAGGCGCAGTAAGCATCTTCGCGAAGACGAACTTCTGTACCGGTGTAGCCGCTCCGGTACAAACCGGAAGCGCTGGCAGGAAGCGCCGTCTCGTTGGCCCCAAACGACGCATCGATTCGATTGAAAGTGACCTGTCGGACCCCGATACTTTGGGCGTGGACTTCCTCGGACGAGGTCTTCGGAGCGAAGCGACAAGCGGCGTCTGGCAACGTGATACGAAGTGGCCGTTCCAGACACCTTGATTGGCAATCCGAAGTCCAGAAGAGGAAGTGAAGCAATTTGCCAACGCAGCTTCGTCGAGCCCGCGCAGATCGAGCGCGGTGCGACCGGGCGCATCCTGGAGGTAAGCATGAGTACGATCGCCGGCATCAAGATTCCCGATAGCAAGATGGCGCGCGAAGCGACGCAGCTCGTTCGCGACACCGAATCGGATCTGCTCTTTCATCATTCGACGCGCGTGTTCCTGTTCGGCGCGCTGACCGGAGAGCGCAAGCAGTTGAAGTAC
>Ga0163162_10001718_pt1 | contig 20509 bp, 15 predicted proteins | sample S55metaG_FD_115310 | JGI IMG/M metagenome (GOLD analysis project Ga0163162, IMG submission 115310) | Switchgrass rhizosphere microbial communities from Kellogg Biological Station, Michigan, USA - S5-5 metaG | ecosystem: Host-associated > Plants > Roots > Rhizosphere > Soil | place: USA...
CGTTTCTTCCTCTTCCACTTCAGGGTGTGGTATCCCATGATGACAGGTTACACAACGTATTTCCAGGAGTGCATTTTGATCTCCATATTTCGTAGTAGCATTGAAAAAATCTTTATTGATCTTATTGCTCATTTCGATCATTTTACGGGCAATGTTTTTTTCAGGTTTGTCATCACTGGCCATATCCCATTGTGCTGTTGTATCGGCCGGCTTAACGTGACAAAACTCACATCCCACACCGAGGGCTTTTTCAAATTCATTCATCAATGTATCCAGTGTTTGCTCTGAAATGTCCTTGGGAAGAACTTTCAGGTTCTTGAATTTTTCCTGCGGCGGTTTGCTGGCTGCGATACCGATAATTACAAAAGCAATGGCACTTCCTGTCACAATAAACGTCCTATTGAATTTCATGTTGACTGATTTGATTGTATTTACTTTAAAAAGATTTTTTACCGATCCATCTTTCAAAAAACTCATACGTTCTTAGCATCTGATCGATACGCTGCCGGTTGTTGCCGCTTCTTGTGATCTCATGAGTGGCTCCCGGATGTCGCACATATTCTACTGGTCTTCCCAAAACTTTTAAACTGCGATACAGCATTTCACCCTGCGTAGTTCCGGTGCGACGATCATTCTCTCCATGAAAAATTATATATGGAGTCGTGATATTCTGCACATAGTTTATCGGCGATTCTCTTTGCAGAGTTGCTTTTGTCGCCTCTTCCCAGGGGTAACCCCCAAAATAATTTGGCACGAGCCTCCATGCATTCCCTTCTCCAAAAAAAGTGGCCAGGTCATAAACACCTCGCTGTGAACAGGCTGCTTTAAACCGATGGTCGTGAGCGATGATCCATGCAACAAGATAACCGGCATATGACCCACCTGTTATCACAAGCCTAGATGTATCAACCCAGCCTTCGGTTGCAACCGTTTTATCCAAAGCGGTCAAAACATCACTGGTGGGACCCGTTCCCCAATCATTGACATTGGCTTGCAGAAATTCTAACCCGTATCCACCACTGCCCCGGGGGTTACAATACACAACCCCATAACCCTTCCCGCAAAAAAACTGGTATTCGTGCCACATGGTTGTTTCACCCGGTCCCCACATAGCAGCCGGGCCGCCGTGAATTTCTAAAAGCAATGGATATTTTTTCCCCGCTTCAAAATTATCCGGCTTCATGATCCAATATTCAACAGTCATTCCTTTGTTGTTGACAAAAGTTCTCTTTTCAGGAAATGAAAGTTTTTTTGATTGTACCCAACTGAAATTAAAATCGCTGACACGTTTTGAGTTTTTTGCATTGGCATCAGCGATATAAACATCGAAAGGATCGGCCACCTCCGTTTTTACACAGATCATTTTATCATTCACGACATCAAAACTTGTGATACCACTATTATAGTCAGAAAGCTGTTCGATTTTCTTTGACGCAACTTCAGCACGATAAATGGGCTGCCCTCCATTGCTTGGCGCTGTGAAATAAATGTATTTTTCATCTTTGCTCCATACAAGGCTTCCCTTATTGCGATCAAAAGGAATATCTATCTTATCCTTTATTGAACCGTTTACGGGGATGATGGCTAAAGTTGGGACCGTTACAAAAGACGTCTTCCCATATTGAAAAGCAAGCCATTTGCCCGAAGGTGAAATTTGAGGAGAGTTATAGTTCATTTCTTTCTCGCCCAAAATTCTTTTCAGGTTACTTCCATCTTTGTTTACAATAAAGATCTCACTTTCCAAAGAGCGGTCAGGGTGCTGAACAGAATCAACGTCGCCCGACAGTACAATTTGCTTACCATCGGGAGTAAAATCTGCCGAGTTAAAACGGTAAAAACCTTTTGTAAGTTCAATGGGGTTAGCCGGAGTGTCTACGTTGATAAGAAAGAAATGATTAAAACTCAGATCAGTACTCACTCCCATCTCATCCTGGAAATTTAATTTATCAACCACTCTTGCCTTGTTATCATTCTCATCATTTTCGAGGTATGCCCTGATCTCTTCCATATTTCCATCGGGATCAGCTTTGGCACGCGGGTTTTTTAGATAATCATTTTTGTCAAACCCTGGCTTTTCATAAGACCACGATGGGATGGAATGCGAAGGATTCAATAAGGAATCCTTTATGAGATCCTTCAAAGGAATGTTTGATGAAAATAGTAATTGTTTACCGTCAGGGCTCCACAGTGGTGTGCCGGCACCGTACCTGAATTTAGTAAGTTGAATAGCTTCACCGCCGTCAAGAGACAATAAAAATATCTGCGGTTTTCCATCTACCGCCCGGACAAAAGCAATTCGTTTGCCGTCAGGATCCCAGGCAGCCTGGGATGAGCCTTCTTTTGCGGTTAACTGTTTGGGCGCTGAAGCTCCATCTGTATTTACCATCCAGACCTGGTTGACGTATTTGCTGTCCCATTTAGAATCACCATCAGGCTCGATCGTCGTAACGGTGAAAACTGCTTTACTTCCATTATTGGAAAGACTAATTCCACTGATAGATCTTATCCTGAGCAGGTCCGTTACTTTAACGGTCTCCCTGCTTTGGGAATAAGAATAGCTGGCAATAAACGCGATAGAATAAACCAATAAAACTTTCTTCATTGAGCGATAATTATTTAATGAAAATACTAATTAAGACGATAGATGGTTTTCTAACACGCCCTGCTTTCAGAGAAAGGTTAAAAATTTAACGAAAGTCAATGTTTAGTTCTTGATATGCATTGCCTCTTATTTTATATTGTCTAAATTTGCAAAACCCTATTTATTTACTATGAGTGATACAATTACAGCCGCCCCTGCACTAACAGCAAAAGACTTCGCCACCGACCAGGAGGTACGCTGGTGTCCCGGATGCGGTGACTATTCGATCCTTGCCCAGGTTCAAAAAGTAATGCCCACATTGGGTATCTCAAGAGAGAATATTGTGATCATTTCAGGGATCGGGTGTTCATCCCGGTTCCCGTATTACATGAATACCTATGGCATGCACTCGATCCATGGACGAGCCACCGCTGTTGCAAGCGGATTAAAAGCCGCCCGGCCGGAATTAAGTATTTGGATCGTTACCGGTGATGGAGATGGCTTAAGCATTGGCGGTAATCATACCATTCACTTGCTTCGCCGCAATTTCAATGTCAATATTTTATTGTTCAATAACCAGATCTACGGCTTGACAAAAGGACAGTATTCTCCTACCTCGGAAGAAAATAAAGTAACCAAATCAACTCCTTTTGGAAGTATTGATCATCCGTTCAATCCCCTGGCATTGGCACGCGGAGCGGACGCTACATTTGTTGCAAGAAGTATGGATCGCGATCCAAAACATTTGCAGGCGATGCTCGTGAGAGCTAACAGTCACAAAGGAGCTTCATTCCTGGAAGTATATCAGAACTGCAACATTTTTAATGACGCCGCATTTGAAGTTTACACGGAAAAAAGTACAAAAGCGACCGAAACGATTTTCCTGGAACAAGGCAAACCGCTACTGTTTGGGGCTAATAATGACAAAGGGATCAGGCTTGATGGGTTTACGCCTAAAGTTGTGAACCTTTCAGACGGTTACAGTGCGGATGATTGTTGGATACATGACGAACGTGATATGTTCAAATCACAGATACTCCTGAGAATTTTTGATGATCCAAACATCGAAGGGCATCTCCCAAGGCCGTTTGGAGTATTTTATGAAACAGACAGACCTTGCTATGAAGAAGCGATGGAGTTGCAAATCGCAAATGCAAAAGCAAAAAAACCGGCCGACCTGGATAAGCTACTTAGAGGTAATGAAGTTTGGACGATCGCCTGAATCCCGCCGTGTTACGGCGAGCTGGATCTAAAAGATCAATGGATTTGATGGAATTTGTATTGAAACGATCCCGGTAATCTCTAAAATCATCCCGATCACGGTTCGAACATTTCTTTCTTTGCCTCAGTGAATATTTTCTTCTGCTTCCAGTTATACCACGGCCTCGGCATCGTTCTTTTCATCACCGTGTCGATCGTCCTCATGCCAAACAAATTCCAGGCGCCTTTGAATTTACCGATCAGTGAAGGCTGAAGTGCCCGCAGGCTCATGGCAAACCCGCTGTCAAGATATTCCATATGGTGCCAGTAACCGGCAGGCATAAACAGTGTATCCCCATGACCAAGAGTGAGATCATATCCCTGTGCACGTTTTAATGCCGGGAACTTCTGATAATCAGGTGTACCATTGCCGTCATGATAATGCGAAAAATCGGCCAGGCTTAATACTTCAAATGGCTTGCGATAAAGTTTATGTTGCTCCTCGAAGGGAAAAAGCAACACTCTTTTTCTACCTGCAAATTGCGTATGCAAAATATGAGACAGGTCAATATCAAAATGCATATGAGTAATAGACGTAGCACCCCCTGTAAATAACATTGGGTATTTTTTTACAAATCCTTTCATCAAATGTTCCGGCCAGGTAAAATCTTTGGTCAGCTGTGGTGCGTGATCGAAAATGTTGAATAAAAAAATCCTCCATGCCGCCGGTCCGCGGCTGATCATGTCAATATATTCGCCAAAGGTCTTATAGTCGTCGGCCGTATTGATAGGCGTATAGGCGTCACTTTTTACATTATTATATAATGGAACTCTTTTATCTCCGACCAGCTGTTTAAAGTAATCCCAGTTCCATTTAGTATAGGCAGGCCAGTCTTTTGATAGATTTTTGATGATGACCGGCAGACACGGCTCATAAAACTCTTTTTTGAATACTTCCGGGTCAATGCTCTCAACAGTGGGGACTTGTCTCAGTTGCATGCTTCGCGGTTTTTGCAAACATGAAAATACAAATTGATTTGTAAATGGAAATTGAGGTTGATCCTTTTAACTTTTAAATAGAAATAAGTTTATATTTATTATCCTTTCCACCTTTCCTATCTGAACTTTGACGCTGATATCCAAACAAAAATACGGAACCAGTCAATATAGAAACACATGCCCATCCCTTAACACGGCGCATAGGCCTATAAAATAATAAGCAGAAAGTACGGCTTAGAACATGAATGAAGAAAAAAATATAGAGGAAAATTGGCAAGAGAGGAAGGCCAAAAGTGCGGAAGAAGCCAGGCATGAACCTGTTTCACAAAAACAAGCTATTCAACCGCCCGGGACTGAGATCAGTAAATCAGAGATCCAAAAATCAGACATTGACGACATGGAAATACAAAAACATCCTCATCACGTAACGAATAAAAAGAAATGGGGAGAATATCTTCTCGAATTTTTTATGTTATTCTTAGCCGTGTTTCTTGGCTTTGTTGCTGAAAATGTAAGGGAAACGAGCGTGGAGCACGAGCGTGAAAAACAGTATGCTCAGCAATTGTATACTGAATTTTATGCAGATTCAATTGCATTCGCCAAAAAAGTGACTGCCCGGTTGGATAAAGAACGTGACTGCGATTATTTATATAGTTATATAAAGGACAGTTCATTGACTGACCTTCCGAAAAAATTTTACCCTGCCTACACCACAGTATTTTATCTTATCAATAGCTATACTTTCGAGCCAAAGGATGGTATCCTCAGCCAGCTCAAAAGTTCCGGGTCACTCAGGTATTTTAAGGAACCCAGGCTCCAAAAATTGTTTGGGGATATCAGTGTGGCCATTAATAATGTGCGCTATCGCAATGAGCAGGAATACCAGTTCTTTGCCAACCCTGTAAAACCTTTTATTCTGCAACATTATGATTTTAAATGGCTGGATAATGTGCGCAGGTTGAGCGTCAATGCCTACTACCTTGATCTCCTTCATCTCTATATAAACAGCGATACACTTATTAAAGGAGGCATTTTAAATCCTTCAACATTTAATAGGGAGGAAGCCGGCAATATGGTAATGTTTTACAAAACAATGATGGTTTCCACGCGGACCCTTCAATTGAATGATTATATCATCGCCAATCATAAAATTCTGAGTGAGCTGCGAAAGAATTATAAACTTGAATAACACATGAAAAAACATTTCTTTCTCTTATTGATGATCGCTAATACCTGCTGCGCTCAAACAATAGAAAACTATCTCGCGCCGGCATTTCCCACCGAACTGACCGCATCGGCCGATGGAAAAACAATCGCCTGGGTATTCAATGATAGAGGATCACGAAATATTTTTGTTGCAGAAGGCCCTTTATTTGCTGCGAAAGCTATCACGAATTATACCGGCGATGATGGAGTAGAAATCAGTACCGTTCAGTTTACACCTGGTGGCAATGAAATACTGTTTGTAAGGGGTAATCCTTCGAATAATAATGGCGAACCTGCTAACCCGGCTTTTCTGCAAACATCCACGGCAAGCGCAATATTTGTCGTTAATAAAAATGGCCGGCAGCTAAGAAAAATAATTGACGGTTCTTATTATAAAATATCACCTGACGGGAAAACGCTGGCATATACTTCGGGCGGACAAATATGGACCTTATCGTTTACCGACACAGCTGCAAAACCGGAAAAGCTTTTTCAATCAAGAGGGAGCCAATCACAAATATGCTGGTCGCCAGATGGAAAGATGATCGCGTTTGTAAGTAACAGGGGTGACCATTCGTTTATCGGCGTCTATCGTTTTACCACGAAGACAATTGAATTTATTGAAACAAGCCTGGATAACGATACCTACCCTGTTTGGTCACCTGGCGGAACCCAGCTTGCTTATATCCGCATTCCAAATATGAACAACATCATTCCATTTGTACCGGTAAGAGAAGGGAATCCATGGAGCATAAGATCATGCGATATAGCAACAGGAAAAACAAAAGAATTGTGGAAGGCTTCCGCTGGCCGCGGAAGTGTGCTTTTTACGGATCTACCCACGGAAGAAAATTTATTATGGTGGATCGAAGGTGATAAATTGTTATTCCCGTATGAAAGAGATGGATGGCAGCATTTGTATGAACTCGATATCAATAGCGGTAAGATAAGACTGCTTACTCCCGGTAATGGTGAAATAGAAAATGTAATAGTATCGGAAGACAGGCGAACGATCTATTATACAACAAATATTGGCGACATTGACCGCCGTCATATCTGGAAGTTATCTGCTGCGGATGGGAAAACAGAACAAGTAACAAAAGGCGATGGAATTGAATGGAGTCCGGTCACCACTGCAAATGGTATTGCAGTATTACATTCATCAGCGGTTAAACCCGCATGGCCGGCTATTGTTGAGAATGGTGCGGCGAATGATATTGCTCAAGAATTGTTCCCAAAAGATTTTCCCTCTGCATTGGTTCAGCCGCAATCGATAAAAATAAAGGCCACGGATGGATCGGAGGCATATGGTGATCTTTTCCTGCCGCCCGGTCATAAGAACGGTGAGAAACATCCGGCCCTGATCTTTATTCACGGTGGTTCGCGCAGGCAAATGGTATTAGGATTTCATTATAGCCAATATTACTCCAACGCATATGCACTCAATCAATATTTCGCCAGCAAAGGCTATGTGGTATTTTCATTAAACTATCGAAGCGGGATCGGGTATGGAATGGAATTCAGGGAAGCACTGAACTATGGAGCGTCGGGCGCCAGTGAAGTAAAAGACTTATTAGGAGCCGGGAGGTATTTGAAAAGTCGTGCTGATGTAGATGGGACAAGGATCGCATTATGGGGTGGCTCTTACGGTGGATATCTTACAGCTCACGGATTGGCTCAAGCCTCCGGTCTGTTTGCATGCGGTGTAGACATACATGGCGTACATAACTGGAATACGGAGATACCAACATTTGCTCCATGGTATGATTATGCAAAATATCCTGCTATTGCAAAGAAAGCATTTGAGTCATCACCGGAATATTTTGTCAAGGGATGGAAAAATCCCGTGCTCATGATACATGGCGATGATGACCGGAATGTGCCTGTCAGCGAATCGGTAAACATGGCTGAAATACTGCGCAGGCAAGGCGTGCATGTAGAGCAATTAGTATTTCCTGATGAGGTACATGGGTTTCTTTTATATAAGAATTGGGTGAAAGCATATGCTGCAACATTTGAATTCATAGAAAGGCAGTTCACCAAAAAATAACTTTATGGAAGTCCACCATGCTGGCGTTGGGAAAGCAATTTACAAATCTGAAATGGGGATATGACGACGAAAAGACACAAATGAACGAGCTAATATCCCTCTTCCGGGACAAATATCATCCGTCCAAAAGGACTCTTTCGAAGAAATAAACTTTTATGGAAGTACACCACCACTCGCATCCAGGCAAGAAAAAATTCAAAGAATATTTTCTGGAGTTCTTGATGATATTCCTTGCTGTAACAATGGGCTTCATTGCTGAAAACATAAGGGAAAATATTTCAGACCATCAAAAGGAAAGAGAACTTATTCAATCCTTGGTTAAAGACCTTGCAGATGATAGTGTAACAATTCAGCGCCAGTTAAAAGTATCTAAGGAAAGATTGCTTTATTCAGACAGTCTTATTGATATGGTTCACCAGGGGAATGTGCTTAATAAAACCGGTCCGGTCAAGGTTTCTGCGGAGATCTATAGTTGGTTATGCTGATTCTACACTGAACCAGGCAAACATATTGATCAGTGAATTGAAAAAAGAATATCGGTCAAAGGCCGACTAAACTTTTCTGGAAAAAGGACGATCGGTTAGTTAATTTATTAAAAAAGACATTACTTCATAAATGAACAGCCAAATAAAATACAGGATCATCAAGTTGCTTATTTATGCACTCGTGGGCTTTACAGCGGCTTTTCTATGGAGTCAAATGAAAAACTAACAAGAATCCTTCACCACTAAATGACAGACCATGTGTCGCAAAATCTACTTCGCCGTTTGCCTTTTACTTTGCCTAACGTCATTATCATGGCGAACATATTCGCAGCAATTAAGTTCTGCCGTAAAGCAATTTGTCAGTGTAAATGCTGACACTGTCGCACTCATTCATGTAACTATTATCGATGGCACTGGCGCTCCCGCAAAAAATGACCAGGCTGTTCTTATCATCAAGGGACGGATTGCTAAAACAGCGAGTTCAAAGGATATTGCCATTCCGACTTCAGCAAAAACTTTGGATTGCACAGGTAAAACCCTGATCCCTGGAATGGTCATGATGCATGAGCATTTATTTTATGGAGAGTCATTACCTCCTTACTATCTCGGCGTTGAAATGCCAATATCTTTTCCGAGACTCTATCTCGCCGGCGGTGCAACTACAATTAGAACAACGGGCAGTGTTGAACCGCAAACAGATCTGAATATAAAACAGGCGATCGATAAAGGTCAGATGCCGGGACCCGACATCGACGCCACGGGTCCTTATATTGAACGGGAACTTTTGCCGATCCCCGAAGTACAATTCATCAAGAGTCCTGAAGAAGCCGCCGAAGAAGTAATCTACTGGATAGCGAGAGGCTCCACATCTTTTAAGGTTTATATGGACATAACAAAAGATGATCTGAAAGCGGTTGTATCAATTGCCCATCAACATGGTTTAAAAGTTACCGGGCATCTTTGCTCACTCACCTATCGCGAAGCAGCAGAACTTGGCATTGATAACCTGGAACACGGTTTTATTCCCGCCAGCGATTTTGTAGCGGGCAAAAAAGAAAATGTATGTGCTTTCGCCAGTGTCACACCATCATTAAAAAAGCTCGACGTTACTAGCCCTGCAATGAAAGACCTAATGAAGTTTCTGATTGAAAAGAAAGTAGCGATCACCTCTACGCTACCGGTGTTTGAACCAAATACAGGGAGAGAAATGATACCGGGTGACGGCGAATCAGCTCTTGCTCCCCAGATAAAAGAAACGGTTGAAAAAAGTTATAAAGCCCAGGCCGGAAAAGATACTTCAGATGTCGCCTTATTTAAAAAAGAAATGGCGTGGGAGAAACAATTTGTTGAAATGGGTGGAAGATTAATGGCAGGCGTCGATCCTACGGGTGCAGGGCGTACCATACCTGGTTATGCTGACAGACACACGCTGGAGTTATTAGTGGAAGCGGGGTTTTCATTACCTATGGCCATAAAGATCTGCAGCCTCAACGCAGCCGAATATCTTGGCCGCGAAAAAGAGATCGGTAGTATTGAAGAAGGGAAAAGAGCCGACCTTGTTTTGATCAATGGTGATATCCAAAAAGACATTCGTGCAGTAAGAAACACGGAGATCGTTTTCAAAAATGGCATCGGCTATGATTCAAAAAAAATATTTGAATCGGTAAATGGAATGGTGGGGTTACATTGAAACGAGGAGCCAGAAGACAGAAGTTAGAAATAGAATCAACTAGTCCTTTCCTTTTGCCAGTTTGTTTTTTGTAAGATAGTCATAGCTATCGCGGATAGCAGCAAATACATCGGTCGCGACAACGTCCATCTCAACCACCATCCATTCAGTATTTCCATTCGCGGCTTTTACAATAGCAGGAAAATTTTGTGTTCCCTTGCCAACTGCGGTCATCGGCTCGGGTTTGTCTGCAGGGAGTGAGTTGGTCCATCGTGCGGGACCATCTTTTATGTGAAGCAATGGCGCACGTTTTCCAAATTTTGCTACGATCGAAGCCGGATCATGTCCTGCCACTTTTACCCAATAAGTATCTATCTCAAAAAATATATCTGGCTCGACAGATTCAAGCAATACTTCGTAGACAAATTTTCCATCTACTTTATTGCGATATTCCCACCAGTGATTATGAAGACCAAATTGTAAGCCGTTTGATTTAGCAAAATGATTCGCCTCGTTGTAAATATTCACCAGTTCTTTTGTCCCGTCTAAAGAACTATATCGCTTATCCTCCGGCCATCCATGCCAGATCATTTTTTTGCAATTGAAGGTTTCCGCGATCTCGAGCATTGCCGCTTTCTTATCACCAACGGGCAATTCAACATGGGCTGATGAAATACTAAGCCCGGCCTCTTTCAAATATTTTCCAGCCTGCTTAACAGAAATAGTGTCAGGCCAGAATGCTGTTTCCACAGCTTCAAATCCTATTCCCGCGATCTTGCTCAAGGTACCTCCAATATTTTCTTTGATCTGCTCGCGCACAGTATACAATTGTAAGGCTATTTTAGCCGGTTCGGCGGGCCTCTGCGAATCGTTTGAAGACAACCGGGGAAGCAGAGTTGTGCCCAAGGCAACAAGACCCGTATCTTGTAAAAATTTTCTTCTTGCAATTTGCCCGGAGTATTTACTTTTATTGAGCATTGGATTGAGTATTTGGAAAGCTCCAGTTTTTAAAAGACGTTATACTAAATTAATTTTTTTCAGCCACTCCTAAAGATCCACATAACTACAATTAATTGCATATGGAAACACATGCTCATCATCTTCACAAGGCGCCGGGGCAGGGTTGGAAACATTACTTCTTTGAGTTCTTTATGTTGTTCCTGGCTGTAACACTTGGATTCTTCGTTGAGAATTGGAGAGATCACTATGTAGAAAATAAAAGAGAGAGCCAGTTTATGAGCACACTGGTGGAAGATCTGAAATCAGATACGTCTCAATTAAGTGCGGCGATTGTGACGGGAAGGAGCCGGGAAACCATGATTGATTCACTGATTCATTTATTAGCTCTTCCCGAGCGTTCAAATTTTGGAGCTTCAATATACTATTATGCCCGCAATATCAGCCGCCCGGTTCTTTTTTTGCCGAACGATCGTACCATTCTTCAACTTAAAAATTCGGGCCTGTTAAGAATCATCAGAAAACAAAGCGTTTCAAATGAGATCATGTATTATGATCAACAGTTAAGAAACCTGCAATTTGCTTTTGATGATGAAAACAAAATGAGAGACGGCTTGAGAGATAAAGCAGGAAAAATTTTCGACGGTTCTGTTTTTAATAAGATGTTCGATAATCAGGACAGCGCGACCATTACTATTTATAAAAAGCCGCCGGGCAATCCATCTTTGATATCCCAGAATGGGGAATACATAAACGAGTATGTTTCGGTCGCACAGTATTTAAAGGGCCCGGTTCGGATCATCCGGTTGCGGGAAGGAAATTTGAAAACGGAAGCCACTAAATTGATCCTGCTGCTAAAGAAAGAATATGGGATAGAATAAGTAAACCTGAGCAAGGGTGATAAGGATCGACCTACATCTCGTTAAATCATTACCGTTTAAAAAAATTCTGTTGGCCGGTATCCTAATTTCTCTAGTTTTAAGATAAACCAAACCATTATGCCGGAAACGTTGTCTGTTGCCCCTCCTTTAAAAACAATTCCGCCTCTAAAAACTTCATACCGCATCGATTCCATAGATCTGCTAAGAGGATTGGTGATGATCATCATGGCTCTTGATCATACAAGAGATTTCTTTCATAAAGCAGCTCAAACAGACGATCCATTGAACCTCGCAACAACAACTCCCATTTTATACTTCACAAGATGGATCACACATCTTTGTGCGCCAATATTTGTTTTTTTAGCAGGCGCAGGCGCTTATTTTCAAAGCCAGAGAAAAAATAAAAAGCAGTTAAGCACATTTCTGATCAAAAGAGGATTGTGGCTTCTGCTGATCGAAATCTTTGTCATCGGGTTTGCTTTCAGCTTTGATGGTCATTACACAATAATCGGCCTGCAAACGATCTGGTCGATCGGCATCAGCATGATCATCCTTGGCTTGATAATTTGGTTGCCGTTCAATGCGATTCTCATTACCGGGTTGATAATCGTCCTCGGGCACAATGCTCTTGATTTTTATGAGCGGAACCTGAAATCAAGTCCCGGCTGGTGGTACGACCTGCTGCATCACCAGGGCTTTTATGCATTATGGGATCATCATAGCCTGCTCATTCTTTATCCATTTCTTTCATGGTCGGGATTGATGATGCTTGGTTATTGTTTTGGAAAATTGTTTGTAACATATCAGGGAACGCAAAGAAAAAAAGTTCTTTTATGGCTCGGCCTTGGTGTGATGGCATTCTTTTTTATTTTGAGATACATGAATAAATACGGCGATCCTGATCCATGGTCGACCCAGAGGAATGCCGGAGTGACTTTTCTTTCATTTATGAATATTCATAAATACCCCCCGTCTTTATTGTATATGTGCGCTACGATCGGTATTGGGATACTGTTTCTTGCTGTTGTGGGAAATAAAAAGAACTGGCTTACGAGGTTTATCACAGTTTATGGTCGGGTACCTTTTCTCTATTATGTTCTCCATTTCTTTTTGATCCATTTTGTTTCTGCCATTTGTTTCTTAGCAAGAGGACATTCATATGCAGAAGGTTTGAAAATGGATCCACAGGCGATGCCTGCAAAGTTCATGGCCGTTGGTGAGGGTTATTCACTCTTTACGGTATATATTATCTGGATCTGCATTGTGCTTTCCCTCTACCCTGTTTGCAAATGGTTCAGTGATTACAAACAAAAGCACAGGGAAAAATGGTGGTTGAGTTATTTGTAATTACCTCCGTGAATTACTTTATCTTGTTCCTTGTTCCTTGTTCCTTGTTCCTTGTTTCTTGTTCTGTATATTGCGGCAATGAAGTCAATCCTGTTCTTCTTATTTTTTCCTTTAACTCTTTTGGCTCAGCAAGAAACTTGTGACATCCTTATTCGTAACGGAAAGATCATTGATGGAAGTGGCAACAGCTGGTTTTACGGAGACATCGCCGTAAAAGATGGAAAGATCGTTACGGTCGGGAGGCAACTAAATTTCGCTGGCAAAAAAACGATCGATGCAACTGGTTTAATTGTAGCTCCCGGTTTTATTGATGTACATACTCACCTGGAAGGTGATGAGACAAAAGATCCCAACGCTACTAATTTCATTCTTGATGGCGTCACCACCTGTATTACGGGTAATTGCGGCGCATCAAACACAGACATTGGAAAATATCTTCAGTTTATTGATTCATTAAAACTCTCCATCAATGTAGCTACCCTGGTCGGGCACAACGATGTCCGCAAACAAGTGATGGGCCGGGCTAACCGGGACGCGACGGCGGAGGAAATGGAGCAGATGAAACATATTGTTGACAAAGCAATGCATGATGGAGCTGTTGGTCTTTCAACGGGACTTATCTACATACCCGGCACTTATACAAAGACTCCGGAAATAGTTGAACTGGCAAAGGTGGTTGCCAAATACAATGGCGTTTACACCACTCATATGCGAGATGAGGGAGATAGTGTTGTTTATGCTATTAACGAAGCGCTGACGATTGGCCGGGAGGCGAAGATCCCGGTGGAGATATCTCATTTTAAATTGAGCGGCCAGCAAAATTGGGGAAGAAGCGGGGAAACTGTGCCGATGATAATAGCCGCAAGAAAGGAAGGAATTGAAGTGACCATAGACCAATACCCCTACACTGCAAGCAGCACTTCTATCAGTACATTGATCCCGGATGAGGTCTTAGCTGATGGTCAAGATTCAATAAATGCACGCCTGGATGATCCGGCCACAAGGAAATATGTGATCCATTCGATGCTGAAAAGACTAAAGAAAAGGAAACTGAAGCATTTTAGTTATGCTGTCGTTGCCTATTACCAGTTCGATACAACTTATAATGGCAAAAGCATTGAGCAGATCAACTTGATGAAAGGAAATAGGCACAAGAAAGAAAAAGAGGCCGAAACAATTATTGACATTATCAAGCATGGCGGGGCCAGCGCAGTATTTCATGGCATGAGTGAAGAAGACATTAAACGTATCATGCAATATCCTTTCAACATGTTTGCCAGTGATGCTTCCATTCGTGAGTTTGGCAAAAACATGCCGCATCCGAGAGGCTATGGAACCAATGCCCGGGTGTTAGCTGAGTACGTAAGAGACCAGCATGTCATCTCCCTGGAGGAGGCGATCAGGCGAATGACTTCCTTACCTGCGCAAAAATTCCAGTTTCATGATCGCGGGCTGCTGCGTGAAGGTTTTGCCGCCGATATTGTTATATTCGATGAAAACAAAGTGCAGGATGTTTCCACTTACGATCATCCTCATGCCTACTCAAGAGGATTTCAATACGTAATTGTGAATGGTGTCCTGACTGCGGAAAATGAAAAACATACAGGAGCGAGAGCTGGCATGGCTTTATATGGACCGGGAGTGTCAAAATAAAAGTGACCCTTGCTGGTTGCTTGTTGCTGGTTTAATTCTTCAACCCTTGCTGTAAAAAGCTGCATTTGGAATTTGTTCGATCATATTTTGTCACAAAAAATCATTCTTTTATGAAATGGCCGTTCACATTACTTGCATTTTGTTTCTTTCTGCTACCTGTCGTTTTATATGCCCAGGAAAAACTAGATACGGAAATGATAAAAAAGATCAGGAACGAGGAAATGAATAACTCGCAGGTAGCAATGATCGCACACTACCTTACAGATGTTTCCGGCGCACGATTAACGAATTCACCTGGCTACAGGCGTGCTGCCAATTGGTGTGTTTCAGAATTTAAAAAATGGGGGCTTGTTAATGCCGCCACGGAACCCTGGGGCGAATTTGGCAAGGGATGGGAGATACAAAAATGCTATGTAGCTCTTTCTGCGCCATATTATCAATCATTCATCGCTTATCCCTTTGCATGGTCTGCGGGAACAAATGGCTTATTGTCTGCACCTGTCATGGCCGTTTCACAGGATTCTGCATCGGTCGAAAAAATGGGAGCCACATTGAAGGGGAAAATCGTTATGATAAAAGAAACCTTTACTGCTCTTCGTTCTGCTTTTCAACCCTTCTCCAAGCGATTTACAGACAGTGATCTTGTCAATCTCAAACAACAATTCTGGGGTACTTATGATGAAATGCAGTCCTATCTTCAAATGGAGAAAGCAAAAGAAAGATTTTATTCATTGCTTCAGAAAAAAGGCGTTGCGGCCATTGTTATAAGAGATTATGGAGGAAGAGATGGAACCGTATACGCAGACGTTGTTGACTCCTATAAAAAAGATGGTCATCCCATTGTTCCCAAAATAATTCTCTCGACCGAAGATTTCCTGCAAGTGCAGCGCTTACTGGAATCGAATATCCCGGTAAAATTTGACATGGACATAAAAACTAAATTCTATACAAATGATCTGAAAGCGTCTAATGTGGTTGCTGAAATACCCGGGACGGATCCGGTGTTGAAAAATGAATGGGTGATCATCGGGGGCCACCTGGACTCATGGTACAGCGGCACAGGTGCTTCTGACAACGCAGCGGGTTGCACGGTGATGATGGAAGTTGCGCGATTATTGAAAACTCTTGGTGTAAAGCCGCGCAGAACGATCAGAATTGTTTTGTGGGGAGGTGAAGAGCAAGGCCTCATCGGTTCATATAACTATGTCAAAAATCATTTTGGCGATCCTGCCACTAAAGAATTAAAACCGGATCAGTCAAAAGTTTCGGCTTATTATAATTTGGATAATGGATCTGGAAAAGTAAGGGGCATTTTCCTTCAGGAAAATGAAGCCCTGCGGCCCATCTTTGAGAAATGGATGGAACCATTTTCCGATCTCGGGGCAACAGTGGTGAAAAGCGGCAATACTGGTTTCACCGATCATTATACATTTGACATTACGGGTATGCCGGGATTTGAGTTCATCCAGGACCCTTTGGAGTATCTCACCCGGACCCATCACAGTAATATGGATGTGTATGATCATTTAGCCATTGATGACCTGAAGCAGGCAGCCACAGTGATCGCTTCCTTTGTATATCACACAGCCATGCGTGATGAGAAGCTGCCACGTAAGCCTTTGCCAAAACCGGAGCATTGGTTATTCGAAGGATTTTAATTGTTAGCAATAAGAATACAGAATATAGCGGTTAAAATGGAGATGGTGATTTGTCAATAATTTTTCATTGCCACACTTGCCTGCGTGCGTTCGCCGAAGGCTTTGGCCGGCGGAGACCGGCAGGCAGGGAATTACAGAAACACAGAAGATAGTGATTGAAAATTAAACCAGGCTATCCTCGAAAAAAGATCAAAATGAGAAAACTAATTTTTTTATTATTCTTTCCTTTTGCTGTATCAGCGCAAGATATTTATCAGCAAAAACTTCAGCAGTTCATGACAGGGCAACATGACTATTTCCGATTTAACGGTAATACCATGGTCATTAAAAAGGGAAAGATCATCTACCAGCAATCCTTTGGGTATGCTGATTACGATAGCAAACGTCCATTAAACGACAGTTCAGTTTTTGAGTTGGCTTCTGTTACCAAGCAATTTACAGCGATGGGGATCATGATCTGTAAAGAAAGAGGTTTGCTCAGCTATGCTGATAATATAAAAAAATTCTTTCCCGATCTTCCCTATGATCACATCACAGTAAGGAACTTGCTGACTCATACCTCGGGGCTTCCTTCTTACGAAGACCAGTTTGAAAAAAACTGGGATCATAAAAAGATCGCCTTCAACAAAGACATCATTGATATGTTGCAAAAATTACATGATACCTTATTCTTCAAACCTGGCACGGCGTGGAAATACAGTAATACAGGGTATGCTTTGCTTGCTTCGATCATTGAAAAGGTTTCCGGGATGAGCTACAATGATTTTATGATGAAAAATATTTTTCAGCCGCTGGGGATGACCCATACATTTGTTTACAACACACGCCGGAGCACTGGCAAAATTCCCGCTAACTATGCCCTTGGTTTTGTTTATTCGGACAGTTTAAAGAAATATATTTTACCAGACAGCTCACCTAAGTACGATTATGTTTATTACCTGGATGGGATCGTCGGGGATGGTTGTGTGAATACCACGACTGGTGATCTCTTTAAATGGGACCAGGCATTATACGGAAATAAACTGGTAAGCAAAGTATCCCTGGACGAAATGCTTTCTCCGTTAGTACAAATGTCGCCGCGGGACTCAACAAGTTTTTACGGTTTCGGAGTTTTTGTTCAACAAGGACCAGGCAACGGGAAGATCATTTCACATACGGGTGGGTGGCCAGGATACGCAACCGATATTACAAGAATGGTTGACAGTAGTGAAACGATCATACTTCTTTCCAACAACGCGACCAGTCCCGGGGTTTTGGTTGCAGGGATCGAATCCATTTTAGTGAATGAACCTTTACTAATGCCCTATGAACATAAGGAAGTAAAGATCGATCCGGCTACACTTGACCGTTACGTTGGTAAGTATTCAGCATTCATGACGCTTGTGTTCATTAAAAAAGACGGAAAACTTTACAGGCATCGGGACGGGACGCCTGACATAGAGCTAAAACCTGAGTCTGAAACCAAATTTTTCTACGATGACGGCAGCGACAGGCAAATAGAGTTTGAAGTCGATCAAGCCGGAAAAGTTACAAAGGCCTGGTTTATCAATTCGGGTCAAAAAGGCGAATTGAAAAAACTTGAATAGTTCGTTATATTTATTCCTTCACTCCGTTTCCTTTCAAAACTCCCTTCCTTTAACCATTAGTTGCTTTAAAACAAACAACTCCATAACGACTGTTATGAAACAAATATTTTTTCTTTCCTTCCTGTTTGCAGGGTTTTTGAGTACTGCGCAACAACCTTATCTGTATAACAAGGATACAGCCATGATCCGCATGAGGGATGGCATACGACTGTTTACGGTGATCTATACTCCGACCGTCCCGGGAAAATTTCCATTTATGATCGAGCGGACACCTTATGGTGCCGGCGATGGCTGTGATACCTGCAAGACTTTCAATTTTTCTCCCTATCCTGCATTCGCGGACATGGCTCAAGACGGATACATATTTGTTTTCCAGGATATCCGTGGCAAGTTCAAAAGTGAAGGCAAGATGGAAATGAACAAACCGATGTATCACCAAACCGACCCTTCTGCCATCGATGAAAGCACCGACACCTACGATACGGTTGACTGGTTGGTAAAGAATATTTCGAACAATAATGGTAGGGCCGGCATTAGAGGTGTTTCATACGATGGATGGCTGGCTATGGTTGCAGCTGTTGATCCGCACCCGGCATTGAAGGCAGCATCGGAACAAGCAACTCCCGCTGATATGTTTTTAGGTGATGACTTTCATCACAATGGAGCATTTCGTTTGAGTTATGGATTTGAATATTCTTACCTTTTCGAACATGAAAAGGAAACGAGCAGTTTTCCTTTTCCCCAATTTGATCTTTATGATTGGTACCTGAAACTAGGCTCCTTGCTGAATGTAAATGAAAAATATTTTCACAGGCAGTTGCCGACATGGAATGATTTCACACAACATCCGAACTATGATAGTTTCTGGAAGAAAAGATCGGCCATGGGTTATGTGCCCTATCCACAAACTGCCATGCTTCATGTTGGTGGATATTTTGACCAGGAAGACATGAATGGGCCGCAATTAATGTATCATCACCTGGAAGCAAAGGATTCCTTCAATCGCAATTACATCATCCTGGGACCCTGGAACCATGGAGGCTGGTTCGCCGGAAAGGGAGACAGTCTTGGAAAAATTTCGTTTGAAGTTAAGACAGGCGAATATTTCCGGGATCTTCAAAAAAAATGGTTTGACTACTGGTTAAAGGGAATTGGTGACGGGAAATTCAATAACGCTTATTGTTTCCAAACCGGTAGCAACGTTTGGAAAAGTTACAGTGCCTGGCCACCGAAAGAAACAGAAATAAAAAAATTATATGCCGCACCCAATAATAAGTGTTCATTTGAAAAATCAAACTCCGCCGGATTCACGCCTTACATCAGTGATCCGGCTCATCCCATTCCTTACCGGACGCCACCGATAGAGGCCACTTATGGGGAGGGAAGTCGCTGGTATACCTGGCAGGTGGAAGACCAACGGTTTGTATCGTCACGACCTGATGTGATAAGTTTCACCTCTGACTCATTAACGGCAGACCTTACTGTGACAGGGAAGATCATGGCACACTTGTTTGCAAGTACTTCTGGAACAGATGCAGATTGGGTGGTAAAGCTGATCGATGTGTACCCCAATCATGATCCAAAAAACTATTTGATGAGTCAATACCAGTTCCCGGTAGCCATGGAAGTATTTCGGGGAAGATTCCGGAAAAGTTTTTCAGATCCTGTTCCCATGACGCCAAATAAGGCCGAAGAGTTTGTGATCGATCTGCACGATATCAATCATGTCTTTAAAAAAGGACATAAGCTAATGATACAGGTGCAAAGCACTTGGTTCCCTCTTATTGATCGCAATCCACAAAAATATGTGCCCAATATTTTTGAAGCAAAGGAAAGCGATTTTCAAAAAGCTGAACAAAGGATTTATTACAGTACCTATATTGAATTGCCGGTGGCGAAGGAATAAAAAATAAAGAAGCTAGAATAGAGAAGTCAAAAGGTAAAAACCAGGAGCCAATAACCAGTAACCGCCTTCGCAATAGCGCGGCGGATAACAAGCAACCAATAGCCAACATGGAAACACACGCCCAGCATTTGCATAAAACGCCCGGAAAAAATTTTCGGCATTACTTCTATGACTGATCGAATCATTAAAAAAGAATATAGCTTGAAATAATTTTTATGGTAATACAAGCCAACCCCCACCCACCGAGAAAAAAATTCACCCATTATCTCTGGGAGTTTTTAATGTTGTTCCTTGCTGTCTACTGCGGTTTCCTGGCTGAGAACATGCGCGA
>Ga0163162_10001720_pt1 | contig 20503 bp, 21 predicted proteins | sample S55metaG_FD_115310 | JGI IMG/M metagenome (GOLD analysis project Ga0163162, IMG submission 115310) | Switchgrass rhizosphere microbial communities from Kellogg Biological Station, Michigan, USA - S5-5 metaG | ecosystem: Host-associated > Plants > Roots > Rhizosphere > Soil | place: USA...
ACCGACCCACTCGGGCTCGCAGGTCTCGCTCTGCTGTGCGACGAGTTCGTGCATCCAGCGGTCACGCGGCTGCCAGGCGATCTTGCCGCCGGTGCGCCGGTAGACGAGGACGTCCTTCACCGAGCCGCAACCGCCGAGCGCGATGGCTTCGTCGACGATGCTCTTCAGCGGCAGATTCTTGCCGCCGCGCACCTGCTCGTCGGCCGTGATCACCATCACTGCGCCGGCGCCCTCGATGCGATCGCGCAGGGACTGCGCGGAGAAGCCACCGAACACCACCGAGTGGGTGGCACCGACGCGCGCGCAGGCCTGCATCGCGACCACCGCCTCGATGCTCATCGGCATGTAAAGGACGACGCGGTCACCGCGCCGAACACCGCGCGCCTTCAGTGCGTTGGCCAGCCGGCAGGTGCGTGCCAGCAGTTCGCGATAGCTGACGCGACTCACAGCGCCATCGTCGGCCTCGAAGATGATGGCGATCTTGTCACCGAGACCGCGCTCGACGTTGCGGTCCAGGCAGTTGTACGAGGCGTTCAGCGTACCGTCTTCAAACCATGTGAAGAACGGGGCGTTGCTCTCGTCCAGGCCTTTCGTGAACGGCGTCTTCCAACTGATGAACTCGCGCGCCAGGCGCGACCAGAAGGCACTGTGGTTGGCGCTGGCCTCTGCCACCAGGCTGTCGTATGCCGCCATGCCGGAGACAAAGGCGCCATCCACTGCCGATTGCGGCGGGGCATAGAGTCGTGCTTCGCTCACGCTGGTCTTCCTTCGTGCGTCCTGATTGGGTTCTAAGCTTGGCCGATCAGGCTGCCGCCGAAGTTGATCTGCGTCATAGAAAGGCTGCCCGGGCCGTCGAGGCGCGCGTCTTCGCGCTCGTGCGGTCGCGGACACTGGGCTACGCTTCGACCTTCGATTGAGGATGCCCTGCAGTGTCCGCGTCGAGCGCAGAACGGCGCCGATGCGGCGTCAAGCCATGCCCAACGCATTCGACTTCTCGGCCTCGCCGTTCGATTGCCTCGACGCGGAGGAACAGCGCGTGGTCCGCGACCACGTCGACATCGCTTACTTTCGCGCCGACGAGACGATCCTGGACAGCGGCGCCGAAACCTCGCATCTGTTCGTCATCATCAAGGGCCATGTGTCGCAGTTCGACGGCGACGAACTCGTCACCACCTATGGGCCCAACGATTCCTTCGACGGGCGCTCGTTGGTGGCCGGCCGTGCGAGCAGCCGCTTCACGGCGGCCGAGGAGGTGGTGGCCTACCAGCTGGCCAAGGCAGCCGTCAACGAGCTGATTTCGCGCAATGCCACCTTCGGCGCGCTGCTGTTCTCGGACCTGTCCAACAAGCTCGGCGCCTTGGCACAGCGCCACAGCCAGCGCGAGATGCAGGCGCTCACGATGTCGCGCGTCGGCGATGCTTTCCTGCGCCCGGCGCACGTCGTCGATGCCGGCACCGGCATCGTGGGCGTCGCCGCCGTGATGCAGGCGCAGCACACCAGCAGCGTGCTGGTGCGAGACGGCGATCGGCTCGGCATCTTCACCAACACCGGCTTGCAGCGTGCCATCGTCGACGGCCGGCCGCTGGCCACGCTGCCAGTGCGCGAGCTGGCGACCTTCGCCCTCGTGACGATCGCGCCCGACGCACCGCTGTTCGATGCGCTCGCGCTGATGATCCAACACCAAGTGCACCGGCTCGTGGTCGCCGAGGGCGACCGCGTCATCGGGCTGCTCGAGCAGCTCGATCTGCTGAGCTTCCTGTCGAACCACTCCTACGTGATCGCGGTGCAGATCGCCCAGGCGCAGGACCTTGATGCGCTGCAGGCCGCGGCGGGCCGGATCACCCGCTTCGTCGCGCTGCTGTACCGCGGTGGTACCAAGGTCGCCCAGATCGGCAAGGTGGTGCAGGCGCTGAACGCGAAGCTCTTCGAGCGCGCCTGGCAGTTGATCGCCCCGCCGGCACTGCAAACCGACAGTTGCCTGTTCGTGATGGGCAGCGAGGGGCGCGGCGAGCAGCTGCTCAAGACCGACCAGGACAACGGGCTGATCCTGCGCGACGACGCGGCCATCAGCGCCGAGCAGGTCGAGCTGGCGTGCCGGCGTTTCTCCCAGGCGTTGCGCGACTTCGGCTACCCGGACTGCCCGGGCGGCATCATGGTCAGCAATCCGGCCTGGCGACGCAGCGCGAGCGACTTTGCGGCTGTCGTGCGTCAGTGGCTGCTGCAGCCCGACCCGGAGGGCCTGATGGCGCTGGCGATCTTCATCGATGCCCGCGCGGTCGCGGGTGACGCCCGGCTGCTGGCCGGCGTGCGCGCCGAGGTCGATCGCCTCGTGACCGCCGACGACGCGCTGCTGGCCCGATTTGCCGCGGCGATCGACGCGTTCCCCGAGGTGTCCACCGGCTGGTGGAACCGGCTGCTGTCGATCGGCGAGCAGGACACGCTCGACCTGAAGAAAGCAGGCATCTTCCCCACCGTGCACGGCGCGCGCAGCCTCGCGCTGCGGGAGCACATGCAGGCGACCAACACGGTAGACCGACTCGACGCGCTGGTCGCTGCCGGCCGCTTGCCGGCCGACTTCGCGACCGACCTCGCCGATGGCCTGCACTTCCTGATGGCGTTGAAGCTGAAGGCCGGCCTGGCCGAAATCGACACCGGGCGTGCCGTGACCGGCGGCGTGCCGACCGCACGCCTGAGCAGCCTCGAGCGCGACCTGCTGAAGGATGCGCTGGCAGCGGTGCGGCGCTTCAAGACCCTGGTGCGACACCAGTTCCACCTGGAGGTGTGACGGGCATGCGCTGGCGGTGGTTCGATCCCTTGCGCCGCGGCTGGCTGCTCTACCACCTGACGGATCCGCACTTTGCGTTCATGTACGACCCGCCGCCGGCCGGCGAATGGGTCGCGCTGGATTGCGAAACCACCGGCCTTGACGTGCGCCGCGACAAGATCATCTCGATCGGCGCCGTGCGCATTGTCGGCAACCGCCTGCTGACGAGCCAGCGCCTGGAATTGCTCGTGCGACCCGAACGCGCACTCAAGGCCAACAGCGTGCGGGTGCACCGCCTGCGCGAGCAGGACGTCGCGCAGGGCATCGATCCCGAGCAGGCGATGCGTCGCCTGCTGGACTTCATCGGCAGCCGCCCGCTGGTGGGCTACTACCTCGAGTTCGATGTGGCGATGCTCAACCGCGAGATCTGGCGGCTGCTGGGCGTGCACCTGCCGCAGCCGAAGATCGAGGTCTCGTCGATGTACTACGACTTCAAGAACCGCCAGCTGCCGCCGCACCAGCGTGGCGGCACGATCGATCTTCGGTTTGCGACGATGATGAACGACTTGGCGCTGCCGCTGCGCGACGCCCACGACGCGCTCAGCGACGCGGTGATGGCGGGGCTGGCGTTCCTGAAGCTGCGGCGCTTGCTGGGGAGCCTGAACTAAAGGCCGTCCGCGATGCCTGGGACAAGCGCGGTGATAGCAGGGGTGCCCGAGGCGCCGCTGTTTCCGACCCTGGTTGCGCGTCGTTGATGCCGCGAGGTAGGAATCTACGTCGGGCATTCCAAACTGCCCACTCTGCTCCGAGTCTTGCCTCGCACGCACAATCAACCGTGCGACAGCGACAAAGTCATTGATCCCGGAGACCGCGATGTCTGATTCTCTGACGCCCGACGTATTGCGGAAGATGGATGCGTATTGGCGTGCGGCGAACTACCTTTCAGTCGGGCAGATTTACCTGCAAGATAACCCGCTGCTCGAGTCCCCGCTCGCGCTCGAACACGTCAAGCCGCGCCTGTTGGGGCATTGGGGTACCACACCCGGCCTGAACCTCATCTATGTCCACCTGAATCGGCTGATCAACGAGAACCATCTCAACATGATGTACGTCATTGGGCCCGGCCATGGCGGCCCAGGGCTGGTGGCGCAGACCTACCTGGAAGGTTCGTACACCGAGCGCTATCCGGCGATCGAGCGCAATCGCAGTGGGCTGCGACGTCTCTTTCGCCAGTTCTCATGGCCCCACGGAATCCCCAGTCACGTGTCACCGGAGGTTCCGGGATCCATCCATGAAGGCGGCGAACTCGGCTACTCATTGGCCCATGCGTATGGCGCAGCCTTCGACAACCCCGACTTGATCGTCGCCTGCATCATCGGCGATGGCGAAGCAGAAACGGGTGCGCTGGCCACAAGCTGGCACTCCAACAAATTTCTGAACCCTGTGCGCGACGGCGCGGTTCTCCCGATCCTTCACCTCAATGGGTTCAAGATCGCCAACCCAACGGTGTTGGCGCGCGTCAGCCGCCAGGAGCTGACCGACTTGCTGCGCGGCTACGGCCACGACCCGCATTACGTCGAGGGCAACGACCCTGAAGCGGTGCACCAATCGCTTGCCGCCACGCTCGATGCGGTCCTGGCGCAGATCCGTCAGATTCAGAGCGTGGCGCGATCCTCAAAGAAGACGCAGATCCCAGAGCGCCCGCGCTGGCCGATGATCGTCCTTTGCACGCCCAAGGGCTGGACCGGCCCGAAGTTCGTCGACGACAAACCGGTCGAAGGCACTTGGCGCTCCCATCAAGTGCCAATCGCAGAATTCAAGACGCCCGGGCACTTGCAACAACTTGAAGACTGGCTCAAGAGCTACCGGCCGCAGGAACTGTTCGATGACAGAGGCCAGTTTGTCGAAGAGCTGGCGGCATTGGCGCCAACCGGCCAACGCCGCATGGGCTCCAACCCGCACGCCAATGGCGGGATGTTGTTGCAACCGCTGGCGATGCCTGAGTTCCAAGACTACGCGGTGGTGGTGCCCAATCCCGGCAGTGTCGAAGCGGAGGCGACTCGCGTGCTGGGCAAGTTCCTGCGCGACGTGATGCGGCTCAATCTCGCGAGCAGCAACTTTCGAATCTTTGGCCCAGACGAAACCGCTTCCAACCGCCTGGAAGCCGTCTTCGAGGTCTCCGACAAGCAGTGGATGGCCGACGTGGTAGAGGGCGACAACCATCTCAGCGCCGACGGCCGGGTGATGGAGGTGCTGAGCGAGCACCTGTGCGAAGGCTGGCTGGAGGGCTACCTGCTCACTGGACGTCATGGCCTGTTCTCCTGCTACGAGGCCTTCATCCACATCATCGATTCGATGCTCAACCAGCACGCCAAATGGCTGAAGGTCTGCAACCAGATTCCCTGGCGCGAGCCGATCGCCTCCCTGAACTACCTGCTCACCTCTCATGTCTGGCGACAGGACCACAATGGTTTTTCCCATCAGGATCCGGGTTTCATCGATCACGTCGCCAACAAGAAGGCGGATGTGGTCCGAATCTATCTGCCCCCGGATGCCAACTGCCTGCTGTCGGTTGCGGATCACTGTTTGCGCAGCCGCAACTACGTCAACCTGATCATTGCCGGCAAACAGCCCTCGCCGCAGTGGTTGGACATGGACGCGGCCGTGCGCCACTGCACCGCCGGAGCAAGTGTCTGGCAATGGGCGAGCAATGACGCGGGGGATCCCGACGTCGTGATGGCCTGTGCTGGCGACGTGCCCACGCTCGAGACCCTGGCTGCCGTGACCTTGCTGCGCGCCTATGTTCCTGACATCCGCATCCGCGTGGTCAATGTGGTCGATCTGATGGTTCTGCAGCCGCAGTCCGAGCATCCCCATGGCCTGACGGAGCGTGAGTTCGATGACCTGTTCAGCAGCGACAAGCCAGTGATCTTTGCCTTTCATGGCTACCCGGCGATCATCCACAAGCTCACCTATCGCCGGCGCAATCACGACAACATTCATGTGCGTGGCTACAAGGAAGAGGGCACCACGACCACTGCGTTCGACATGGTCGTGTTGAACAACCTCGACCGCTATCAACTCGCGTTGGACGCGATCCGGCGTGTCCCACGGCTCAGCGCGCAAATCAACGAGGCGACGGCGCGTTACTGGACGACCATGGAACGCCACAAACTCTATATCGGCGAGTTCGGAGACGACATGCCAGAGGTGCGGGACTGGCGCTGGACGCATTGAGATCAAACCGCGCTCTGAAGCTGATGCGCAGCCAGAGCGGCGCGAAAGGTAGGTGACCGGGTCCCTTGACGTACATTGGGCTGGCTGTATATTCGTACAGTATGCCCGTGGATGTCACGCAAATGCGAAGTCAAGGCGATGCCGCACCGAACCATCTCAAGCACGACCCCTTTGCGTGGCTCAATGCTGAGCAACGCGCTGCGGTCGAGCACGGCGTATCTAGTGACCTGAAAGCCACGCCTCCGTTGCTCGTGATCGCCGGGGCGGGCAGCGGCAAGACCAACACGCTCGCCGCGCGCGTGGCCCGCCTGGTCATTGCGGGAGCCGACCCGCAGCGCATCCTTCTGTTGACGTTCTCAAGACGGGCTGCGGCGGAGATGACCCGGCGGGTCGGTGCTCTGTTGCACACCTGTTTGGGACTGCCGTCGGGCCAATCGCCACCGCAGATGCCGTGGGCGGGCACGTTTCACGGCATCGGTGCACGGCTGCTGCGCGAGTACGCGGGCCACATCGGGCTCAGCGATGTGTTCACCATCGCGGACCGGGGCGACGCCGAGGACCTGATGGGCTGGGTTCGGCAGCGGTCGGGCTTGGGCGCAACGCACAAGCGCTTCCCACTCAAAGGCACTTGCCTGGCCATCTACTCGCGGACGATCAACAGCCAAACCGAGCTGACCCATCAGCTTGCCGAGCACTACCCGTGGTGCGCGGAGTGGGAAATCGAACTGAATCAGCTCTTCGGTGCCTATGTGGCCGAGAAGCAGAGGCAGCAGACCCTCGACTACGACGACTTGCTCCTGTATTGGTCTCACATGGTGTCGGACCCCGCGCTGGCACGGCATGTCGGTGAGCGGTTTGATCACGTGTTGGTCGACGAGTACCAGGACACCAATCGACTGCAAGCCGCAATCCTGCACGACATGAAGCCCGACGGGCGAGGGCTCACGGTCGTCGGCGACGACGCGCAATCGATCTATTCGTTCCGTGCAGCTGACGTGCGCAACATCCTCGATTTTCCGGATCGCTTCACGCCACCTGCGCAGGTCGTCAAGCTGGAGCGCAACTATCGGTCGACGCAACCGATCCTCGCTGCGTCGAACGCATTGATTGCCGAGGCGAAGCCACGCTACACCAAGGCACTTTGGACGGACCGCAGGTCTTCCCACAAACCTCTTCTTGTGGCGGTGGAAGACGACGCGGCGCAAGCCCGTTGGGTCGTCGATCGCGTGCTCGAGCATCGCGAGTCCGGCCTGCGGCTCAAGTCACAGGCTGTCTTGTTTCGCGCGTCGCACCACAGTGCGGCGCTCGAACTCGAACTGGCAAGGCGCAACGTCCCGTTCGTCAAGTTCGGTGGGCTCAAGTTCATCGAGGCGGCCCACATCAAGGATGTCGTGGCGGTGTTGCGCTGGGCCGAGAATCCACGCAACCGTCTTGCGGGCTATCGCGCTGCGTTGCTTGTGGCCGGGGTCGGCCCGGCCACCGTGCAGCGCCTATTGAGTGAAATGGAGGGCTCGCCGGCGCCCGCGCAGGCGTTCGCTTCCTTTTCGCCGTCGCCCGGTGCGCGCGACGAATGGGCGTTGCTGCGCGATCTGATCGTCCAGTTGCGCGCGAACCATGACGCCTGGCCCGACGAACTGGCGTGTGTGCATCGATGGTACTTGCCGCAACTCGAGCGCTTGTATGACGATGCGCGCATCCGTCAATCGGACTTGACGCAGCTGGAGCGAGTCGCCGAAGGGTTCCGCAGTCGCGAGCGTTTCTTGACTGAGCTGTCGTTGGACCCGCCGGAGGCGACGAGCGGCCGGGCTGGCGATCCGCATTTGGACGAAGACTACTTGATCCTCTCGACAATGCACTCTGCCAAAGGCCAGGAATGGCAGTCGGTGCACATCCTCAACGCGGTCGACGGCTGCATCCCCTCTGACCTGATGACCGGATCCTCCGCGCTGATCGAGGAAGAACGTCGACTGTTGTACGTCGCCATGACGAGAGCGCGGCAGCATCTTCACGTCCTGGTTCCGCAGCGTTTCTACGTGTCGCAGCAACGGACGTCGGGAGATCGACACGTGTATGCGTCGTTGACGCGGTTCATCACACCGACGATCGCTGAGGCGTTCGAGTGGCGTGGTCCGGCGGCGTCGACTGAAGCAGATCCAGCTGTGCCCCCCGAAGCCATCAAGGCGTCGGTTGACATCGCAGCGACGCTGCGTTCTTACTGGTCGTGACGATCTCTCCGAGAGTGCCCCTATTGGTCTGCCGTCCGCAAGCGGCACAAGCTGACACACGGGAATCGACGACTCTTCCAACGCCGCCAGTCGCGTTCTGGCTGCGCACGACGAGTTGTTCGGCACCGGGAACGAGTTCATCGTGTGCACTGTGGTGGCACCGGTGCCTGCGTATGCGGCGCGCTTCCTGAACAACGAGACGCTGCGTTCATACTATGCGGAGCAGGCCGAGATGGTGTTGGGCCCGATTCGCAAGTTCACGGAGCAGAAGGCCTGGGAGGCCTCGCTGATTCACCTTCAGGGCCACGCCGCCGAAGCGATCGCGACGCTGGCAAGCGAGTCGCGTCCTGACCTGATCGTCATGGGATCACACGGGCATTCGGCGCTCGGCAACGTGGTGATGGGCTCGGTCGCCAATGGCGTGCTGGCCCGTTGCAATACACCGGTGCTGTTGGTGCGCTGAACGCGTCTGGCTGCTTGGCCACGAGGACGGCGCGTTGCGCTCGTCAAGCCACCGTCGCCTTGCCAAGCAGATTCAGCGGGATCTTGAGATAAGAGACGCCGTTGTCTTCCGGTGGCGGCAGTTGGCCGGCACGCACATTGACCTGCAGGGAAGGAAGAATGAGCGCTGGCATATCCAGGGTCGCATCGCGCGCCTGTCGCATGCCCACGAATTCGTCCTCCGTGACGCCGTCACGTACGTGAATGTTCCTTGCCCGTTGGTCGGCCACGGTGGTCTCCCATTGCGGGTGGCGCCCATTGGGCGGGTAGTCGTGGCACACGAACACTCGTGTCTGGGGTGGCAGGCTGAGAATGCGGCGCATCGAGCGGTACAGCGCGTGCGCATCGCCCCCTGGAAAGTCCGCGCGAGCCGTGCCGACGTCGGGCATGAACAGCGTGTCGCCGACAAAGACCGCGCCGTCGACCAGGTAGGCCATGTCTGCTGGCGTGTGACCGGGCACCAGCAGGGCGGTCGCCTCCGCATTCCCAATCATGAACTTCTCGCCATCCTTGAACAGATGGTCGAACTGGCTCCCGTCCGGTAGGAACATCCGCTCCAGGTTGTAGAGGTTCTTGACCACAGCCTGCACTTGACGAATGTTTTCACCGATCGCGATGCGGCCACCTGCTTGCTGCCGGAGGTAGCGCGCGCTGGACAAATGGTCTGCGTGGGCATGCGTCTCCAGAATCCACTGCAGGGTCAGGTCTCGGTCTCGAACGTGAGCCAGCAATGCGTTGGCCGACTTCGTCGACGTGCGGCCCGACTTGAAATCGAAGTCCAGTACCGGATCGATGATCGCGGCCATGCGCGTCTCCTCGTCGGCGACGACGTAGCTCACGGTCCAAGTTGCGGGGTCGAAGAATCCTTGGACGGTCGTGTGCACGGTTGTGCTGCTTTCGTAAACGCTATGCAGTGTGATAATATATATACACGTAGAGTGTTGTCAACCAACTGAGGAAGCGCGTGCCCACCACTGCCATGGAGCCCCGCCTGCTGCGCAAAGGTGCGCGGCACGCCGTCGCAGCGCTCAAGGTGCTCGCCAACGAAGACAGGTTGCTCCTGCTCTGTCAATTGTCGCAGGGGGAACTCTGCGTCAGCGATCTGGAGGAGCGCCTGGACATCCATCAGCCGACGCTGTCGCAGCAGCTCGGCGTCTTGCGCAACGAAGGGGTGGTCGCCACGCGGCGCGATGGCAAGCGCATCTTCTACCGCATTGCCGACAGGCAGCTCCTACAGGTGCTGGTTGCGCTCTACGGCATCTACTGCCCCAAGAGGTAAGTCGCAGTGACCATCGACTGGAATTCCTTCACTCCCTGGACCGCGCTGGCCGGCGGCGTCCTGATCGGCATGGCAGTCGCGATGTTGCTGCTGCTCAACGGCCGTATCGCGGGCATCAGCGGTGTGCTCGGGGGTCTGTTGAGGTCGGCGCGAGGCGATTCAGCGTGGCGGTTGAGCTTTCTTGCAGGGTTGGTTGCCGCGCCGCTGGTGTTTTCAGTGCTGGGAGGGCACGCCAGTGGCTGGATTGACGCTGATTTCGGGACGCTGGTCGCGGCAGGGTTCCTGGTTGGCATTGGGACGCGCTACGGCTCGGGCTGCACTTCAGGCCATGGGATCTGCGGCTTGTCCAATCTTTCGCCGCGCTCCTTCGTCGCCACTGTGTGTTTCATGGCCACGGGTGTTGCGACCGTCTTCGTCACTCGTCACCTGCTGAGCATCTAGGGACCGACATGATCGTCTTCACTGCTTTGCTCGCCGGCCTGATCTTCGGCCTCGGGCTGCTGGTTGCCGGGATGACTGCACCGGCCAAGGTGCTGGCATTTCTCGACCTTGCTGGCGCGTGGGATCCATCGTTGCTTCTTGTCATGGTCGGCGCCATCGCGGTGGCGGCCGCGCCGTTCGCCGTCGCCCGCAGGCGAACCATGGCAGCCTTGGGACTGGACATGAAAGTGTCCAGGGCAGGTACCCTCGACCGTCGGTTGGTACTGGGCAGTCTCGTCTTCGGCATTGGGTGGGGGTTGGCCGGTCTATGTCCTGGGCCGGCTCTGGTCGTGCTTGGAACAGGTCAGCTCAAGGGCATCGTGTTTGTGCTGGCGATGCTCGCCGGCATGGCAGTGTTTGAGCTGCTCGAGCGCCGACAAGCCCGCTTGGCACTGGTTCGTGGTTGACGTGCCAGAGACCCAGCGACGAAGCGTTGGCCGTCCTGGCGGGGGTCACAACAAACCGGGAAGCCGCGATGCTGCCGTGTTGCTGGTGCTCTGATCGCTGGCATTGCGACCGCTGGACATCGCAACGGTTGGCCTCACTCGAACTAGGACTGCGTGAAGGACACAGCAGGAGTTTGCCAAGGTGGCGTCCACCGTGGAGATTGTTGGCGTCCTGCATGTGCTCAGCGGCCGGTGCGGGCTGAATGCCAGACAGAGGAAGCGCTGTGTTTGTCGTCCTCTACCGCAACCCGAAACCAGATGCCGAGCAATGGCCAGGCAGACGGTCGCTGGCCGCGATCGACGCGGTGCTGTGGCCGGCTCTGTGGATCATGGCTGTCGCGGCCTTTCGGGACCGAACTGGCATTCTTGCGCCGATGGCCATTGCCTTGCTCGTTTTGTTCGCTGCGGCGCGCCTAACGCGCGCGCTCTGGCGCAATGAGCGCTATTGGTTCAGCACTTGGCGGTGGGGCAAGTTCGCGGTCGTTCTCGCGGCAATCGGATTCGCATTGCAACTCCTGCCGCGGTAGCCAGGAGCACTGGATATTGGAACGCTTCCAATATCCTTCCAATATTCGCGCCTGCCGCGCGAAAAGCAAAAGGGGTCGGCTCGCGCCAACCCTTGATGTGTCTCGCAAATTCTGCTCCCCGACCTGGGCTCGAACCAGGGACCTACGGATTAACAGACCCGTTTAGGACTCCGCGAGCCTCAAAGATACGCCGAAACTCACCGAGCAAATGAGCATGTTCCCACGGACCATCGCGTTCGCAGATGCGATGGCCAGCGTCGAACTAGGTGTCGCTCCTGGGTCGGTGTTGGCAATCGGGTGCCGGTGCTCAACGTCTGCAATCGGCCAGTAGCAAACGGTCGCCGTGCAAAGCCGAAAGCAGGCCTTGGTAGATAGCTACCGGCTGCGTCCTCTCTCAAGCACGACCAAAAAAAACGAGCCCATGCAAATCGCAAGGTAGTTTGCAATGAAGAACCGGGGCGTGTTCCATGCCCAACCGTCGAAGCCCCATTTGGTGAACGGGTAGAACACCGGCACCGGGTAGAAGTCGCGCGAATGTGCGAAGAACATCAATCAGGATGTGCGACCACCACCCTAACAGTGGAAGCCAGATCGAACGCGTCGGCAGCGCCGTTGCGTAGGTCGCAATCAGTCCGATACCGCTCCTGAAAGCGCACTTCCGACCAGCGGCAGCAGTTGCACGACATCTGGCGCAGTCGCCAGAACGACGGTCGCGATCGCGTCGCGGCGAGAGATCGCCCCACGGCGCCGCGCCAGCGCAACACCCAGCCCGGCCCACAAGCCATGCGCGACTATGTCCAAAGTTCAGTGCGCTCCGGCTGGGGACGACCCAGACGCGAACGCCGCTTGCGCGTCCTTCGCCATTTGGCTGACGCACCAACGTGCATACCAGCGGCCCAGCATTCGGGCAAGCCAACGGGGCGGTAGACCGCCGAGGTCATAGTCGATGAAGATCTTCAGCATACATCCGGGGGAGACTGGATCGATCTCGAATCCCATCCGATAGCCGCCGATCACGATTAACCTAGGCTGGCCTGTCGTCTCCCAAGACTTGCGACTTGGCGGCAGCCGCTCCCGCACGACTTCTTCTAGGGATAGCGGCGCGCCGACGATCTGTCCGGTCAGTGTTATCACTGACCCCACGGCGCGCCCCTCATGCTGGTCGAACGAATACTTCATGGCGCTGCCGAGCGTGCGCCACGAAGGCTTTTCCATATGGCCACCGAGTCGGCGCGGATCGTCCAGATGGTCGAACAAGATCGCCGGGTCTGCGCTCACGTAGACCGTCGTCTCATCGTGCAGCGGGAAACTCATCATGACCTCGTTGCCGTAGCCGCGTGGCAACGCATCTTGCCCGGCAAGGGATTGGGCGCCGACCTAGGCTGACCAGCCATACACCTTGGCCGGTGAACGCGACGAGCTCACTTGTGAACCTTCTGGTGGTCGTGCAAAGGCTTTTTGGGCGCACCCGATGCCGCATTGGCGGCCATGTCCGCGCATTGAGCCGACATGGGCGTGGGCATTCCTTTCTCTGCCCTGTGGTCGTGCTTGGCTGCCTTTTCACAGTCTTTGGTGCTAGGCGCCGAGGCCGCGGGTGCCGGCTGGGCCACCACCGCAGAACAACCCAGTGCCAACGCGGCGATGAGACTCCAACGGTTGATTGTCATGGTGCTCTCCTGCAGTGATGTGGTCCGTATTCGTTTGGTCGCGCAGCGCGCTCAACAGTTCCAGCATCCTCTCTAGAGCAGCGCGAATCATTGATGCACGTCAAAGAGCGACCGCGTCATCGCGCACCTTCGATGGCCGTCACCGTGATGACACCGTTGATTCGGTCCGCGGCGAACTTCACCTTGTCTCCCTCCTTCAGGCCCTCGAGCAACTTCAGGTCGGCCACGCTGAAGACCATGGTCATGCCTGGCATGTCGAGGTTGGCAATTGGGCCGTGCTTCAGGGTGAGCTTGCCCTGTTCTTTGTCCACCTTGCGAACTTCGCCGTCCACCATCGGCGCGGACGCTGCCGCCTGTGGGTGATGACCAGCGTGCCCCGCATCGGTCTGCTGCGCGTACGCGCCGACCGCGAAGGCAAACGCCGCAACGGCAATGTTGTAAGACCTTTTCATTTGCAAACTCCTTGAGATGTGTGACGCCGCAACGTGTGAGCGTCACTTGACCGATACCGTGCCGACCATGCCGGCCTCGAAGTGCCCAGGCTGCAGGCACGCGAACACGAACTCGCCTGCCTTGGTGAACTGCCAGACGATCTCGCCTGATTGGCCCGGCTTCACGTGAGCCATGTTCGGGTCAGCGTGCTCCATTTCTGGGAACCTCTTCATCAATTGCGCGTGCTCCTCAATGGCCTTCCTGGTGCCAAGCACCATCTCGTGCAGCAGTTGCCCGTTGTTCCGAACCACAAACCGGACGGTTGCACCGCGCTTGACCGTCAGTACTGCTGGCGAGAACCGCATGCTGTCTGCCATGTCGACCTTGATGGTTCGCGTGACCTTCTTCGGGTTGCCTTCCTGTCCGAATTCGGTCACTTCAACCTTGCTGGCGTCGTACTTAGGCTTGGCATGGGTGTCGTCGCCATGAGCGATCGCCGTGAGCGGCCCGAATAACAAGGCAGCGAGGACCCCTACGCACGATGGATGCATTGCAGCTCCTTCAATGGCCTTCATGGCCCGTCGGCTTGCGAACCTGCAAGGTGTTGCGGTCGCTCTTGAGCGCGGCAACGCGAGCCGGTTCGGGCAACTGCGCCGTGTACTCACTGGCGAGCGTGCCTGGCGGATGCTTGTACGGACCGGGGTCCTTAAAGTCACCCGGCTTCGCGTCGTCGCGGACCTTGACGGCGCTGAACATGCCGCCCATGCCAATCGGTCCGAACGGACCGGTGCCCGTCATCATCGGCAGCGTGTTGTCCGGCAGTGGCATTTCCATCTTCGCCATCTCGTGCATGCCACGCTCGCCCATGACCATGTAGTCCGGGACCAGCCCAGCAATTTTCTTGGCCACGTCTCGATGGTCCACCCCGATCATGGTGGGCACGTTGTGGCCCATCGCATTCATCGTGTGGTGGCTCTTGTGACAGTGGATGGCCCAGTCGCCGGCGAGCGCGTTGAACTCGATGGCGCGCATCTGTCCCACCGCCACGTCGGTCGTCACCTCTGGCCAGCGCGCGCGCTTGGGCACCCAGCCGCCGTCGGTGCCGGTGACCTCGAAGTGCGGCCCGTGCATGTGGATGGGGTGGTTGGTCATCGTCAGGTTGCCGATGCGGATGCGAACCCGGTCGCCTGTGCGCGCGACCAGCGGATCGATGCCGGGAAATGCACGGCTGTTCCACGTCCACAAGTTGAAGTCGAGCATCGTGTTGACGCGTGGCGTCAAGCTACCGGGCTCGATGTCGTAGGCACTGAGGATGAAGCCGAAGTCGCGGTCGACCTTGTATTGACGTGGGTCCTTCGGATGGATGATGAGCAGGCCCATCATTCCCATCGCCATTTGCACCATCTCGTCGGCATGTGGGTGGTACATGTGCGTTCCCGGGCTTTGCAGCACGAACTCGTACATGAAGGTCTTGCCCACGCCGATCGGTGGCTGCGTGAGACCGGTGACGCCGTCCATGCCAGACGGCAGCAGCACGCCGTGCCAGTGCACGCTGGTCACCTCGGGCAACCTGTTGGTGACAAAGATGCGGATGCGGTCCCCTTCGACCGCCTCGATGGTCGGGCCGGGGCTCGAGCCGTTGTAGCCCCACAGGTTGGCCTTCATGCCCGGCGCAATCTCTCGCACCACGGGTTCTGCGACGAGATGGAACTCCTTGACGCCGTCCTTCATCCGCCAGGGCAGTGACCACCCGTTGAGGGTCACGATCGGGTTGAAGGGGCGACCGGTGGGTGGCGGCCCGGGCGGCAGCGTGGCAGCGGACGATTGGGACACCGCCTCGGGAAGCACGGCGGCTCCGACGCGGCTGACGGCGGCTGCGCCCAGGAAGGCGGCACCGGCTCGGAAGAAATCTCTGCGGTTCGACATGCGCTTTCTCTCAGTGGCTGGCGGCCGGTTCGGCGGCAGCGGATGGCGCAGACACGGCGGCGCTGGGCCCAGGCGAGCGGCCGGTCAATGCGGTTTGGAGGTTGGTCTCGGCGACCAAGAAGTCGCGCAGTGCCAGCACGTAGTCGGTCACGCCACGGACTTGCTCACGCGAATCGGCGAGCAGCTCGAACACACCGATGAGCATGCCGTTGTAGCGCAGCAGGTTCTCCTCGGAGATGCGCTTGCGCAGAGGCACCACTTCGTCGCGATAGTGCTTGGCCAGGTCGTAGGCGGATCGATAGGCCGCGTAGGACTCGCGAACCTCCGAGCGCGCATCGATGGCAACTTCGGCGGTCCGATGGACGGCCTGCATGTAGGTGGCTTCCGCGCGCGCGGTGCGAGCAGCGCCGAAGTCGAACAGCGGCAGCGGTAACTCGACCGTATATCCGTTCTTGCGCTCGTCGCCGGTCTCGCTCTTGTTCTGATAACCGAGCTCGAGCCCATTGATGAAGCGCGTGGCTCTTGTCAGTCCCAACGACCGCGCCGTGGCTTCCGTTGCACGCTTGGCCATCAATACGTCGAGCCGCTTGTCGATGGCCGTCTGTTCGGCATCCTGGGGCTCAGTCGGCTGCTTTGGCAGGTCGGGCAGTCGCTCGGGCAGCTTGAAGTTCAGTTGTTCGCCCGAGAGACCGAGCAGGCGCGTCAGTCGCTCGCGCTCTGCAACCGCCTGCTGCTGCGCTCTGGCCAAGCCTGCCGTCGCGTCGGCGTAGAACGCTTGCTCGCGCATCTGGGCCAGCTTGTTGAAGTTGCCGGCGGCAACCATGCGCTTGGCCAGTTCGTTGGACGCATCGGCCGCTTCCTTTACTTGCTGGAAGTAGCGCACCAGCTCCTGTGCCGCAACGGCGCCAAAGAATGCCCGACGCGTGTCCGAGGCGATACCGACGGCTGCATACGCGGCTTGGTACTGGGCTTGCTCGAAGTGGTGCTGCTGCACCTGCCTGGCCGCCGGCATCGTCAGCAGGCCCAACACGTCGAACACGACGGAGCGCTCGATTTCGACAACCCCGCCAGCGGCCAGGCGGCTGAAGCTGAAGGTGGGGTTGCGCAGGCGACCCGCCTGCACGAGGTCGGACTCGGCGATGCCGAGCTGGCTGAAGCTTGCTTGTAGGCCACGGTTGTTCAGCAAAGCCAGCTCGACGGCGGTGTCGGCCGTCAGTGGTTGCTTGAGGACCTCTGACACGCGCGCGCGAGCTGCATCTGCCTCCTGTTCCGAGCGCTGTGCCGAGACTGCTTGTCCGGTTCGCTCCTTGGTGAGGTCCGAGACCTTGCCCATCCCGCCATCGGGCGAGAACGAGGCGCAACCGACGAGGACGAGCGCCGTCGCGGTGACTGCTGTAAACCGCATCATTGCTTGCCTCCATGCCTGCGATGCCCGTGATGCGCCGGCGCTGCGGGTGCAGAGGCCTTCGGCGCCGCGAGCTGCGCAACAGGTGCATGGCCAGCGTGGCCACCGGTCTTGCCAGGCGCAGGAGCGACGCTGTCGTTCAGCTCCCGCCAGCTGCCCGGCTTGATGTCCCGCCAAGGCTTGTAGTCGGCGAAGACCGATTGATAGCGCAGTGGCTGCGTCGGCGCCTTGGCATCGGTTGGGTCAGCGGCTAGGGCTGCAGACAGCAGCGCAATGCTCAGCGCCACGGCGGGCGCCAGCCAATGGAAGAAGGTGTTCATTTCTCGAAGACATCTGATTCGCCGACGTCGTGTCGACTAGCGTCCGTGCGCTGGGCGCACGAACTCCATCAGGCCTCGCGCGGAGGCCGTGCTGGGTCAGATGCTTCGGGGAGGACGCTCCTGGCCATCAGACAGGAATGTCGGAGCTGGAGTGGCGAGTTCAGGAAAGGAGGTCGCGGTCAGCGCCATCGGCGCATTGATGCCGGTCGACGCGCTTGGCAGCGGGGGACTCGAGCACGACGCCGAACAAAGGGGGCATCTGTCTTGGGTGGACTCGTCGTGCCCGTGGTGCGCACTGCTCCCATGCTGATGGTGAGCATGGTCGTGGGCCTGGACCGCCTGGTCAGGGTCACCGGCATCGTGAACATGTGCAACTTGATTGCTCGACATCGGCGATTCGCGGTCGCTGCCCATCGGAGCGCAAAGCATGGCCGCCGCCAAGGCACCCCGAACGGGTAGCAGCACGGAGAGCAGGACAAGAAGCCAGATACGCAGCAACTTCACGGCAAGCAGGTTAGCAGAGGCGGGAGATGCAACCTAGCTCGGACGACGACGGCCCGGCTGCAACCCAGTGCGGCGGTGTCCGCGATGCGTCTGCGGGGTGACAGGGGCGTCGCCTTGCAGCGTCTCGATGATGGGGCAGTCAGGCCGATCGTCGCCGTGGCAGCAGTGCACGAGGTGCTCGAGCGTTGCCTTCACGGCTCGGAGCTCCTTGAGTTTTTCGTCCAGCTCTTTGATGTGGGCCTGCGCCAGGTCACGGACTTGACGACTGGAGCGGCGCCTGTTCTGCCACAAGCTCAGGAGTTGGGTGATCTCTGGCAATGAGAAGCCGAGGTCACGTGAGTGCCGGATGAAGCGCAGCGTCTGGACGTCCGCGTCGACGTATTGCCGATAGCCCGACTCCGTCCGTTTCGCAGCTGGCAGCATGCCAACATCCTCGTAGTGGCGAATCATCTTGGCCGACACGCCCGAAGCGGCAGCTGCTTGACCGATGTTCAGCATGGTTTGAGACCCACTGGCCTTTCAATGCACGCCACTTTAAAGGTTCCCACAATTGGAATGTCAAGCCTGCTGCTTTACGCAACAAATTCGGCGCATCATTCCGTTCACTCCGTTGGAGGGTCGAATGCTGATACCCGCTTTCGCTCGAAAGTTCGCCTTGACCGCGCACGTGACCACGTCGGTCGGTTGGATGGGCGCGGTCGCCTGCTTCCTTGCGCTGGCCATCGGCGGGCTGGCAAGTCCACGGCCTGCTCAGGTCCAGGCCGCGTATGTCGGGATGGAGTTGGTCTGCTGGGCGGTCATCGTGCCATTGAGCCTTCTGTCGCCCGTCACCGGTGTTGCGCAATCGCTTTGGACTCCGTGGAGGCTGGTGAAGCACTACTGGGTACTGATCAAGCTCTTGGTGACATTGCCGTGTACCGCCATCCTCTTGCTGCACATGCTACCCACGGCCAGACTTGCCGCGGCAGCCACTCAGGATCGGCTCGATGATCCGGCGATGCACGACTTGCGCATCCAACTCGTGGCGGACTCTGCCGTGGCCGTTGCGGCGCTGCTCTTCACCACCGTCTTGGCCGTCTACAAGCCGCAGGGCACAACATCACGTTCCGAGCCGATGCCGGCTTGGGTGAAGTGGCTGCGTGGCCTGGCTCTCGCCGGCGCCGCTGCATTCGCGCTAGCCCACTTGCTTGACGGCGGCATGGGCCAACACGGAGTGCACTGAGACTAGAACAACGCCACCGTGAGCGCAAAGGTTAGTTTTGTGCGTCGCGGTCGCAGGCTTCTATCTCCTGACCGAGCACACGGCGCACGTCTTCGGTGCGCTACCGTACCTGCTGGTCTTGGCCTGCCCGTTGATGCATGTCTTCATGCACCGCGGCCATGGCCATGGGCACGGCGCTCAGCCTCACGGGCAACCCCGGAGCAGCGACGATGAACAACGCGGGCAATGACTACGGCCTATCGGCGTTGGTGGTTCTGAACTCCATCATCTTCATCGGCTTCGCCTACAGCTTCTTCAAGCCGGTCAACGTGCGTGACTGGCGCAGCTTTGGGGCTTACAGCGCCTTCATCGTGGCGCTGTTCGCCGAGATGTACGGCTTTCCGCTGACCATCTACCTGATGTCGGGATGGCTCGGCTCGAGATATCCGGGCCTAAACGTGTTTGGCCACGATGCAGGGCATCTCTGGTGGGTCGTGTCCGGCCAGCAGGGCAATCCGCATTTCGGCGTGCCGCACCTGCTGAGTTTCGTCTTCTTGTTCGCCGGCTTCACGCTGCTGTCAAAGGCATGGCACGTGCTGTAGCCCCCAGCGCCGGCACCAACTCGCCAAGGCCGGCCCATACCGCCTGGTGCGTCATCCGCAATACATCGGCTTCGTGGTCATCATGTTCGGCTTCCTGCTGCAATGGCCGACGCTATTGACGCTGGTGATGTTCCCGGTGATGGTCTTCATGTACGTTCGGCTGGCCATCGCCGAGGAACGCGATTCGGACAAGGCATTCGGAGATGCATGGCGCGAGTACGCTGGAACGACACCGCGCTTCATCCCCGACTTTTCGAAAGACCACGGTGCACGGCCGATCGCCAGCCGCGAAGGGCGCTGAACTCGCTTCCGGTCTTGGTGCCATCGTCCTGGGTGCCGGGCTGGCCCTCGTGCTGCCCGACTGGCTTCGGGCGTACGCTCTGCCGTTGCTCGTCGCAGGCGTTCTTGTGCACGGCGTAGGCATGACATTGAAGTACCGCTTGGAATCGCGAGGCGGTCAGCCACTGTGGTGGGAAAGGGCGCTCTTCTGGGGTTGCTGGGGTTGTCTCGTTGGGCTCGCCATCTGGCTAGCGGCGGCCGCCATCGGATAGGTTGTGGCAGGGATATCGCTCCCCCTTGACCTTCCTACAAGGTCATGGTTGAGACTGCAGAACAAGAACGGGAGTGCACCATGCCGTCTTCGAGCCACGAGCATCACGACCACGCTGAGCACCAGCATCACAAAGCGCCAGTAGGTAGCCACGTGATGCCCGATGGCACGGTCATGAAGGGCGACAATCACCGGGACCATCACGACCATTGCGCACACCACGGGCACGCTAGCCGCCACGCTGCACCGGCTGCCGCAACGCCAGCTCCGAAAGGCGACCAGAGTCACGTCGAGTACACGTGCCCGATGCACCCGCAGATTCGTCAGATTGGCCCGGGCAGCTGCCCCATTTGCGGCATGGCGCTGGAGCCGGTGCTGGCGACCGAGGAGACCGGCGAAAGCCCAGAGCTGCGCGACATGACGCGTCGGTTCTGGAT
>Ga0163162_10001722_pt1 | contig 20499 bp, 18 predicted proteins | sample S55metaG_FD_115310 | JGI IMG/M metagenome (GOLD analysis project Ga0163162, IMG submission 115310) | Switchgrass rhizosphere microbial communities from Kellogg Biological Station, Michigan, USA - S5-5 metaG | ecosystem: Host-associated > Plants > Roots > Rhizosphere > Soil | place: USA...
AAATGTCGGAATGCTTGTTATATATCTTAATTCCATCCTTTTCTTTTTTCAATTCCCAGTCGTTCTGGGCAAACAAAGAAAATGGAAGCACGATCGAAATGAGACATATCAAAAATGACTTCATAGTACCTGGCTGTTGCTATTTTTAAATATTGAATTCAGCAAAATTCATTCCCGCAATCGTTTGCCAGGAAGCCTTGTATAAATTAGCAAACTAATATGAGATAGTCAACATGTAAAACGCGGGACTGAAAAAAAGGTTACAGTCCCACCAGAACATGATGATGGATTGTTTCTTAATAAAATTACCGTTGACTTTATTCTGTTCTGAGTGACTTGATCGGATTACTCAACGCCGCCTTGATAGTTTGAAAACTGACGACAGCTATCGTGATTAATAAAGCGCCACTACCAGAAGCCACGAACACCCACCACGAAATATCTGTACGGAATTCATAATTCTGCAGCCAACTATGCATGAAATAATACGAAAGCGGTGTTGCAATCAGCAAAGAAATAATTACAAGCAGTGCGAAATCTTTTGACAACAAATTCCAAACGCTGAAAACGGAAGCGCCAAGAACCTTTCTCACACCAATTTCTTTTGTACGTTGTTCGGCGACGAATGATGCCAGTCCAAACAAACCCAGGCAAGAAATCGCCACAGCAAGTATCGCAAAAAATCCAGCGAGCTTTCCAACACGTTCCTCATTGCCAAATTTCTTTGCGTATTCCTCATCTGCAAACTCGTAGTGAAACGGCTCAGATGGATTAAATTCCTTGAAAACAGATTCAATTTTGGTCAATGCATCCCTCATGCTTTTCGATGGATTTATTTTCAGAATGGCTACATTTTGAGCGTCTGTACTCAACACAAAAATAGTCGGGTGTGATTCTTCAAATGGATTTTCCATGATCATGTTTTTGACAACGCCGATTACTTTTAATGGATGACCCCACCAACGTACCGTTTCACCAATTGGCTTTTTAAATCCGATAAACGAAACAGCGGCTTCATTCAAAATAATTCCGGCAGAATCTGTTGCAAATTCTTTTGAAAAATCACGTCCTTCTTTGAATTGCCAGCCAATTGTTTTACCATAGTCGTAAGACACGTTTATATTCTTAAAATCAATCGACAAATTTGGATCCTTCCCTTGCCAATCAAGTCCACTCGTGCTTGACCAAACGGATGTTGTTGGACTCCCCGCCCCCGCCATGTTTATGATTGCGCCGTCGGTTATCAATTCCTGCTTGATTGCTTCAAAATGTTTGTAGACGTCCTGGCTTTCCCCGATGCTAATTAATCCTTCACGTGAATAGCCAATTGGTCGATTTTTTGCGAATTGAATTTGTTGATACACGATGATGGTGCCGATAATCAATGTCACCGATACAGTAAACTGCACAATGACCAAAACTTTTCTTGGGAGCGCTGCCAATCTTCCGGCTTTGAACGTTCCCTTTAACACTTTTACTGGACGAAATGAAGAAAGATAAATAGCAGGATAGCTTCCTGCAATAATCCCGGTGATAAAGCAAATTGAAAACGCCAACAACCAAAAAAATGGATTTCCCCACAGTATCGACATTTTTTTGCCTGAGACATCATTGAAGAATGGAAGTGTTAATTGAACAATCAGCAATGACACCACGAATGCAAAAAATACAGTTAATAATGATTCGCCAAAAAATTGAAGAATAAGTTGCTTACGCGATGAACCGATCGTTTTGCGTATTCCGACTTCCTTTGCTCTTTTCTCACTTCGTGCCGTACTTAAATTCATGAAATTGATACAGGCAAGCAGTAACACGAAGGCACCAATGATTCCAAACATCCAAACGTATTGAATTGCACCGCCCGTGTTGACTCCAAATTTAAATTCAGAATACAAATGCCACTTGCTCATCGGGTGTAAAAACAGCTGCGGTTTTTTCTTGGCGAGTTGTGCATTTACTCTTTTTAACTTGGCGTCTTTGATCTTTGCTGAAACATTATTAAAGTTTGCGTTATGATTTACCTGCGCATAAATCTGGATAACATTCGGGCGCCACGGATCCTCAATTGTTCGAAGCCAATCCATTTTGTTAAACAAAAGATTCCAACTTGATAAGAAATTTAAATCCGCAAAATCGGAATTGAGTGGAAGATCTTCATACACTCCAGCCACTTTCACGTCCATACTGTTATCGATCTTAAACATTTTGTTCATCGGATCTGCGTCGCCAAAAAGACTTTTTGCAGCAGATGCCGAGAGCAATACAGAAGATGGGTCTTGTAATGCGTCCGCTTTACCTTGAAGCATTTTCAGGCTAAACATCTTTGGAAAATCTGGCTCGGCAAAAGTTCCGGCTTTGACGAGCTTTTTATCGTCGACCGAAAGAATATGCGTTCCATATTGCGCCGCCATCGCGATATATTTAAAATCGCTACCATAATTTTTCCGCAACTCTTCAGCAAGCGGATACGGTGTGTTGCCCCACGTTTCAACAATTCCGTTGTTGGTAACATGCTGCATGACCTGTGCGATATGGTCATAATTTTTATGATACTTGTTAAAGGTGAGTTCGTCATACATCCACAAACTGATCAATAGAACGACAGCCATACCCAGCGACAAGCCCATAATATTGATGAACGAATACGATTTGCTTTTACGCAAATTTCTCCAGGCACTTTTTATGTAATTGAACAACATGAGATAAACAGTTTGATGAGCACAGTCCCAACCACAATGAACATGCCAGTGCTCAAATGACTGTTACTCCTTATTAAATCGAATTTGGAACAAAAAAACTGTACGGAAATGAACACCAGGCGCACGGATTCAATACTATTTGAACGAGGCATTTTATTGCCTGAGCCGATAGTACAACTGCTTCTCGTTGCCGATAAAAATCATTGTGTCTGCACTTGGTTTGAGAACCAGGTAATTTCCGTCGAACCCATCATACTTAATCCTAATGGTATCTTTTGAGAGGGCATATTTATAAGAAGATTTCAGATCGGGGTAGAAGATTTTATTTTTCTCGATGACAAACATTGGTTTTTTTTCACCATCAACGGCCCATGTTCCAATGATCTGATCTTTTGATATCGTTTTTTCGATTGCAGGCTGCGCAGATAATTTTATAATCGCCAGCAGGAATAGAGCTAAAAATATTCCAATCTGTTTTATTTGATGATCGTAGAAGACATGTGTTGTCATAAATCAGACATTAGAAATCAAAATTAATTCATTGTGATGTGTGTCGAATAAAACTTTTTTCATTCGGGCATCAAAAACAAAAAATTCAAAATAAGGTTGACTATTTAAAAAAGTAACCAACGACTTTTTGTTACATATAACTACGGGCCAGGGGAAGAATTCGTTGTCTGATATCGCCAGGTAGATATTTTCGGCGAAAGGGCCAAGTAGGGATACCAGCAGCTTTTCCCAGTCGTGGTTATCAGTATATGGGAATAGTTCTTCCCAAATACTGTCTGCCCAAATTCCTTGTTTCGACAAATCGAATGAAAAGTTTTTTGCCAGTTTTAGAACAACTGCGTAGGCGTCTTTTTCGCTAAGGACACTGTTCTCAAGGTCTTTTTGCGAAGAGCGGATCATTTCAACTACTGCTTGTCGGTTCATTGTATAACTTAACTATACAGGTACTTGAAATAAAGAAATGCGAGGAAAAGAACAATGATCAAAAGAATTATTGCAAGAGATCTTTGCCTCATGGTCTGCAAATTTGTTTCAATTATTGTGCCTGTAAGTTAAATCTTTTAGCACCACGTCGCGGCAAATGATACGTTAACGGCCGGCTCTGCTTATTTAGTGACCCAAAAGAAAAACATTGTGATAGAAAAGACCGTCAATGCAATGGCGGCGCAAAGGGCAACCAGGAAAAATGGATTCATCGAAATGTTCTTTTTGTTTTTAGCAGTCTTATTGAATTTTATTCGTCTGATCATAATTGAAGCTTTCCGGAGATGCAAACTTCGGTTTCACGCAAAGACGCAAAGAAAAAGATAGGCGCAAAGGCTCGTTAATATTTACATATTCAAATTGTCATTCACCCTTTGCGCCTTCTTTTTCTTTGCCACTTTGCGTGAAATAAATCTTAGAATTTCAACCACAATTAAGATTCAAATCGCGATTAGTTTCCATAATTGCTGCTTATAAGTCAGAAATATTTTTTACATTTAAAAGTGGCATGATAACCAAGGCCTTATTGATCGTATATTTCCTAGTGATTTCCCCTATGAATTGCCAGTTTCAAGTATTATTTTTAGCCCGTCAATTACACTATTTACATCACTCTGTATTTGAAAAACCCATTCCACCGTACCCCAGAATTGCTGTAAATCCCTCCAATATTCTGCGAAAACACTAGAAGATCCAAACCTGGGTTCGGCATTGTTTTATTCAAAAAATTAAACGATGTTGAAATCAGTACCCGTTCTAGTTTTTGTCGCAGTTGTTTTCTTATCTCTTGATGCGAAAGCACACGACAATTTTCACAAGCAAGACAAAGCCCCCAAGCTTATGACCAGGGTGCCAAGGGCAAACCTGAATAAGCATGGAAAGCTGTTCGTAAAAAACTATATTAAGAAAAGCGGAAGCAATCTTAGCAGCATTCAACGTAAGAGTGATATTCCGTTTAATATTATAGATTCCATTTTTACCCTACAGGGCTTACCTCTGGAATTAAAGTATCTCGCTGTCATAGAATCTGAACTTAAATCCTCTGCCAGATCCCATGTTGGTGCCGTCGGTCCGTGGCAATTGATGCCAGGAACGGCAAGAATTCTTGGTTTGAAAGTTTCGCGTCGCGTGGATGAGCGCAAGAATTATTATAAAAGTACACGTGCTGCGGCTATCTACCTGAAAGATCTTTACCATGAATTCAATGACTGGTTCCTCGTGCTTGCTGCGTATAACGGTGGTCCCGGACCGGTTTACAGCGCGATTCGCAAGTCGGGCAGCCACAATTTCTGGAAACTGCAGGGGTACCTGCCACGTGAATCAAGCGACCATGTAAAGAAATTTATTGCAACGAGATATTTCTTTGAAGGAGCAAAAAGGGGACCGGTGTTAGCGAACGCGGCGAAAGATGCGAATGTAAAAACAAAAACAGTTGATACAACGAATACGCAACAACCGTTGTCAAATGAACAAGTAATAGTAAAAGAATAATCAAGCGACGATTGATATCATCGCGATTGATGTTGGCCGCTGAGTCCCGTTATCAAAATCCAAAGCAATCATGGACGGTAAGTAAGCATAAAAACCCGCCACCTTCAAACCAGGCGGGTTTGACTTTTTTGTCAATTCATCCGACATTTCTTCCAATTCATACTTCTTCGGCTATGCATGGCAAGTAACCAGGTATAATTTCGGCCTTCTTAAAACACGAACGAACATGGGAAGGTTAAAAAAAATAATAAAGTGGTTTGGCATCATCGTCATTTTACTTGTCACTGGGATATCCATTACTGTTATAGCCAGGCAAAATCTCAAATATGATGCACCTTATCCTGATATCAAGGCGTCAACTGATACGGCAGTCATCGACCGAGGGCGCCATCTTGTTTATAGTACAGCGCATTGTATCGATTGCCACAATCGTCTCAATTCAGATTCATTGCTGGCACTGGGACAAGACATTCCATTGACCGGTGGTTTTCGATTTGACCTTCCGCTTGGAAAAGTATATTCAAAAAATATTACGCCTGATCTGGAAACAGGAATTGGGAAATATACAGATGCGGAAATTGCGCGGGCACTCCGTTATGGGGTTCGTGCTGACGGAACTGTAATATTCGATTTCATGCCTTTTCATAATACAAGCGACGAAGACCTCACAGCGATTATTTCGTTCTTACGCTCACAAAAACCAATCACAAATAAAGTTCCTCCACATGAACTGAATACAATGGGTAAAATTGTAAAGGCGTTTATGGTGAAACCCGTTGGACCAAATGGCGAAGTGCCGAAATATGTGAAGCGTGATACGTCTGCCGCGTATGGAAAATATCTCACGATCGCTGTATCTGAATGCTACAATTGTCACACAGAAAGAAATATGACCGGAGCTTTTATTGGCGAACCATTTGCCGGCGGCGGAGACATTGAAGGATATAGACCGCCAAATTTGACACCAGATCCAAGCGGAAGAATTTATGGTTGGAGTAAACAAAATTTCATAGATAGATTCCGGATGGGAAGAGTTATTGCGAAGAGTCCAATGCCGTGGAATTCTTTCAAACGACTTAGCGATGATGAATTGACCGCTATTTATAATTATTTGAGAACGGTGAAGCCCGTGAAGAAAACACCTGGTGTCGCAAAGAAATAAGCGGATCGAATGCAGAGCGGAGTACGGGAGCGAAGTAAGGATTGTTCTCGGCTCTCCGAACTCTGCTCTATATTTTATGCTAATACCTTTTTCAAAAACTCATTCTGGAATTTTCCTTTTGGATCGTACTGATGAATCAACTTCCTGAAATCATCGAACTTTTCGTAACGCGATTGTATTTTTTTTGGTGGAATAGAAAATAATTTTCCCCAATGCGGTTTGGGATTGAATGGCTCTAATTCCTTTTCAACAATTAATAAAAGTTTACTGACTTCTGCCCAGTTTTGTTTCCATGTAAAATGAATTGTCATGCATGGTTCTTTATAGCATGGACTCATCCATAGATCATCGGCTGCAATTGTTCTGATTTCTGAAATAAATAATTGGGGAGTGACTTGTTTTGTCAATTTGCTAATTGCCAGCATTGCTTCCATACCATGTCGATATGGAATAAAATATTCTGCCTGCAATTCCTTTCCACTACTCGGTGTAAAACCCATTTTGAAATGTGGAAGCCGATCATACCAGGGACCTGGAACGCCCATTTGCTCCGTACAATTTTCTGCCGATAGCGCAATAATCGGATGTACATTTTTTATCGCGCGTTTCGCACCAAAGAAATCATCCTTATATGGAAATTCTTTTTCTCCAACCTTGGATTTAATCCATACTTCGCTGCAATTTTGATTTTGCCAGTCAGTGAAAAGACTTACACTATACCCTGCGGACAAAATCTCATCAAAATGATTTTTTAATTGGTCGAAAGAAAGGTTTTCATAAACATCCTGACGAACCATGTATGTTGGCTGAATATCGAGAGTGAGTTTTGTGATGACGCCGAGCGCACCTAAACCAACAACGGCTGCATGAAATTCATTTGGGTCTTTGTCTCTCGATAATTCGACGACCTGCCCATCTGCAGTAACCAATTCAATCGATCGAACTGCAGTTGACAAGTTTCCATTTTTTACACCTGACCCATGAGTAGCGGTGGTGCATGCACCGGCAACGGAAATATGTGGAAGCGATGCCAGGTTATGCAAGGCAAACCCTTTCTCATGAAGATAAGGTCCCAATTGTCCGTACCTAATACCCGATCCAATGGTGACCGTCAAATTTTTTTCGTCCAACGAAATTACCTTGTCAAGATTTTTAAGAGATATAAATTGATCGGTGCTGTCGGCGATTCTATTAAAACAATGGCGTGTTCCTAACACTTTAACCTTGTCTAGTTTCTTCACGAGTTCGCCAACTTGCGCCACTGATTCGGCGTAAGATATTTTTTGTGTGCTGTATTCAATATTACCGGCCCAGTTCCTCAATTTATCATCATACGCCCAGGATAAATCCGGGGATAATACAGTTCCTGCCATAAATGTGGATGATAGTTTTAAGAAAGTTCTTTTTTTCATTTTCAAACTGCTTTAAGAAGAGTGAATACGTTGAACTCAACAAATCTAAAGATTTTGTCACACGAAAAAGTCATTTGATGAAGTAGGATTACCGGATCAGCACAAAAGAACCCTTGTCCACAAAATCACCCTTTTCATTTGATCCGGAAACGATATAGACGTAGACGCCTGTGTTTGCCCATGTGCCGTGCTCCGTTCCATCCCAACCACGCGAGACATCATGCGTAGAAAAGATTTTGTTGCCCCAACGGTCAAAAACAGAAAATTCTCTGAGAAGAATATCGACGTTCGAAGGAATACGAAAGACGTCATTTTTTCCGTCACCGTTAGGTGAAAAGGCATTTGGCATGTACAATGGACCGCTGATTTTGATGGTTGCGACTTTATTTGCAGTGCATCCGTCCATTCCCGTCGCACGCAATGTAAATGTCGTCTTTTCCGATATCGGAACAGTTGTTGGAGTTAGGGACATTGGATTGGAGAGCTTGTTCGGTGGATCCCATTGATACGAAGCAACGTCGTTTGTGATGGAAGCATTCAATTCAATCACATCACCCCTTTTAATGACAGTATCGGCGGGAAAAATATTAATGATAGGAATATTTTTGATATTCATTACAATCGAATTGGAAGTAACGGGCAAATCTGAACAGGCGTTCGAAGCAGGCAGAATGATACACGTTAATTTATCACCGTTGCTTAAAGTATTGCTGGTAAAATCAGAACTGTTATTACCAGTGTTAATGTTATTTATTTTCCATTGATAGGACGGAGAACTTCCGGCGTCCTTCGCCGATGCCACAAAATGAATATTGGTTCCCGCACACACATTATTATCTGACGCTGCAATCTCTGCTGTAGGAACTGACGCGTTGGTCACTTTCATTACAATATCATTGGATGTTGTTGTTGGATTTGCAACACAGCCGAGGGCCGGATCGTTGATCATAGTGCAATGTATAACGTCCCCATCGTTTAGTCCCACGCTTGTGTAAGATGGATCACCGGTTCCCACATCGACTCCATTCACCTGCCACTGGTACGTGGGACTTCCGCTGCCAACAGATGGCGTTGCGGTAAAAGTCACGACAGTTCCCGAGCAAATGTTGTTAGCTGAGGCAACGATAGCTACAGCAGGATCGCTGTGTGTTGCTATCTGTACCTTGATAACGTTTGAATTGATTCCTACGAGAGAACACGGACTGATATCTGTAAATGTGCAGCTCACCAGGTCACCATCCTGGGCGGCGTTGTTTGTATAGGTTGAGCTATTTTTCCCAACATTTACGCCATTCAGTTTCCATTGAAAGAACGGGTTGCCATGCCCGTTAGTAACTATTGCAGAAAAGGTAATGTTGCTTCCGGAACACACGGATACAGCATCTGAAGCTATCGCAATCGAGGGTGGCATTGTATTACTAACGTACATGGTTAAGCTATTACTTTCCGACGAATAGGTAGTACAGAAATCAGTAGTATTAAGTTTACAAACAAAAACGTCGCCGTCTGCAATATCGTTGGCTGTATAGGAAGAATTGTTGGCGCCGACTCTAATTCCATTTTTTTCCCATATCCACGAGGGATTATTCCCTTCCAGGTTGGCTGTTGCTGTGAAGGTAACTTCTGAGCCTGTGCAGATATCAACCGTCGGTGTGTTAATTGAAATTACTGGGTTGGTTGGAACGAGAATGGTCCCGGATAATTTTATGATCCAGTAATCGCCGGTTACTGATCCTTCGTCGGGATGGTATCCATTTATTTCGGGTGATGAAGTAAATCCTGCTAAAAGAAATCCGCCGTCCGGTGACGATTCAATAGAATATGCAGCATCTGTTGCATTTCCTCCGATATCCTTTTGCCAATCGAGATTTCCGGTGCTACTCATTTTCACGACCCAGTAATCTTCCCCCTGAACATGACAGGTTACGTCTCCATCATCCGACTGTGCAAACCCCGCGGCAATAAAACCGCCATCGGGTGTTGATTGTATCGCATAGGCCTGATCGTTAGAGCTGCCACCAAAACTTTTTTGCCACTGAAGATTTCCACCCGCATTAAGCTTTACGATCCAGTAATCATTATTACCATGATTGGCAGTAACATCACCGTCAGCGCCACCGGAATAACCGGATGCGACAAATCCTCCATCCGCCGTTTGTTGTAAAGCAGATACCTGATCATCTGCACTACTACCAAAACATTTCTGCCATTGAAGATTTCCACTATTAGTTAATTTGATGATCCAATAATCTTTTTGGCCATGGTTACTTGTTACATCTCCATCATTCGAAAGCGTATACCCGGCAACGATATAGCCGCCATCTGTGGTTGGTTGAACGGTGTAGGCTTCATCATCGCTACTACCGCCATAATTCTTCTGCCACTGAATGGTTCCGCTTGGATTTAATTTTACGATCCAATAATCGCGCGCTCCGTTGTTGCCGTTCAGGTCGCCATCGGACGAACCCGTGGATCCGGCTGCAATGTATCCGCCATCATTTGTAATCTGCAGTGCATATAAAAAATCATTTGCGCTTCCACCATATGTTTTTTGCCACAAAATATTTCCGGCTGCATCTAATTTGACAACCCAATAATCCATGCCATCATGATTTGCCGTCACCTGGCCGTCGTGGGAATAGGTGCTGCCCGCAACGATATAACCGCCATCCAGCGTTTGGTGAACAACGGATGCCCGGTCGACTAATCCTCCGCCAATACTCTTTTGCCATTGAATGGTGCCGGACGCATTTGTTTTTATTACCCAAAAATCTTCCAATCCGTGACTGCCCGATAAATCGCCGTCTGTTGATGCTGCTGAACCCGCAATAATATATCCTCCGTCATTTGTATGTTCTATGGATTGTGCATTATCAGATTGGCCGCCTCCAAAACATTTCTGCCATTCGACGGCAGGAGCTTGCGCATGCATGGCAATGTCCATTGCAAACAATTGAATCAATACGAAAATTGCTCTTTTTGTGTACATCGGGAATTTTAACCTGTTCAGGAGCTAATGCCTGCAGGGACACGGTCATAAGGTGCGGGGGTGTAATGTCAGCCCCTATAACGGCTTTTGGAGGTAAATATTTTGAGAGAAAGGTCGATAAATCGGGTAATTGACAAGATGGTTTGCAAGACGTTAGGACGGGAACTTCCGATTTTGCGCCCTATTTGACCTTGCTTCTTTACGTGAAAATCGATTCTTCAAATCTTTAATTCCTTTTTCATTGCCTGTTCGATGAAATTGGCGGGAACGACGCCTGATTGGCGCCATCTGATTTCCCCTTGTTTAAATAAGACCAGAGTGGGAACACTTTGTATTTTAAACGTGGCGGCCGTCTGAGGACTTTTATCGATATCTACTTTAATAATTGTTACCTGGTCGCCCATACTATTTTTTACCTCTTTCAATATTGGGGGCATCATTTTACAGGGACCACACCATTCGGCAGAAAAATCAACCAAAACGGGCTTATCTCCCCGGATCAATTGTTCAAACTTATTCACTTGTTCTTCCATAACACATCATTTAAGCCAAATTAAGTTACGATTTATTCATCGAATAGTCGAGCAAAAATCTGTCCAGGAGATATCCTTACGATTAAGAAAAAAAATATTTTTATTTTTAGACCGATCGGTCTATTTTTGTGTCGGAATGAATAAGGCAGAAAAAACAAGGCAGTATATTATCGAGCGGGCCGCTCCGATAATTAATCGCAAAGGAATGGCGGGCACATCGATTACCGATATTATGGATGCGACCAGACTTGCGAAGGGAGGTATCTATGGAAATTTTGAAAGCAAGGATGAAATATGCGCCGAGGCTTTCAATTTCCTTGTCGAAAAACTTTCTTCCTCGATTGACACTAAGCTTGCCGCCAAAAAAACTTATCGTGAAAAATTATTTGAACTATTGGATCTGCATGTGGGGCTTGTTGGTAAGGAAACATCTGCTGGGTGCCCCATGTTAAACTTCGGATCAGAGGCAGATGATACTGATCCCCTGGTTAAGCAACAGGTCAACAAATCGATAATAGCGTGTCAAAATCGAATTTCGAAATTGATCAGGTCGGGTATTGAAGCCGGTGAATTTGATAAGAAATGGGATCCTACTCTTTTTTCGGTTAAAGCATTTGCCGTTATGGAGGGCGCCATATTCATTTCGAAGATCCAGAACAACACCCGCCAAATGCGAATGATCATACATGAGTTGAAAAACGAAATTGAAGAACATACCAAATAACTTTTTTTTCACACAAAAAAGACCGATCGGTCCATTTTAAATAACCAATAAAAAATAATAGTATATGAAAGTGCAGAACAAAACCATACTGATTACGGGCGGAGGCTCTGGAATCGGTTTCGCGATCGCACAAGCGTTCGAAGGCAAAGGCAACCGCCTCATTTTAGCCGGAAGAAATGAAACCAAATTAAAGTCTGCAAGTTCGCAACTTACCAACACATCATATATTGTATGCGATGTTTCCAATGAAGATGAGGTTCGACAACTTGTTCAGGTAGTCAAGAAAGAATATGGTGGAATTGATATACTCGTCAATAACGCGGGAGTTGTCCAACCACAATCACTTGTGGATTCGACCGACATTTACCAAAAGGCAAAGTATGAGATCGAAGTCAATTTTCTTTCCGTTGTGAGGCTCACGGAAAAAATATTACCATTATTGGTAGATCGCAGTGAGGCTGCCATCATCAATATCCAATCGATCGTTTCTTATCTTCCTGCGCTCAACATTGCCACATACAGTGCATCAAAAGCAGCACTTCACTCCTATTCGCAAGCGCTGCGTCTTGCTTTAGAAACAACGACTCCTCATGTAAAAGTGTTCGAGGTGTTCCCTCCATATGTTGATACGGAAATGGCCCGCGCAATCGAAACAGAAAAATTGCAACCCGAAGAAGTTGCACAAGATATTCTCTATGCCGTGCAGCATGAAGAATACGCGATCAGAAATGGCAAAACAAAAAATTTATACGAATCATTTTTGCAGTCGCCCGAAGAAGCGTTGAAGGCGTTAAATAGCATTGAAGTTTAGATTTGTTCGTTTTATAGTTTGCAAAAATCCAAAACTGCAATGGATCGCTCAAATAGCTAAATGGAAATATGTACCGTTGCGATAAGTAGATTTCTGGCTAAAAAAATGCGTTTTGATTCGATAACTTTAATGTTTGCCTCGACATGTTTTTTGTCATCGAGGAATGTTTTGTCGTTATCATGAAAATGAGTCATGGTAATTTGCACATGAACGTTAAAGTAAGAACATGAAGCGTATCATAACTTGTAACGACGGTACCTGGAACAAACCGAATACGATTGATGATGGAGCAGGTGTTATGACAAATGTGGAGAAGATCTACAAATGCATTGCAGCAGTCGACCGCACCGGATCACGGCAGGTTAAGTTTTATGATGAAGGCGTGGGAACAGGACCAGGACTCTGGCACAAAATGTTTGGAGGGATTTCCGGTGCGGGTATCGACAAAAATATTAAAGACACTTACAAATTCATCATGTGGAACTATGAGCCAGGTGATGAATTGTTTTTATTTGGATTTAGCCGCGGCGCATATACTGCACGGAGTCTCGGCGGATTAATTCGCAACTGCGGCATACTTCGACCGGAATATCTTCATCTTGTTGATGAGGCGTACGAGCTTTACCGTGATCGCACTATTCTCGCCCATCCGAATTCGGATGCAATGCGTTCTTTTCGAAAGCAATACTCGCATAATGGTACCAGTGAGACTCAAATAAAATGTGTCGGAGTATGGGATACTGTAGGCGCGCTCGGAATTCCGCTTAGATTTTTTCAGCTTTCAAATAAAGAACGATACCGGTTCCACGATATCACACTCAGTGATTGGGTAAAGAATGCTTTTCACGCATTGGCAATCGATGAACGAAGGAAAACATTTTGTCCGACTCTCTGGGAAACCAGCAAAAACGTTCCAAAAGAAAACAGGATGGAGCAGGTTTGGTTTTCCGGAGTGCATGCAAATATTGGCGGTGGCTATAAGCAAAATGGATTGAGCGATATCACGCTGGAGTGGATGATGAAAAAGTCATCGCAACTCGGATTGCATTTTGACAAAACCGAATTAAAAGATGATTCATCGATTCCAAAACAACTTCACATCCGTTCTATGATGAAGGGGTTCATGCGGGATTCAATGAGTGACTTCTGGATCTACCGTTTTCTTGAACCGGCAAGATGGCGCATCATGTATTACAAACGTGACGAAATAAATCCATCAAAAATTTGTCTCGACAAATCCGGTCATCGCATGCAGGCCCACAACACGAATGAAATGTTACACGCATCTTCTTTCGATCGTTTCAATCTTCGTTTCGATGGTAGAAGATCTCCTTTTTTGCAAGACACCATCCGAAAATTTTTTGAGGGAAACAATATCGATACAACTGCGAATGACGACATTGACAGGCAAACCATTGAACTTAAAAATGCAGGAAACGAATTGACAAAGGGAAATAAAGTAAGGACGGTGAAAGTGTGAAGAGAGTTCGATTAACAACTCATCAAATTAGCACAAGCTGATTGTATAGACGTTCCAACACCTCATGGATATTATCCGTTAATCCGCTATGCACTTTTGAGGTTTGGACAACGGTACTTCGCGTGGCGGTGAGCCACCGGAATCGTTCGGCAACCGGTAATTTACCAATTGGACCGGCATCAATTCCACCTGCACAAATTTTTGAGAAAGAATGAAGATATTCTTCGATCTCATTTAAATCGCAATCGCCACAAAAAGCACTGACCCGTTTCGCATCCAGCACAAATTTCGCTTCAAGAAACTTTTGCTGCGCACAATATACCACTACGCCTACGTTGAGGAATTCCTCCCGTTCGACTTTCGGCACGACGCGGATGACAGCATATTCAAATAAGTTTTTCTCTTGCATTCTGTGCTTCTTTTATAAAAATCGAAGAGTTTTCAACGCGTTCATTTAAAAACTGCGCATAGGCATCCCGGAATTTTTGCTCGTCGGAAAAAAAAGTTTCACCCGACAGCCATTGGCCAGGAATAACCGAAATTATTTCATGAATTTTTCCGGATGAAAGAACTTGGCGGAATTTTTTATCGACGGTTGCCAGTTCTGACGCAAAAGGCAACAACACATGATCCTTCACATGTAGAAACGGTTTCGTCGCCTGCTCCTGCCACGTCTTCCATGCATGATGGAAATAAAGTGACGCACCGTGATCAATCAACCAAAGTTCCTTATGCCAGCACAGCATATTTGTATTACGTGCCGTGCGATCGACATTCATCAGTAAACAATCTAACCAAACAATTTGCGAAGCGAGTGTCGCATCTACTCTACCAACGGCAGGATCAAAGCTAATCGCACCTGACAGATAGTGCAACGCTAAATTGAGGCCCACACTAGCTTTCAGGAGATCCTGAATTTCTTCATCAGGTTCAGTTCGACCAAATGCTGCATCGAGATTGGCAAAAACAATTTCAGGAACGCGCAAACCAAGCGTGCGTGCAATTTCGCCGCCAATTAATTCAGCAATCAATGTTTTTGGCCCTTGTCCGGCCCCCCGAAATTTCAGTACATATAAAAATCCATCATCCGCCTCCGCAATTGCAGGCAATGAACCTCCTTCGCGAAGAGGCGTGACGTAGCGCGTGACGTTGACGGTTCGGATGTCCATGCAGTGAATCTAATGAATTTGATTAGTCTGATGAATGAGGTGAAAATGTGGAAATGTGGAAATGTGGAAATGTGGAAATTCTGACGGGTTGTTTTTCTGTGTCTGGCTCCCCTCGGTAAAACTTGTCTACGAATTTCCACATTTCCACATTTCCACATTCGACATATGCATCACATTTGCTTAAAACAGTCTCTCTTGCGGAGGCCTGATATTATTCAAACGTATATAAATAGTAGTTTGTCCGCGGTGATGCGTTTGGTGTTCAAACGTTTTGCTCATGATTGCATATTCTGTTTCTTCGAATTTCATAACTTTTCTTTTTGTACCCCATTTGCTCACGTCGGAATTTTTTACTGCGTTCATACAGTAGTCATAGCTTGTCGTTACGTAATACATCACGGAGTCTTTATTTTGTGCGGTGGCGCTATGCTCAATATCTGATTTCAAAAATGCCGGCGGCGCTTCTCCCGTGGCCGTTGACATCAGAAAAAAATTTCCGGCTGCGAGGTGAAGCATTTGCTGAGCAAAGCTCCGAAGACTATCGACTGCCTTGAATGAATATTTATCAGCAGGCATCGTATTCAGGTAATCGACTGTATATGCTTTCGCACGTTCCCAATCTTTTACCATTTGTGCCTTAATATCATCCGGGCTGATTGCCTGGGCGCGACTTTGCAGCGAAAAAATAAATACAAGCGCAGGTAGACAGATGGCTACCTTCGTCATCAAATTTTTCATAACTAGAGTTTTAGGCGGCCAAAGTAGCGAAAAAGAATGAGGCAGGGAATTTTAGTTGACAAGTCGATTGAGTTAATACGTGTTTAGTGCAATGATTAGATCATCGAACAAGAACGTAACAACCAAACAACTTCTCAACCTATCGTTATCGACTCAATCGACTTTCCGCTGCAACTAGCCTCATTTGGCATTTCGCAAAGCATTTGCTAAATTCAATTTTCCTCCGCAATCAAAAACAACTACAAACTTTTTATTATGAAAACGATTAACAGGAGAAAATTCATAGGACAGACGGCGAAGGGATTTGGCGCTGCCTTTGCGTTTTCACAATTGCCATCTTTACTTATCGCTGAGGCTAATGCCGCCGGTCGTCCGATCGGATTTCAGAGTTATCCGTTTCGCGAGACCATTGGAAAGAATTTTTCTGGCGTGATGAAAATGATGGCTGGTTATGGTTACCAGGTTGTAGAGATGTGCTCTCCGCCCGGATATATTGATGACGGTTTTGGTGCATTAGCAAGCATGAAGGCTTCAGAATTGCGTCGCATGATTAACGATGCCGGGTTGCAGTGCCCGAGTTGCCACTTTACATTTAATGAACTCAAAAACAACCTCGATGATCGTATTGCATGGGCAAAAGAATTAGGATTGGAAGATATGGTTTGTCAAAGCTTTTGGCTTCCTAAAACGGCGACAATAAAAGATTATAAGGACGCTTCAGAAACGCTGAATAAAATTGCGGAAAAAATTCATGCGGCCGGATTGCAAACAGGTTTTCATAATCATGAAATGGAGTTTGCAAAAATTGATGGAGTATTGATTTATGACGCGATGATGGAACAGTTTAATCCTGCGTTGGTAAAGATGCAATTCCAGGTTGAAGTCATTAACCTGGGTTATAAGGCTGCTGATTATTTTAAGAAATATCCAGGAAGATTTCTTTCAGCTCACTTGTCTGATTGGACAAAAGACAAAAAAGAAGTTGCTCTCGGGAAAGGTGTAGTTGATTGGAAGGAATTTTTTGCAGCCGCACCAACTGGCGGTTTAAAGTATTATTTGATTGAGATGAATCCGAATGTGTTCAAGGAAAGCGAGGCTTATGTGAAAGGATTGATAGGATAGTATAATTAATGGACACACATGAATGTGCAGTTGTATGAATTCACATTAGGATAAGGTGGTGAATTGCATGACTGCACATTTCTATACGTGCCTAAATCTCTTACTCAACAGCTGTCTGCACTCCTCCCCAATAATAATCGTCGGTCCTCGTCAAAACTTTCGCACGTGCTGAAGTTGCTGAGTTTGATTTTTCATTTGTAAGATAATACCCTTCGCTAGTTTGCACATTTACTTCTCCACGAGATTTAATTTTTACCTGTGCCTCTCCATCGAGAAAAACTTTTAGCTTGGCAGTGGACAGTTCTCCTGAAGATGTTATCACTGCGTTGCCATATACTTCTATAGTATTCAACATGGCGGCCGGCACGATGATCTTTGTTGTTCCGGTTGGACTGATCCATTTTGCGCGAACAGATAATCTTCCATGTTTTAATTTGATACCAACCATGTTGATATCTGTTGTTAATCCTTCAACAGAAATGCTGTCGGACAAATCAGGGGTAAGCACAATCTCTACATTGCCCCACACCTCAAGGTGCTGAATAATATCGTTCAACACAACGGTTCTCTTTAATACAGGAGATTTATTGATTTTATTTGCAAGCGAGGCAAGAGAAATAATCATCGAAAAAAATAAAAACAGGCAACTCACCAATGAAAATGGAAGTCCCGGGCGAAGATTTTGCATCATAATGATAAGGTTTATCGTCAACGCTCAATTATTAAAATGCAAAATTACCCAGGATTGAAACAGCCTGAGAGCACAAATGAATTAAAGGCATTTTATAATTCCCGATCGGGAATTGAGAGGGAATGACCGGGATTTCAGAATTAATTTTTTTGCCTGGTATTACCGCGAGAAAGAGAGAAAATGAAATTAAAATAAAAAAATGGTTTGCGCTACTAACAGCAAAAGCGATACCGCGATAAAAAAACGATTTACGTTTCGAAACTGCTGAAAATTACTCCAGCCATAATCAATATACCTTCGAGGCATTCCCGCTAAACGCGTATAGTCTTGGGGATAAAAAAGAAAAAACGACGGTATGAAAGTCAGCCAGAAATGGATATATCCTAAAAGGCTGTTCAAATTTGCTTCGAAGATCTTCGGAAAAAAATAATACACGAAAAAAAAGAACGTCATTACAAGAGCCAATTTTTTTGATGCATAAAAAGTCGGCGTAACATATAAGGTATCGTACACTTGTATGTCTATTGTTGATTCCCCAAAATAATAAAATTGAAAAACAATCCCCAACAGCAATGCGCTCATCGCACCCATTCCAAATAAATCCAATGGTACCAGTTGCATATTCATTCGTAACTGCCGGATAATTATTCTGGAAATTATTGTTGATACTAACAAAAAAATTACAAGGAAGATGGGACCTAGAAACGGATTCAAACCTGTTATCAAAGAATGATAAGCCCAATAAACGAAAATTGTTACCAGTGTGATCAAAAATGCGAGAAAAACAATAACGAGGATTTTTTCATTTATTAAGCTGACGTATAATATTGGCAGTCGTCATGAAGAAACAAACTATTTTGATAGTTCGGTATTATTCTTTCAAGCTTTTCAAATACAAAATGCTCTGTGGCACCTGCCCTATCACATCATTACTTTCATCCTCTATAAAATAATGCTGGATTCCGACCTTCTTTGCTTCTTTCAAAATTGCGGGAATATCGAGTTCACCTGTTCCTAACACGACATCATTTTCAGGAGATGTGAGCCCGGTGAGATCTTTTTTTGTTCCTTTTCTCAGGTCTTTCAAATGCATCAGTTTCCAACGGTTTCCGTATTTTTTTAAAAGACCTGCCGGATCGCCGCCTCCAAATTGTATCCAAAGAATATCCATCTCAAACGAAACGTATTCCGGATTTGTGTTTTTGAAAATATAATCGAGCAGCGTTCCATCTTCATATGGTTGAAATTCGTAACCATGTGCGTGATAACAGAAGATGAGTCCGTTTTCTTTTAGTATCCTTCCAACGCGGTTAAAATCTTCCACCGCTTTTTTTGCATTGTCGAAAGTGAGGCCGACTTTATTGTCATGTGGTATCCATGCGCACATTACATACTTAGAACCTAAAACCTTTGCGCGATAAATTACCGAATCGGTTTTCTTAACAAGGTCGTCATATCCGGCGCCAGTGGAAGGAATAGTGATTCCCCTTGCATCGCAGAGTTTTCTAAATTCCTCAGGGGATCTTCCCCCGCCTTCTATTTCAGTAAATCCCATCATCTGTATTGTATCCAATGTCTTTTCCACACTGATCGGAAAACTTTTTCTAAAAGTATAGCCCTGTACTCCGAGTGGAGCGGTGAAGAGAGGCTTTTGGGCAAAAGCAAGGCCTAAGCTAAATGAAGTCGTTAAGAGCAGTACTATAAATTTTTTCATGTGTTTTTGTTTATCTCCTATGTGCCTATGTTCCTATGTCGTAAAATTTTTTTTTACCACATAGGCACGTGGGATCATAGATTATTTTTCTTGAGTTGTTCAACTGCATAATCAGCAGCGCGTGCTGTCAATGCCATATATGTAAGAGTTGGATTCTGTGTTCCTGTAGATGTCATGCATGCTCCGTCGGTTACGAAAACATTTTTACAAAGATGCAACTGGTTCCATTTATTCAATAATGATGTTTTCGGATCATTCCCCATTCGCACTCCTCCCATTTCATGAATATCCGAACCGGGAGGAGATTTTGTATCCTCTGCTTTTATATTAATGAACCCTGCTTTCGAAAACATTTCTTTTGTCTGTTCAATATAATCTTCCACCATCTTATCATCGTTCTCACTCCATTCGCATGAGACGATTAATTGCGGAATACCATACTTGTCTTTTAGGTCCTTGTGCAAGCGCACATGATTTTTTTCAAGAGGAACGGACTCACCCATCATCCAACTGCTGATATGCCAGTCACCAAACGGAGGATGTAATAAATTTTCGCGCAGCTGATCTCCGATCACACTTGTATCAGGAGCAAATCCACGTCCGCCGCCGATTCCGATCGCATATCCACGAAGAAAGGGCATGTCTTGTTTAAATACGTTTCGAAATCTCGGCATGTACGCATTACTTGGATTGCGACCATCTGTTTTTTTATCTTTGAGCCCCTCGAAGTCAGCCCCGCCTTTACCACGGTAATTGTGCCATGAAATAAAC
>Ga0163162_10001725_pt1 | contig 20474 bp, 18 predicted proteins | sample S55metaG_FD_115310 | JGI IMG/M metagenome (GOLD analysis project Ga0163162, IMG submission 115310) | Switchgrass rhizosphere microbial communities from Kellogg Biological Station, Michigan, USA - S5-5 metaG | ecosystem: Host-associated > Plants > Roots > Rhizosphere > Soil | place: USA...
ATACACACCAACGGCGTACTATCGATCTGTGCATCGGCCAGACCGGTTACCAGGTTCGTAGCACCCGGGCCGCTGGTTGCAAACACCACACCCACTTTGCCGGAGGTACGTGCATAACCCTGCCCTGCGTGTATACCGCCCTGCTCATGGCGGACCAGTATATGGTTCAGCTTATCATTATAATCAAACAAAGCATCGTAAATGGGCATAATTGCGCCACCCGGATAGCCAAAAATGGTATCCACACCCTCAGTGATCAAAGCCTCCAACAACGCTACCGATCCTGATACTTCGACAGATGATTTCACCGATTCTTTAGTGATTTCACCGATTTCCTGTGTGATTGTTTGTGTTTCCATTAATTTTTTGATTTCACCGATGATTTTTTGTCCCGATAGCTATCGGGATCACCGATTTAATTTATTCATTAGTCATTAGTGCAAGACAACAAAACCTTTCGCCCTTTACCTTTCTGCTTTCACCTCTCTTATTCGTCCGTCACACAACCTTCTGCGGCTGTGGTAACTGTTTTTGCGTACCTGTATAAAACCCCTTTGGTTACCTTTAACGCAGGTTTTACCCATAGCGATTTGCGGAGCGCGAACTCCTCTTCGCTTATCATTACATTTATGGTGCGGTTTATGGCATCAATAAATATCCTGTCGTCGTCCTTTACCAAAGCAATGCCGCCGCCGTCGTAAGCTTCGGGTGTGATATGGCCCACTACGAAACCGTGTGTACCGCCCGAGAAACGTCCGTCGGTAATTAATGCCACTGAGCTTCCCAAACCGGCGCCAAATATGGCCGATGTAGGTTTCAGCATTTCGGGCATGCCCGGTGCGCCTTTAGGGCCCACGTTGCGGATAACCACTACATCGCCCTTTTTAACACGACCGCTTTGTATGCCGTGGATCAGCTCGAACTCGCCATCAAACACACGTGCGGGGCCTTCAAAGCTGGTGCCCTCTTTACCGGTGATCTTGGCCACACTGCCGCCTTCGGCAAGGTTTCCGTATAATATCTGTAAGTGGCCGGTAGCTTTTATAGGGCTTTCAACCGGGCGTATAACCGTTTGTGTGTCGAAATTTAATGAAGGCACATCCTGCAAGTTTTCCGCAATGGTTTTACCGGTTACAGTTAAGCAATGGCTGTGCAGCCATCCCTGGTCGTAGCAGTATTTCATTACCGCCGGTACGCCGCCTATATTGTGCAGGTCTTCCATCATGTATTTGCCGCTTGGCTTCATATCCGCCAGTACCGGGATACGGTTGCTGATGGCCTGGAAATCGTCCTGGGTTAACTTTATGCCCACGCTTTTTGCCATTGCAATTAAGTGCAGCACCGCGTTGGTCGATCCGCCTAATACCATAATCACTACGATTGCATTCTCAAATGCTTCGCGGGTCATGATGTCCGACGGTTTTATGTCTTTTTCCAATAATATCTTTATCGCTTTGCCTGCTGCCAGGCATTCCGCTTTCTTCTCCTCGCTCAACGCCGGGTTTGATGATGAGTAAGGCAAACTCATGCCCAAAGCCTCGATAGCCGCAGCCATGGTATTGGCCGTATATATACCGCCGCAGGCACCGGCGCTTGGACAGGCATTTTTTATAACGCCCAAAAAATCTTCCGGACTGATGGTGCCCGCCATTTTTTGACCCAAAGCCTCAAATGCCGATACAATGTTCAGGTCCTCGCCTTTCCAGTGGCCCGGTTTAATGGTACCACCGTATACCATTATCGACGGGCGGTTTAACCTCCCCATCGCCATAATAGAGCCCGGCATGTTTTTATCACAGCCCGGCAGCGTTATAACGCCATCATAATACTGCGCGCCAACAACCGCCTCAATTGAGTCAGCAATAATATCGCGGCTAACCAGCGAATAACGCATGCCCTCGGTGCCGTTGCTCATGCCATCGCTTACGCCGATTGTATGGAATATCAGGCCCACCATTTCTGCCTCCCAAACACCCTGCTTAATAATCTTGGCGAGGTCGTTAAGGTGCATGTTGCAGGTGTTGCCGTCATAACCCATACTTGCCACGCCCACCTGTGCCTTCTGCATATCGTCGTCGGTTAAGCCTATCCCGTACAGCATGGCCTGTGCGGCTGGTTGTGTCGGGTCCTGGGTAAAGGTTTTGCTGTACCGGTTTAATTCTATCGCCTCTGTAGTATCGGTGGATGAGCTCATTTAGTATCTATTGTATTAGCTATTTTTGGGTATAAATTTTAACGTCGATCCTGGTTTCTCAGATCTTAACATTTTGGTATTTGAAAGGTAGATATAGCTGTGAGGAATAACAAGACTTAAAACAATTTATTTCAATTAGTATTTAATTTGGCATTATACCATTTAAACAATACAATAAGCCGTTTAAATTAAATATAAAGATACAATATTTTTCACAAAATAGACCAAAGTTCAAAACGGTATTCGGTATGTATTTTATGCATGCATAGTAAGTTGGTGAAATTCGGCGTAAAATGGGGGTGGGGATGTGCGGATGTGGGGATTTTGGATTGACGGAAAACATTCGAAATGGGAGGGGTTAAACAGCCCAAATGCTTTTTCGGATTTATGGAAGTAATAACCGGAAGTGATGGGTTGTGTCACCAAAAGGAAATCCTTGGTATCGAAAGAAAGGCGTTCGAAAAAGCTTCCCTTCGTGGCTATTGAGTCGCTTTACGAAAGTTGACGGCTGTTGTGTTTTCAATTTATTTATCTGGTTTTGGCAAATGTTGGAGACAGAGTCTCCAGGCTTAGTTGCCGGTAGTTTTGAAATACAGGCATAGGGAGAGGTTAGATTTTTCATTCTAGCAACCGAGAGTAGATTTTGCTACCGGCTGCCCTTTTATATTATAAAAATTTGACAAACAGAAAGTTAATCTCTCTGACTATCTTTTTCTAAAAACAGGAAGTATACGATAAGAACTAAAATTAGTATTCCCCCGCCGATGAGTTTAATCATATTTGGTGTTGGTGAAAATATTTCCTGTATAACCTTAATTAAAACATAAGAAATAATTGATGAAACAAATAATACTTTGGTTAGCCTCATCGCTTTTGTTGATGTCCCTTCTTTTATGTCTCCTATTTGACCTGAAAGTAGGGATCTTCTTATATAACCTTTATAATAATTAAAAAATCCAAATATTATGAAAATCGGCAATAAATAAAGATAAATATGTTCAGCCGTAGTTAATATTTCCGTTTCATCGGTACCAAGACTACTATCATCGGCTACCAACTTGTTTTTGCCTGTTTTAGATAAATCAATTTTATTATTAACAGGGGTATTATTATTGCCGAACTGGCTATTTGCTAATTCGGTAGCATCGCTCTTCTTTATGACCTTTTGTGAATCCAGAAAATTTTTGCTGACTTGTTCAAATTTTGGTTTTTTTATCAAACCGGAGTCGCGCAAGAAACCATTAGAGACCTTATAACCTCCAAGTAAAGTAGCCACAACAATTAGTATATAAAAAGTGATGATGATGATTTTATCGATTATCAGTTCGCTCTTTTTCACAACTCCATTCCAAAGGAAATGTAAAAGTTCGCCGACTGTAAACAAATTTTTCCCTTTCTTAGGAATTTTTTTCAGATCAATCAAACCAAATTTTAATAGTTCGTTCAGAATATTACCAGGTACATTTGCGTTTTGTTTGTCAATATAAGACTCATTTTCTTCATCCCAGTCGTTAATTAACAAGCCGTTTTTTGGAGTGGCTGTTACGAATATAATCTTGTAATTACCATTTCGGTAATTGATATTTTTTAGAAAGGACCGAAATTCCGTCCCTATCGTTTTGATGCTCAAAATTTCATTATCGATAATAAAGAAATCTATTTCGCCGTAGTGATCTACCACTGCCGGAAATTTTCTCGCCTCCATTACGGTCAATAAATGTGAAAAATTATACATCGTTTTAGCATTTGTCATTTGATTAGGATACACATAGGCAAGTTCCTTTAAAGTAGCATTGAGTCTATCCCGGATAATTGGGAAAAGTCCTGAATTATCTTCTATAATTAGAATATTAAAATGGGTATCTTCCATATCAATTATCGTTAGCGTTTAAGTTTAAAGTTACCTCAAAATATTCACCTGTTGAGTCAGGTTGTGCTTTAAGAGGCAGTAATCCCAGTTTCTCCACAATTCCGGAGCACATGGTAATCCCTCCGTTTAATTTCTTTTTTAAAGAATTGTTAGTATTTCTTCGCTTGTTTTTAAATGTAAAGGTCGACGTGTCTATATCGAAATAGATTTGTATGAATGGGTTGCCCTCGGACTTCAACGGTGAATGCTTTTTCATGTTTATAACCAATTCGGGAATTACGACCTCATAAAGACATTTATAGATTTTATTTGGGAATTTGGTATCAATTTTAATTTTTCGCATGTCCAATTGATTATTTCCTAAAAAATCATCTTCTAAGATCATATTAATGTGGCTCCGGAAATCTTCAACATTTACAGTCATTATTCCCTTATCGATCCGCCTCCCAGCGTTAATTTGGCCAATAATAGCGTTTACCACTAATGTCATCTTAGCAGCATTTTTTGATACTATAATAAATTCCTCAGGTGTTATTTCTTCCCCTTTGTCTAAAATTTCCCTTGTTATCAATTCGTATGCAGTAAGAGCTGTCCTGTAATGGCCCAACCCATGATCAAGCTGTCCCATAAATTCAAAAATTGCGTGGTCTTCCAGAACTGCTATAAAAGCATCGCTCTCGAAATGCTTTTGCAGATACGCCAACATTTCCTCTTTGATTAATAAAAGCAACCTCATTTTTTCGACGCTTGCGAACTCAAAAAAACTTTTAGGCGTTGCTGGCTTGGTACTGCACAGCGCCAAAACAGCTTGGCCTTTGATATTGCCGGTATCTATATAATTTGTTTTTATGTCAGCCAACCTGAATAGCAAAATCATATTGGACCGTTCAATTAGTTTTAATCCAACATTTCCATTGAGATAATCATGCTCCAATGCATCTTTTACTACAATCTTTTGCTCGTTTAAACCATTATGTTCTCCAAAAGAGTCGATATCAGGGGAGGCAACACTGTAGTAATCATCCTTTAAAGATAAAATTTCTCCTTTGTCGCTTTTGGCAATTGCGATGAAAGTCTGTACGTTTCCGTTCTTGTAATCCTCCAAGCCGTAAAGCATATTATAAATTAAACCCTTATGATTAAGGCTGATATTTCTATCCTCCGTCGTTTCTTTAGAAACAATTGTAAACACATTATCAGCAATATTTTCAGAACCATTATTACGTTCTTTATATTCGATAAAGAAGGCATATTCCAGGTCTGTTCCCATTATGCTTGTTGTAGCCGCTAGGAGCTTTTTTATCTCATGAACAAAAGAATCTTCCTCATACGGATTAGTTCGGCGGGAATGAGTTGTATTTTGCTTATTATTAAGTAAAACTACGGTATAAAGCATGGAAAGTACGGAAGAGATTATTTGATTGTTTCGGTCTATTTTCCATTCCACCTTGGACTCAGACAAAAACGCCCGGACCTGACGAGTGAAATCATCCTCTAACCTTGCAGACTGAAAATATCGATAAAAGAACCATGTTTTAATTATTGACTCCTTAATCTGTTCAGATTTTTCAATCGATTTAAGATGATGATTTTTGAATATTTCCGTAATGTCGAACTTGAAAGTTTCATCTTTGTCAAGTTCCATAAGGAAACTATGTGTTTCAGCGGGATTATTATTAGATAACAAAGCTCTAAGAATACTTAGAATCGTCCTCCATTCAATGATTTTTCCGGCCGGAGGTAAATACTCGCTCTTTAATACACTTTCAACAAATTCGTTTTTATGAATTTGATATTGTTGTAAGGCGTTTATAAGATATATATTTTCAGATTTTAGAATTCGCCACAATTGATAATACGAATCTGTTATGATTTTATTAAGAGTTGCAGTATCATCACCACTCAAATTGGAAAGTCCCTTAGGCTGTAGATTATCAGAATTTAGTAATTTCTCCAAAATGATTGATCTGGCCGGATTCTTAAATATTAACTGTTTATAACCATGTAAGAGGAAATATTTAAATTTAATTAGCTGATCACGTTGATAATCGTAATTTAAGATTATTCGTTTCTCATAATCTTCATTCGGGTTAAGTTCCCCTACTTTGTTTTCATAGAACTTCAATACCCATTCTTCGTTTATGAAAACATCCTTAACTCGCCTTAGAAAATAATTCGATATTATGAAATTACTATTTAACTCTATAGATCTCTTAATCAATGTTTTAAACCGTCTAAAATGATCAAAGATTATACGCCGTCTTTTCGAAAGCATCTTCGCATCAGTTCCTTGAATTCCTGTTTGGTGCAAAGCGTAAATCTTTTCTAATATTTGATATAACTCATCATTGTTATAGTTCAATACGACATCGTGAATATCTTTGTAATCCTGAAAAGGTGGCCTTGATAGTATCTTGATTATAGTCTCACCTATAATATCAATTTCTATTTCTTCTTTTCTGGATGCATCATCCTCTTCTAACGAAGTAATATTAAAAAAGAAGTTTAAACTGATGCGGGCTGTTAAATCTTTTATTAACCTAACTAATTCGAACTGACCGAACTTCCCTTCGTTGGCTATCCACGCACTTATTTTATGAAACAGATGAAGTTTAATCAGATTCCGTTGTTCAAAATTGTAGCGATCCTTGTAATAGAGGTAAGTTGGAACATCTTCGATGAAAGGAAAATATCTGAGATTATCCTCTTTTTTATATTGTTTGATAATTGTGCTTATTTTTTTAGGCGCACCTTTAAAAATTTCTTTCGTTGTAAAAAGTTTTAGCGCATCAAGGTGGGAAACTTTAAATATTTCAACGAGTGAATCGTGCAATTCCTTTATTGGGCTGCCTATATGGGTTGGATCAATCTGAGGCACATTAAGCTTAAAATAAGCAATAAAAAGACCAGTTGCGGTAGGATTGTGTACAGTGGCCAGTTTTCTTTTGATTTCTTCTTTATTATAATTTGTCGACCTATCGATCAGAGTAAGGACAAAATCAAAGCCAACGTCTAAGACTTCATTGTTTTTACCAAGCTCATTTCTTGCGTTCTTTAAAAAATCACTAATCAATTTAAACGTTTTTCCGCCTGCAACTACATCGTCAAAATATATCAATTTAGTTGCTTTCTTTATCAAGTTATAATATTGAATTATAAAATTTTCAAGGTATTCTCTAAAAGGATCATAAGGTATAATACTAACTTGATTATCGCCGAAAGCGCCGCTCGCAATCAAGTCTTCAAGAAAACCAGAACTTTTAAAATGGCCAGGCGTTATAATTACAAAATGTTGATTAGAAATTTTCTCTTGAAAATCATTAAGTTTATTTTTAAAAAAATCAATTATATCAAGCTTATTGTTTAGGTAGAAAATATCTCTTTGAATAAAATTTAAATAACTCTCGCCGTGAACCTTAATATGTCCATACAAATGAATCGGTTCTTTTGTTCGCTTTTCAAAGACTTCGTGAAATCTCCTTCTTTTTTCATCGTCACCTTTTTTTTCGGCAAATGGGGGTAATCCAAAAATGGTGTTTAACGTGTCATGATTAGGGGGAGTCAATATTAAGGTTCGTTCCTCCCTATAACTTTTATCAGACGAGTTTTTGCCAAATGTTTCCGGAAAACACAAGGGACAATTTTCAACAAGATACAATTTTGAAGGGTAACAATCCAAATAAATTGCTTTATTAGCACCAGTCAAATCTTCTTCTGATGAGAAAAACACCTCTGACTCATTAAGCGTCTGCCACTTGAAAGTCTGATAAAAATTTTTTGTGTTAATATCTCCAAGTGTATTAAAATCAACATTATTTAATCCCCCTTTTAAGCTTTTGTAAACACTTTCTTCTAAAATGAGAAATACTATAAAAAATGTCGAGCTTACTTCTTTGTCAGGATAATTCTTTGATATGAAATCTCGTAATTTAAAATATCGTTCGGCAGTCCTTGTAATTGGCATCACGACGATTATCTGACCATTCAATCCCTGATTATACGAAAAAGAAAAATCATCTTTATCTTTTTCAATCAAGGCATAATTTAAGTGCTTTATCTCAGGCCTATCAAGCTTTATCTTCTCAACAAGTTTGCTTAAAAACAAAGCGGAAAAATTTCCGTACCCCACAAATGTGTGATTCTCCAAGTGTTTGAACTGACTTAAAATTCTTTGGCTTAAACTTAGGGCAACCGTATTAGAATTATCAGTGCTTTGAAAATATTTTTTAGCGTAGTAGAAACGGTCTGCGTGAATACTTTTTCCGATCTCATAATGAGGCTCTGAAATAAGATATTCTTCATCTGCAAGAATGTGAGGTAGAGCATTTAATAATGTCATAATTTAGGTTTAGTCTTTAAAATTATTAAAAATCTTTCGTGTTTCCTATTAACTAGTTGGATTGCTTTTTAATCATAACTGAATCTTTATCAGCCACATTGAAAATTATTTGGAAATATGATATAATCTTAAGGAACACTTCGAATCTCGAAGAAATCAATCTAATCTGGCGGCCAACTTTACAAAACTTATCGAGAATGGAAAAGTTTTAAGATTGCAAAGGACAAAAATTACCCAACCATTTTAATTCTAATACGGCTATTTCCCCCTCTCGCGATGACGGGTAGGCAAACAAGGTTCATTGATTACAAGTGCAGCGATAGCTTTCCTGATCCGCCGATAGTCGGACGGGACAGGCAGTTCCTCACTACGGCGCGCGGAGAGAACACATCTCAACCTTTTACCTTTCGCCTTTCAGCTTTAACCTTATTTCTGCATCTTTACCCGCAATAATCACAAGAAATGAAAAAAACCTTAACCTTTATCCTGCTGTGCAGCAGCCTTGGCTGTTTTGCTCAAAAAGTAAGCCTGCTACTTAACCTTAAAAAGGATAGCACCTATTATTTGAAAAGCGATGCAAATATGACTATCATACAAACCATTAATGGCACCAAACAGTTGATCAGCACCTTAATGACCGGCATGATGGCACATAAGGTTATAGCCATAAAGGATACGGTTTACGAAATGGAAGTGCAGTTCCGCAGTCTGGGTGTCCGCGTCGACGTGGGTGGTAAGGTTGTGGACATGCGGTCGGACGATGCCACCGGCGCTAACCCCGCTTCAAAAATGATAAAAAACATGCTGAACAAGCCTTTTACCATGTTTATCAGTAACCGTGGCAAGGTGCTGGAATTAAAAAATATCGATAACCTGTATTCAAGAATGTTTGAAGGGTTTCCCCAGATCACGGACGCGCAAAAAGCACAATTTAAAGCGCAAATGGAGCAATCATTTGGAGAAAAATCGATAAGGACCAGTTTCCAGGACAGCTTTTCGGTGGTTCCTGCGGGACCTGTTGGCCAGGGTGATAAATGGGTAAGTAATACCACTTTAGAGTCGGGTGCGATTTCAGCAAATATAAAAACCACTTATACGCTGCAGGGTATAACTGCTGATGCAATAACGATTCACGGCGAGGCGGCAATACAACAGGGAGCAAGTAAAGCACTTAAAGAATATAACGGGATTCCCATGCGTTTTACAAATGCTACCGGTAGCTCAACAGCCAATATTAAACTTGACAGAGCTACGGGCTGGATATCCGAATCGAAAGTTACTAAATTAGTTAGCGGTATTATTGAAGTGCCCGATGGACCGAAAACACCCGGAGGGATGACTATCCCGATGTCGGTAACGGTTGATATGACGGCGACCAACAAATAATAGTGAATTGAAGTTACAGCAATAATTACGGTCATTGCGTGGCTTGTGTGGCGCTAGTGGTTTTGCGTAGCGAAGCCAAATGGAACAAAAAATGGTATTTTTTGTTCCATTTGTTGTCTTGTCCTAAATAAGTTGACAAAGAAAAGGTCAACAACATGGAAAAGAGAAGCTTACAAGAACAGGTAAGAAACGACTATTTGGCGGGACGCGGCACATATCGTAGTTTAGGGGAACGATACAGTTGTTCAGTCAGTACGATCCACAGATTAATTATGGGAAAACAAATCAAACAAACCAAGCGAAGGGCAACCAGGGTGGAGGGGTGGGTGCAAAGGACCTCGGGCCTGGATAAGGCAATGCCGGCAGAAGTAAGCGAACTTCAGGAAGAGCTGCTAATGGCAAGACTGAAGATAGAATTGCTGGAATCGATGATTGATATTGCTGATGAGCAGATGGGGGCCAATATCAGAAAAAAAGCAGGCACCAGGCAATCAAAAGGATAGTACAAAGACAAGGGAAGGGCTATTTGTCGCGTCTTTGTATATTGTCTGGTTATTCCCGTCAGGGTTATTATAAAAGGCTTGTGGTAAAGGAGCATCAGGCCTATGTAGGCGAGGTAATCATTCAAAAGGTGATAGCCTACCGCCAAGTACAGGAAAGAGTTGGCGGGCGAAAGCTGCTGCTATTGCTGTGGCCTTTTATGGAGCAACACCTGTTACGGATAGGCAGGGATGCATTTTTCACGCTATTACGCAATAACAACCTTTTGATTGGCAAAAGGCGGCGCAGCAAACCAAAAACAACGGATTCGAATCACCGGCTAAAAAGATATCCCAATCTGGCAGAAAACCTGCGGCCAGTATGTGCAGGGGGCTTATGGGTAAGTGATATCACTTATATTGACCTGGAGGAAGGCAATGGTTACTTAAGCCTGGTAACAGACGCTTATAGCCGGAAGATAGTAGGTTATCATTTAACTGACCACTTGTATACCTCCGGCCCGGTTGCAGCACTGGAAATGGCCATTGAAGGCTGCAATGACATGACAGGGCTGATCCATCATTCAGACCGGGGCGCTCAATACTGTAGCAATGATTACGTGGGGATTTTGCAAAAACACCAGATCGGTATCAGCATGACCCAAAACGGTGATCCGCGGGAAAACGCGATAGCAGAACGTGTAAACGGGATAATAAAAAAAGAGGTGTTAAGGCGGGAGGTTTTCACCGACCTGGCCGAAGCAAAGGCGGCGATTGCCGAAGCAATAGACACTTATAATTACTTAAGGCCGCATAGCAGCGTAGCGATGTTAACCCCCGCATTGGCACACCGGGCAAACGGAGGTCTGAAACAATGGTGGAAGAATTACTATAAATCCAAACGATGCGTTGAAATAATGGATGGCTAAGTTATCCACAAAAGCAGGGGACTTTTAAAAAGAAAAAAAGAAGCAAAAAAAGAAAAAAGGTGTCAGGATGTTGAAAAGGCGCTGCCTTTCCAACATCCTGACACCACAAATAAGTAACAATAATTATTAATTTTGAGTGTCAACTTTTTTCAGGACGAGTCATTGTTCCAGACTGTTTCACACAGGGTTATTAACTCGCTGATAATCAGCTGCGGTTGTTTCATCCGTTCCAGGTGTTTCGTGTGTGTCATGTTATTTGTGAAACAACGCCTCCCGATTTGGCAGCTAATATGCCAATTTTCATGGGCTGTTGCTTCTCGAAAATTTTATCACTGAACCACAGCTCATTACTTATTTTAATGAAATATATTTAACCTCTAAGAAACATATTTTCTAGCGTCTTGTTATTTAACTACCAAATAAATTACTACATTATGGAAAACAACACAGAAAGATCGTCCAACCGCGACGATCAGAACCAAGGCAGTGGTTCACAAAATCAAAACGCACAACAGGGCAACCAACAAAACCAGCAACGCAGCGGCAACCAGGAACAACAATCCAATGCAGGCCAGGGAAACTCCGGCAGCGGCGGTTCGCAGGGCTCAGACTGGAATGCCGACCAAAACCGCCAGCAAGGCAGCCAGCAGGAACAACAGGCCGGTGGTCAATCAAATTCGGAGCAAGGCAGGTCGGGCACCGGTGGTTCACAGCGCCAGGACTGGAATGCCGACCAAAACCGCCAGCAAGGCAGCCAGCAGGAACAACAAGCCGGCAACCGTTCGGGCTATAACGATCAGGGTGCATCGCGCAGCGATTCATATACCCGGAATGACGATTTAAGTACAGACAGCGACGACCAAATGGACGACCGTGATGCTGGCAGGAACTCACAAATTTAACAGTGTATAAAAACGAACGAAGCCACGGTTATATATCGTGGCTTCGTTCGTTTAAAACAGTTCAACATCGGGTAGCAAAGGGCTACTCCAACCTATAAATTACCTCCTCTATCTCTGCTCCTCGTGCATTGGCAAACCCTTTGTCGGTCGCTATTTTTACAAAGCCGCATTTTTCCAAAACACGCTGCGAGCCGTAGTTGTCAAAGGCGGCCCCGCCATATATCGGCCGGCTGAGTTCAATAGCCAGGAAGTTTTTAAGCGCCGACGTGCCAATCCCCTTTCCCCAATGGTTCCTGGCAATCCAGTACGTTATTTCGGCGTGTCCATCTCTTTCATATTTCGCAATACTGCCGGCAATGGCATTGTCAACCCAAATAGTATGCTGGTTTATGGTAGGGTCGTTCAGATGCTTTGTAAATTTTTCAAGGTAGGCGGCTTTGTCGGTCGGATTCTTTGAAGTAAATGCAGCCATGTGGATCGCCTCTTTATCAAGCTGAAATTCATATAAAATTGGCAGGTCGGCAATTTCGGTAGGCTTTAGTTGTATTTGCTGCATTGGTAGGTGCTGTTATTTAAGCTCTATGTCGGCGGTGCTGCTGTTTAGTCCTCCCAAATACCGTTCTCTGCTGTAAATATCACCGGTTTGCCGCCGGTTACCATAATGGTATGCTCGTGCTGCGCTACAAAACCGCCTTTGTTGCCCGTGAGCGTCCAACCGTCGGCCTGTGTTTCGGCAATGGTCGACCGTGTTGAGATAAAGGTCTCGATAGCAACCACCGAATTCTTTTTAAAACGGGTGGTGTTAAACCTGTCGCAATAGTTAGCTATTTCGTGAGGTTCTTCGTGCAGGCTCCGGCCAACACCATGCCCGGTTAGATTTTTGATTACCGTATAACCCGATTTCCTGGCCTCTGTTTCAATGAGTTTGCCAATCTCCGATATCCGTACACCGCCTTTAATGCTATCAATAGCTTTTCTTAATATCTCTTTTGATGCCGCCACCAGTTTGCCATGACCATGGATATCTTCGCCCAACACGAACGATCCCCCGTTATCGGCCCAGTAGCCGTTCAATTCTGCCGATACGTCGATGTTTACCAGGTCGCCCTCTTTCAGAATCTTATCGGCCGACGGTATGCCGTGCGCAGTTTCTTCATTAATACTGATACAGGTATACCCGGGGAAACCATAAGTTAACGCAGGCGCTGAACCAGCACCCATCTGCGCCAGCAATTCTCCGCCGTAATCGTCCAATTGCTTGGTTGAAATACCGGGTTTGGCAAATTCACGCATCTTTTTAAGGGTAATGGCAACAGCATTACTTGCCCGTTGCATTCCAACCCGTTCGCTTTCGGTAGTTATAGACATTTTGGAGTTTGTATCTATAACAAATTTAGCAATTAATGCAGTTGATGCTGTTTACAAAACGTCATTTATGGCATTCTCAAAAAAGGGGCAACTACGCTAACCAGCGGTGATCGCCACGGTTATTTTTTAAAATAGGCACTGTAAGCGGCAAGTTGTTGCAGCAATGTTTTATTATCGGCGACTATTTTTGCCCGTTCTTTTTCGCCCGCCGGTACAATAATATATCCATAAGGCGCCCTTCTTTTTCCCAGGAACATGGCCTCCGGATTAACTAAAAACGGCCCGTCCTGCCGGCCATCCGGAATGTTGCCTATATCGGTATTGGTTAAATACGGTGCGTAAAACATGTAATGCGGCATCTGCATGGTTAATACTGTATGTTCGGCCGGGGTGCCGGGGTAGGTACGCATCACCGGGCCCAGCATGTATGAAATACCGGGCCTTGCCGGAGCTTTGTAAATTCCTTTTTTTATCCTGTCAACCACAATATTCCTAACCTGCAACGCTGTTAGTTTACCGGCCGCCCTCATTGCAGCCACATCCTGGTAAACAGGAAAAATTGTACGGGCACCTTCGGCATCATAGCTCATTGCAGTAACAATGTCGTTCCTGAATTCGGCCCATTCCCACGCCGTCCGCATAACAAAACAGATAAATCCGTTCGATCCTTTACGGGCTATGTAATACCCTTTTGCAGGATCTAACAAATATACTGTAGCGCCAGGGCGCAGTTGTGGCGGCAGCGCACTTAGTGCATAATTCGTTTCAAGCGTTGCAGGCATTTTTTCAAGTTGTCCGTTTTCGGGTTTTTGCGCGAAAATTTGCATGCTAATAAACAGGATAGCGAAAAGTGATAGCGTTCTCAGGCATTTTTTTGTCGCACTGGCTGTATTATTCATCTATTTAGGGGTTAAGTGGTCCTGGTTTAAATTTAATATGCTGAACTGAAGTTACCATATTCCGCCAGGCTCAACAGGGGGGTAAAAGTGACAATTTAAGGGTGTATTACGACAATCACTCTGCTTGAAATTTGCGGGTACAAATAATTATTTTCCATGTAAATAGCCATCATTATAGACTTTTTGTCAATTATACTTGACATTATGAAATGTTTACATATCTTTGTATCAATAAAAATTCAACATCATGGAACAATCTGTAAAAATCGCGAACCGAAACTCAATCATCTCCGCCCTCATCTACGGGGCTACCTATGTGCCGACAGTGTGGCTGTTAAAGCATCATGTATTTGGCAAACCGGTTTCAATAATTATCGTTATAGTGCCGGTTATTACTTTCTCCATCTATATTTTCAAATACATCAAATCCTTTGCAGTGATGGACGAGGTGAAGCAACGCGTACAGCTTGAAGCCGTTGTTATCGGTTTTGCATTGACAGTGCTGTTACTGATGATCTTGTTTTTGCTGAGCATGTGCGGTATATCAAACCCCCGCTGGTTTGGCTATGGAGAACTGGTGGGCTGGTGCTGGCTGTTTTATTTTGTTGGCTGGGGAATTTCGGTAAAAAAATACGGGGTATGAAAAACACCATAAAGGTTGAACGCGCTAAGAAAAACTGGACACAGGCCGACCTCGCAAAACACATCGGTGTATCACGACAGGGTTTAAATTCTATCGAAACCGGAAAATTTATCCCCTCCACCGTACTTGCCTTACGGATGGCCAAAGTTTTTGATACTACCGTAGAAGCTTTATTTCAGCTGGATGATACGGAGGGGTAATAAAGAGTCAAGATACAAGAGCCAGGAATCAAGACTGGAGTGCCGTTGGATTGAGAATTTCCATTTAGAACGTCCATTTTCTAACGAGTTTATTAATGCAACGAGCAATTTCGTGATTCTTGGTTCTTGACTCTTGATTCGCATAAATAATGTATTGTGGCAGAACAGAGGCCTTTTTGTTTTGTACCTGGCATACTAAAACAGTGGTTCGAGCGACTGTTCTGTTATAACCTCCTTAAGGATATTTTCTATTTGGTTGTAGGTTGCCCTGTATAAAAACACCGCCATACTGATCCGCTTCACCCCCGATTCTGACAATGATTTTATAGACGAAAGCTTAGCCGTGCCAACTACGTTTAACGGCAGTGTTGTAGATAAAGCAATCTCTTTAATTGTTGCGGTGTCTGAAACACCGGTGACAAATAATCCGTCAGCACCCGCATCCTGATATAATTTTGCTCTTTTTATAGTTGTTTCAAGCGGCGAGTCAACTTTCATTAAGAAGCCATCCGTTCTGGCATTTATAAAGAGTTTTTGGTTATTTCTTACCAAATGGTTTTTAATGGTGTCGAGCTTTTTTAAATAAGTCCCTTCGCCCTGAACATCTTCAAGGTTAATGCCTGTCACCCCTATATCGATAAGCTTTTGAATATTTTCAATTAGTTCACTCAGATCATTCGTATATCCTCTTTCCAAATCAACCGACAATGGGATATTTGTGCTGGCTTTTATTCTCTGTACCATATAAAGCAGTTCGGCAAATGGAATCTTTTCACCATCATCGTAACCTAACGAATTTGCAATGGCCCCACTTGATGTAGCTACGGCGGCGTACCCGCTCTGTTCAATTATTTGCGCACTTTTTACATTCCAGGCATTTGCAATTATCAACGGCTCCTTCTGGTGATGCAGCTGATAAAATGTTTCGTAATTAGTCATAATTATGTATTAGATGTAGCTGTTTATAATTACTCATGTTTAAAATTAGGCGTTTTGCTTTATGAATCGGCCCTTCATTTTAGCAACACCAATTGCCCGGTATGATAGCATAGATGGTTTGTCCGCGAAATAATGACATTCAGCTTATTGCGATGTGGTTCTTTAACAAAGTCCTCCGCTGAAACGGAATTATGTTTTTGAAACCAATCATCTGCCGATAAACTGCTCATCTTTTCGGCCATCTGCTCATTTACCAATTTCCAGGCAGTCCTCAGTTCTGTCGCCGAGGGAATTTGGGCGACGGCCTTGTCAGGTGATTTAAGAAATGTGCCAATTAATTCAGGATACAATTTATTCCCGAAATTTAGAATCGGGAACATATCATCATGTACCGCTACTATATGTCCGAGCAGGTAAATGCCCCTGTTTTTACCCGGTGCTATTTCTTTCATCAACTGATCGTCGGAAATAGCATTAATGATATCAGTAAAATTGTTGATTTCTGAATTCCAGCGGTCTAAAACCATCTTGATCATTGTTTGATTTGCGTTCATTTTTTGTTTTTTACTATTATGGTTTAATTAATATCCGATGGACATTTGTTGTTTTACAAACCGTTTATTTTCAATCTCATCAACTAGTGCCGCGGCATAATCCTCCATTGAAATTTTGCTGCTCCCATTATCGTCAATAATCATGTTACCGGTTCCCAGTCTGTATTTGCCGGTACGTTCACCAGGCTCTATATCCCTTGCCGGACTAAAATAAGTCCAGTTTACTTCCGAAGCTTTATATTGATCAAGAACATAAGCGTGGGCAAAAATGTCGGGCTTCCATTCTTCCGGAAGCGAGTCCATAATAGGGCTATGCACCACCCTTATGCCCGGGGCCACTTCGGTATTGCCGGCTCCGCCAACGATGATCAATCGCTGATCTGTTTTCCCTTGTAATGTGGCGATTAAGTTATCATTAGCTTTTTTAAACTGTTCAGGCGTTGATTCGCCACCGGCAGAAATGGCTGAAACGATAAGCTCATACCCTTTTAATAACGAAGGTAATTCAGTTTCATTCAGAAGATCAGCTCTTACAATCGTTAAATGAGCGTGTTGTATCCTTAGTTTTTCGGGATGGCGTTGCGCCGCCGTTACCTCATATTCCCTACTCAAAGCTTCTTTTAAAATGCGTTGCCCGATGTTACCGGTGGCCCCAATTAGCAGAATTTTCATGTTTCTAATTTTTATGATTTGTCATCGTTGTATCGGTATTACCATTAATTATGGTTACAATTCTATCTTAAACAACCGTACTAAGCTTTAGTCAATGATCGATCCGCACGAAAGGTTGATCACAGTACCCGTAATTGCGCTGGCCTGATCAGATGCGATGAAAGCCGCCGTATCGGCAACCTCGGCCAAATTTGGCAATCGTTTCAACGAAGTCATACTTTCGGCAAGCGACTGAAATTCTTTATTGGATGGCATACCATAGGCTTTGGCGTGCAGACCAAAAACTTCCGTAATGGTATCTGTTTCAGGAATTCCGTCCGGGCGAAGGCAAACCGCCCTCACGCCGTAAGCGCCAAGTTCAGCCGCCAGGTTGCGTGTCAAAGCTTCAATTACAGACCATGCCCCGGGCATGCCGCCCACTAACGGTGCTGCCTTTTTTGACGGCGATGCGGTAAGTGTGATGATGACGCCGGAACCCTTCTCCACCATGTGCTTTCCGGCTGCCTTCGCAGTCAAAAAATGCGAGGACGCATAAAAGTTGATCGGGAAAGTAAAGGCCTCCGGTGATAATTCCAGCAAAGGGATTCCCTGTACGCCAGTTTGGGCCGTACTGATGGCATTAAAAGAAATATCGATTTGGTCGGCTTTCTTAAGCATCTGCCTAAAGTGGTTCTCTACGTCATGCTCGTCGGTGGCATCAACTACATCTACCTCTACCTGTCCGCCATGCGCTGTAATTTCTTCGGCAACGATTTTTAATGGATCGAGAACGTGCCCTGTCAGGAACACCTTAGCGCCCTCGCGGGCAAAAGCACGGGCCACAGCGCCACCAATGGCGCCGCCCGCACCATAAATAACTGCATTTTTGTTTTTTAAGATCATAGCTTTAAAATTTTAGAATTCTTTAAGTAAGGCCAATGATTTACCTTTCCCATTTTTTAAACATTGCATCAATGGTTGTAAATTGCAACTGGTTTTCAAATCTATAAATTAAGTTGCAAAACACAACTGGTTTTAAAATAGCATTGGATTTATGGCACGAAAATGACAATTGAAACCTTAATTTATAATTCGTCAAAAGGCGCTGCACTTAAATGAATTAATCCGGGTACCGTTTTCATCCCAGGTTAATTTCTTTTTATTTATTAGTTATGTATATTTGATACTTTTAAAATGCAACTGGTTGCGAATGGAGTTATTTAAGCATAAATGCAACTGGTTTCTGAAGAATAATTTATATGGAAAATCACAGATCATTTTGCGCCATAAACTTAGCACTGGAAGTGTTTGGAGATAAGTGGAGTTTAATCATCGTCAGAGATATGATGTTTGGGGGAAAGCGGCATTTCAGGGAGTTCCTTCAGTCGGATGAAAAAATTGCATCAAATATTTTAACCGACCGGCTTGCGATGCTTGAACGGGAAGGGATAATTACAAAAGAAAGCGACCCGGAACATAAGCAAAAGATCATTTACAGCCTTACTCAAAAAGGCATTGATCTTTTACCCATTATTATCCAAATGGTTGCGTGGACCTTCAAGTACATGCCAATTGATTTGGAAGTAAACCGGCATGCCAAAATGCTGCTTGAAGGCGGTACCGGAATGCAGGAAGCAGCTATCAGGCAGCTAGTGGAAGAACATTTGAGGCCGGTTGATAACCAAATATTATTAAAGCGGGGTTAAATCCGGTTTATTCGCCACGCCCACCAGATCGTTAAAACTTTAACGCTTTATTGTGAGATATTCAGTTCCTTAATTACTTATCTCCATCGTTTTAAACAACCTATGTTTGCATTTAAAACGTTAGTCTTTTTTTATCTCAACTTCAGGGAGCTTTAACAAAGTTTTTTTTAATTGAGAATTTGCCGCTTTTTTTAAATAAACATCAAAAAAATCCAGCACGCAGGAAGAGGTTATTGCGAGGCCTCGTCGTTCGCCAATAGAACCCATTAGTCCTGTAAGCCTTCCTATATGCGAATCGTTAAGAAGCGCTCCGTCGCTGAAATTGAAGTGGCGCATACCCTTTAATTTGATCCATAGCCTTGTATTTTCGGGAAGATGATCGTACACTGATTTAACTTTTTCATCAAATTGTATAGTAACAGGATATTTTTTTGACCCATAATCGCTTGTTAAAAACATAAAAGGCTTATCCGTTCCTTCATTGACCACCGTACCAAAAGGTATACCGTCCAAATCTATTCCAGCTTTGCAACGATCATCGTTATGACAAAATTGAGCAGCAGTAGCTCCGCCAAACGAATGGCCCATAATGCCTACGGATTGAAGGTTTAAACGGCCCGTGAATTTGCCAGATGGGTCATTTTCGTTTAACTCAGTTAGCTTGTCGAGCATAAATTTAGTATCAGCTGCCCAAACATTTATAAGTTTATTGGCAAAAATATTTCGGCGTTCCGCAGGCATAGTTTCAATCTCATTTTCACCAGGGCGTTTTATCACCCGTCCATCAGGTAAGACTACCACAGTTGTACTATAGGGGGCATCTGCCCCAATCACGACGTACCCATGGCTAGCCAGGTCCTCCGCGAATGAAGTGTAATCAAGGACGAGCGCGCCTATTCCTGATCGAAGGATTACTATAGGAAATGAACTTGTACCCGACACTAGATTTGCATTATTTATGCTGTGCGCGTAGGTTATTGACAAGTCTGCTTTTAAAAAATTACGTAAAACCGGCCCCTGATGTTCTTCAATTGCGGCGCGCCAGGCCTTTGGCATGTATTCAGACGCCTTCGCTGCTTTTGTGAAACCTGCCGGATACCAAATCCAAATTACAAGTTCGCGTTTTTGATTTTTTATCGGCGCGAGGCTATCCGTGCGACTGCTATCCACCCAATGATAAGTTGTGCGGCCCACCGTGAACTGCCCGGTTGGTAAAGGCAGTGTCACACTTTTTTTATGCTCAAGCCAAAGCAGGGTAAGGCAAATTATTATTCCGGTAATGCAGAACGCGATGAACCACGCGATTCCTTTCACTATTTTTTTGAATAACTTTTTTAAGCCGCTTTGCGGCAGGCTTTCGTTTATGCTGGCGTTCATTCCAATGTTATTTTAAAAGTACTTTGAATAACAAAGTA
>Ga0163162_10001726_pt1 | contig 20470 bp, 12 predicted proteins | sample S55metaG_FD_115310 | JGI IMG/M metagenome (GOLD analysis project Ga0163162, IMG submission 115310) | Switchgrass rhizosphere microbial communities from Kellogg Biological Station, Michigan, USA - S5-5 metaG | ecosystem: Host-associated > Plants > Roots > Rhizosphere > Soil | place: USA...
CAAACCTGTGTTTCATAGCCTTTTTCTAAATCATCCGGCGCACCGGCACCGCCCATTTTTGTAGGCACCCAACCGGGGTCAACCGCATTGGCATATACCCCGGGCCATTTTCTTGCAGCAATCTTTGCGAACATTACATTATGCAGCTTGGTATCGGAATAAGAAGGGCGCTCAATACGTTCGGCATTGCCAGATAAGTGCGCCCCTGAACTTAAGTAAATCAGCCGTTTAGGCCGGTTCATCAAACCCGTCAATATGTAGGGCGCAAGCGTATTCACCGCAAGTAAATTATCGGCACCAACCCGGTAAACGCCTGCGTTGTGAATAACGGCATCAAAAGCGCCCGAGGCGTTAGCCTGGTCGGCCAGTGCTTCGGTTTCGTTCAGGTTGGAAAGATCGGCAACTAGTACGCCGGCGGCACCCGGCAATGCCTTTAACGCCTGTTCGCCGCGATTGTTGTTACGGGCATGTAACACCACCTCGTGGCGCTGCCTAATTAATTCCCTTGCCGCCAACTGCCCCAGGCCGTCGGCAGCGCCTGTAATAAATATTCTCGCCATTTTTTTAAAGTAATTGCAGCTATATGCATAAAAAGCATACCACGTTTTAACTTAACTTTGTTTTACGTGAAAAAACCGATGCCATACGATTTCCTTTTGGATTACCTGCCGCCTGCCGTGGTAATCAAACCGGCCATTGGTATGTTTTACGTTTATTTTGAAGGTAAAATTGTTTTAATATTCCGCAAGGTGGCCAAAAATCCCCAGCACAACGGTTTGTGGATTGCTACCCGGCGCGATGACCATGCCAGCCTCAAAGCAGACCTGCCCGCCGTTACAGATTTCGTTTTTAGTGAAGACGAGGCCTTTGAACCTAATTGGCTGCAACTGCAGGATGGTCACGATGATTTCGAGGATGCCGCAATCGCCATTTGCGAACTGGTTGCCCAACGGGATAAAAGGATTGGTAAGGCAACGGTGAAAGCGGCGGAGCTTACGGGGGTACGGTAGCTTGCCAGTTTAGGAAGTCTTCGCGGAGTCTCTCGCAGAGGAACCTGTGGGGACGAAAATTGCAGATGTAAAAGAAATGTACTCAATGCTGTAAATTTTCGCATAGAAAAATTTAATAAGTATATTCAACGATGGAGAGCCGCAATTTCATTTTGCAAGGGAGCGCATCCAAATATTATTGGAAGGGAACCGGACTGTGTTCGGTAAAAACATTTTGCAATGGTCCGGCTCACTATAACACAGGGAAAGGAAATTTTAAGGTTGGAGAGGACTCATTTTTGTTACTAAACGATGGTACAGAATACGCCATTGAGATTGATTACACAGAAAATGTTGATTCCTATTGTCTTTTCTTTGACAATAATTTACTGCGGTCGGCATTTTTTAGCATTGGTAAAAACCTGGATTACCAGCTCACTAATTTTGGAGAATTTGATAGCTGTCCAACTTTTTTTGAGCGTACATACCCTCTTAAATCGATTGGAAACCACCTTATTGCATTGAAGCAGAATCAAATGGCCTTTTGCAATGATGATTTTTGGCTGGAACAAATGTTTGCTGAAATTATTGGCCAACTTACAACACTATTGATTGATGATCTTCATGCCAGGGCTGGATTGAACGCAATCAGAAAGGCAACAAAACACGAACTCTTTCGCCGTTTACTTTTGGCACGGGAATTTATTCATGCAAATGCCGATAAAAAACTTTCGCTTCAGCAGATTGCTCATGAGTCATGCCTTTCAATTAATCATTTACTGCGCTCGTTTAAATATCTGTTCGGCACGTCGCCACATACTTATCATACTCATTTGAAGATCAATCATGCCGAAAAATTATTGAGAAAAACCAATATGTCGATTTCCGAGATAACAGAAGCTATCGGATTTGTGAGCCAAGGCAGTTTTAGTTTGCTTTTCAAACGCTACATAGGCCACTCGCCCGAAGTTTTCCGGAAAAAAACAAACAGGTGATTTTCGATAAATCGTTTTTGATCCAGTGATCATAATTTCGAATCGTAGATAGATTAACACATTAAACAATAAAAAAATTCAACAATGAAAAAGACAATACTACTCTTTGCGCCGGTAATTGCGCTCACGGCTTTTACGCTATTTCCGCATAACCTTGTAGGTACCTGGACCTCCGGGAACGTTAATTCAAAGATTATACTAGCATTTCATGCTGATGGCAAATTCATTGTCACTGTAAACGGGGCACTTGAAAACCAGGGCGCGTATTCGTTCAAGCAGGACACATTCACTATGTATGATGCTAATTGTGGGAAGGATATACAGGGGAAATATAAGATAACATTTTTTACGGCTGATTCAGCTGCATTTACGCTTATATCCGATCCGTGTAAGGATAGAGCAGGCGAAATTGATGGCGGCAGGATCAAGAGAATAAAATAACGCTCAAATATTGGCTGCCAAAGGCTCGCTCCCGTCCCCGCAGGGTCTCTCGCAGAGGACCCTGCGCTGCACAATTATTTCAGAACCAATACTACCGGTAGTCGGAAATAGTTATCAAATCAAGCGGCCGTCCTCAAGATCGATAATTGCTAACTTACTCCTTTATTTAAATCCTCCCTCTCATATAAGGAAGCCAAGCCATATTCCCCATAGGCGCCTTCAATAAAACCCCATTTAAATAAGGAACTGTTTAATGCGATGTGATTCCGAAGAATGCCGTCTATACATCCTCTGATTATTGTTTGGTGCGCAATATTTTTAAAGAAACCTTCCTATAGGTCCGGTGTTGGTAAATAATCATATAAATACCGACATTGGTCAAAGACGTATACGATTGAAAACATAGTCGTCTCTTTGGCTTTGTATCTTATTGATAATGCCTTTCCCACGTGGGCAATGAACGGATAGCCATATAAGCCAAAAAAAAGTTCAACCAACAAATTTTTCATTGGAATATTACACGTTATTCGCGACTGTCTATTGTTCCTTCAGAAAAATAAAAAATTTGACTCGTTTTTGTTCCATTTGTGACTCGTCCAGAAAAAAGTTGACAGTGGGGTAAACAAAGACAGCGAACCCCGGCAAATTACCGGAACGTTCCAAGCTCATTTAAAATAGGCTTGTTTAACGAGGAGAGATATTTACCAGGCTTAAGTAACTCCAGTATCACAATTTCATTTTCGCCTTTTTTTAACCATTCAACGGGTATATATAGCGTTTGCTGCGGGCCGATACTCCAATATTTACCTAAATTATGACCATTGACCCAGGCTATACCTTTTCCCCAGTTACGCATATCTAAATAAGTATCGCCCAGCTTATTGAGCTGAAATATGCCGCGATTTACCGAAGGGTGATTTTGCGCAGCTGAATAGTGGCCGGCATATTTAACGGTATCGATTTTATCAAAAGGGAACCGGTACATTTTCCAGCTATTGATTTCTTTTCCATTAAAACTAACTTCACCGGTAATACCCTTTTTATTTTGCAGCAAATACTTGCCAAAATTTATACGCCCCATGTTTTCAACCAGGATATCCAATGTTACTTTACCTGCGGGTAAATGAATCAACAAGCTATCCTGTTTTAACCGACGATCAAGCGTACCAACGGTTTTACCGTTGACCATTATTACGGCATAATCCCTTAGCCCTTCAATCTTCAAAGGGCCCGTGATGCCACCTTCAACTTCGGTCCGGTATAATACATAGCCATAAGCCTGGTTTAAATCCTCAAACGACAACGGCCGGGCGCTGATTTTTGGAGCAGGCAGGTTAGTTAGTAAATTGGCGGAGTTGGTGAGCCTTATTGATTTAATTGCAATTGCAGGTTTAGCGGCAGGCACGGCGGGCAGTGTTTTCCCTTTCGGGAGATGTTTTTCGATGATCTTTCTGAACGCCATAAACTTTGCCGTAGCATTACCGGCCTCATCCAAAGGCGCATCATAGTCATAGCTGCTGATCTGTGGCTCAAAGGGGGTGGTATCTTTAAAATTAGCCCCGTTCATAAAACCCCGCGTGCTACCACCATGAAACATGTACATATTGATGGATATACCTGCTGATAACACCGAATCTAAACGCCCGGCGTATTTTTCGGCCGGTACGGTATGATGTCCGGTCCCCCACCAGTCGAACCAGGCAGGGTACCACTCTGCTATATAAAATGGCCCTTTACCGTTGTGTAGCCCCCGTATTAGTTTTTTTACCTTTTCGGGAGTATCCAGTGCGTTCACAGCGGGTAACAAACCGGGTAAATAACCTTTTGCTATATCAGCAGGAGGGTCGCAAGTGTACAGCAATCCGTCAAAGCCTGCTTTCTTAAACATTTTTTGATTAACAGCCAGGTATTTCTGGTCATCGCCATACGAACCATACTCATTTTCAATCTGCACCATTAAAATATTGCCGCCGTGGTTTACTTGCAACGGCGCCAGTTGCTTGCCTATTTCTTTAATGTAAGTTTCATATTCTTTAAGGTATTGTGCCTCTTTGCTGCGCACCTCAAGCCCTTTTTCGTTTTGCAGCCAATAGGGATAACCGCCAAATTCCCACTCGGCACACACATACGGGCTCGGGCGAAGAATAACCCAGAGGCCCTCTTCCTTCGCAATTCTTACAAATTCGGCGATATTGTTATTCCCGGAAAAATCAAACTTGCCTTTTTCAGGTTCGTGCAGGTTCCAGAATACATAGGTACCAATGGTGTTTATACCCATAGCTTTTGCCATTTTCATCCGTGCGCGCCAGGCTTCGCGGGGTACGCGTGGGTAATGCATCTCGCCGCTAATCATCTGGAACGGCTTACCATCTAACAGGAATACTGAGTCGCCCAGAGCAAATGAATGATGAGTTGTTTGCGCGCGAAGCGTTGGTACGGTAAAGGCTATAATTAGTAGAAGGCAAAAATATTTGATATTCCTCATTTTCAATTTGTGAGCTAATCGTAATTTGAACTTATATTATTGGAGAAAATATTGATATGATATCCCGCTTAAGGATGTCTTAGCAATACTTTTTCGCGGTGTGAGCATGAATATTCTTTTACTATCCGTTGCGGTTAGCACTGGCTGTGTTAACTTAAGCCAGACCGGAGATAGCCCCCGGCCTGGCATTAAATCAAACCTAAATCAATTAATAGAATGGATTTTGCTGTAACAGATTCCCTGAGGCCTGAATTTCAGTCCGCGGAATTGGCAGCCAATAATGTTGTTGTAAAAACGAACGACCGGCTAATGCAACTTTTGGTGTATAGCTAAATGAGCCGTCGGGGTTTTTGGTTATGATAACACCACCGGCGGGTTTGTTTTCTGTAACATTGGCAATCTTCCAGCGGCGAACATCGTAAAAACGGTGTTCTTCGAAAGCAAGCTCAACACGACGCTCATATCGCACGGCGCTTTGCATCTGCGATTGTGTTAAACCTGCAGGGAGGTCGGGCATGTTTACCCCGGCACGTTCCCTGATCATATTAATTGCCTGCCTTGCAGATAAAGTTGCGCCCGTTGGAATTACGTCAGGTCCATAGGCTTCATTTGAGGCTTCTGCAAAATTTAACAATATTTCGGCATACCTGAAATATATCCATGGGTGGAAGCCTGCGTTACCCCAGGGGTTTTGTAAAGGGTAGGCATCATCCATATATTTGCGCAGGTAATAGCCTGTTTTTGTGGTGTTCCAGTTGCTCGGCCCATCTTTGCTGTCCTTACCACCCGGAATGAAAGTCTCAACAACATCCCCTCTGTACGGAGATTCATTATGCAATACAGTATAATCAAATCTTGGGTCACGATGAGTGTAAGGGTTGTTTGGATCATATCCCGATGTAGGGTCGGTTATAGGTTTGCCATTATCCATTTCATAATCATCCACAAGGTTTTGAAGCGGTGTATTTCCGGCCCAACCGCCATACCCATTGGGGCCGTTGGCAATTTCCATGTGCGTATGGTTGGCATTTTTTGTGTACAATCGCTCAAATATCACTTCATTGGTTTCATTTGTTAAAAACAAGTTATCATAGCCTCCCTGGTAAATACCATATTTATTCAGGTTAATGACAGCCTGTGCAGCGTTCACTGCATCGGGCCAGGTACCAACGTTGTAAAGCGGGCTGGCAGCGTACAATGCCAGGCGCGATTTAAGCGCAAGCGCGGCGCCCTTGGTAGCACGGCCCAGTTCCCAGGTAGCATCGTTATTTAACGGCAGCTTTGCAGCTGCATCATCTAACTGCGCAAGCACATAGGCCATACTTTCAGCCATTGTAGCCCGCGTAAACAAGGACGGGTCCTGAAGATTGCTTGTTAATCCGGTTACCTTATCGCCCATTAACACCACAGGTCCATAGTTGCGAATCAGGTCCTGGTAACGGAAAGCGCGTATAAATTTCAATTCGCCCTCAATATGCGTTTTATGCGCTGGGCTAAAATTCAATTTAGGCAATATACTTAACGCATAGTTACAGTCCCTTATACCGCGATAGCTGCGGCCCCAAAGCACACCGGCATCGCCCAGGTTTTCAGGGGCAAGCTGGCCCTGCTGTATCAGCCAGGTAGCATCGTCGTTATTATAAATGGACTCATCGGTTAACGAACTCCACATGGCATACTCAAAGCCGCGACCAAAACCGGGGTTTGATCCATCGCCCTCTTTATCCTGAAGCTTAACACCAATGTATTTATTGGTAACGTAAGCCTCAAACACCGCGGTATCACTCTCAATTGCTGATGTCGATATCCTGTCGGTAGGCTGTACATTTAAAAATTCTTTCTTGCACGCCGTCATTCCCAGCATTCCGCAAAGGATAATATATAACGGCCTTTTATGTTGTAATTTCATTTATCTTGTATGATTAAAATTTAACATTAACGCCTAAGTTTATAATTCGCTGTTGCGGATAGAACTGGCCGCTGCCGTTTGCTCCATTCGGATACGTCTGTCCGCTGCCGTTTGTCCCTTCAGGGTCGTAATCTTTAACTTTTGTAATGGTGAACAGGTTAAACGCGCTGGCGTAAACCCTCAAGCCTGAAACGTTAATTTTGGATAAAAAAGCGGCTTTAACATTATAACCCAATTGTATGTTCTTCAGGCGTAAAAAAGAGGCGTTGTTAAGCCAGAACGTGCTTGGATACTGGCCGCCGCTGACAGCGCTCGATGCGCGGTCGGGAACACGCGGATAAGTTCCGTTTGGATTAGACGGGCTATAACGGTTATCGGCCCAACTGCTGTAGAAGTTACCAATAGTACCCGATTCCGGAAGCACATACTGGCTAACGTGGGTTTGCCCTGCAAATAGCACCGACAAATCAAATTGTTTGTAAGCAGCGTTAGCACTAAAGCCATAAGTTATTTCGGGGATATTACCATACTTGCTTCTAACCTGGTCGTCGGCAGTAATCTTTCCGTCTTTATTATAGTCCTGGTAGATAAGGTCACCTATTTGTGCCCCCGGTACGTGCGGGGTAGCGTCTAATTGCGCCTGCGATCTGAAAATGCCGGTTGCATTATACAATAAATAAGTGTTTAACGGATGGCCGGTTTGGCGTTGATTAGCCAATGCTCCGCTGGCTTCGTCAATAAAAATGATCTTACTTTTGGCATAGGTAACGTTGCCACTCAGCCCCCAGCTAAAGTCCTGACCAGCGTGGTTGTAGCCTAATGTGCCTTCAAAGCCTGTACTGTTTACTTTACCTATATTTTCAGATGGGACAAGCGGGGTATAGGTACTGCTTCCATCGTTATAGGGGTTTACAATACCAGATGTCGCCGGGATTGAAGCATTCCTGGTAGCCAGAATGTCTGAACGTTTTTGCTGGAAGTAAATAGCCTCAACAGTAAAATTATGCAGGAAAGTGGCATTGATGCCGATATCTAATTTGCGGGCAACCTCCCAGGTAATGTTAGGGTTGGCTAGTTTTGAAAGGTTTACGTTTGGCTGTATAACATTAGATCCAGCTTGCGGATCGTACGCAACAAAACCATTTCCCACCAGCACATAGTTGTCGAAATATTGGAATCCGTTTACGTTATCGTTACCCAATGCGCCGTACGATGCTCGCAATTTCAGATCGTCGAAAAATTTTACGCTATTTTTAAACCAGGCTTCTTTTGATATTCTCCAACCCGCAGATGCTGATGGGAAATAGCCCCATTGTTTACCTGAAGGAAAAATAGAGCTACCGTCTGCACGTAATTGGCCTTCAAATAGATATTTTTCATCATAAGTATAAGCTAAACGACTGATGACGCTTCGGCGGGTATAGTTTGTACTATATCCCGAGTTTAAATAATCTGTAGAAGCGGTACCACCCTGTGATAACTCGGGCAAGTTTGACGACAGGTAATTATAACGGGTAGCGTCAAAATAATCCAGGTGGTTAGTGCTTTGCTCATAACCTACAAAGGCGTTTATATCATGCATTCCAAATTTACGGGCATAATTTAATTTGATGTTTGAAGTAATAAGCGACTGGTTGTTTTGCGACTCGAATAACGTAGCATGTTGATTGTTGCCACCCTCAATAATAGGTGTATAAGAATTTGAGCTTGCTGTATATTGGTAAACATTATAAGGTTTACTGAAGTGCTTGTCAAATGCATCTGATTTATCTACAGCGAAGAAACCATCCAGTGACAAGCCCTCAATGCCCGGAATAGTATAGCTGCCTTTCAGGATTCCGTTAAATACCTGCGTTGGGTTGTTATTAGTGCCCCCTATATCAGTTGCCTGTAAAACCGGGTTGTTACCTTCAATGCCATAGGTTGGTGAACCATTGGGATAAAAAGCAGCAACTGTTGGATAAGCCCGATAAATGGACCGGAAAATATTGCCCGCGCCCGCATCAGGGAAAACCCTGTCTTCTTCGCGGCCGGATAATAACAATCCCACTTTAAGCCGCTTGGTAATATTGGCATCAATATTTGAGCGAAAATTGTACTGATGATATTTGGTTGCACCATTTTTGTAAATACCATCCTGGTATAGTGTTCCGGCTGAAACGAAATATTTTACATCTTCACTACCACCGGTCACAGAAAGGTCTTGCTGGTTTTGCATTGTAACACTTTTTAGCCCTTCTTTTTCCCAATTGGTGTTTGGGTAATTAAGCGGATCAGAACCGTCTTTAAATTTCTGTATCTGACCTGCGGAGTAAACCTGGTTTAAGCCTCCTGCCGGGCTCACGTAGTAGTTTATTTCATTAACAATTTGAGCATAGGTGGCCGCGTCGGCCATTTTGGGCAAACGTGTGGGCGAACTAAAGCCCTGGTTAAAACTGTAATTAATGGTTGGCTTACCCAGCTTACCATGTTTTGTCGTAATCAGGATAACGCCATTTGCTGCGCGATTACCATAAATAGCTGCCGAGGCATCCTTTAATACCGACATGCTTTCGATATCGTTAGGGTTAAGCCTTTCTAAACCACCTATCTGGCCGGGTACACCATCAACCACAATAAGCACATTGTTGCTGCCTGTAGTGGCTAAACCGCGTACGGTAATATTTGAGCCATCATAGCCAGGCTCGCCACTGGGGTTGTTAACAATAACCCCCGAAAAACGGCCGGCAATGGAGTTAGATAAGTTAGGCTGAGGGCTTTTCACCAGTTCGGAACCTTTGACTTGTGATATAGATCCGGTTAACGTGGCTTTTTTCTGTGTGCCGTATCCTACAACAATAACCTCATTTAATGCTTTAGTATCCTCAACCAACCGGACGTTTAGCACGCCGCCGACCGGAGCGGCTAATTCTTGTGTAACAAACCCGGTCATACTAAATACCAGGATAGCCCCGGGATTGGGAGCCACAATGGAAAAATTCCCTTTCTCGTCGGTCGCAATTCCCTTGCTGGTACCTTTAAGTAATACGGTGACACCAGGCAAAGGAATTCCCTTTTCGTCGGCTACCGTACCGGTCACGGAAACATTCTGCTTGCCGGCGTCATTTATTAAGGGTTGTTTGCCATCCACTTCCGCATGTGCAGCCATACTCGCGCCCGTCAATAAGGCAGCGAGCAACAGGCAGAACAAACGCTTTTTTTCTCTAGGCGGAGAGAATTCGCTCAGTAATTTTTTCCTCATGTTTTTAATAATAAAATAATTAATTGGTTCCCCGTCTTTAATTCTCCTCAAAATAGTTGAAAAGGAGACGGGATTGGTTGGTGCTAATCTCAATTATAAAACATGATTCGAAGAGGGGATATGTCGCAAAATAAAAGGGGTAAATAGGTATTTTATGGACAAAAAACAACGTTTTTCGGGTAAAATCAATTCATTAGCGCTATCATAACCAAAATTATTGTCACCGTTTTATTAAAAAATCAGGCAATTTATATAGTTAAAAATTAACATGCTCTTCGTTAAAAGATTTTTTGAGTATGAAAAGGTAACCGGTAAATTTGTTTTGCCTAAATATAATCCTCCTAAAGCAATCCTATTTGGCCGTTTTCCAGGTAATATTACTTATTTGCCCCTTTCACATTACCGGGTTACACCGCTTCCGTTAATGGTTTTTGCCCCACCTTAGCATTCACTATTGCGTTTGTTACTAATTGTGCAAACCAATTGTAATACCTGATAATAACATCATGAAAAGAACGATTTTTTTTATTGCAGCGTTATTCCTGTTTACTTTGGGTTGCAAAAAAGAAACAACACAAAAATCACCCACAGCAACGACCAGGACAGCGGCCGACAGCTTGATTGCCACACCGGCCAATGCCTTAAGAGGTATTAATTGGGCGTGTACCGGAGATAATTTTTCCGATACGATCCTTGTTTTAAGCGGGTTAACCTCGACTGATACATACTCCACAGTTTCTTCAAAAACAGACGCAATACTTTCAGGAATAGTAGCAAATACAGGTGCAAATACTATCCGCATTCCCGTTAATTACTCAACGGTTTCACAAAGCTGGTGGAATTCATACATGGCGGTAATTGATAAGGCTACAAGCAAAGGGCTTAAAGTGATTTTGGCATGCTGGGAGGGTAAGTCGTCAGAGGATGGTATAATAGATGATGCAACGCAATTTTGGTCGATGTGGCAAACGGTAGTGGATAAATATGGAAGCAATCCACAGGTTTATTTCGAGATATTCAATGAACCGCACGGGTATTCTCTATCTGCCTGGACAACCATTTGTGCGCAATGGCTTAGTAACTACCCGTCTGTATCGCAAGGACATATTTTAGTCGACGGAACTTCATACGCCCAGGACGTTAAAGGTGTAGGAGCTGACAGCCGTTTCACAAGTTGCCTTTTGTCCGTTCATGATTATGCTTTCTTTAGCGACGGCACACTCACAACTTCGCTGCAATGGGAGAATAGATTAGCCGGTAATGTTGGCAGCTATGGCAGCCGTACCGTATTGACTGAGTTTGGAGACACGATGAACACCGGTATAAATTATACGGGCGCCATTGGCGGCAATCAGGATATTGCATACATCCAGGGACTAACCAATGAGATAAGAACCCTCGGTATGGGAGGCGTTTATTGGCCTGGCATACGAAATGGGGATGGGTATGCGCTTGAAGTATTGGGGGGCAGTAACAGCAGCCCGACTGTTTCGACCACAAACTCATCAGGATTAAGCCGGATTAAATATGGATGGGGTGTGGGCACAGGCGGCGTCATTGCTTTTTATACAGGCGCATTTCCAAATGCGCAACAATAATTCGGAGGGCAACCCTTCTTAAGTGAAAGTGTTGGTGTTACATTTTTATATTTTATGTCAAATTATCTAAAGCAAACTTTTCTGGCCATTTTATTGGCATCAGGTTCAATTCATTTTGCTGCCGGGCAGGTAAAACCTGTTGTAGTTAATATTAACCTTTCGAAAACCTACCAGGTTATGGACAACTTCGGAGCGTCTGATGCCTGGGCATGCCAGTTTGCAGGCAGCTGGCCCGAGGCAAAAAAGAACAAAATTGCCGATTTGCTTTTCAGCAACGATACACTCGATAATGGTTCGCCAAAAGGCATAGCCCTCTCGTTATGGCGCTTTAATATTGGCGCCGGAAGCGCGCAGCAGGGCGAACAAAGCGGTATCAAAGATGAGTGGCGGCGTGAAGAGTCGTTTCTGGACAGCCCGGCAGTTTATAACTGGAACCGCCAGGCCGGGCAGCTTTGGTTTTTAAAAGCAGCAAAGGCACACGGTGTAGAGCAGTTTCTTGGCTTTTGCAATAGTCCGCCCGTACAATTTACCCAAAACCATAAAGCATATTCGGATAGCGGGCGTACCAATATTGCTGCAAGTGAATACCCGGCATTTGCATCGTACCTAGCTGAAGTAGTTAAAGGGGTCGAAAAATATTGCGGAGTCAGGTTTAATTATATTAGCCCGGTTAATGAACCGCAGTGGGGCTGGAGTGATGGCGGCCAGGAAGGTTGCCCTTACACTAATAAAGAAATAGCAGAATTGGTAAGGCGGATTAACTCAGCTTTTACCGCTTCAAACCTATCATCCGGATTGATAATCGCGGAAGCCGGAAGTATTGATTATTTGTACAATAAAAGCGATAACCCGGCTAAAGGTAACCAGATAAGTGATTTTTTTATCCCGTCATCGGTTAATTATATTGGTAATTTAAAGAATGTAAAGAGAACGCTTGCCGCTCACAGTTATTTTACCACAGCACCGTTGACGCATGCTGCGACCATGAGGAAAGCTCTGGCCGATAGTGTATCCAAAATCCGGGATCTCAACTACTGGCAATCTGAATATTGTATTTTGGGCGATAACGCAGGCGAAATTAGCGGCGCCAAACGCGACACCGGTATGGATGCAGCTCTTTACCTTGCCGGGGTAATTCATACAGACCTTACCGCAGCAAATGCCTCTGCATGGCAATGGTGGACAGCCTTATCGCCTTACAATTACAAGGATGGCCTGATCTATATTGATAAGAACAAAAATGATGGCAATTTTTACACCAGCAAAATGCTTTGGGTACTGGGAAATTATAGCAGGTTTGTGCGGCCGGGGGCTGTAAGGGTAGGTACTTCTATCATAACAGAACGTATTAAACCTCTATTGGTATCTGCCTTCAAAAATGGCAAAGCCTTTACCGCCGTTATCATTAATTTAAACAGCGAAGCGGTTCCGATAAATCTCCATATCGAATCGGCCAAAATAGCTTTAACAAAATGCTATACTACATCCGCAACAGAGAGTTTAAAAGCCGAAACACTCAGCAATGATCAGAAAAACTTATTAATGGGCGGTAATTCAGTTGTTACCCTAACCGGTATCATCCAATAAACAGGTTGCGATATAACAGTGATAAGTCGACAGCCTTTAGTCGGGAATCTTAAGACGAATTTTACACTTTTCTTTACTTAGGACTTGTGACTTTCGACTTGAGACTAAGCGTCAGTTTATGAGTTACATGACGCTCTGGCCAGACCTGATGACACCGCGATTTATTAAACATTCGTATTGCATTAAGAATTAGGGAGATATAAGTAATTTTCGATCGTTTTGATATCAGTTGTAAAATTATTGTTACCTTAGTTTTATGGCTGCCATGCAAAAAGCGCTAACCAATATAAACCAATTTTAAAATATTAATTAACGCGTACCTGTAGTAACTGATGCGGATTTTGAGGGCATTTATTTTATGTTTTAGTTTTTTTATTTTTCTGCAATCTGCGTCGGGCCAGATCTGGAAAAAGAACAAGACAGACAACGTTGAGGCAGAAAATGATGCCATTACGAGGTACACCATTAGCAACGGGCTGCCTTCAAGAAATACTACCGCAGTAATTAAGGACCAAAGGGGATTTATATGGGTTGGGACCGAGAATGGCCTGTGTAAATTTGATGGGTACACCTTTAAAACTTATATAAATAAAAAAGGCGACAGCTCCAGTATTTCTAATAATTTTATTACTTGCCTGATAGAAGACAAGGCAGGAAGAATTTGGGCGGGCACGATGGATGGCCTCAATGTTTTTAATCCGAATACTGAAAAATTTACCAGGTTCTATCATAGTGCGCTCAGCAAAACTTCGCTAAGCAATAACAAAATCTGGAGTTTACTGGCCGATCACGACGATCGGATATGGATAGGTACCGACGATGGTTTTAATCTTTTTGTTGAAGGCTCCGGGTCCTTTAAAACATATCACCCTAACCTTGCCGATAATTATGCAATGAGAGGCAAATCAGTAAACGCTATAATTGAGGATGGCGGTTACCTATGGCTTGGGAATTGGGGAGAAGGATTAAACAAGTTTGATGTTAAAGCAAATAAGTTTTACAATTTCAAACAGACATTTCCCTCAACCGAAAAAAGCCCTAATGATATCTGGACACTTTGTAAAGGCGGAAACGGTTTAATCTGGATCGGAACTTACTGGAAAGGTTTATACTTGTTCAACACTACTACAGGGGCATTTAAATCCTATAATAGCCAGGCTACAAATAACAGGTCGGTATTTAAACTGTTAAACATCGGTAACAACACCTTACTGGTGGGAGGAAATGAAAATTTCTGGTGGGTTAAAACTTCAACTAACGTATGGACCAAGGTTGCCGGTGTGGAAAGTAACCCGCATAGCGGAGCTATACGTGACCGGGATGGTTTAATCTGGATAAGTTCAAAAAACGGGTTAAGCAAAATTGACCAGAAACAAAATAAATTTAGCTTTCTGCCCTTAGCCAACAGACAAACTGATGCTACCGGTTTGCTCATTATAGATTCAACACTATGGTTGGGTACAAATAAAGGGCTGGCTGAGTATGATTTCAAAACGGGGAGAACGACGTTATTTACACATTCGGCAAACCCCGCAAGTATTGGAAGTGACCAGGTAAGAAAGCTTTACAGGGACAATGCCGGTAAAATTTGGATACTGACAGAGTTCGGATTTGATGAATTTGACAAGCGCTCCCGAACGTTTAAACATCACTACCATCATTCGGCGCTTGGCAGTTTATTTAATGAGGATGTTTTTCGGGATATGGTTGAGATTGAACCCGGAATTTACGGATTAGCGACTGACGCCGGTTTTAAAATTTTTGATAGCAATACGGGGCAGTTCAAGCATTATTTTAATCGCAGCGATCAGCCATTTAGTATCAGCAATAATCACCTGAATTGTTTGCTTAAAGATAAAAATAATAATATCTGGATAGGAACAACAGGCGGGGGCTTAAACAAGTTCGATCCCAGCACCGGAAGATTTAAAGCCTATTTCAACAGCGACAAGGTAAAGGGCGAAATCAGCAATAACACAATACAAAGCATTTTCCAGGACGCCCGCGGCAATATCTGGATATGCACTCCCGACGGCCTTAATAAGTACATAAAAAAAACGGATTCGTTTATTACTTACTCTAAAAATGACGGATTCGCCAGTAATGTTTTTAATAGTATCGTAGAAGACAAAAACGGGAACCTTTGGATCACCACTGAAAAAGGTATTTCAACTTTCAGTCCGATAACTAATGTTGTCAGAAATTTCGATGACGCAGATGGCACATTTGTAAACAGTGTTATTTTTAGTGATAGGGATGGGAGTATTTATTTGGCGGGCGATAAGGGGCTTGAATATTTCGACCCCCTGAAAATGAAACAAAATAAGGAAATACCACCGGTATTTATTTCCGATTTTCAAATTTTCAATAAAAGTATTGATGCAACGGCAAACGGGCCGCTAAAGGAAAACCTCAACAATGCAAAAGAGGTTACTTTAAATCATACCCAAAGTGTATTTTCAATCGAATTCGTAGCCCTAAACTATACGCTGCCCGAAAAAAATCAATATGCATACATGCTTGAAGGCTTCGATAAGAGATGGAATTTTGCCGGAACACAGCACAAAGCGACCTATACTAATTTAGATCCGGGTACCTACACTTTCAGGGTTAAAGCCGCCAACAACGACGGCCTTTGGAACAAGGAAGGCAGAAAGCTGACTATCGTTATTGCCCCGCCATGGTATAAAACGTGGTACGCTTACGCCCTTTACCTGCTGATAATTGGTTGTATTATATATGGTTATGTTAAATACCGGGAAAACCAGGCAAAACTATTGTATGAGATTAAACTGGCCCATTTGCAAAGTGAGCAGGAAAAGGAACTGAATGAAAAAAAACTATCTTTTTTCACACATATTTCGCACGAGTTCCGCACACCGCTCACCTTAATTATTAACCCGCTGAAGGAATTACTTTATAAGGAGAAAGAAGTAGATGCATCCAGCATAACTATTATATACCGGAACGCCAGGCGGCTATTGGGTTTAGTTGACCAGTTACTATTGTTCAGGAAAACCGAGGCTGGCGCCGAAAAATTGAAAGTCAGCAAACTTAATATTGCAGATTTGAGTAAGGAAGTGTTTTTATGCTTTTCTTACCAGGCTAAGTCAAAAAACATCCAATTCGATTTTCAATCATGCAGCGAGCAGTTGGAATTATATGCCGACAGGGAGAAACTTGAAATTGTTTTGTTTAACCTGCTGGCGAACGCATTAAAGTTTACCCCGGAAGGCGGCAAAGTTGAGCTTGCCGTTGGGGAAGATAGTAAACATATCCTCATCCAAATTAGTGACTCGGGCTGCGGCATACCCGAAGGAACAGGGGATAAATTATACACCAGGTTTTACCAGGAGCACAACGGGGCCAAAAATGGCCAGGGTGGTTTTGGAATAGGCCTGTTCCTGGTGAAGAATTTTGTTGAACGCCACAGAGGCACTGTAAGGTATGAGAGTGATCCGGGAAAGGGAACGGTATTTTATATTGAGCTTTTAAAGGGTGCAGGTCATTTTAGCAATGAAATTCTGATAGATGATGAGGTGAGCATTTCCAATGTGCTTAAAGAACTGAAAGATGATGAAATAAGTATAAACACCGCTGTTGAGGAAGCGAACGAAATGTTAGCTGAGTCGGATTTGAACTCCGAATTAAAATCGATTTTGATTATTGATGATAATCAGGATTTCAGGGAATATCTGAAGCAGGTGTTTAAGATCGATTACCGGGTTTATGAGGCTTCTGATGGTTTAACCGGGCTGGAAATGATCAGGGAGGTTTTGCCCGAAATTGTTATCAGCGACGTAATGATGGATGGAATGAGTGGCATTGAATTATGCGCTATGGTGAGAGAGGACATGTCTATCAGCCATATTCCGCTTATTTTGCTTACATCAAGTTCCTCATTGGAAATAAAGCTCAAAGGATTAGAAGGAGGCGCCGATGACTACATTAGTAAACCCTTTGACAAAGATATTTTAAAGGCGAGGGTAGCAGGTATATTAAAGAGTAAAAACAACCTGCAAAATTATTTCTACAATGAAATTACCCTCAACAAAAACCCGCACAAGATATCTATCGAATATAAACGGTTCCTTGAAAATTGCATCAACATTGTTGAAAGGCATTTAACCGATCCCGATTTTAACATCCAGATTTTAGCTTCCGAACTGGCAATTTCTCACTCCAGTCTTTATAAAAAGATTAAATTTATCTCGGGGCAGTCGGCAAGTAACTTTATAAGGTCCATCAGGCTGAGGAAAGCGGCCCACTTATTTATAAATACCAACTATAATATATTGGAGACATCCTACCAGGTAGGAATAAACGATATTAAATATTTCCGTGAACAGTTCAAGAAGCTTTTTAATATGAATCCATCGCAGTATATTAAAAAATACCGCAAAACGTTTTCGAGCGAACTTGTTCATCACGATGTGAGCAAGAGTATTTGATTCAGAAGGCTTTAATTATCTGTTTACCCCTCTAACTTGACAAATTAACCCCTTTCTCCTTCAAAGGCAAATGCTTTTCTTTGGTTCATAGGATAGTTGCCCGCGATTGCTTTTGGGTGCTCCATATTTAATACCAATTACTAATTATGAAGATGTTTACCAGGGGTGCTATCGGACTGCTTGCGGTACCGGTGCTTGTTTACTTGAGTGCCTGTAACCGCAAAACCCCACCGGCCCAGCAAACAAATTTGCTGTTTAACCAGCTTCCGTCAGAAGAAACTAATATCCACTTTGAAAACACACTTACCGAAGGGCTAAACACCAATGTATTGCTTTATGAATATTTTTATAATGGGGGCGGTGTTGCCGTGGGCGACTTAAACGGAGACGGGCTTCAGGATATTTATTTTACCGGGAACATGGTTGATAATAAACTATACCTGAACAAGGGCAACATGAAGTTTGCCGATGTGACCGACAAATGCGGGCTGGCAGGCAGAAGCGGCCCCTGGAAAACCAGCGCCACCTTTGCCGATGTAAACGGCGATGGTAAACTGGATATTTATATCTGTTATTCCGGAAAACTCCGACCCGAAAAGAGGGTCAATCAATTGTTCATCAACCAGGGCAACGATGAAAATAATATTCCAATATTCAAGGATATGACCAAAGAATATGGTTTGGATTTTCCGTCCTATTCTACCCAGGGTTATTTTTTTGATTATGACGGCGATGGAGACCTCGACCTTCTTTTAGTTAACCACAGTCCCGAGCGTTTAACTAATATAGATATCAACCAATTACCCTCGTTAATTAAAAAGGAAGATGCAGAACGCGGTGTACGGTTATTTGAAAATAAAAACGGGCATTTTGTTGACCGCACAAAAGAAAGTCACATCGAAAATGGTACCGTATCCTATGGCCTTTCAGCCGGGATAGCCGATATAAATGGCGACGGCTGGCCTGACATCTATATCAACAACGATTACAATATTCCCGACAAGCTTTACATCAACAATAAGAATGGGACTTTTACCGACCACCTGCAGGAAAATTTAGGCCATACTTCATTTTATTCGATGGGTAACGACATCGCCGATATCAACAACGACCTGCAGCCAGACATCATTACCCTGGATATGCTGCCAGCAGATAACCGCCGGCAAAAACTGCTGGCCGGCCCTGATAATTATGAGCTTTTCGACCTTAACGTAAAGGCCGGTTTTTACTATCAGTACATGCGTAATATGTTACAGTTGAATAACGGAGACGGAACCTTCAGCGAGGTTGGCCAACTGGCGGGAATTTCAAATACCGATTGGAGCTGGTCGCCATTAATTGCCGATTATGATAACGACGGCTGGAAGGACATTTTTATTACCAATGGCTTCCTGCGCGATTATACGAATATGGATTTCCTGAAATATATGGGCGATAGCCTGCAGGATAGACGGGTAATGCGCCAGGACCTGCTGAATATTGTTCAAAAAATGCCATCCTCAAAAGTGAAAAGTTATCTTTTTAAAAACAATGGCGACCTCACGTTCAGCGATATGTCTGCTGCCTGGGGAATCAAAGATTTTTCAAACAGCAACGGTGCGGTGTATGCCGACTTAGACAACGACGGAGACCTCGACCTGGTGGTCAATAACGTTAATCAACCGGCGTTTATTTATGAAAACCGGTCGCAACAGCAGAAAAATCCTAATCACTTTCTGAACATTTCGCTAAAAGGTATAAATGGGAATACGGAAGGTATCGGGACAAAAATTGGTATTTACAGCGGGGGCAAAAATCAACGCCTGGAGCAAATGCCGGCCCGTGGGTACCAGTCGTGCGTTTCGCCGGTTTTGCATTTCGGCTTGGGTAAAGCCAGCGAGATTGATTCCTTAAAGGTAATCTGGCAATCAGGTAACTCGCAGGTTATTTATCATACTAAAGCCGATCAGCAACTGGTGCTTGAAGAAAAAAATGCCGTAAAACAATCGGTGAGATCATTAAAGACACCGCCAATTTTTACAGCCGTTAAATCATCACTCAATTATGCGGATAAGCCGAACTACGTTAACGATTTTAAACGCCAGCCCCTGTTAGTAAACCCCTTATCATTCAGCGGCCCCTTTATTATCAAAGGCGACGTAAACGGTGATGGGCTGGAAGATGTTTTCATTGGAGGAGGGGATGGTGAGCCTTCAGGCTTGTATCTCGGCCAAAAAGACGGGCGTTTTATAAAGAAAGCAGAGCCGGGTTTCGACCAGGTAAAAAACAAGCATATTGCGAGCGCCGTATTCTTTGACGCTAATGCCGATGGAAAACCGGATTTGTACCTGGCCAGCGGTGGATATGAAGATATAACGCCGAATGAGAACGTTTTACAGGACGAGCTTTTTATAAATGACGGCCAGGGTAATTTCCGCAGGGCCGAAAATGCACTGCCAAATATGCTTGTCAGTAAGGGTTGTGTAAGGGCAGCTGATATCAACGGCGACGGTTTCCCTGATCTTTTTGTAGGCGGGCGCGTAATACCCGGAAGATACCCCGAAACTCCGCGGAGTTACCTGCTTATTAACGATGGTAAAGGTCATTTCAGCGACCAAACCTCGAAAATATGCCCGGCATTAAGCAAACCGGGAATGGTTACGGATGCCGCATGGATTGATTTGAATGGTGATAAGCAACCTGACCTGGTTGTTGTGGGCGAGTGGATGCCGGTGCGCATTTTTACCAATAGCCACGGGCATCTAACCGATGCTTCAAAGCAATATTTAGGCAAG
>Ga0163162_10001728_pt1 | contig 20466 bp, 26 predicted proteins | sample S55metaG_FD_115310 | JGI IMG/M metagenome (GOLD analysis project Ga0163162, IMG submission 115310) | Switchgrass rhizosphere microbial communities from Kellogg Biological Station, Michigan, USA - S5-5 metaG | ecosystem: Host-associated > Plants > Roots > Rhizosphere > Soil | place: USA...
CGGGCCGAGCTCGTCACCTTCGGCGCACCGCGCGTCGGCGGCCCGGATTTCGCGCGTGGTTTCGCCGGACGGGCGGTGCGGCGTTATGTCGGTTGCTATGATTTCGTCACCAACCTGCCGCCGCCGATCTGGTTCAGGCACGTCGCCGAGATGCACTATGTCGACCGCCACGGCGTCGTGCGCTGGCCGCCGCCGGGCTTGCTTGCGCGAGTGCTCGACCGGCTGGTGGCGGACCTTGCCTATTGGCGCCGGCGCGGTTTCCGCCGCGGCCATGTCTGGCTGCGCACCGGCGCCGACCATGCCCCGATCAACTATGTCGCGGCGGTGCTGGGGAGGCGGGTCGGACCCTAGCGAGCGCCGCATTATGTCAGGGGTCGTTGGCGGGTCAGACCACCGCCATGTCCGCATTATAATGGTGCCAGGCGAAGATCGCCGCCGCGCCGCGGTGCGGGCGCCAGGCTTCGGCCAGTTCGCGGGTCAGCTTTTCCGACGGACGCGCGTCGTGGCCGAGGATGCGACCGACCTCGATCTGCACCGCGAGGTCGCCGGCCGGCCAGATGTCGGTGCGCCCTTCCGCGAACAACAGATAGACCTCGGCCGACCAGCGCCCAATGCCCTTGATGCGGACCAGGGCGGCGATCGCCTCCTCGTCGTCGACAGGCAGGTTGTCGAGGTCGAGCCGGCCGCTGGCCACCTCCTCGGCGAGGCTGCGGGCGTAGCTCGCCTTTTGCCGCGACAGCCCGGCCTCGCGCAGTTGTTCGTCGCTGGCGCGGGCGATGGTGCCGGGGTCGGTCAGCGGGCCGACGATCCCTTCCAGCTTGTTCCACACGCTCTCCGCCGCCTTGGTCGAGACCTGCTGGCCGACGATCGTGCGCAGCAAGGTGGCATAGCCGCGCGCGCGGATGCGTGGCGGCGGATAGCCGGCGCGGGCGAGCGCCGCGGCGAAGGCGGGCTCGCGCTGTGCCAACTCGTCGAGCGCGGTGTGAAGCTGAGCTGCACTCAGGCCCATGATGAGTTTCCTTGATTCGTGCCGCGACGGTCGGCATGGGGGCGGCGACTACCGAGGAGCAACCTGATGCCGAAGCTTATCGTCGTGACCCGCGAAGGGGAAGAACGCGAGATCATGGGCGAGGCTGGCCTTTCGGTGATGGAAGTGATCCGCGACGCCGGGATCGACGAGGTGCTGGCGCTGTGCGGCGGTTGCTGCTCGTGCGCCACCTGCCATGTCCATGTCGATCCGGAATTTGCGGCCAAACTGCCGAAGATGAGCGAGGATGAGAACGACCTGCTCGATTCGTCCAGCGACCGGAACGAATATTCGCGACTGTCCTGCCAGATCGAGTTCGGCGACGCGCTCGATGGCCTGAAGGTGACCGTCGCGGCCGAGGATTGACCTTCTTCCCTCCCCGTCCAGGGGCGAGGGAGAAAATTACTTCAACCGCAGCACCGCGCTCGGCGCGTCCTTGGTCAGCGGGGTCGCTTTCCACACGATCGTCCTGCGCCCGGCGGGGCCTGCGGTGGCGCCTTCCTCATTGTTCTGGCTGACGATCTCGGCGTCGGTGTCGAGGGTGAAGGTGCCGTCGAGCTTGCTCGATTGCTGGTCGGCGCCCGGCACGCTCTTGGTGCTGTTGTCGTTGGCGAAGCCCGGCGCCTTGACGCGCACCGTGCCGTTGGCGCGCAGCTCGACCACGACGAACGGGAACACCGCCTCGGCGTCGAGATTGTAGGGGAAGACGAAGGCATGATCGAGCGTGCCCGACACGGCATAGTCGATCAGGAACTTGCCGTCGCCGACATAGGTCACCTTGCGGTACCCCGCTTCCTTCGACAGTGCGGCGGCGATCGCGCGGTTGTGCGCATCGCTTGCCGCCTTCTTGGCCGCCGGGTCCGTCTTGTCGTCAGGCTGGAACGCGGCGGGGCGCTGGGTCGGCGTGTCGTCGCCGGAGCTTGCCGGGTCGGTCTTGTCGGGGGTGTCGCCCAGCCCCTTCATCATGTCGTCGCTCATGTCGAGCGCATAGACCTCGCCGACATAGCTGAAGGCGAAATGGCGGTCGGCGTCGATCTTCAGCGTCGAGACGAACTTGCCCGGCGCGAGCACGCAACTGGCCAGCGCGAGGGGCAGGAGCAGCGCCAGCGCGACCTTGAACAAACGGCCCATATGATATCCCCCGGCTGTCAGCCCCGTGTCGTCACCGCATAGAGCGCGATCGCCGCCGCGTTGGACACGTTCAGGCTCTCCACCTTAGGCGAGATCGGCAGGCGCGCAAGCTCGTCGCAATGCTCGGCGGTGTTGTGGCGCAGCCCCTCGCCCTCGGCGCCGAGCACCAGTGCGATGCGCGCCTCGCCCATCGCCTGGGCGAGCGTCTGCTGGGTGTCGCCGGCCAGGCCGATACGCCAGAAGCCGCCTTCGGCGATCTCCTCCAGCGCACGGGCGAGGTTGACCACGCGCACCCACGGCACCAGCTCGAGCGCGCCCGAGGCGGACCGCGCGATGGTGCCGGATTCGGGCGGCGAATGACGATCCTGGGTGACGATGCCGAGCGCGTCGAACGCGGCGGCCGAGCGCAGGATCGCGCCGACATTGTGCGGATCGGTGACCTGGTCGAGCACGACCAGCGGGCGCCTGTCGTTCGCGCCCTGGTCGAGCAGGTCGCCGAGCCACACGTCGTCGAGCGGATCGACCTCGATGACGAGACCCTGGTGCGGCGCGTCGCCCGGCACCAGCCGGGCGAGATCGGTGACGTCGGCGAAGGTGATCGGGATCACCGGCGGGATGTCGAGCCCGGCCAGCGCCTCGCGCGTCGCCCACATCTTGCGCACGAGGCGCTCGGGATTGGCCAAAGCGGCGGTGACGGCGTGGCGGCCCCAGAAGCGTGGGCGGCCGCCGGGTGCCTGGGACGGGCGGTGTCCGCGGCGCGCCATCAGGCCTTGCCTCCGCGGAGCGTGCAGGTCGCGTCATGGATCATCGTCGTCACTTTGCGCATAAGGATAGGTCACCACGACCTGGGTTGGCAGCGATACCAGCGCTATTCGTGCCCGACCCGCGGCGCAAGGCGTTGACACACGGGCCACCGCTCGGCATGGGACCGCCTCGCTTTTTTAGCGGCTTATCTGGACAGGTGGCCGAGTGGTTAAAGGCAGCAGACTGTAAATCTGCCCGTGCAAGCGTACGCTGGTTCGAATCCAGCCCTGTCCACCAAAAGCCAGCTTTATGCTGGCGTATCAACGGCTTACTTTTAGCCCTTCCTCGCTACCGCCCGACCCGCCACACACGTCGGTACACATCGCCTCGCGGCGACTCCCTTCAACCGAGGGCATAATATCGGTTGGGCCAGCCCGAGCATGGTGGGGCACTTGGCCGAGACGCCCCGCATGAGCGGAACCGGCGCCCCACACCTCCAGCGCAGGAACGGTGCTTTTCATGTGCGCTTGCGCGGGCCGAGCGATGTGCGTCAGCGGCTGGGCATGGGAGAAGTCTGCCGTCCCTCGGTTCGTGCAGCTACGCCAAGGCCAAGTCACTCGCCGCCATCTTTGCCGGGAGGTTGAAGGAGGCGTTTGTGATTATTGCGACAGAAGAACTGAATCAGGGAGGAGCGAGAGAATTGGTGCGCGGCTGCTTTCGCGATCTCGTTGCTGAAACCGAGGGGTGCGGCGGGTTCGTTCCGTCAACGGCATGGCCCGATCTGGAGGTCGCTGAGCAGCAAGAGATGTGCCTCACTCAACCGGAGAAGCGGATTGGGCAAGCATCGCGCGTTGCGCTGAGGCAGCGTGTCGCCGACCGTGCGATCCAGATCCACGACATGGCCGAATTGGGGGTCGAACGCTTCTCTCGTGACGTCCGCCTGTTTCGAATCTACGAGGGCACGTCGCAGATTCTGCAAACCATCACCACCAAGGCAATGGTCCATGGGGCCACCGCCGCCAACTGACATGAGAACGGGATTTCCCATGCGCAGAGCCGCCATCGTCGCCCCGATCCGGACCCCGGTCGGCAAGTTCCTGGGCGCGCTGGCCTCGATCCAGGCCGGTGACCTCGGCGCGATCGTGATCCGGGCGCTGATCGAGCGGACCGGCGTCGATCCCGAACGGATCGACGACGTCGTCTTCGCGCAAGGCTATGGCAATGGCGAGGCGCCGTGCATCGGGCGCTGGTCCGCGCTCGCGGCGGGGCTGCCGATCTCGGTGCCCGGTGTCCAGCTCGACCGCCGCTGCGGCAGCGGCCTCCAGGCCGTGATCGATGCCGCGATGCGCATCCAGACCGGGGCCGCCGACGTCGTCATCGCCGGCGGCGTCGAGAGCATGTCGAACGTCGAATATTATTCGATCGATCATCGCCACGGCGCGCGCTCGGGATCGACCATGTTGCATGATCGCCTGACGCGTGGGCGGGTGATGTCGCAGCCGATCGAGCGTTGCGGCGTGATCAGCGGCATGATCGAGACCGCGAACAACCTCGCGTCCGACTATGGCATCAGTCGCGAAGCCTGCGACCTCTATGCCGCGGGAAGCCACCAGCGCGCCACCAACGCCTGGGCGCAGGGCAAGTTCGACGATGAGCTGGTCCCGGTGGCGGTGCCGCAGAAGCGCGGCGATCCGGTGCTGTTCGCGCGTGACGAGGGCATTCGCAGCGACGCGACGCCCGAATCGCTCGCGCTGCTCAAGCCGATCGAAAAGGGCGGGGTGGTGACGGCCGGCAACGCCAGCCAGCAGAACGATGCCGCGGCCGCCTGTCTGGTGGTCGCCGAGGACAAGCTCGCGTCGCTCGGGCTTGCGCCGTCCGCCTGGTTTCACAGCTGGGCGGCGGCGGGCTGCGAGCCGTCGCGGATGGGGATCGGCCCCGTGCCCGCGACCGAGAAACTGTTCGCCCGCAGCGGCCTTGGCTGGGGCGACATCGACCTGGTCGAACTCAACGAGGCCTTCGCCCCACAGGTCCTCGCCTGCCTCAAGGGCTGGGGATGGAGCGACGATGATTCGCGCCGCGAGATGCTCAACGTCAACGGTTCCGCTATATCGCTCGGCCATCCGATCGGTGCCACCGGCGGCCGCATCCTCGCCAATCTCGTGCGCGAATTGAAACGTCGCGGTGGCCGCTACGGGCTCGAGACGATGTGCATCGGCGGCGGCCAGGGTCTCGCCGCGATCTTCGAGCGCGCCGCCTGATCGGCCGGGCGCTCGAAAACCTGCCAGAAAGGCGGCCGTTCAGCGTTCGGTAAGCCGCGAGCGGCTTATTCGGCGGTGAGATGGCCCTTGGCCCGGGCGCGGCAGGGAAATATGGGATGATGTGGGAAATGAGGAACGGGAAAATGATCGGCAGGAACAGGGTGCGCGTCTCCGGATCGATGGTCGCCGCGTCATTGGCGCTGGCGGGTCTCGTCACCTCGACCGCCTGGGCCGGCGCCCCGGCGCCGGCGGGGGACCCGGTGAAGGGCAAGACGGTGTTCCTGCGCTGTGCGATCTGCCACGATGTCGCGCCCGGCGCGACCAAGATCGGCCCGAGCCTCGCCGGGCTGTTCGGTCGCAAGGCCGGCACGGTCCCGGGTTTCGCTTATTCGCCGGCGATGAAGGCGGCGAAGATCACATGGACCGCGGCCACGCTCGACAGCTATGTGACCAGCCCCGCCAAGCTGGTGCCGGGCAACAGGATGGCGTTTGCCGGCCTCACCAACCCGGCCGATCGCGCCAACCTGATCGCCTATCTGCAGAGCGCCACCCGATAGCGGCGTGGGCTGAGCACGCCGGTGTCGGTGGAAGCGGCGATCAGGCGAGCAGCGCGCGCTCGCCTTCCTCTTCGATCGGGTCCGGCACGACCAGCTGGTGGTGCGGATCGTGATGCGCCTGCCGGTGGTGGAAAGGATGATATGCCGGCCAATAGGCGCCCATCATGGCATTCCACCACATCGTGCCGAGCGCGAAGGATTCCTGCCATAGCGCGAAGGCCGGGAACAACGCCTCGCCCGGCATGACCTCATAATGGCGCGCGGGCTGTGGTGCGGGTTCGCTGGTCATGTCGTCCTCCTCGGATCGGTAGGCGCCATTCTACGCCCGGGGCCCGCGCGGCCCTATCGGTAGTTTTACCGAGCGCCGTCGGGCTGGCGCGGAATCGGCGCGGCCCGTCGCGGCGGGCCGTTTGATCGCCCGTCGCCCGGCAGCATGGCCGGCACGAGTGGCGCGCTGGCGGCGTAGAAGCCGATCATCGCCACGGACGCCGGTCAGTGGGCGAGAAACACCGGCACCGGCGACTTGGTCAGCATCGTGCGCGTCACGCCGCCGAACAGCGCCTCGACGAAACGCCGGTGGCCGAAGCCGCCCATCACGACATAGCCGATACCGGGACGCGACGCCTCGGCGAGCAGCGCCGCCGGCGCGCCGCCCTCGCCGGGCGACAGACGGCGGATCTCGGCATGGACGTCATGACGCGACAGATAGGCCGCGGCATCCTCGGCCGGCGTGCTCACCGACCCGTCGTCGATCTCGACGATCGTCACGCGCGTGGAACGCTGGAGCAGCGGCACCGCGGCGCGCAACGCGTCCGACGATGCCTTCGAGCCGTCCCACGCGATCAGCGCCTGGTCGAGATCGAGCCGCTTCAGGTCGTCGGGAACGGCGAGGACCGGCTTGCCCGAGCGCACCACGAGTTCGCCGGCGACGACACGCATGTCGGGCAGCGGGAAGTCGTCGAGCTGCCGATTGACCACGATCAGGTCGGCCAGGTCGGCGGCGCCGGCGAGGCAGGTGGCGAGCGCGCCGGTCGTCTCATGCCACTCCCAGGCCACGTCCTCATGCGCCAGCCGGGCTTCGAGCCGGCTGCGATTGGTCGCCTCACGCGCGCACTCGTCGTGCAACAGCGTGGCGAGGCCGGTGTCGCCCGGATAGCCGGTATCGATCACCAGCGGCATCACGGCCACGTCGAGGCAGATGAGATGCCCTTCGAGCGCGCGCGTCGCGTCGAGCGCGGCCTGGAAACGGGCCTCCTGCCCGGCATCGTCATGGGCGAGCAGCAATATGTTCTTCATATCGGCCTCCTGGCGTTAAGTCGCGCCGAGGCTAGGATGGCGGTCGGGCGCCCGACATTGGGATATGTACGGAGTCGGCGGGCGCGGCCGATGCGCTCAGCCGAGACGCTCGATCGCCCCGGCGATCCCGTCATGGAGCCGGTCGAGATCGGCATCGTCGATGCAGTAAGGCGGCATGACATAGACGGTGTTGCCGAGCGGGCGCAGCAGCAGGTCGTGCGCGCGGAAGTGCGCCAGCAGGCGCGGGCCGAGCTGGGACAGATAACCGGCGCCGCCCGCGTCGACCAGATCGAGCGCGACGATCGTGCCCAGCGCGCGGGCGTTCGTCACCCCGGGCAGCTGCGCGAGGTTCGCCAGCCGCGCCGCCTGTCGCGCCGCCAGGTCGGCGATGCGCGCCAGCACCGGCTCGTCGCGCCAGATGGCGAGGTTGGCGTTGGCGGCGGCGCAGGCGATCGGGTTGGCAGTGTAGCTCGACGAGTGGAAGAACATCTTCGCCCGGTCGTCGGACAGATGCGCGTCGTAGATCGCCTCGCTCGCCATCGTCACCGCGAGCGGCACCGCGCCGCCGGTCAGCCCCTTGGACAGGCAGAGCAGGTCGGGCACCACGCCGGCCTGTTCGCAGGCGAGCAGCGTGCCGGTGCGGCCCCAGCCGGTCATCACCTCGTCGGCGATGAACAGCACGCCGTGCCGCGCACAGATCGCCCGCATTTCGGCCAGCACCCATGGCGGGTAGATCAGCATCCCGCCCGCACCGAGGATCAGCGGCTCGACGATCAGCGCGGCGGGCGCCTCGCGGCACGCCGCCTCCAGCGCGTCGAGCGTCGCCTGTTCCGCGCCCGCCACGGGAAAGGGCAGCGTGCCGACATCGAACAGCAGCGGGGCATAGGCCGCGTTGAACACGCCGCGCGCGCCGACCGACATCGCGCCGATCGTGTCGCCATGATAGCTGTGCTCCATCACCAGGATGCGGCCGCGCGGGGCCCCGCGATTGGCCCAGTAACCGAGCGCCATCTTGAGCGCGACCTCGACGCTGGTCGAACCCGAGTCGGAGAAGAACACCCGCGTCAGTTCGGCCGGCATGATCGCGGCCAGCCCGCGCGCCAGCGTCTCGGCCGGCTCGTGCGTCCAGCCGGCGAAGATGATCTGGTCGAGCTTCGCGCCCTGCTCCGCGATCGCCGTCACGATGCGCGGGTGGCAATGGCCGTGCGTCGTCACCCACCAGGACGAGATGCCGTCGACGATGCGCCGTCCGTCGTCCGTGTGCAGCACGGCGCCCTCGCCATGCGTGACGCGCGGGATCGGCTCGTTCAGGCCGTGCTGGGTGAAGGGGTGCCAGATCGGCGAGCCGGTCATCGGAAGTCCGCCAGGTCGAAATGCGCGGCAAAGGCGGCGGCCAGCGCCTCCCGGTCGAGCGGATCGAGCCGGGGCAGGCGGCCGAGCCGTATCCCCCCGCCGAGCCGGGCGATGGTCGTCTCGCTGTCGGCCTGTTCGTCGCCGATGAACGCGATGCCGAGGATCGGCACGCCGCGCCGGCGCAGTGCCTCGATCGACAACAGGCTGTGGTTGATCGTGCCGAGCCCGGTGCGCGCGACGAGCACCACCGGGCGAGCCCAGCGCGCGAACAGGTCGGCGAACAGCAAATCGGCGCTCAGCGGCACCAGCACGCCGCCGGCGCCCTCGACCACCAGCGGCCCGTCGACCTCGGGCAGCGCCAGCCGCGCCGGGTCGATCGTCACGCCGTCGATCGCGGCGGCGCGGTGCGGCGAGCAGGGCGTGGTCAGGCGATAGGCCTCGGGCAGGACGCGCGCGCCGGACAGCGCCGCGACGCTCTCGGTGTCGCCGCGCGGATCGAGCCCGGCCTGGACCGGCTTCCAGTAGCTTGCACCCAGCGCCCCGGCGAGCGCGGCGGCGAACACCGTCTTGCCGACATCGGTGTCGGTGCCGGTGACGATCAGCGTCGGCCCACTCATCGCGGCAGCGCCGCGATCGTATCGGCCAGCGCCGCGATCTCCGCCGCGCCGATATTGAGCGTCAGCGAGATGCGCAGCCGCGCGGTGCCGGCCGGCACGGTCGGCGGGCGGATGCCGCGCACGTCGAAGCCGGCCTCCTGCAGCGCGGCGGCCATGCGCATCGTCGCGCCGTCCTCGCCGATCACCAGCGGCAGGATCTGCGAGCCGGTCGGCGCGACGCCGCACGGCGCGAGCGCGCGCTCGGCCAGCGTGACCAGCGCCATCAGCCGCGTGCGCCGCTCGGGCTCGTCGGCAAGGATGCGCAACGCCTCGCGCACCGCGCTGGCGATCAGCGGCGAAGGCGCGGTCGAGAAGATGAAGCCGCGCCCGCGATTGACCAGGAAGTCGCGCGCGATGCGCGGCCCGCAGAGCAGCGCGCCCTCGCAGCCCAGCGCCTTGCCGCAGGTGTGCAGCGTGATGACATTGTCGCGCCCCTCGAGATCGGCGGCGAGCCCGCGCCCGCCCGCGCCGAACACGCCGGTGGCATGCGCCTCGTCGACCAGCAGCATCGCGTCATGCCGCGCGGCGACCGTGGCAAGCTCGGCGAGCGGCGCGCGGTCGCCGTCCATCGAATAGAGGCTCTCGACCGCGATCCACGCCCGCCCGGTCGCGCCGCCGCGCCGCCACGCGGCGATCGCCTCGTCGACCGCGCCGGCGTCGTTGTGCGGCGTCGCGACATGCTCGGCGCGGCCGAGCCGCATGCCCTCATGCGCGCTGGCATGGATCAGCGCGTCATGCACCAGCAGGTCGCCGCGCTGCGGCAGGGTGGCGAGCAGGGCGGTGTTGGCGGCATAGCCGCTGGAGAAGAACAGCGCCGTCTCGCTGCCGAAGAACGCTGCCGCCTCGGCCTCCAGCGCCTCATGCTCGGGATCGTTGCCGCGCAGCAGCCGCGACCCGCCCGATCCGATCGCCACGCCGCGCGCCAGCGCCGCCGCCACCGCCTCGCGCAGCCGCGGGGCATCGGCCAGGCCGAGATAGTCGTTGGACGAAAAATCCAGCCCGGCGCGCGGCTGGAGCGACCGCAACCGCTGGCGTTCGGCCAGTTGTTGCAGATCACGGTGCTGGGTGGTCAATAGCGTCACACGGCCGGCCTATAGCGAAACCGACGCGCGACGCACGCGCAGCATTTCGTTTCCCGTCTAAAGTTGCCGCATGCGGCGCGCGCGCCCTCGCAACAAGGCGGTGTGTTCCTGCGCATCAGGAACCCAGGGCCATAAACGCCGCGCCTGCAACCCTGGGCTCCTGCGTGCGCAGGAGCACGGCATTTGCTGGACACCCGCCCGGAAGGTGAGCAGCCGCCTACACCCCCCAGTCCCGCATCGCCGCGATCACCGCCGCCGGATTCTCCCACGGCACGAAATGCCCGGCATCGACCTTGACGATGCGCACGCCGGGCACGAGCTGGTCGAGGCCGTCGAGCTGGCTCGGCAGCAGCGCCTTGTCGCCCAGCCCCCCGACGACCAAAGTCGGCACCATGAGCGGCGGGAAGGGCGCGTCGAGAAAGGCCGGGCGCGGCGGCTCCTCGTCCATCGCCGGCACCTGGATCGCGCTGGCGCGGTACCAGTTGAGCATCGCGGTCATCGCCCCGGGCTGGCCCCATTGCGCGAGATAGACCGGCTTCTCGTCGGCGACGTTGGCGAAATCGGTGTGGCGCATGAAGCTGCCGTCGAAAAAGGCCGACAGGCCGATCGTCTCGATATGCTTTTCGAGATCGGGGTTGCGAAAGGCGCGGATATACTGGCTCGCCTCGCGCTGCGCGCGGTCGTCGAACATCGTCTTCTGGAAGATGAAGGGGTGCGGCGCGTTGATGATCACCAGCCGGGCGACGCGCCGCGGATGCTGCAACGCCGCCATCCAAGCGACGGCGCCGCCCCAGTCATGGCCGACCAGGGTGAAGCGGTCGATGTCGAAATGGTCGGCCAGCGCGAGCAGGTCGCCGACGATCCTGTCGGGCGTGTAATGCGCGACGCCTTCCGGCTTGGACGACCCGGCATAGCCGCGCTGGTCGGGCGCGAGCACGAAATGGTCGCGCGCCAGATCGGGGATGATGTGGCGCCAGGTGCGGTGCGATTCGGGAAAGCCGTGGAGCAGGATGATCGGCGGATTGGCACGGTCGCCCGCCACCGCGACGTCGAGCGTGACGCCGGTCGGGAGGGGGATGGGTTCGAGGTCGAAGGTGTCGGTCATCACGGCTCCCATTAAGCCCCTCCCCTTCAGGGGAGGGGTTGGGGGTGGGGGAGTGCCGCAAACGCCGCGCTTGGGGATAGCCCCCACCCCAACCCCTCCCCTGAAGGGGAGGGGCTGAGAAGGTCAAGGATAACTCACCGTCAGCGGCACCTCGGGGATCGGAATGAACTCCACATCATCCCCCGGCACCGTGGGGAACTCCCCCGCCTGCCACGCGCGTTTCGCTTCCTGGATGCGCTCGCGGCGCGAGGAGACGAAGTTCCACCACACATGGCGCGGGGTGGCGAAGGCGTCGCCGCCGCACAGCATCGCGCGGCCACCCTTGGCGGAGGTCAGCGACGTCGCCACCCCCGGCTTCAGCACATAGAGCGTGTGCAGCGCCAGCGGCACGCCGTCGAGCGTCGCCTCGCCGATCGCGAGATAGACCGCGCGCTCCTCCGCCGCCGCGTCGATCGGCACGCTGGCGCCTGGGTCGAGCGCGATGTCGGCATAGATCGTCCCGGCATAAATCGTGGTCGGCGCCGCCGCGCCCCACAGGCTGCCCATGATGACCCGCGCCGTCGCGCCATGCGCCGCGATCACCGGCAGGTCGGCGCGTGCGACATGCTCGAATGCCGGGTCCATCTCCTCGTCCGCCTCGGGCAGCGCCAGCCAGGTCTGGATGCCCGACAGCTCCGGCCCGTGCGCGCGCTCGCCCGCCGGCGAGCGCTCGGAATGGACGATGCCGTGCCCGGCGGTCATCAGATTGACCGCGCCGGGCTCGATCGTCGCATAGGTGCCGAGCGAATCGCGATGGTCGATCGCGCCGTCGAACAGATAGGTCACCGTGGCGAGGTTGATGTGCGGGTGCGGCCGCACGTCGATGCCGGTGCCGACCGCGAGATGCGCCGGCCCCATCTGGTCGAAGAACAGGAACGGCCCGACCATGGTGCGCGGCCGCGACGGCAGCGTGCGGTGGACCTTGAAGCCGCCCAGATCATGCGTCGTCGGGGTGATCGTCTGCAGCACGACGTCGTCAGGCATGTTCGGCCTCCGCCAAGGCGAGGATCGTGGCGATATCCTCGGGAAAGATGATTTCCGGCCAGTCGCCCAGCTCGGCGCGCTCGAACCAGCGATGCGTCTGCATCACGCGGCGCTCGAGTTCGGTATGCGCGCTGGTGTCGAGCGTGAACGCCCCGGCGCGGACCAGGAAATAGCGCTCGTCGGCGGTCACGCGGACATCCTCCAGCGTGGTGAATTCGACCGTGCGGGCATGCACCTCCGCCCCGCACGCCAGGTCGAGCCCGGTCTCCTCGCGCAGCTCGCGGCGCGCGGCGGTGGCGAAATCCTCGCCCGGGTCGAGCGCGCCGCCCGGCGTCGCCCAGAAGGGCGCGCGGCCGGCGGCGGTGAAGCGGAACAGCAGCACGCGCCCCCGGTCGTCGAGCAGCAGGATGCGCGCCGCCGGGCGCCGCGCCAGCGTCACACCGCCTCGCCCGGCGCGGTGGCGCGGATCGACAGTGCATGGATGCGCGTCGCGAGCAGATCGGCCAGCGCCTTGTTGACCAGCCGCTGCCGCGCGACGCGGTTGAGCCCGGCGAATGTCGCGCTCTCCACCTTCACCGCGAAATGCGATTCGCCGCTGCCGTCATCGCCGAGATGGCCGGCATGGAGATGGCTTTCGTTGATCACTTCCAGCCGTGCCGGGTCGAGCGCGGCGGAGAGACGGGCGGCGATGATTTCGGCGAGCGGGGCGGTGGCGATGGCTGTCATGCCGCCTATATAAGCCCTTTTGCCAATTCGGGGAGCCGCGTGGCGCGGGAAAACGACAGGAAAGACCGGCCGAACGCGCGCTTCCACGGCCGCATCGAGGGCGCGGGGCAGCAATGCATGGAGCCGGGCTGCGACCAGCCGGGCGAATTCCGCGCGCCTCCGGCGGAAGGGCCGCTGATCGATGGCGAGGGGCCGCGGCCCTATCGCTGGTTCTGCCTCGACCATGTCCGCGCGTTCAACGCGCGCTACAATTTCTTCTCCGGCATGACCGCGGACGAGATCCACGATGCGCAGCGCCCCTTCGCCGGCTGGGAGCGCGAGACCCGCGCCTTCGCCGCCAATGCCGGTGATCGCCCGCCGCGCTGGGCCGATTTCAGCGACCCGCTCGACGCCATCGCCGGCCGCTTCGGCCAGCGCGTCGCGACCGAGCGCAAGGACGGCCGGTCGCTGTCGGGCGAGGACCGCCGCTCGCTCAGCGTGCTCGGGCTCGACGTCGATGCCGATCGCGGCGCGCTCCGTCGGCGCTACAGCGAGCTGGTGCGGCGCTATCACCCCGACCGCAACGGCGGCGACCGCAGCCATGAGGCGATGCTGCAAAAGGTCATCGCCGCCTATCAGCAACTGCGCAAGGCGCCGGCCTTCGCGTGATTCCCTTCGTCACCCCGGAACAGGTCGATGCTTATCCCGTGCGAACAAGAGGAATAAGTTGCCACCCCGGCGAAGGCCCATAGGCTAAGTTGCGAATATACACCATTGTAATATAATAGTTTTTATTTCCATCTCTTTCCAAAATCGTCATGCCGGACTTGTTCCGGCATCCACTGTGCCGGTGTCCCAAACCCCCGAAACGTGGAGAATGTGACCCGGTGGATGCCGGGCCGAGTCCGGCATGACGGGGTACTTTGAAATTACAGGATATTTTATTTAACTTATACCAAAGAGCGATGAGCTTGACTCATCGCTCTTTGGTTAAGCCCGAGCGGCGCTTGAGCATTTCCAGGGCGTGATGCGTCAGCATCTCAGCGCCTTGGTATTAGCGCCTATGGGCCTTCGCCGGGGTGGTATTTGTTTGAACGGGATAGGCGCCGACCGAGTCCGGGTGGCGGCGAGATGCCTCCACCCCCGGCGCCCATAACCCAGTTTCGGTGCCATTCCGCCCTTCGGGAATGGTTGGTTTACGATTTGAGACTATTCCTGCCACTTCGGAGGGATATCGCGCACCGATGATCAGGTTCAATCGCTGGAAGCTGATGTCGGAGGCGCTCGAGCTGCTCGGCCGCGCGGTGTCGATCGAGGCCGCGCTGGAGGTGTTGCGCGCGCGCGCCCGGGCGATCGGCTGCGCCGATGGCGTCGCCCTGGTGCGCCGCGATGGCGATGATGTCGTCAATGTCGGCGAGGACTCGATTGCGCCGCTCTGGCCCGAGGGCCGCTTCCCGGTCGAGCACAGCATAACGGCCCGCGCGATGATCGAGCGCCGCCCGATCTTCATCCCTGACGTTCGCGCCGACCCGCTCGTGCCGCCGGTGTTCTATCTCGGCACCTTCGTACATAGCATGGCGATATTACCGCTCGGCAACAGCGAACCCGTCGCCGCGCTGTGCGTGTTCTGGGGCAAGGACAATCCGGCCGAGCCCGATGCGCTGGCGCTGCTCGACACGCTGGCCCGCTCGGTCAACAGCACCTTCGAACGCCTCGCCATCGCGCGGGAGATTGCGGAGAGCCGGCCGGGGGTGTGAGGGGGCGGGTGCCCTGCAGAATTGGCGAGCGGATTCGATCGAAAACGGGCGCCAAAAAGTCCGGTAGTGGGGTATTGGGTCAGTTTGAAAATTGGGCCCAAATTCCTCGTCTCTGATGAGAAGGAACACCACGGCGGACAGTGGTTACAGGTGTCGTTGCACGTCCTGCCTGCCGTGCAAGACGCGCATGATTTCCAATCGGTCGCCGTGGTCGCGGAAATAGATCATGTGCGATCCGGTTGAGAGCTTCAGATATCCGGACCGCACATCGACCACTTTTCCTCGCTTCCCGCCAGAAGCCAGCGCACGGCAGGCATCGCGAATTTCGTCGGTGTAACGGTCGGCCTGATCCGGTCCCCAATTGTCGGCACTGTAGTCCCAAATACCTTCAATGTCGGCTTCCGCCGCAGGCGAGAAGGCAAGGGCCTTCATCCGCCCTCATACTCCGCCCGCTTTCGGACTTTGAATGCCTCGAAGTCAAAGGGGCGTGGTTTCCCGGATTGTTCCCCGGCAATCAGGGCGTCCTGCAGCGCCTTCACCTTCGTTTCATGGTCTTCCAAAAGCCGCAGCCCGGCCCGCACGACGTCGCTGGCTGAGCCATAGCGCCCTGCCTGCACCTGCTCGCTTATGAAGCCGGTGAAGTGATCTCCAATCGTCACGGATGTGTTGCGTGCCATCGCCAATCTTTCCAATTTCAGCGCAATATCCACATATACCAAAAAGTATTACACCGCAATCTGGGTCGGCTATCGTTGAGTTCTGTAATCCGCCCGCCGGGCGGCAAAACGACCGCCAGCCTCTCGCATCATTTTCAAGTTGACCCACTACCAAAAGCCCGCATTCATCGACTCGCCCCGCCGATCCGCGATCAGCTTAGCGAGTCCCCCGAGTCGCCGATCGCCCATTTCGATTTGGCGCAGACGTTGACGCCACGTTCGACCGCCTCGCTATTGTCCGCGCGCACCGCCTTCAGGTCATAATTGCACTCGGGGGTGCCGTTATCGATGTTGGCGACGATCGACTGGTTCGGCCCGAGCGTCCGCGTGCCGAGCAGGTCTTCTTCCCAGGTCGTCGCCGTCACCGGAGAGGCGTACAGCTCGCGGATCGCCTGGCTGCCGATATTCTGCACGGTGATCTTGCGGTTCTTGCCGTCGCTCGATTGCGCGCCGGACGTCGTGGACACCAGCAGCGCGCTGGCGACGGCATATTTGATCATCCTCATCATGCAGCCCCCCCTCAGAAACCACCCAACGATATGCGCTCAGCTTACCGCAAAACCGGCTTTCTGAACAGTGCCGGCACCGGCCGCCGCCGCGGCACGGGCTGCGCGGCGCAAGTTTCGGGATTCGTTCGGGGAAAGGGATGCGCGGTGGATTGACGGTCGGGGTTTGGTCGGATTTACAGGGCCGGGTGTGACGAATAAGCCCGCCTCACCGCCCCGTGCCGAAACGCCGGAAGGCGTCGACGGCCAACGCCGGGGCCGGTCACGCGATGGCAAGCCGCAGAAGCTGGCGACTGATGTCCTGGGCCTCAGTCACGAGGTGACCATATTGTTTGCGATACATTAGTTGCGCAATGATCGATCGGACGAATGACGGATTCGCCTTTTCGATCGTTCGAAGGGCAATCTCGCATCTGTCGGTGCCGCATTGGCGCAGGGCATTGGCGACATATTCCAGCCCGAAACGAGCGCTCACGGCAGCCATGTCGAACATGTCGCGCGGCTGGAAGCTGCCCCCGCGGAAATAGACCTTCTTCGCCACGATCTCGGCTGGTGTCTCCAACATCACCACATGGCCGCGAACCTCCTGTTGTACGTACGGATCATCGATGATGTTCGAGCAGCAGATGAAGTCGATTTCTCCAACGGCATCATAGGCCAGTTTCAGGGAGCCGCTGCCATCCGACTGGTAGCCGTCGGGCAGCCTCGAAAGCGCATGCCCTTGCGTTGCCGGATTCAAATAGGGAAGTATCTGGGCGTCAAGATGTCGATGTCGTGGCTCTCGCGATGGTCGATCTGTAGCATCAGGGCCGTCCCGCCACCGAAGCTCCATTCCGGAAAAAAGCCGTTCGCAGCCTCGAAGCGGTCAAATATTTCCACGGCCAGGTCGAACAGTGCCGGCCACTGGCTCGGCCGCTGCGCGACCACCGCGCTCAGGCTGCCAGCGGCAGCGTGTAGCCGGACAGCTCGGAAAATGCGCGGGCGACGTTGGCCACCTTCGATGCGTCGACCTTCATCGCCGTGATGAACTGCTTCTGCATGTCAGGGCTTACCTCGGAGAAGAAGGCGAAGACTGGCGCAATGCAATCAATCGCACTCTTCGGATCGGCGATCATCGTCGCGAGCTGATACGTCGAAAGGTCCGCTCCATAAGGAGCGTTCACGGTTGCCAGCACCTGGGTTGCCACGCTGTTCATCGTCGATTCCGTACCGCGATCCGGCTCGGCTCGCTGCCAAAACATAGTCGTTCCGAGTTATCGAAACAAGAATGACAGCCAAAGCCGCCGATTTCCACATAGCGCCGTCCCAAGCTTCGGCGCACGGCCACCCTCACCCCGCGCGCTCGATATCGGTCTGCGAAAAGTCGTCACCCTTGAACAGCAAGGGTTCGCCAGTCGCCTTGGCGAGCGCATAGGAGAAACAGTCGCCAAAGTTGAGGCCCGCCGCGTGCCGCCCCCTGCCGAAACGCCGGAAGGCGTCGATCGCGAGATCGACATGCTCGGCGCCGAACGGGACCGTGTCCACTCCGCCACGCGCGCAGAAGTCGCGCAAATCCGTCAGGCTCTCTTCACCCGTGCGGCCCAGCAGGACCATGCTCGCCTCGACCATCGTCGGCGCCCCGACCAGGCGCGTTTCCGCGGCGATGATCGCCTCGATGAAGCGGCGCTGACGAGGCGCACCGCCAGGTGTTTCGGCAACGCCCGCTTGCCTGGCGCGATTCAACCCCGCGCCCACCCCGCTACCCTGCCACCAGCCCGCGCCGCCCGGCACGATCATCGCCCCGATTCAACCTCCGCCCCGATCATGTCATTATGCCCCCTGGCGCACCGCGTCTCTTTCTCATCGTCGATCATGCGGGAATCATCGCGGCATTTCCGTGTCGCGAGCAGGACCTGCTCTGACCTGCTACGGCACCTGCTACGGCACCTGCTAGCAGGTAGAATGCATCTGCTCCGCCACCTGTTAAGTTGGATTTCCCAAGCCAACATTTTCCGCGCCAACCCGCGAAAAATGCACGAGATAATCTCGGGTCCGCTCCAACACCGGACACCCGAAAAATCACTTTACAGGTGGAACAGGTGTTATCAGGTGATAACAGGTGGGAGCAGGTAGCCGCCGCCACCCCCGCCGTGCCGCCCGCCTCACCGACGCCCGCCGCATTGACGACCGCGCGGCTTTGCCGCAGGCGCCATGGCATCGTGCTGGAAGGTGGCCGCCGGTTCTCGGCTTTTCACGATGCGACCACCAGGCACGGGAAGGGCGGTGAGGGCGATGGCGGGTCTGTACTTCGAAGAGTTCACGGTCGGGCAGCGTTTCGCGCACGAGATCCGGCGCACCGTGACCGACATGGACAACATGCTGTTCTCGTCGCTGACCTTCAATCCGGCGGCGCTGCACATCGACCATGCCTATGCCGCGACCACCGAGTTCGGCCGGCCGCTGATGAACTCGCTGTTCACGCTCGGGCTGGTCATCGGGCTGAGCGTGCAGGACACCACCTTCGGCACCACCGTCGCCAATCTCGGCATGAGCGAGACCCTGTTCCCCAAGCCGGTGTTCGCCGGCGACACGATCCATGTCGAGACCGAGGTCAAGGCGCTGCGCCCCTCCGCCTCGCGGCCGGGGCAGGGGATCGTCACCTTCGAGCATGTCGGCCTCAACCAGCGCGACGAGGTCGTCTGCCGTACCACCCGCCAGGCGCTGATGCTCGCGCGGCCGGCCTGAGGGATGCCATGACCGACCCCGCCGAGATCGTGCCCGACAGCCAGCATCGCGGGCTGGTCGGCGCGCTGCCGCCGCGCCTGCGGGCGTTTGCCCTGCTCGCGCGGTTCGATCGGCCGATCGGCTGGTGGCTGCTGTTCTGGCCCGGCGCCTGGGCGGTGGCGCTGGCCGGCGGCGCGGTCGAGCGCTGGCGGCTGATCCTGTGGCTGCTGCTCGGCGCCATCGCGATGCGCGGCGCGGGCTGCGTCTATAACGACATCGTCGATCGCGACCTCGACCGCCAGGTGGCGCGGACGCGCAGCCGCCCGCTGGCCAGCGGCGCGGTGTCGCCCGGCGCGGCCTGGGCGTGGCTCGCGGCCCTGTGCCTGGTCGGGCTGGTCGTGCTGCTGCAATTGAACGTCCATGCTTCGGCCGTCGCGCTGGTCAGCCTGGTGCCGGTCGCGGCCTATCCGTTCATGAAGCGCATCACCTGGTGGCCGCAGGCATGGCTCGGCATCGTCTTCTCCTGGGCGGCACTGGTCGGCTGGGCGGAGGTGACGGGCAATCTCTCGGTGCCCGGGCTGCTGCTTTATGGCGGGAGCATCGCCTGGGTGGTCGGCTACGATACGATCTACGCGCTGCAGGACCGCGAGGACGATGCGCTGGTCGGCGTGCGCTCCTCGGCGCTGCGCCTGGGGCGCCGGGTGCGCGAGGGGGTCGGGGCGTTCTACGCCGTGGCGCTGGCGCTGTGGGCGGGGGCGATCTGGCTGGTCCGGCCGGAGCCGCTGGCGCTGCTCGCGCTGCTGCCGGTGGCGCTGCAGCTCGGGTCGCAGGCGCTGCGGATCGACGCCGCCGATGGCGACAAGGCCCTCGCGCTGTTCCGCTCCAACCGCTTCGCCGGCCTGCTGATGTTCCTCGCCTGCGCGGTGGTGGGGACGAGCCTCTGACGTGAGTCACACGAAGGCGCGAAAGAGAGTTTGTTCACGCGGAGACGCGGAGAAGAATTGAGGAAGATTGGTTCGCGCAGAGGCGCAGAGGCGCAGAGGCGCAGCGAGAAGGAATATTCTTCGCGCCTTGGCGCCTTCGCGTGAACAAGCCCGTTTGCGCTGACGCGCGGATGGTGGTGGCCGCGGCCGCTATCCCGCGTCCGACATCTCAGCGCCTCTGCGCCTCCGCGCGAACCAATTTCCTGCGCTTACTGTTTTGACCTTCGCCCCTCGGCTCCCTAAGTCGCCCCCATGCTGACCAACCAAGAGGCGCAGGAACGCGCCGCCGATATCGTGGCGCGCGCCACCGCCGCCGGGGCCGATGCCGCCGATGCGGTCTATGCCGCCGATACCTCGCTCGAGGTGTCGATCCGCCTCGGGGCGCTGGAGGATGTCGGGCGCTCGGAGAGCGCCGAGCTCGGCCTGCGCGTGTTCGTTGGCAAGCGCTCGGCGAGCGTGTCGTCGTCCGACCTGTCGCACGACGCGATGACCGCGCTGGTCGAGCGTGCCGTGGCGATGGCGCGCGAGGCGCCCGAGGATGCCTGGGCCGGGCTCGCCCCCGCCGAGCGGTTGCTCAGGGGTGCGCCGCCGCAACTCGACCTCGACGATGGCGGGGCGGTGGCGCCGGAGGAGCTGAAGGCCGCGGCGCTCGCCGCCGAGGATGCCGCGCGCGCCGTGCCGGGCGTCACCAATTCCGAAGGCGCCGAGGCGAGCTGGAGCCGCGCCAAAGTCGCCCTCGCCGCCTCAAACGGTTTCGCCGGCACCTACGCCGGCACGCATTCGAGTATCAGCGCCGCGGTGCTCGCCGGCACCGGGACCGGCATGGAGCGCGATTACGATTACACCACCGCGGTCTGGGCCGAG
>Ga0163162_10001730_pt1 | contig 20444 bp, 14 predicted proteins | sample S55metaG_FD_115310 | JGI IMG/M metagenome (GOLD analysis project Ga0163162, IMG submission 115310) | Switchgrass rhizosphere microbial communities from Kellogg Biological Station, Michigan, USA - S5-5 metaG | ecosystem: Host-associated > Plants > Roots > Rhizosphere > Soil | place: USA...
AAACAATCCTCCGCAGCTGCCCAAATCCGCGGAGCGATCGCGTCCCAAGTCCACTTTTCGAGAAATGCATTGTATGCCCGTTCCGCCATCGCTGTCGCTGCGACAGGATCCAGGATCAGCGAGATGCACGCGGCAGCGAAAGCGCGCGGATTGTCAGCCAAGAGCAATTCTCGACCATCTCGAACGTCGTACCCGAGCGCGCCAAAAGAGGTTGAAACTAAAGGACACTTCCGACTAAACGCGTCGGCTATTTTCACACGCGTCCCCGCCCCGATGCCAATCGGCACGATCGTCAGAGACCATGAAGCGACTTCCTCCTCAGGATCCTCCACCCACCCCAGGCCATCCACGGATGGGTCTTTCGGAGCGAGGGGACCATTCGTATCTTGTCCCACCAAACGAAGTCGCACCCCGGGGATTTTTTCCTTGATTTGAGGCCAACATCTCTGGATGAACCAGCGAACTCCTTCCAGATTGGGTTGATAGCTGTACAATCCCATGAATCCGATCCGGGGTGGCCCGATCGGGTTTCGCGGAAGCGTCTCTCGCCGTAGAGCAAAGCCATTCGGAATAACGTGAATGCACGCTTGCCCTCCCAAAGCGGTCCGATCAGCCTCGCTGCAGACCGCGAGGACATCAAACCTTCGCCCCAGATAGTTCTCATGCCGATGCAGTTTCGCCATTCGGTATTCTGTTTTCAGACGGACGCCCAAACTGCCGCCTTGGCGCAGAACACTCCTTTCCATGCTGCTTGGGAGATCGTCAATATCCACCACGGACCGGCGCCAACGGGCGTTCCTGAAGAAATTCGCCGCGCGCAACTTGAAAAACCAAACTAGATCAAACTCCTTTTGGGCTTCAATCAACCACGCTTCGTTCTCTCGGCTTACAACCAAGCCATGAATATTGGTGAAGTTCTGATCGAGCGTCGCCCGGAGATGGGCGGACAGGCCGCGGACGGGCGTCGTTAGGACATCCATCTCGCGCGCGAGATCGAACTCGGCCGACGTTTTCTCCTTAACTGCCTGATCGACCTCGTGCGCGCCCGCGACAACAAGGGTCGGACAACCGACTTGCTGCAGCGCCCTTCCAATCTGCAAGGCCCGCAACTGCCCCCCATGACTCTTGTCATGTGGCCAGCAAGGACACACATACATGATACGAGGCAAATTCATACTGCTCAGCTCCCGCGAACAAGACGGCACTTCACCAACAAATGACGAGATTAGACAGTGGGCACCGAATCGTTGGGGTTAGTCCCGACACGGTGCGTTGGCCATGCCTGCTCATCGCTGCAGATCAAACGGCAGCCCTGCGACTTCTTAAGTGCTCTCGCAAGATTTCAAGCAAACTCAATATCGCACGACGCGATGGAGCATAGGTAGAAATGAAAGCAGCTCCGGCTAACACCCCAACGGGAGCACAAATCACCAATTGCACAAACGGTGGGCGCCCAGGAACCAACGTAAGCATCAGGAAAGTCGCACCGCAGACAACGCCCCAAACTGGCACGTGGCGAAAGAAGCCGATCCAAAGATCGGCGGTACCCACAGGGCCAGAGCGTCCAGTCACGTAAAAATATACTGGCATCTGAATGACGATGCCAAAAACCGCGTAGGCGATTGCTACGCCCGCCGGACCATATGGCAGGCCAACAACAAAGGAGCAAATTGCGACGGCCGAAATAATCACGCTCGTCAACAACATGTCTTTGCCCCGACCCTGACTTTCAAGAAGCCAACTGCACGTAGCGACCAGGGGATTAAATAAAGCCGCTAAGGCGAATCCACCAAAAATAAAAACGACCCCTTCCCACTTCGGCCCCAACGCCACCAGCACCAACGGACGGGCGAGCGCAAGACACAGAGCGCTGAAGAGAGAGCCGACAAGCACGATCGCCTCATAAGCCCGGAGAAACGTGCCCCGATACCGCTCCGGCTGATCTTGAATCATGGACAACACCGGGATGAAAACGGCATTTATGGGGGATAGCAACTGTTCCAAAGGCCGACGCAGAAGAGCCCCTCCCCTCGAATAGAGACCCACCGAATCCAGTCCGGAATATCGACCAATCAAAAGACTATCAGCCCCACCGGCGATAGAGTAGATGAAGCTGCTGGCCGTTAGGTTGGCTCCAAACCTCAAAAATGAACCTGTTCCGTTGCCTCGAGTGGGTAGTTGAGGACGCCAGCCATGGGCTGACCATGTGAGGAAAAGAGCAACCAAAGGCAACGATAACTGAAACCAGACGAGCGACCAGTAGCCGTACTTCAGCCAAGCCAGTCCGACACCTATGGCCACACTCACCAGCATGGAACCGACTTCAATCAGCGCGATCGCCCTAAAACGCATCTGTCTGTTCAATAGAGCCAGGTGTTGAACCGCCAAACCGGTCAGCAAAAAGCTGAGCGAAAGAACCAGAGTTACGCCGAGCAAGCGCGGTTCGTGGAAGAACCAGGCGATCAGAGGTGCACAGGCGGCCATAACAAGGCTAATGAAGCCGCTGAGAAGGACATTAATCCAGAAAAGATTGGAAACTTGGGCATGAGTAATCCTATTTCGTTGTATTGTAGCCGTTGAAAGGCCGGCGTCCTTAAAGATACGCAGGAAACCCATCACAGACATTACCATGGCGACGAGCCCGAAATCCAGGGGCGTCAGCAAGCGCGCCAAGATCATTGTAGAAATGAGAGTCAGCACCAACTTCGCGCCCTGAGCTGTTGTCGTAACAAGGGCACTCGATATCGTGCGACCCTTAAGATCCGACCTCAGGTGGTCAGTGGAAAAAAAAACACCCTCAAGACCATCGTGGCAGGTTTTGCCGTTCTGCGTCTGCGCTTGCTCGGGCGACACCGTCATTGCTGTTGGGACTCGAGTCGCCTCTTTTCCCGACGGCGTTAAATCTCCTCTCGCCACAATTAGGTCACTCCAACCTTTTTACTGAGGAAAAGCACGAGATCGGTAAACAGGCATTCGGTTAGGAAACTGTTCGCCGCAAGCTCCTGGAACTGTCTCGATATACCCGTCCACCAGCTTGCATCATGTGGCAGAGGAGCAACCTTTTGCAGACCGCCAGTCAGAGTGCGTAAGATCTTCCGACGTTCAATCAGCCAAACGCAACGGCTTCAACCTGTATGCTTCGGACTCCGGATCGTCGGAGCGAGTCGCTCTTACGGAACGATATGCAGCCCCTCGGGAGCGCCCGGCGCGCCACCGCCTCCCGGAGGATCCACCCCATTCACGTAACGATACCCGGCCGGAATCTTGGAAATGTTCGCATCGACAAAGGCTCCGGGCGGCGAGGCAGGATCGATTGGAGGCCAAGCCAGATCACCGAACCAATCAGGCTTCGAAAGCAGATAATAACTGCTTGGAATGCTGTGATCAGGTATACCCGAATCCCAGATTTGAGTGTGTGTGTAATAATCGTAGTTCCCGTGACGAATGACGGTGTTCTTGATGTTGAGATCGAGTTGTTGGTATCCTAAAGGGAACGATTCGGGCGGGGTGTAGGCGGGCGGAGTTGTCGCCGTCCGAGTGCCCGTGTAGCCAGTATTGCCAATATTGGGAAAGCCCAGTCTGAAAATTAACTCGCTCTCCGGGTAAGCGTTGACTTCCGTCTCGTATTTACCCAAACCTTCAGCCGTCGGGAACGTGGAGTCTCCCAGCACGTTACCGACAACGTTATAGTAGTTGGACATGCGGTTCAATTTGACCCCAACCAATCCAGTGGCCGTCGTGTAGGGAACGGGAATACCCGCTGTGTAAGGTTTCGCCGCGGCCCAGTTTCGAAAAATAGTATTGTGGCTGGACGAACCGAAATAGCCGTCCGTTTCGATACCGTTACCCACAATGTTTCCCTCGACCAAATTAAAAGTATTATGTGGACCGTGATTGAACGAAATGTCCGAACCCGCAATCGTCGTCGCGGTGACCGCATTCTTGCAAAAGTTATAAGCGACCACATTGCATGAAATGCCGCCACCGCCATCGCCCATAATGATCTGAGGGAAACCTCCGTTTTCGCAGATATTGTCCTCGATCAGATTCCACGAGCAGTTATTATAAAGATCGATGCCCTCGTGATTAGGCCCGGCGAGAGTGTAAGTATCATGCGTGTAACAATGTCTTACCTCGCTTTGGTTGAATATGACCAACAACATCTGCTTGCTGGATGATTTCTTTATCTCAACATCCTTAATCCAGCATCCCCACGCCTGTTCTCCATAAATGCCGGGCCCGGTGTGATTATTGCAATCGATAGTCAGACTTTCGAGCCCTACGCCCGCAACTGGCACTGTCGAATACGGGACTAGAATTGGAGAACTAGTAAAATCGCATGGCAGCGGGTGGTTCAAGGTCACCGTGCTGGCGGTTTTGCTAACCACTCTAAAAACGACTTTTTGCGCCTTATCGTATCCGAGGACGTAGGAAAGGTTAGTCTGCGTGATATGACAAAGTTTATCGACCGCGAAACTGGACGTATCCCCCAGCGTGAGTACGGTGCTTCCTCGAGTCGCTCCTGAAGTGATGGCGACTCCATTGGTCGGATAGGGGTAATCAGATGTCCCGAAATGAAAAACCTCAAAGTCGCCACCTGCCTTGATGATGGTTTGGCCCTGGCCCGCTCCTCGAAGTGAGTAGTTGTTCTTAAATTGCTGCAAGATCCGGCTGTTTACCAAGTAGGTGCCGGCAGGCAGATACGCCACTTGGTTAGTGCCGCAAGCGGCGATCGCGGCATTGATGGCGGCCGTTGCGTCGGTTGTCCCGTTGCCGTATTTCGAAGCGTCTACTGTCGCGCCGATACTAGTTCGGTCGGGGATCCCGCCGGGCACGCCAACGTTCCCCTGCCAAGTCGCGAGACGTTCCACCGGAACGATATCAGCCGCCCCTCGATTCGCCTGGGCCAGTATACACAGGACGATCAAGGCCAAGCTTCCCCACGGAACGGTGGAGCGTCTATCAAATAGCATGAGGGAAGAACGAAGCAGATCCAAGGCCAGTTTCACGATAAGAACAATAATTAGTGGAATAGTGACAATAGCCGGCAATATCAATGAAGGCATCCACCTTCATTCCCTGCCCCGCCACTCGTGCGCAGTTCTAATCGATCGTGTGGCAAACGGGACTTTCCTGCCGGTTCGAGGACACGATTATGAAGCTTTCGAGGCCATTGGCAACCGATCCATCCCACAGTAATGAGAAGTTAACTTGATTGTCATTTTCTCGACGATCCAGTCCGCTCGAAGCGAATGAAGCCATCGATTACGGTCTGGCGATTCCATCCTTCCCTCCACGTGCCACGCCGCCTTTCGCCGACCGCGTGCTATCGAGGTCGTCAGCGACCGGGCGATTTGATCACCGTTTCGCGTCAAGCGAAATGCGGAACGCGGACGTCCCTTCGCTAACAAGGCGATGGGCGAGATCGGTAGAAAATATCGTCGCACCCTCAGCGTTCAAATGCTGAGAATTGTAAAATCTGGAACGCTCCCGCGAAAGTTCAGAATCGCTGTAGTCCCAGATCGGAACACCGAAGGAATCCGTTATTCGCTTCATTTTCGACAAAATCTCCGCTCGGTTTCGTTCAATCGCCTGCATTTCATAATACTCTGGAGAGTAGACAGCCAAAACGGGAATGCTGCGCGTCGCGCACAATTCAATCACCCTCGTAAAGTCCTCGACTCCGCGCTCCTCGACCGGAATTACTACCCCTTTCGGATTGGACTCCCGGAACCTTCTAAAATCGTCCGTCCACGAACGGAATCTGGGCAGATACCCTTTAAAATGGTCTTCACGCGGTTGAATACCCACGAGGGCACCGACCCCAAGAAGCCAGTTAAGGTTCATATCTTCGACCGCGTAACCATAAAGCGGGAGATAGTGCCATTTCCATGCATCCGGATAGACACGTCGCACTCCGGCATAAATTGATTCCTCTTGCAAATAAGGAATATATTGCGCCGGATTGTAGATCTCCCGTGAGGTAGTAAAAGAAAACAGGTCTAGATTGTGTATGAGGAGTCGCGGCTTGCGATTATGGCGCAGGTAAGCCTGCAATACCGCCAATTGCATGTCGGTCTGCGATCCGTTTACGCCAATATTAAAGGCCGAAAGCCCCGTGACCGCCTCGATGATGCGGGGATCGTAGTGAGTCAGTGCCCTGGAAGACCCAGAAATCACTATGTCGGCACCAACTCGTCCTGCCATGATGCGGTTCGAAACACCGAAACTTGAGGTCTTGATATGACGCATTCCAAAATTAATCGCCGAATCAGCGACCAGCATCGCTGCACCCAAAAAGGCAAAAAACACTAACAACTTCAACGCTCCTCTATCCGGGCGCCGTCTTTGGTCGACTCCGCCCCGAGAGTCCGCGTCGACCCAGCGTCGATTGCTCTCAGTGCCGCCACCTCGAAGGCTTTCTTCAATCGCGCAGGCACTTGACTGGCCCTTATTCAACTGAGCTTTCTCCATCCCGTTTTCGCGACCCTATGTACAAGCTACCCGAACTAAAACTGGAAATAGATAAACTGCGTCTCGCGGTAGATTCCAAACATTACCACGCCAAGAGCAAAAGAAATGTAAACGGGCCAGCGAAGGAAAACTGGCCAGCGCGCAAAGCCTTCGCGAATTCGGCGAGACGTTTGCACCAACTGGCCTAACTCGAGCAGACAGATCGCTCCGATTGCTACTGGCATCTGACGAAGGAGAAATTGCTCGGTTCCAATCGCGGCAAAATTCCAATCCCTCCAGAAATGACCTAGGACATAAAAAGCATCACTCAAGCTGCCGGACCGGAAAAACACCCAGCCCACGCTGACAAGCACAAAGGTCGTGAAAATTTGAATGGATCTTCTTGCAAGGCTTTCCGGCAACACTCCGATACCTGCCCACGCCCTGTCGCGCCACGATCTTGTCATCTCCCCCGTTAACAAATACGCGCCATTCAACAAGCCCCATACAACAAAGGTCCAGTTGGCGCCGTGCCAAAGGCCACTGACTGCAAAGGTAATCAAAATATTCACACACCAGCGCGGAACCGTGACGCGGCTACCTCCCAAAGGCAGGTACAAATAATCGCGAAACCACGTCGATAACGAAATATGCCAACGATGCCAAAACTCGCCAATCGACCGCGAATGGTACGGTCTGTCAAAGTTCTCCATCAACTTGAACCCCAGCACACGAGCAGAACCAATGGCGATATCGGAATAACCGGAAAAGTCGCAGTAAATTTGATACGCAAAGAATACGGTCGCGAGCGACAACTGAAGGCCATTGAAATTCTGCGGAGCTCGAAAAACATCATTTACATACAGAGCCAGGCGGTCTGCAATAACTAGCTTTTTGAAAAAACCGACGGCCATTCGCCTTAAACCGCTGGCCACTCTATCATAGTCGAATGAGTGGCGCTCATAGAATTGGTGCAGAAGATTCTGCGGACGCTCAATTGGACCAGCCACGAGCTGTGGAAAAAACATTACATACGTAGCGTAAGTGATGAGGTTTTTTTCAACGGTTTGTCGACCACGATAGACCTCGATAACATAGCTCAGACTTTGGAAGGTGTGAAACGAAAGCCCGATCGGCAGAACGACTTTCAAATAAGGAATAGCAACGCTCCATCCGCAAATCGCGGCCAATCCCATAAAATTTGTTTGAAAGAACTCGTAATACTTGAAAACAAACAGTACGCCACAAGTGGCTACAATGCTTGCCGTTAGGAGCATCGTTCGCGTTCGACCCTTAGCACGATCGAGATAGATCGCGGCGGTGTAGTCGATCATGATCGTAATGATCAGAATAAAAATATAGGCGGGAATAAACGCCATGTAGAAAATGCAGCTTGCGACCAATAGAACGGGCGTCCGCCAAGACCGGGGCAAAACGAAATATAAGATCGCGACGAGCGGGAAAAAGACCGCAAACTCTATAGAGTTAAATAGCATGACTAAGCCAACTCGTGGTCTGCGGCTTGCGAAGACCCAATAACAGCCTGCAAGGCTTTGGACACGGGAAGAATTTTCGCCCCGAGACGGACAGAACAACGGACGACCTTTTCAAACAGCCGAGGAGTACATCCATACCGCGTAGGCGAATCGGTGACGTCATGGGTGGCGAAAATAAGCCAGCCATTACGGTCGCTGTTTTCCTTGATCAGCGCCTCAATTGTTTCAAAATCATCCCTGCTTTGCTCAATGAAGAAGGCTTTTAGATAATTCAAGTCTGTAATTCCGGCGTTGGTATTCTGGCCGCCACCACGGGCACAATCATAATGTCTCGCGGTTCGACGTTTGGTTTCAGGCCGGGGATGGCTGATCGGATAGGAGAGACAGCTCATTCGTGTTCCGGAAATCACTTGCGCGACGGCTCGCTGGTTACGCAGGATGGAGGCCTCGAACTCCACTGGATCGGTGTCCCAGGAATGGCAGTGATCAAACGTATGACAAGCCAGTTCATGTCCTTGTCTGACAAGGTCTCTCAGATCTTCGCGCGAGAAGATTTTGCCTGTCGGCGTACTTTCCCCCATGAGCCCCAAAGAACAATAATAGGTGCCGAAAATATCGTGCGCGCGAAGAATGGAGCCACCATTGATCAACGCCGAACTTGGGAAATCATCGAATGTGAATGAGATTAGTGGTGCTTTGATCCGGACTCGGTACGGGCGTCGACCAAGCCAGTTTGCCCGACTTCGTTGCCATCGGCCCTCTAGTCTACGGCAAACGTTTGCTGCCTTCACCCCTGGATTCCGCAGTAACCGGGTCCGCACCTATGCGTGCCACGGCCGTACCGCGCCCTCGAACTTCCGCCAAGACCCTGCGCGAGGCCCTTGTTTCCCAAAGATTGCGCAACCGCCGCCGAAGAAAGCTATCGTTGCGCCACGATCCATCCATCATGTGGACGCCCAAATTCCCAAATTTGTGCCAGGAATGGGTGTCGCAAACGTCTTCGGGAAACAGCACCGTGACACTACGGGCGAGTTGCGGATTTTCAGCGAACGTGCGGGCGAGCAGCCCCGGACCCGTAGTGTTCAAGACATTAAATTCCGACCTAAATAGTCGCGGGATACCCTGCAACATCAGCCGCACCCACGCCGGATCCCGCCGTGCCCTGAGGCAGTTCTCAATCACAGCGCCCAAAAATGGATGCTCTGCCGCAGCGCCGAAACCGTAATTCCCAGGCTCCCAATCCATCCCGTGATCGCGGCGTAGGTAACGATTGAGTGTCAATTGTTCGAACGGAAAGACACAGCCGTGTGAAAGAAGTTCTTCCAAGCCAACCGCGAAAAACACGTCGAGGTCAAAATAAAAACCTCCGAGGCGATACACTGCCAGATAGCGAAAAAAATCATATCTTTGAATACGAAACGGGAACGTCTCAAACACTTCGCGCAAATCAGGGAATTCCTTTTGAACAAATGCCGTGACATCATCATCAGTAAAGAGCAGGTATTCGAATCGCGGATTTAGCGCCTTTAAGTTGGCAACAGCCGCCCTCGCCGAAAGAGGCAGCTCGCGATGTTTACTCGTTTGAATGATCCGTGCTGGAATTGGCGACAGCGTCATCAATCTAGTTAACTGGGATCTCCACCTCAGTCATTTCATTGTCTGACCCGGCTGAGACATAAAAGTGACCGGCGTCCGCCGTTGGTGCAGGCAGCGACCAAGCTAAGGCAGCCATGAGAAAAGCACTCCATAGCGGGCTGCGACGGGCAAAAATCGATTCGGATACATTCATAAGCAACGTCATGCAAAACAGGGCCAGTGCCAGATCGCCCAGCAGACGCCCGCCAATAAATGCTCGGGCATGACGCGCCCCTATGGTAATCAACATGATTATCAGAAAAAAAATACCCAGATAGCCTCCGTCGAGATAAATCTCGAGGTAACCGTTATGAGCTGTTTTGAGTTCCACCTCGTAGCCGCCTACTTCGATCCTGGGCACTACATCCCAAAAGTTCAGATATCCCATTCCGAACACAGGATTCACAGCGTGGCCTCGAACCGCCTGCCAGATTTCTGTTCGGTTGGTGAGTGTCGGATTCCGCCCTAGCATCTCCAAGATTGGTCCAGAGATGTTGAATACGTTGTCGACGATAAAAAACAACGGAACAGCGAACAAACAGATGAAGACCACGCCCCTTCTGTTCGAACTCAGAAAGTCGATTCTTGTGGTCAGCAGAAGGATACATCCAATGCCGAAGCAAATAATCGAGGTTTGGCTATCACACTGGCGAAGCAGCCAAATGCCCATGGCGAAGGCAATTAACCATTGCAAAACAGGAGACCTCGACCAATCTTTTGGCTTTCCGGTCATTTTCTCGGCCAATTGCCAAAACAAAACCAAACCAAAGACCGCCACGTCCTCGCCGAGGGAGTTCTTTTGCTGCGTAATTCCCATAATCTGTGCCACGCCACTATGCGACCAATAGTCACGCCCCAATTCAGGTACATACTTGATGACAAGCACCGAGAAACTGAACAACACGTACGCGCAACGAGAGAAAACTGCCTTTATAGCTTCAATCGGATCTTCTTCGGTTAAAATAACTAATAGAACCGGAATAGACCCCAGTTCTTTGACCCATCGTTTTGCGGTGGGGAACGGGTATTCTGCCCATAGGATAGTCAGGCCCAAATAGCCCACAAATAGTGCGAGGCCAAGATTGTTCCGAACCAACGTCCCCCAGCGGACGCCGCGACGCGAAGCGATAAAGACTGCAAACACAATCAGCGCAGCCCAAAAAAAACGATCGACGGAATTCCCCTCCAAATCGGATTCTGAGCTGTTTCCAATGCCGAAAAAGAACCAGCTCCACCAAGACAATGGTCTCGATCCTAGGATTAACAGCCATATAGTGGGAATCCAAAGCGCCTTGGAGAACCTTGGCCTGCACTTATTGTCACCGTGCCATAGCCAGACAATCAGAAGCATGAAGACCATGATTGCTATTTGCCTTGGCATAAAAAATTAAAGGCCCCCGCGGTAAGGGCCACCTCTATGCTTACACTCTGGCGTGCCCAACACCGGCTGAGCGAAGGGTAAGCGCCTTCGCTTCAATTCTCTTTTCCACAGTCGCGAGGCACACCAAGTTCCATCCGAGTAGAACTTGCCCGCAAGAGTCTCATCATCAACAGCTCGATCTGGATTGCTCGTGTTTTGCGAAATCCGTCACCTCTCGACGAGCTGTCGCCGAGTCAGCTCAACAGTCAGGAGATTATGAATCGAGATCGTATGATTCGCTTTTCCACTAACGTGATCGCTTACTATTTTTCGGACCACATTTCCGCGCAACCATGGGCGCGATAGCGATAAAGGATCCAACAAAACTTTCTGCACATAGTCAGCAAGCCGATCCCGGTACCAAACACGAAAGTGATAAAACTTATGCCGTCCCAGAAACACACGCTCGATGCGCAAAGGAGCCAGAAATCGGTCAACGCTGGCGAGCCATTGCGGCATTCCATAATCATAAACATATTCGGCTTTCGCGGTAAAGTCCTGCCAGATTCGGGCAAGACTCGTTATGAGTGGCCGCGGGCGAAATGGTAAAGCCTGATCCGTATCTATGGCGAGAAACTGGTTCCCGGCAGCGATTAGGCTCAGGCAAGGCCATGGACTTTTGGCCACCGCGGGCGGACTTCGATAGGCCAGTGCGACAAGTTCATTATCAAGGAATGGCGTTCGAGGAACAAGCTGCGACTGTTCGATTGCCAGACGTGCATAGTGGTACCAGGGGACTTGTTTAAATGCGATAAAGCTAAGTCGATGTCCGGCTGATTCCGTTCGGTAGGTTTCCTCTGCCTCGTCCAAAAGTTCGGAGAATTCGGGCGTGAAGATATCACGATTCAACCGTCGCGGCCGGAACGCCACATTAGAGCGCAGAATCTCTGAACCGTAATTACCCGTGAGGCGAATTGGTGCGATTTTCCTCGCTCGCTCATTGACGTAGAGTTCGACCGCGCCAGAAACGTCCATGGTGCCGTCCGTCAGATAAGCTGTCCGTTCCGCCAAATCTTCGAATCTCGCAAAGAAGTCATTTTCAATGCAAATAGTGGTATGGGGTTGCCCGACCAAGGCGGCGAGCCGGCGCGCGATTCGAACGTCTGCAGAATCGCGATACTGTCCGCCGAAAGTATAACAGGGAAGCTCGCCCTTCCGAGCCCTGGTCCACGCTAAAAGCATACGACTATCGAGGCCCCCAGTAAGTGACATACCCACAGCCGACTCCTTCTCGAAGTAACGCGGTAAGGCCTGGCTAAAGACATGCGTGAGCTGCTCAACGTATTCGTGATTGGAGAGGGGTTCTTGGTTTTCCCACTCTTGCGGGCAAAAATATCTGGCTCGTTCCGTTCGACCATCGCGATGGAACGTCCACGCTGAACCTCCCGGCAGCAACGAAATGCCGTGAAATAGCGATCGCCCCTCTAACGGACAGCCTACCGACCAAAACTCGGCGAGACTTCGTTGATCAAGTTCGCGAAGGCGCGGAACTACTTCCAGCAAAGACTTTGCTTCCGAAGCAAAAAAGAATCCATCCGGCGATTCGTGAAAATAGATCCGACCCAAACCGTAGCGGTCATTGAAAAGAATTGCTCTACCTTTTCGGAGGTCGACCAGCAGTCCCGTAAAGCACCCGTTCAATTCTCTTACGAACTGCGCTCCTCTCTCCTCGTATAGCGGAACCAAGGCGTTCTCTCCCTTTAAAGGGACACCCCGCGAGATTCGCTCATGGTCGGAAAACTCTTGGCCGGCGAAGATCAAGCAAACAGAACGATCCTCATTCCACAGCGGCAAATTGGCTGCAAACGAATCAGGTCGACAAACCCAGCCAGCAGAGACGCCAAGTTCGGCGAACGTCGCGTGTCCTGACACGAACGCGACCTCGTGGCGCATCCTGCCAACCATCGAAATAATTGGATCGTCTCCCAGCTGACTTCCGGCGTGACGAAGAACTCCCGCAATTCCAGGCATGTGCGAAATTAAGACCGACTAATTAGCAGGCGTCGCCCGCAAAAGAAAGAGAGCGGGCGGGGAGAATTGAACACCCATCTGCTAGCTGGAAGCCAGCCGCTCTAACATTGAGCTACACCCGCGCAATAAGACAATATTGCTGCAAGAACGATCTTCCGTCATTCGCCCGCGGGCACGCCCGCTTTCGGGACCGCCCGACGGTTATCAAGGTCATCGGCCTTCGTCAGCCCAAGCGCCTTCGCATAAACCAAAGAGCGAATCCTTAGTAGACGTTCCGTAACCCCTTCCGGCAAAAGGCCCCTGATACCAAGGTGGGCTTTACAGCGAAGACCTACTATTCCTTTTACCGTTAAAGGAATATAATAACGTGGAAAGCGCAATTCCTCGAATCCGTTGCGCCGCTTGAACTCCGTAATCGAACTGTTCTTCTTATTGCCGTAGACATAACGGCAATATGCGAGAAACTTCATGTTTTCGGCGCTGCTAATTTCGACCGCCTTGGCGATCAATGCGTTCGCAGGCCGTTTGTCAAAATGCCTGTTTTTCGTCAGAATTTGCATAATGCGCATCGTCTTATCGACACGAACCATTTTGATAAATCCAATCAATTCGTCGCCGCAGTGCGCGGTAATAAAGATGCTGCGATCAAGATAAGTGGCGTTATCTCGTTTTACTACTTCAATGTCCTTTCCGTAATGCCAGAATCGCCGACCCTGTCGGAGAGGTGTCTCATCGTAAATCCGTTTGATTCCTTCAACGAGATGATCGCTAAAGTCTGCACGACGGACGACGACATCGCGCTTCTCTGCGATTCTCACATTACGCCGCCCATCCTGTGACAAACCGTTCCACCAGGCGTCATAGTTTCCTAGGCGAATAACTGCCACGTTGTCCCATTCTTTGTGATAGTCATAGCCGAGATCCTCATCCGGTTGAGCGGAGGCGAAAGAAAATAAGTCTGCACCCGAGCGATTCTTCCGCAGAAGCGCAACCAATTGTTCCGGATCACGAAGAGTCTCGCCCGATAACCACTCTTCATCATGGATAGTTGCCATTTTGAACCATCTGCCAGTCACAATGATAGCTCGACCTTGGAGACAAAGAGCCGGAACAGTAGTTATGCGGCCTTTAATACTAACTTCAATGGGAATCGAGCTCATGAATAAAAGATGGACGGCAGGCTTCAGAACCTCCTTTAGATTAAATTCACTGAAATATTGCGTTTGTCACGGCAGGTCCTTTACATTTCCCTTTCATGTACTGGATTGATTCCCAACAGGGTCAGAATCCGACCCAAATGATCACAAAGCCTGACTGAGTTTTTCATAAACCGGTGGTGCCCTCCGAGAAGCATCAACGGCAGGCTGACGAGGTAGAGGGGGATCGCCACGACAGACTTTCCTACTGCGATCCAGCGACCCCGGGCATGTTTAAGATTATTTCGACCGCGGAGCAACGCCCGTTTGAGCATGTAGCGACGCTTCCAACGCGCCGGCGGAACGATTTCGAAAGCGACGGCTTCGTTGCACCAGGTGAAGACACAGCCCCGATCCATCAGTCGCAGAAAGAAATCCTGATCCTCTCCACCAGCTCCAAACTCCGGTCGGAATGGTGGCTCGACTCCACGCAAGATTTCCCGACGAAAGAGCACGTTTCCAGTGCGTCCCTGCCACCATCGGAGAACGGTTCCGGTAGCATGTTCTGGCCGATCACAAAACCCTCCCTTGATAATCCACGACGGCGGCGTCGTTTCAAAGTGCGGCTTGACGGGACCAAGCACGCCAGCAACCCGGGGTTTATCGCAAGCCTGCCGGAGCTGAGTTAGCCAGTCCTCTGCTGGAAACTCATCGTCATCGATGAAGGCAATAAATTCTCCGCGCGCCATCTCGATCGCCTTGTTTCTCGCTAACGCTATGTTTCGTTTGTGCTCCACACCGTAAACAATCGGAAGGAGGGATCTCTCTGCGAATTTAGTCACCACCTCCCGGGCAGACTCCTCGGTATCATTGTCCGCCACAACAATCGAAAACGTAGAGCGATCGGACACTTGTTGACGCGCCAACGACTCCAACAGGCGCAGCAACAAGGTTGGTCGACGGTACGTGCACACGCAGACCGTAATATGATTCGCTTCGAAGCTCATTGCGAACCCCCGCGAGGCGGTTAGCTCATGCTCACTCCACATGACGCTACCCGGGAGCGAGGTCCTAGGAACCCTTAAGTCGTTCAGTGTTTCTGCAAGGGTATGCCAGCAGGCGAAGGCGACGCATTTGTTCGCCACGGTGAAAAGCTATCAACTCCTTGGATACCGGCCGCTCAATTCGGGTAACAAAAGACCACCAATAGCCACACTCGAATAGTAAACCGCCGATGAACCAAGGCTTCTCCCTCATTTGGAATACACCTCTTAGGAATGCCCAACATGGATGACCGCCGACGTAGTAAGCCTTTTGCCCGTATCGGAAGCGCACCAGCCACGAGGCCCCATCCCCTGTGCCGATCTTGCGGTGGTGGAAGCAAACTTTATCAGTGAAGGTACGGGTGGTCCAGCCATTCATCCGCGCCGTCGTCACCGCGATCCAGTCAATCGCGCCGCCTTTAATCGGTTTGTACCCGCCGATCTGTGCAAAACAGGACCGCCGGAAGAGCTGGCATGCTCCCGAGACATGTTCGAGTTGCACAAACCGATGCGCATAAGTGTGCTTGTCCGGCTGCTGGTGATCTTCCAAAAACGGCGTCCCGGCCACACCCAAGGCGGAATCAACCGCAAATTTGCCGAGAAGAAATTCGAAGTAATCCCGGCCGAAAGTGATGTCGGCATCCAAATTGCCAATGATGTCGAATGGCAGCCCTTTCACGCGTTCGTAACCCGCGTTAAACGCATGTGCCTTGGCCGCAAATTCCCGGCCTTGCCGTTCTGGCATTTGCAAGAGCTCAATCCACGGATGTTCATTCTGATAGCGCCGAACAATTTCGTCGGTTCCGTCCGTCGAGCCGTCGCTAACGATGACCCATTTTACCGGCAAAGCAGTCTGAGCAACAACCGAGAGAATCGTCTTTTCAATGAAGGCCGATTCATCGCGGGCCGGAGTAATTAGGACATAAGACAAGCGCGCGATAGGCGCAGCAGCTTCGCAGCCGTCTACGTCAATTTGACCGGCCACCTTAGATTTCGTCGCGATCATCTCGAACGGCTCGTAATTTGTCGTGCCTTCTGCGCGACCGCCATCAGTCCAGCATGGCGTGACAAGAAGTTATCCCGGAATTCGCTCAAATAGCGACGCCCTGCGACCTTCATTGAAGAGCTGAGGGTGCTTCTGCCCTTTACGGCGTGCTCCGGCGCTGCGTAGCGGACCCGCAGCAGAACCTCGGTGCATGGGGGAACTTCGCAGGTAAAGGAGATCGCATCGCCCGCGGTTTGCCATTCGATTGCGCGCTCGTTCACACTTACTTCTCGCACGCCCACGCTACCTTCATCCGCTTTTTCCACACGATACCTGACACCTTCCTTTCTGCCATTCCGCAAGAGCAACTCATTCCCAAACATCCGAATCTGCACCACGGCGTCGTCATCGAGTCGCCATTGGAAGCTTCCCCGGATGACGTCGCCCAAACCACGCCACTGCAAGTTCCCGTTAAGTGAATTAAGGGCCTGCACGAAGCGGACTACTTCGGCATGGTCGTCTTTGAAAAAGCCCTGATGCTCAACGACCAGGCACGGCTTTCCGAGAAGCAGATCAAAGGCGAAATTAGCCAGGCCGTCGCTGGGATAGCGACGCGTGAAAAGCGGGAAGCTGCCATATTTTAGAACCGCAACGCGCCAGACATCGGCAACGGTCAACGACTCGTGGTCATGTCCTAACGGCAACGTTTCCGTGTTGACCGCGGCGGCGAATCCGTGTTGTTGCAAAACGCGCAGACTCTCGCGCGAAAAACTTCCCTGCGGAAAGATCATGATCGGGTCATGCTTGATCCCTGTCGTTAGGCAATGGCGGTCCATGCGCGCCTGCGCCGAGGCCGTTTTCGCCTGCAGTTCCGCCGCGTTGTCGCTTCCGAATTCCCGCAAAGTATGATCGCAGCCGTGCACAGAAACCGAAAGACGCCCTTGGCTGCCATTCACTAGCGCAGCCATGCTCGGGGAGGTCCGGTGAGCGTTCCAAGGGATCATCGCAATACTTGTCGTAAAGCAGTGTTCCTTCATCTGGGCGTCGAGCAGCGGGAAATCGCAATGGCCATACTTCGTCCGAAGCGGCGGATCATCAATGATCCAACACGCACCGGGATCGCTCGCCCGCCAAGAGGAATCACGGAACGCGTACTGCAAATACATAAGCAACGGAACAGCCGAAAGAAAGTGCTCCCGGACATCGTACCTTTTTCCCTTAACCGATTCACCGAGGGCGGGAATCTCCGAGCTGCAACTGACAAATCTGCGCGACTCTCCGTGTTCGCGGCAAAAAAATACCGATCCGCATTCCGTGTCGATGATCGATGTATCTTTGGCCCCCAGTCGTGCCACTCGACTCCCACATCCGACACGCACGCTAACACTCAAACCGCAAAGCGGACCGGTTAGCGCGGGCCAATTCCGGGAAACCGTGGTGGTAATCGTGTCTTCGACCAATAATGGATAAGTCTCTTCCGGCATCCCGCTTGCGTCGTAAAAGAACGACGTGCTGCCGACGGCAGAAGTTATGTCATCCATTGCACTAACGGGGGCCAGAACGGCCGAAAACCTGCCGCCGCTTCGACGTTGGCGGTAGAGCTGCATCGAACTGTAAGCGCTCCAAGCAATCCCCAGAAAGTCCAAGAGGGCGCCCAGGCGTTTCCGATTCGCATCCGATTCGTCAACAATCGCCGCCACCTGGGGATGCTTCACGGAAGACATGCCGAACTCTCGCCCCGGCGAAGACTAAGGTTTCTTGCGAGAGACAACGAGAGACCGCATCGCCCTCGATTTTGCGACGGCGTTAAGAATGGGAGTCAACGCGCGACATACCCCCGTTAGACCGGCGCCCGCGGAATGCGGTATCCAGCAGAAATTTTCCTTGCGCAAAATCTCCAGCCCCGCCTGAGAAAACGGCCTGGTGTATTCCTCCAAAGAAGGCAAATAGCGCTCCGCCTCCGGTTTCGTCTTCCGGTCGCGAAACTTACTCCGAAATGCCGGAAACTGTCGATTCATGTCGATCATAATGCAGAGCCCACCGGGCGCCAACAGGCTGGCGAGCTCGCGCGCACATTCCGTCTCCACTCCGAGCCGGTGGCAATATCGGAATGTGTTTACCCCAAGAATGAGGTGAAAAGAACCTTTCAGGCCAGATCCCAAATCCGGTCCCGCCTTTTGCAATTCCGTCGCAATCGTCTCATTCCGCGCGACCGCAAAGTGCATCTTCGTTTGCTGCTGAGGAGTAAGGAACGTCCTGCATTCACGATTTGCCGCCGAGATGAGCCGATCCGAAAAATCGGTCCCAATTGCAAGTTCGATCTTTCTGCCGTTTCGCTCGAGAAGAGAAAAGAGCGTGATGATGTTCATTCCTCCACCACAACCAAACTCCAATAATCGCAAGGGGGTTTCAGCAGGAACCTTCAGAAATTCGCGCACTCCTGAAAGGTAGACCTTGGCATAGTCGTTTTTCAAAAGGTAACTGATACCGTACCCGGCGGTCCGAGATGTGTAGCGCTCGATCGCAGTATCGGCGCTGTATTCTTCTAGATATACGTCCATAACTTCGCTAATAGACAGTTCCGTCTCCTGCCAAACTCGAGACAGACTCGCTCCGATGCACTGCGGCGTCCTTTCTCCCTATGGCCAGCAAGAGATGAGAAAGTGCCTTAAACATAGTGGCCTGTCCCCAATGGAAGTAGGGTGTTTTTGCCGTGAGAAGTGGATAACGCCGATAGTAAAAATAGCCGCTGTCGTCTTGCATGTTCGCAATTGTCCACGCAGCCACTTTCTTCGCCATATTAAGCGCATCCGCGTGTTCGTCCGCAAAAAACGAGAATGTGTCAATCGCTTGGGCTGCTGACTGAATGTCTATAGGAAATGTTCTGTTATGATAGTATCTGGGGCAACCTGACGGCTCAAAAAACACTGACTGAAAATAGCGGTAACCCTGCTCAATCGAATCTCGACACGAGTCGTCGCCTGTAGCATCCCGATAGCGCTTCAGACTGTCGAGGATATATCCGGTATGAAAATTGTCGATCCAATGGTGCTGCGAATCTTCTGCATAAAGCCAGGATCCATCGGCTCGTTGTCTGGAACAGGTATACCGCACTGCTTCCCTGGCGGCTCCGATATACTCCGGCCTCGCTCGATATCTCCACGTCCGAGCGAGCAGGGCTGCTCCAAGAAGGTTGGCGTTGTGCACAGAGTGCTGATACCTAGCTGTGTAGCTAAGGCAACTCCCGTTCCTGGTCGTTTCGCGCGGCAGGGTCAAAATCCAGCGGCAAATGCTCTCCGCTATTTCAAGATAGGTATCCTCGCCTGTGTGCTCGTAACATTCTAGAAAGGCCTGACCAATTAAACCCGACCAGACGATCGTGGGAGTATGAGCTTTCATCCGGCCCGTTCGCGTAGTGAAATCGAAATGATTCCCCCAGCAATGACCGATATGCCCGGCCTCTTTGGCCCGATCCAACCAGTCCAGACACTCCAGCGCTCTTTTAAGATCCGAGTCGTCAGCCGATACTTTATGCAGACACAAATATCCCCACGCCATAAACCCGCGCCCTTTGGTCGACTCCATCGGCACGATCCCAGCCAGAGGGCGTATGTTTATCGGTGCCTTCCAAACCAATTGCTGCAGAATGCGCTCGGCCAGGATATTGCCGAACGTGAGGGGTCTCAAATAAGACGTCAGGCCGTCTCCGGGATCATAACCCTTGTAATTTCGCTCTTCGACCCAATTCCGGACGGCTGTAACGCTATTCCTGATCTTTTCGTCCGCGATACGAGCCATCTCAGGCGATTGAAGGGCGGTCGTAGTGATGTCCTCGATGGGCTCCCCTCGCCCATTTGCTGTTGCGGATCCCATCATGCTGCCGTTTGCAGAGAGGACGAAACCCGCATTTCGACGCTGGAGTCGCAGAGCGAGTCAACCAGATTTAAGTACTCGCCCTTGCAGTTGTCCCAGCAATGTTTTGCGGCATACTCGGTCGCGCGGGCGACCATCGAACGGCGCAATTGAGAATCTTGCAAAAGATCCAGTATCTCACGCGCAAGCGCGTCGGCGTCGCCGGAATCAAAAAATCGGACAACGGAGTCATCGAAGTAATAAAGATCCACCTTGGTACGCGAAACAACGACCGGAACGCCAACGGACATGAATTCCATGATTTTCGTGCTATAAGCCTCGTTGCCGAAGGAATCGGCCCGTTTAGGCACGACACCAACATCCGCGCTGGCCATGACCCTGGCAATCTCTCGCACACTCATTGTTTTAAAGAAACGAACTTTGCTTCTGAGT
>Ga0163162_10001733_pt1 | contig 20438 bp, 20 predicted proteins | sample S55metaG_FD_115310 | JGI IMG/M metagenome (GOLD analysis project Ga0163162, IMG submission 115310) | Switchgrass rhizosphere microbial communities from Kellogg Biological Station, Michigan, USA - S5-5 metaG | ecosystem: Host-associated > Plants > Roots > Rhizosphere > Soil | place: USA...
CCATTGCAGCTTGACGCCGAGTTTCGCGGCAATCGCTTCGCCCAGGTCGACGTCGAAGCCCATCAGCTTGTCCGTGGCCGGGTCCTTGTATTCGAACGGCGGATAGTTCGGCACGATAGCCGCAACCAGCGTGGTCTTGCCAATGACGGAAGGCGTATCGGCGTGAGCGATATTGAGCGCCATCGCGCCGAAGAAAAATGCGGCGAGCGCGCGCGGACGGAAGGATGCTTTCATTTGATTTCGTTCTTTTAGAGGATCAGGACAGCACCGCGGCGATAAAGTCCTGCGTGCGCCTATGTCGGGGATTCGACAGCACCTGTTCCGGCGTACCGCTTTCAACTATTTGCCCCTGGTCCATGAATACGACCCGATTCGCCACTTCACGCGCGAAACCGAGTTCGTGCGTGACGACGATCATCGTCATGCCGCTTTTGGCGAGATCGCGCATGACGGCAAGGACTTCGCCAACGAGTTCGGGGTCGAGGGCGGACGTGGGTTCATCGAAGAGCATGAGTTGCGGATGCATGGCGAGCGCACGCGCAATGGCTACGCGCTGTTGCTGACCGCCCGATAACTCCACCGGGAACGCATCGCATTTGTGGCCGAGACCAACGCGTTCAAGCAGCGACCTGGCTTCTTCGGTGGCCTCGGAACGCCGCCGCTTCAACACCTGCACCGGCCCTTCGATCACATTCTCCAACGCCGTCTTGTGCGGGAACAGGTTGAAGCGCTGGAACACCATGCCGGTCGCAAGCCGCTGGCGCGCGACCTCTTTTTCCGATAGCGCATGCAGCTTGTTCCCCACACGCCTGTAGCCAATGCGTTCGCCGTTGACCCACAGCGCGCCGTCGTTGATTTCTTCGAGCTGGTTGATGCATCGAAGGAACGTGCTCTTGCCCGAACCCGATGGCCCGATCACGCACAGCACTTCGCCTTTGGGGACATCGAGCGTGATGCCTTGCAGCGCCTTGAACTCGCCGTAGGACTTGCGTACATCGACCGCGCGGATGATTGAATTCATAGTCGATGTCTCCTTCATTGCCGGCCCGACGGACGACCCGCGCCGCGTGCGTAAAACCGTTCCACGCGCGATTGCATGAACGAGAGCACGGTCACCACGACGAGATACCAGATGCCGGCGACCATCAGCAATTCGATCACGCGCGCATTGGCGTAGTAGATGTTCTCGGCGTTATGCAGCATTTCGGCATACTGGATCACGCTCGCGAGCGACGTCAGCTTGACCATGCCGACAAGTTCGTTGCCAATAGGCGGCACGATCACGCGCATGGCTTGCGGCAGGATGATCCGGCGCAGCGCCTGCAGCCTCGGCATGCCGATGGACTTTGCCGCTTCGTACTGGCCGGTATCGACGGAAAGCAAACCGGCGCGCACCACTTCCGACGTGTACGCCCCCTGGTTGATGCCAAGCCCGAGCAAGGCCGCCAAGAACGGTGTCATGATGTCGACGGTGCGAAACTCGAAGAGCCCGGGAACGCCTACCGACGGAAACACGAGCGCAAGGTTGAACCACAGCAGCAACTGCAGGATCACCGGCGTGCCGCGAAAGAGCCATACATAGGCTTGCGCGACCGTCTGAAGGACCGGGTTGGTCGAGAGCCGCATGATCGCGGTGATCACGCCGAGCGCCACGCCAAGCGCCATGGCGAGGACGGTCATGATGATCGTGTTGCCGAGCCCGGTCAGGATCGATTTCGCTGTGAAGAAGCGCGCAACGTACTTCCATTCGATCTGCCCATGCGCAAACGCGAGGCCGATGTACACCACGAAGGCCAGGATGAGTGCGGACGCCACATATCGTCCCCAATGGCGTCTGCGCACATATTCGAGTTGCGTGGCGTCGTCGGCGATCATGTCCGCGGGCGCGACTTCCTTCGATGCACTCAGCATTGCGGACCTCCGTATGACGTCGCCCATGCGAGTTGTTGGTCGAGCGCTGCCTGAAGACGCGCGATTTGTTCTTTCACGCGAACCGGCGCCGTACCACCGTAGCCGCTGCGCGCCGCAACCGCGGCATCCAGCGTGACGTGATCGAGCACGGCGGCCTCGAGCCGGGTATCGACTTTAGCGAGCGTCTGAACCGATACCTCCGCGAGTTCGATGCCCTGCTCCTCGCACACCTTCACGAGCGCGCCAGTGATCTCGTGCGCTTCGCTGAATGGCACGCCGCGCAACGCAAGCCAGTCCGCGACTTCGGTCGCGAGCGTGAAACCGAGCGGCGCCTGACGACGCATTTCCTCCACGTTCACATGCATCGTGCGGATCATGCCGGCCATGGCGGGCAGCACGAGTTCGAGCGTATCGATACTGTCGAACGCCGCGATCTTGTCTTCCGCGAGGTCGCGGTTGTACGCGAGCGGCAAGGACTTCAAAGTGGCAAGCAAGCCGCTCAGATTGCCGATCAAACGCCCCGCCTTGCCGCGCGTCAGCTCCGCAATGTCCGAATTCTTTTTCTGCGGCATGATCGAACTGCCGGTTGCGTAGCCGTCGTCGAGCGCGACCCAGCCGAACTGGCGCGATGTCCACAGGATCACTTCCTCCGAAAGCCGCGACAGGTTCACAGACAACATGCTCGCAACGAACACGAATTCGGCGACGTGATCGCGCGAAGCGACTGCATCGATGGAGTTTTCGCACGGCGCGTCATACCCGAGTTCCTTCGCCGATAATTCAGGCCGCCTGCAGATCGCCGATCCCGCCAGCGCCGCCGCGCCCAACGGCGAGCGCGCGCTGCGCCGGTCCCAGTCGACGAGCCTGTCGATATCGCGGTAAATGGACTGCGCATGCGCGAGCAAGTGATGCGCGAACACAATCGGCTGTGCGGGCTGCAGATGCGTGAAGCCGGCGCTTACGCTATGCACGTGCGCGTTCGCCTGCTCGATTAATGCATTCTGCAAATCGATGACCGCCTGCGTGAGCGTACGGGCCTTATCGCGGAGAAAGAGCCGCAGATCATTCGCTGCTTGATCGTTGCGTGAGCGGCCGGCGCGCAACTTCCCTCCTGTTGCGCCGAGACGTTGCGTCAGTTCGCGTTCCAGGAAGGTGTGCACGTCTTCGTCGTCGAGAGTGGGCCCAACTTCGCCCGAGAGGAACTGCGCCTCGAGCGTGTCCATCTCTTTTAGCAATAGCTGCAACTCATCGGCATTGAGGATTTCCGCGCGATGGAGTTCTTGCGCATGCGCCCGGGACCCGGCGAGATCGTAAGGAGCAAGCCTGAAAAAGCTCGGGTCCGACCGTGACAGCGCAGTGAGCGCCGCCGACGGGCCGGTCTTGAAGCGTCCACCCCACAGCCGGTCTGAATGTTGGCTCATGCGAAATCTCCCTGGAACGGATTGTTTGCAGCCGTGGACGACGATCAAGAACCCAACCGCCCGCACGATTCAACCGATTTTATGAACGCCAATTTTTTACCGACAAACGGTAAAATCTCATGGTTACCATGCACAACTTGCATAAATGAAAATCGAGCGATATCCACCGTTCAACGTGCTGCAGTCGCTGCTGGTGGTCGCACGCTGCGGCAATTTCACGGCCGCTTCACAGCAGTTGTTCCTGAGCCAGAGCGCCGTCAGCAGGCACATCCAGCAGATCGAGGAGTACTTCGGCTGCGCGCTTTTCGTGCGCCATACGCGCATGGTCGTGCCGACGGCGGAGTGCCAGCGGCTGGTTCCCATCGTCGAGGAATTGCTTGCAACGGCCCGCCGATCCATGCACGTCACGAGCACAGGCGGCCAGACCGTGACCTTGCGCGTGACGCCCACGCTCGCCGCGCGCTGGCTGATGCCGCGTCTGCCGAGCTTCTATGCGGATGTGCCTGGCACGCAGCTCAATATCGATACCGCTTGGTTCCTGCCGACGAATTTCGGCGAAGGCACGCTCGATGCCGCCATTCTCTTCGGCAACGGCCGCTGGGATGGACTGGAGGCGACCTGCCTGATGCGCGAAAGGTTGACGCCCGTATGTTCGCCGCAGACGGCGCACGGCGAGCCACCTTTGCGCACGCCCGCGGATCTGAAGCAGCACACGCTGCTTCATTCGAGCTTCGGGCGACGCGGCTGGATGTTATGGCTGCAGCAGGAAAGCGATGAACTTGCGGCGCATACGTATCGTGAGCAGGTCTTCGATACGCTCGACCTCGCGTTCGGTGCTGCCGTTCGCGGAATGGGCGTGGCGCTGGGGGATTTGAATCTGGTGCAGGAGAATTTGTCGAACGGCGCGCTGGTGGCGCCATTCGAGCGCGTGCTGGAATCGGGCTCGGGTTATTACCTCGTGCATCCGCCGCGCAATGAGTATCGCGAGAAGCTCAGGCCGCTTCTCGCGTGGCTGCAGGGAATTGCAGCGCTGGATTAACGCGTCAATACCTCGTCCACCGCTTTCAAAACCAGACCAAAAAACTCGTCGGCGTGAGCGGAATTCAACCAGCGAACGACTACCGCCATCTTCCGCTCCGGCTCGATCCACATGAACGAACTGCCCGCGCCGATCGCAAAATAACTCGATGCCGGCACGCTCGGAAACACGCGGCGTTCGTGATTGAGCCATACGAGATAACCGTAATAAGGCGCGAGACCGCAAGGCGTTTGCATGCGCGTGATCCATTCGCGCGAGATGATTTGCCGCCCGTCGACCTTTCCGTCATTAACAAAAATCTGAGCCACTTTTAGCTGATCATTCGCGCTGATCGACAAGCCGCCGCCCCAGTGCGTGCCGCCTGGCACCGATTGCACGCGCTGACCGTTAATATAGACCCACGCGTTGTCATAACCGACCCAGTTCCAGTTATCGCTGGCACCGGCGGGGCGCATGATCGCTTCGCGAAATACATCGGGCAACGGCCGTCCAAACAGATGCAGCAGCGCGAGCGACAACTGGTTGATCCGCACGTCGTTGTATTCCCAGTACGTGCCGGGCGTCTGCACCGGCCGCAGGTCGCCCTTCTTGCCATTGGGCGGCGCACCGAACGTCACCGCCCGATAATGATCCGCCTGGTCCGGAAGGCCGAAATAGTCGCCCGTCCATTCGCTCGTCTGCTGCAGCAATTGTGCCCATGTGACCTGGGCGTTGTGTTCATCGTCGAAACCGATGCCGGGCACGCGCTTTTGCACCGGCTCATTTACATCCGGCAGCAGGCCGCGGTCGTGCGCGACGCCCGCAAGCAAAGCCAGATACGTCTTGGCGATACTGAACGTGAGATCGGCACGATCCGGTTCGCCCCAGGACGTCAACAAACGGCCATCGACGGAAATCGCGCCCGACACCGGCCCGCGATCATGCACCGGTCCGAGCAGCGTGTTCCAGGGAGGAGGATCGTTGGGATGAACGCCCCACATGCCTTTCACACTGCGATCCCAGGCAGTTTCGTGGTCGTTGGAAAACTGGATGGCGTCCTTCATGGCCTGCGGTAAATCCTTTTGCATGTCGTTCATTTCCAAGGTGTTCATCGAACTGAATCAGTGCACTTTCAGGCGTTTGCGCGCCCATACCAATGTGAAAAGACTAATGATGGCGGCGAGCATCAGGTACAAACCCGGCGCGAGGTTGTTACCCGTCAGCGCAATCAGCGAAGCAACGGCAAGCGGCGTGAAACCGCCGAATAGGGTGGTGCCTACGTTGTAGCCCACCGCCATGCCTGTGGTGCGCGTGCGGGTTGGAAACAGGTCCGACATCAGCGCGGGAATTGGCGCGAAATAAATAGCCTTGAGCACCGCGACCCAGACCACGGCGGCGAGCAGCGTCAGCATGGACGGATGCGCGTTCATGAACATGAAAGCCGGATAAATGGTGACGAAGAAGAGCGACCCGGCGCCCAGCATGATGCGCGTGCGGCCGACTTTATCGGACCAGTGGCCGACCATTGGCGTGAGCACCATCACGATAAACCCCGCTGCGAGCGTCGCAATAAACCCGGACGATGGCGAGAGTCCAAGCTGGCGCGATGCATACGTCGGCATGTACAGCAACATGTAGTTTGCAGTCGTCGTAAGCACGAGCGAGCCGATGGAAACCAGCAGCCGTTCCTTCTGCGTCGCGAGGACTTCACGGATCGGCGACGCTGCCGTTGCGGTGCGTTCGAACTCCGGCGTTTCATCGACATGACGACGGATATACATGCCAACCGGACCAATCAGCAATCCGAATAAGAACGGAATCCGCCATCCCCAGCCTTCGAGCTGCGCGGGTGTCAGCGTGCTTGTCAACACCGCGCCGAACGCCGATGCAACCAGCACGCTCGCGCCCTGACTCGCAAATTGCCAGCTCGCCATGAAGCCGCTGCGCGCGGGCGCGTGCTCGGTCAGGAACGCGGTCGAACTGCCAAATTCGCCGCCAGCAGAAAAGCCCTGCAACAGCCGCGATGCAAAGATGCCGATGGGCGCGAGCACGCCGATCGCCGCATAGCTCGGCATCAAGGCGACCATGCCGGTGCCAAGCGTCATCATCGCGATGGACAATGTCAGCGACGCCTTGCGGCCCTTGCGATCACTGTAGGAACCGAGCACGAACGCGCCAACCGGACGCGCGAGATACGAGAGCGCGAAAGTGCCGAGGGTCAGCAGCAGCGAGACGGTTTTATCGGTAGTTGGGAAAAACAGTTTCGAGAGCGTTGCCGCAAAATAACCGTAGACCACGAGGTCGTAGAACTCGAGCGCATTGCCTATCGATGTTGCGGCTATCAGCTTGTAGATGCCCGTGTGGCGCTTTGCATCCGGAATGACGGTGGTGGCCGTGTCGGTGCTCATCGCGTATTCCCCGCAGCTTGATTCATGGGGGCCGCGCCTGGAACACCTTGCTCGCCAAGGTCCCAGAAGAGCCCGGCCATGATGCGCAAACCTTCCTCGACTACCGGCCCGAGCATGTGTTCATCCGGCGCGTGTTGCGAGCATCCGGGATACGAATGCGGCACCCAGAGCGTCGGCATGCCGATGATCTCCGCGAAGACATCGTTGGGAAGCGTCCCGCCGAGATTCGGCAACAGCACGGGCTTCTTGCCGGTGGTCTGTGCGAGCGAATTCAGCCCCCACTGGACCCAGGCGTTGTCCGGGTCCACGCGGGTCGCCGGCGCACCGCGGTCGACATCGATATGGACCATGCCGAATCCATGCTCGTCCAGATGACGGCGCACGATCTGCTCGAGGTCCTCCCAGTTCGTGCCGACCACGAAGCGGATCTGCATATACGCGAAGGCGTGCGGCGGTATCGCATTGACGGGCTTCTCGGGATTGCCGGTACGGAACGCCAGCACTTCGAGATTGTTCCAGCCGAACACGCGTTCGGAGGGCGTGAGACCGGGTTCGCCGTAATCGGTATCGACTTCCGGTTCGCCCGGGTTGCCGCCTACAACGATTCCATCCAGCGCACGCCGCACCGCTTGCGGCACTTCGGGTGGACGCAGGCCTTCAACCAGAATGCGGCCGTTCTGATCGACCATCGATGCAATTGCGTTTGCCAGCACCACGCCCGGATTGCGCAGCAAGCCACCCCAGTTCCCCGAATGATGACCACCCTCGCGCAGATTCACGGTGAGCTTGAAGTTCACGAGTCCGCGTGAACCAAGAAAGATCGTGGGACGCGCCGCGCCGAGGCGCGGGCCATCGGAAGCGATCAGGACATCGGCCTTGAGTTCGTCGCGCAAGGTCTCGCACACGGCGTGCAGGCCGGGCGAGCCGACCTCTTCGCCGGTTTCGAAAAGCAGCTTGAGGTTGAAGCCGAGCTGCCCATTGCGTGCGTCGAGCACGGCCTTCAGCGCGGCGAGGTTGATGCTGTGCTGGCCCTTGTTGTCGGCGGTGCCGCGGCCATACCAGTGATCGTCGACAACAGTGACCTGCCAGGGCGACAAACCCTCGCGCCATTGCGCGTCATATCCTCTGACGACATCGCCGTGACCGTATGTCAGCACGGTGGGCAGTTCGTCGCTTTCCTTGCGATGTGCAACCAGAAACGGCCCCGCGCCGGGCGCCGGGTTATCGACCAGCCGTGACGTGAATCCCAGTTCGGCCAGCAACGGCGCGATTTCATCGACCAAATACGCGCTCAGCAACGGACCGCTTTCCGGCTCCTGACTTTCCGTACGAAACGCCACGCGGCGACGCAGGTCTTCGAGAAAAGCGCCGGAATCGTACAGGTCGGCAGCGGCTTGAATAGCGGACTCGCGTGTCACTTCTTTCTCCAGTGAAGCGCGCCTTCAGGCAAACAAGGCACGCCGGTTCTTCAGGTAGAAAAAATCGATGACGCGATCTTGATACCGCCGATATTTATGGACAATGACAATATTTGGCAGTTTCCGTTGCCAAAAAGGCAAAGCTCCCGGTACTGAATCGCTTTCGATAGAGACGCATCATGCAAACCACCGCGCTACGATATTTCCTGGAAGTTGCTCGAAGCGGCTCGCTGAGCAAGGCGTCCGAGCGCCTGTTCGTGGCCGTCTCGGCGATAAGCCGACAGGTCGCGAAGCTGGAAGACGAGATGGGCGTGCCCTTGTTCGAGCGCCGGCCGCGCGGCATGGTGCTGAGCGAAGCCGGCCGCCTCCTTGCCGCGCACGCTCACCGCAGCCTGATGGAACAGGAACGTGTAACGGAAGAAATCCGCGGGCTGACGACCGAAAGCCGCGCGACGATCCGCGTGGCGAGCTCGGAAGGCGTTGCGCGTGATTTTCTGCCGCAGGTCTTCGCGCACTTCCTGAAGAGCTGGCCCGCCGCGCATTTTCAGCTCGATGTCGCCGCGCCCACCGAGGCGACGCAGCACGTTCGCGACGGCACCGCCGATATCGCCGTATGCTTCAGCGTCGCTCCGGAGAAAGACGTGAACGTGCATTACGCACAGCGGGCGCCGATTTTCGCGCTGGTCACGCAGGATCATCCGCTCGCCGAGAAAGAGTCGGTATCTCTGGCGGATCTCACGCCATGGCCACTTGCGATCTACGGCGAAGGCGTGACCGTGCGCCAGTTATTCGATATCTCCTGCAGCCTGGAAGGCCTTAACTTCGAGCCCGTGTTCGTGAGCAACTACGGCGGCGCGCTGCAAAGCTTCGTCCAGCAGACGCAGGCCGTGACGTTCGTGGGTTATCTGACGGTACGCAGCCGCCTCAAGCCCGACAAGATGGCGGCCATTCCAATCAGCAATCCGGAGTTGCATCAGCGCACGCTGCAAGTACAGACCATGGCCGGGCGGACGTTGCCTAAAGCCGTAGGCGCATTTCTGGATTTGCTGATTGCGGCAATCCACGATCCTTCGTGTCTTGAGTGACGGTGCGCGAAGCAGCAACGGGACGCACGATGGGCACACTCGCGGGAACGGCTGCGCGACGCGAAACCCGTAGTCCGCGCCAAGGTACGAACCGCCAAATGAGCAACAGCAAAGCAAGCAGTGCGGGACACCAGTTGACGTTCGTCGCGGCGGGTTCGCGATGAGTCAGGTTCGGATCCAGCATCGCGCTGGTCAAGGAGGCAGGTTCACGCAAGCGCGCATAACCAAAGCCGATGCGTGACGCCACCGAAGCCAGATACTCCGCGCGCAACGACGACAACTCTTCATGGCTCTCGACCGTCGTCGGTTTGCCCGGAATGGTCGGAACCTGGATTACCTGATCGGCACGCCAAAAGCCAGTCTTGTTACCGTTTGCATCGGTCTTCGGCACGTTGACGGGCTGGTCGCCGCCCACACCGATCAGCCAGCCGTGCACCTTGCTGTCGGCAATCGCGCGAACCCGATCATTCGATGGCAGCACCGGCGGCGCTTCCTGCCCGTCGGTAAAGAAGATGACCGCGGTATTCGACCCGACTTCCTGCGCCGTATGCACCGCCGAATAAATCCCGCCTTCGGCCACGCGGCTCCAGTTGGTCCAGCGCATGCGGCCGTCGATCTCATTGAGAGACGACAGCAGCGCGTCGAAGTTGCTGCATACCTCAATAGGCGGCATCAACAACAAGGTCCGCTGGCCGGTAAAGACGCTCCATCCCACCTTCGATCCACACTGCAATTTGCCGAGCGTCTCGCGCGTGGCCGCTCGCGCGAAATCAAGGCGACTCAACGGGACCTGACTCGTGCCGACATCCTCCGTGTCCATGCTTTGCGTGATATCGAAAGTGACGATGTAGTTCGCGTTGTCGCGTGGCAACTTCATCGGCGGCAAAACGAGCGCGGCGATCAGCAATAACAGCGCGAGCGTGATCGGCCATTGTCGTTTGCCTAGCAAGCCGCGCATGAATGCCAGGATTCTCACGGCAGATCCTCGGCTTGCGCACCGCGCAGCTTCACATCGTGCTGTTCCTTGACGTCGGGTTCATCGGCGCCCTGGGCAGCTTCCGGCGCGAGCCACAACGCGCGCTCGAGGTTGTAGCGCGCGTCCCAGTCATCCGGATTTGCGCGTAGCAACTGGCGGTATCGCTGCTTGGCTTGTTCGAGAAGCGGCAAGGATCTGACCGGACCTGAGCTACCCTCGCCCGTCGCCTGACGCACGTACATGTTGCCCAGGTTAAACAACGCGTCTTTCGCGACGTCGGCGGAATCCTCGTCCTGAATGAGGGCATCGTAGAGTTTTTGCGCGTCAGGATAAGCGCGTGATTTCGATAAGACCATCGCACGTGCAAGCCGGACTTCGGGTGCGTCAATACTTTGATTCTGCGGATTCGCAACACCCTGCGCGATGTCATTTGCATGCTTCAGTTGCAGCCCGTCGTACGCGGCAACGGCTGCGCAACACAGCGCGATGACGCCGAAGGCAATGTGCACTGTCGAGCGCTTCATGCCCAGCTCCTGACCTGAATAAGATGCAGCGCGAGAAGCAAGGTGCAGAACACCAGCGCGACGGCGAAGCAATACGAGCTTCTATCCTGGCGCGGCAATTGTTCGACGAACGACACCTGATATTTCTGCTGCCGGTTGATGTCGGCCATCGCGGCTGCCATGGCGTCGGCGTCGCTTGCCTGATAGAGGTGATACGGCGATTTCAGCGTGAGGAAGAACCGATGCAACTCGGCTTCCGCGGATGCATCGTTGGCGGCCACCGCTCGCAGGTCTGGACTGTAAACACCGCTGCGCAGATAGATGAAATACAAGTCGATACGATTGCGCGCGAGTCCTTCCTCAATGTTTCGCCGGGCTTGCGCGTCGAGCCGCGCACCGCCGTCGGAGACCAGGACGATGGCGCGGCGTGCGTCGAAGCTGCGTCCGTCGAACTGGCCGATGGCCGCCTTCAGTCCACGATCGAGCTGTGTGTCCGCCATGCCTCGGCCAATGCCCGTGCCGCTGATTGCATCGAGGATGATCCGGTGGTTTGCAGTGAAACGCACCACGGGAATCGGGCTGATGCCGAACATCATGAAAGCCAGGCGATCGTTGGGGCGTTCATCGACGAAACGGCTGATCGAACGCCGTGCCACTTCGTTCTTCGACATGCCGCGCGAGTCGATAGGCTGTCCGCCCATGGCGTCATCCATGCTCGAACTGCGGTCCATCAGGATCAGGATTTCAGCGCCGGTGCCCGTGCGCAGCGCCGTCAGGTTCGACCGTCCAGGGCCTGCCAGGCCCATGATGATCGCGAGAATGGTCAGCACGGCGCAAGCTCTCCAAAGCCATCCAATTGCGCGTCCGAGCTGATCGACTGGCAGCCATCCGATGTACGAAAAACTCAGCGTGTCGCCGCGGCGGCGCAGCAAGGGTAAGAGCGCGAGCGGCAGAAGCACGAGCACCCAGGGGTGGGCGAAATCGATAGGCAATGTCATCGCTGCCGCCCATCGGCGCGACGCCCATCGGCGCGGCGCTTTTCCGCGCGGTACAACGAGCGGGATAAGTCGCGCAGGGAAAATTGTGTATCGGATGAAGACGCCTCAGACGATGCAAAAAAGCGCTCGCCGGAGTGCTGGTAGAAACGTTCAAGCTGCGGTTCAAGTGGCTGCAGATAAGGCGCCCTTGCAAATAACGACGTAAGTGTTCCTCCGTGCACGACCTGCCCCGCCGTCTCGTTCAACGCCCGATGCAGGCATAACCAGCCATGGGCGCCGGCGTCTTTATCTGTTGGCTTCGAGCGCTGCATCTCGTTCCACGCGCGCGCGAACGGCAGGCGTTCGGCATCTTGACGGTTACGCCATTGCCACCAGCCGAACCACGTCAGAAGCGTCAACGCGAGCAGACCGAGTGCCCAGGTCAACTGCCGGCGCAGCGGCGCGGTTGCCGGAATGCGTGCCTGCCGGTCGGGAAGCAGCGCCTGGAGATCGCCGGTTGAAAATGCCGTCTGCGGTGTCAATGGACTCACGCTTACAGGCCACTCGGGAACCAGCAGCGCACTGCCGCCGGGCACGTTCAACGTTAGCGAGGGCAGCATGATCGTGGTCAGCGTCTGCGGCGCGTTCGTGACCTGGTAGTCGATGCTCAACCATGCGCGGCCTTGCGCATCGTGTTCGATTCGTGGATTGCGACGCTCGAACCAGACGCCGACACGTCCCGTCGATGGCATCGCTATGTTGCCCCGCTCGGTCAGCAAGATGCGCTGCGTGAGTACATCGCCGATCACATGGCCGAATGCGCGCGGCTGCTCTACAGTCGCGGCTTGCACCGTTGACATGATCAAGCAGAACATGATGGCCTTGAGCCCGCGCACAAGAACTTTCATGCGGCTGCTTCCAGGAAGTATCTCGACAACGCTTCGGCGTCGAATGCACCTTCAATGTAAAACGGCCGCAGGCCGCGTTTGTCGAAGAGCGTGTTTATTTCAGTGCGCCGGCGCTGCACGCCTTCGCGCCAGTCGTTGCGCGTCTTGTCGCGTAGCCATAAAGTCCGGCGCGCGCCCGTTTCTGAATCGTCCACGCTCAATAGCGAACCGTGACCGGGTGGCTCGATCTCCGAGCGATCCCATACGATCATCGGAATGACATAGGCATGCGTGAGCGTATCGAGCACCTTGGGCAAGCGCGCGAGCGGCCAGTGAAAGTCCGACACGATAAAAATAATGCCCTGTCGCCCGGCCAGTTTTGCGACCGACTTCTCCAGTCCATCGATACCACCGGCCACACCTGCCGACTTGGCCGCCTCGCGCACGATGCCCGCCATGACGTCGCCCACGCCCTGACCGTAACGCGCCGGCGAATAGAGCTCTTCGCGCTCGGTTGCGTCGAAGGCGAGCATGCCGACCTGATCCCCTGCACGAAACGCGCTGTAGCCCAGCGCTTCCACGAAATCCGCCGCGATATCCAGCTTGGTTTTGGCCTGGCCGAAATGCATCGACGCCGATACATCGATCACCACGTACACCGGCACCGCAACTCTTTGCAGATGCACCCGCACGAGCCATTCAGCGGGAATCGCGCGCATGCTCGCACGCAGGTCCACGCGGCGAGGATCGGGATGATCGAAAAGGCGCGCGTGCATGGCGAACGCCTGACCCGCGCCGAAGCTCGATCCGGGATGCGAACCGGGACGAGAACCGCCGGCGCGCATCGGCAGCCGGTAGTGAAATTCTGGCATCGCGTTCATGGTATTCATGACTTCAAGGCACCGCGACTCTTGCCATGATCTGCGCGATCAGCCCTTCCGCGAGTTCCTGCCGGCGCAATTCGTAAATGGGCGTGAAAAACACCCTGTGTCCGAGCGCCGGCAGCAACACGGCGTGAACGTCCTCTGGTATCAGATGCGTGCGGCCGGCAAGCCACGCGATCACCCGCGCGGCTCGCAGCAACGCACTCATGCCGCGCGGACTTGCGCCTACGAGAATGAGCCGCTGCATATCGACACCTTCAAGCGCGATATCGAATTGCTGCGGGTTTTCGGTTGCCTGCCAGATGTCGAGCACGTATCGCTCGATAGTCGGACTTGCGCTCACGCTGCGCTGGATAGTCGCGCCGATGCTGTTCAGTTCCTCCCATCGGACCACGCCCGGTGTGACTTGCTCCAATAACGCATCGACGTCGTGGAAAACCGGATCGAATACCAGCGCGCGACGCACGTTGGTGTCCGACGGCGTCGGCATGTTCAGTTCGAAGAGAAACCGGTCGCGTGCCGCCGACGCCAGTTCGAACGTTTCTTCCCGTTCGACCTTGTTGCGGTCGGCGAACACGATCATGTGCGGAAAGTGGTATTCCCGGTCGAACGCCGAGACCGAGCGCTCGGCCATCGCGCGCAGCAACAGCGACTGCACTTGCGGGCGGGCACGATTGATCTCGTTGAAGAAGAACGTGGTGAGCCTTTCGCCGTGCCGCAACAAAGGACCTGGATCGATACGCGGCTTGCCCTCTGCATCCACATACGTGTGATAGATCAGGTCGCCCGGCATCATGTCGATGGTGCCTTCCACCCGTCCGAAGTCACCGCCAATCGCCCGCGAGAACGCGCGCAGCACAGTGGTTTTCCCGACCCCGACGCCGCCTTCCAGCAACACATGCCCGCGAGCAAACAACGCCACGTTGATAAGTCGAACAGTTTCGTGCTGACCGATCACCGCCTTCGCCACGCTCTGTTCGACGCGCAACGCACTCTCGCGCCAGTCCTGAAGCTGCTCTTCAAATGCCATCGATCGGATCTCCTGTTGCACAGCGGCACTGTGCCGGAATCAACACGCCGATCAGGCCATGCATAAGTCGTACCGAGCGATACGTGCCATGGTTATGAAGCGATTTGGATAACCGAATACTCGCAGCCGGGAAACACACTGTCACCGCCTGCGACACACCTTGTGCCTGCGTCGCCGCGATAAAAACCGCACTGCAGCACGGCGGGCTGGGCACATGGGATGCTGCTAGTTAGAAGCAGTGCAGCGCCAGACAGCGCTGCTCAAACTCAATACCAAATGGAGGTCATCATGAAAACCATGATCGTGGCAGCGTGCCTGCTGGCGAGTATCGGTGGGGCAAGCGCTTATGCGCAAAACAGCGGCAACAAGACCACAAGTGGAAATGCGACCGCTGCGCCAGGCAATCCCGCGAGCGCGGGTGAATCGATGGCTCAGCCTGCAAGCGCGGGAACGAGCACATCGGGTAATCAGGGAACGCTGATGCAGCAGCGGCAAAAAGCGATGTCACCGCAGGGGGCGTCGGGCAGCGCTGCGACAGGAGCGATGAAACAGTAAAAAGCGCGGTGCAGCAAAATCATCCCGCGCTTATTTCAAGCACTTCACGCGCCAGGCAGTTCCGGTTTGCGCGCGGAACATGGCGAAGCCATTGTCGTGTTCGCGCTCAATGCGCTTGTCGATGACATCGGCGGGGATGGTGTTGAAGTCGAAGAGACCGTAGTGATGCGCGATCAATGCATCAGTGCCGCTTTCCTTCGCGAGCGCGATGGCCTCATCGAGCGTGAAATTGCCGGGCACGCCATTGCCGCTGCGCTCGGCGTCGCGGCCATTCACGGGGAGCATCGCGACGTGCGGTTTAAACATTGCCAACGCTTCGGCAAGTCCCGCGTACGGCACGCAATCGCCCGAATGATACAACCGCGTCCGGCCTGCTTCGATGACATAACCCAGCCACGGATAACGTCCCTCATCGTCCATATCCAGCGTCTCGTGCGCTGAGGGAACCGGTGACACGAAACAGTCTGGAAGAACCTCGATCCGCTCACCGGCGTTCACCGGAATCAGCCGTTCGACGCCCACGCCGCATCGTTTGATTGCTTCATCCGTGACCGCTGCGGGAACAACGAACCGGAGATCTGGGAGGTGCTCGGCAAGCGGTTGCAGCGTCCCCGGGTCCATATGATCCGTATGCCGATGCGTGCACATCACAAGATCCACATGATCCAGCTCGGAGGTCGTGATAGGCGCGGCCATCATGCGCGTATGCGGAAACTTCGTACCCGTGTATTTTTCCGCGAGCGAGTCGGACAGATATGGATCGATCAACATCCTGAACTTGCCGGACTCGATCATAAACCCCGCTTGCCCGAGCCAGTACAACACGACCTCTCCATCGCGAGGCGCTGTTGCGCGATCGGCCAGCCGCTCACGGAGGGACACGGAAAAATTCTCGTTCAGCAGCGACACGTCACCAGCAGACATAACCGCCATCGGCGAGAACGATCGATCCCGTCATGAGGCTCGACGCGTCGCTTGCAAGGAACAGAATCACCGATGCGACTTCATCCATGCGTCCAAGCCGGTTCATCGGCGTACCGCCGACCCATTTGTCGAACATCTCCTTGTTCTGATACACATAGGTGTTCATCTCGGTATCGATATACGTTGGAGCAACCGCATTCACGCGCACGCCACGCGCGCCCCACTCCGCCGCGAGCGACTTCGTCAGATGATGCACGCCGGCCTTGGACGCGTTGTAGTTCGCCTGCTCCTGCGGCCGGTTCACGATAAAACCCGACATCGACCCCACGTTCACGATGCTCCCCGTTCCGTGTTCGAGCATGCCCTTCCCAAACGCGCGACAGGCCCAGAACACACCGTTGAGATTGACATCGATAACCTTGTTCCAGATCGCATCCGTCATGGTCTCGGCAGGATGATTCGAAATCGCAATGCCTGCGTTGTTCACGAGCACGTCCACGCGCCCATGACGCGCGACGACCGCATCGTTCACACGTTGTGCAGCGGTTGAATCGGTGACATCGAGCAATTCGGTTTCCACGCGGTGCCCCTTGGCCGCGAGATCCGCCGCGGCTTTATCGAGCAATTCCGCGTTCATGTCCGTGAGAACCACAAGCGCGCCGGCTTCAGCGAGCGCCTCGGCCGTTGCAAATCCGATACCGCGTGCAGCGCCCGTGACCACGGCGATCTTGCCGTCGAGCTTGAACTTGTCGAGATACATGCCTGGTTTTTCCTTAAGCTGTTTTGGCGGGCGCGGGTTTTCCCGCTTGCGCCGCAATGCGGCTGATTTCATTGAAGCCGGGACCGCTCACCGGGATCTCGACGTGGAACACTTCCGCGATCACGCGCGTCCATCCATAAATGAAGTAGGTCCAGCCGTCCTCTATTTGAAGCTTGCGGGTGCTTTCCTGCGCGCGCGCCTGATCGAGGAAGATCAAATCCCCACGGTAATTCAGGTCCCACACGACCGCTCGCTCCGGGAACACGGCCGCGTTGCTCAACGGCGAACCCGGCGCATCCTTGCCCAGACCCGTTGCGTTGATGACGAGCGCGCCCGGCGACAAACGCGCGAGGACCGCGTCATTGTCTTCGGCTTTGGGCGCGACGACATATTCGCACGGTACATCGAATTTGAGTTCGCGATGAATGCGCTCGATCTCTTCCAGCCTTCCCGCAGACCGGTTCGATACGATCACTTTCGACGGCCGGTTCGCGCCGCGTTCCTTCTGCATCAGATGCCACGTCAGTGCGATGGTCGAACCGCCCGCGCCCATCGAAAAGACTTCTGCTCCGGTATCGGCAAAATGATTTGCCGGCAAAAATCCATCGAGTGATAAACCCGATGTAATCGGATCCTTCGCGTGACAGATGAATTTGCCGTTCAGCTTCGAGAGGCAACTGGTCTCGCCCATGACCTCGGCGGTTGGATCGATGACATCGAAGAGATCCTTGCACGCCGCATACAAGTCGATCTTGTGCGTGGTCACGAGCGCGCCGACCGACAACGGGTCATGCTTCAGGAATTCGACCGCTTCGCGATACGCCTCGGGCGCCGCGTGCGGCTGAAAATCGATGCCCTTGATTTCGACATCGCCGAGACCGAGATGCTTCGCCCATTCGGGGAACACACGCATGATGGAACTCTGTGCCGTCGTCACGCCGATGAAATAGAACGTCGGGCGTGATGCGGCTTGATACTTCTTGGGAGCGCTCATCGTGTCGCCCCTTCAGTGGCCAATGCACCGCGCGCGAGCAGTGCATCGATTTCCTCCTGCGTGCGCTCCTTGTAATCCGGATTCGGCACGCTGCGCCAAGAGCCCGCACCGTCATCGACAATGCGCAGTTTCATGCCATTCGATTGCTCGATGATCGCGTAATCCTGCCCCGAATCCGCCGGGTAACAAAACAGCATCACGAAATCCTCCTGCCCCAGATTCACCGAACGATGAATCCAGCGCGGCGGCACGTAACACGCGGTGTTCGCCTTGATTTCGACCACGCGTGTATCGCCCGATGGCGATTCCATCAGCATCACGCCGTAACCCTTCAGCCCGAAATAAAGCTCCGGCCGGTCGATCGCCGCGTGGATGTGGCCGCGCGTCATGAAGTATTCGTCGCCAACCTTGCCCGGGCTCATGCGCGTGACGCCGGTGATCAAGTCGCCTGGATTGCTGTTCGGCTTGTGATCGGTGACTTCATAGACGACCTCATCGCTGCGCGTCGCTGCGAGGGCATCGAAGGCGGCACTGTCGGCATAGAGCCCGCTCAGGTCGCGCAGGAACTTCTGATAGCGCGAGCCGGTGCCGATCATCAGGCCCGACTGCAAGTCGACATCGAAGGAACGTGGTTCAGGCCATTGCATCGGGTCCATCTCCTGGAAAGTGCAAGTCGCTTCACTGAATGAAACAACGCGAAGCGAACGTTAGTTTTAATAATGATATCTTTAAGTTAAATGCAAAACATCAGGGTTTTCCCCGCCATTTCGCTCCTGTTTTTCCCGTTAATGATAGCTATACTATCGTTCAAGGCATGCGGAGACAACGTTACTTTTGCTCAACTTGGGTTTAACCGATCGCTCGCCGATACATACACGGCCCATTCGCTGGAGACTTTCAATGCAAGACAAGCAGCCCTCCGAGCGCACTCAGCCCAATGCTGCAGTCGCAGCCTTGCGTGAAGCGCTCGGAGCCGACGTCGTCGGGCTTCCGGACGAATTCGCGGGCCGCAAGAATTCGGACTCGAGCCGCATGCCCTGCGATGAACCGCTTGCGCTGATCCGCCCGCGCACGACCGAACAGGTTGCGACGGCGATGCGCATTTGCCACGAGCACAAGCAGGCGGTGGTCACGCAAGGCGGACTGACGGGTCTTGCCGGCGGCGCTTGCATGCTCGGCGGAGAAGTCGCGTTGAGCATGGAGTTGATGAACGGCGTTGAATCCATCGATGAAGTCGGCGCCGCCATGACGGTCTGGTGCGGCACGCCGCTGCAGGTCGTGCAGGAAGCCGCCGATGCCGCCGGGTTCATGTTTCCGCTGGACCTGGGCGCACGCGGAAGCTGCACGATCGGCGGCAACCTCGCGACGAATGCGGGGGGAAATCGCGTGATCAAGTACGGAATGATGCGCGACCAGGTGCTGGATATAGAAGCCGTGCTCGCCGATGGCAGCATTGTTGGCGGCCTGCGCAAGATGATCAAGAACAACACCGGTTACGACCTGCGCAACTTGCTGATTGGAAGCGAAGGAACGCTCGCGATCATCACGCGCGCCGTGCTGCGGCTCAGGCCGAAACCACGGGCGGTATCGACGGCGTGGTGTGGATTGCCGAACTACGATGCGGTCACCACGTTGCTGCGCCGCGCTCAGGAAGGCTTGCCCGCGGGGGTATCGGCGTTCGAAGTCATGTGGCCGGGTTACTACGACTTCGTCTTGTCGCGCCTGCCGGAATTACGCGCGCCGCTGGAAGGCAAGCATGCGTATTACGTGTTGCTCGAAAGCAGTGGCGCCGACCCGCAACGTCAGGCGGACGCGTTCGAAGATTTCCTGGCGCAGATGCTCGAGGAAGGGCTTATCACTGACGCCGCCCTCGCCTCATCCGAGTCGGACGCCGCCGCGTTCTGGGCCATACGCGATGCCCCCGGCGAATACCAGCGCCTGATTCCGGGCCGCGTTTCCTTCGATGTGAGCTTCTCGATCACCGACGTCGGCCGCGCCGCACACGAATGCGACAAGCAGCTTCGCGAACGCTGGCCCAACGCCACGATCCTGATCTACGGCCATCTCGGCGATGGCAATTTGCACATCGTCGTGCAGGAGCCTGACTGGCCGCCGACCACTGCGCCGCAAGTGCAGGAAGTGGTCTACGGCGTGACCGGCGCGATGGGCGGATCGGTATCGGCGGAACACGGCATAGGCACGAAGAAATTGAAGGTGCTCGCGTTATCGAGAACACCGGCAGAACTGGCCGCCATGCGCGCCGTGAAAGCCGCACTCGACCCGTTGAACATTTTGAACCCAGGCAAGTTGTTGTTGAACGTCGTTTAAAACCGCCAAACCCCAACAAAAGGAGGAGACATGACGCGGTTCGTGAAGAAGGTGATGTGTGGTGTGGCGCTGGCAGTCGCAGGTGTGATCGCAGCATCCCCGGCGATGGCAGCCGACAAGATGAAAGTGGGCATTTCCATGAAGGTGCTCAACGCGCCGTACTTTTCCGCCGCGATGGAATCGGCCAAGGCGCGCGCGGCCGAACTCGGCAACGACGTGATCACCGCCGACGCACAAGGCAAGATGGGCAAGCAGATCTCCGACGTGGAAGACATGCTCACGCGCGGCATCAAGGTGCTGATCATCGATCCGGCTGATCCGAAGGGTCTCGTCAACGTGGTCAACACGGCGACCGCGGC
>Ga0163162_10001735_pt1 | contig 20432 bp, 12 predicted proteins | sample S55metaG_FD_115310 | JGI IMG/M metagenome (GOLD analysis project Ga0163162, IMG submission 115310) | Switchgrass rhizosphere microbial communities from Kellogg Biological Station, Michigan, USA - S5-5 metaG | ecosystem: Host-associated > Plants > Roots > Rhizosphere > Soil | place: USA...
GAGACTACGTTGGGGCGATAGTAATCCTTGTATCGATCGTAATCGCGGATCACGGGAAGAACGTCATCGAACTTCGCATTCGGGATGAAGGCTGCACCCGTCCAATCGTGAATCAGTCCAAATTGAACCTTCAGGGGAACGTGCTGACTGGCCGGCGTCACTACGACCCCGCCGTTCCGAAGGTTGTTAGTCTGCCCGGCGACCTCGTCACTTAAAAGAAAAGCGCCCTTCGCCAGACGATCCGCATGCCGAATATCCACGGCCTTGACGTAGTTTTCCCATTGCTGGACAGTTTCCGATTTCAAGTCCGCTCCAGCGGCGGAGGTCGCTGTGACGGCCACGACAAGGAAGAAGAATCTGCCAAGTCGCACGAGAGGGGCGGTCCGATGTCGCACTTTTGGGCGCGATCCAACCTCGAACATTGATTCTGAAATCGCGTTGTCAACCTCTTTGGCGTGCAGGTAAACTGAAGCTCCTTTGACTTTCGACGGGTACGCGCCATTAAAATTCGGAACTACCCGCCTCGATTCGTTATTCATGTTCATGCTCGAAAAGGATGCAGTTTAGGGCCCTCGATCCGTGAGACTTAAGTTGTTGAAGAGTGTGGGTCCCTTTCGACGGGAGCTGGCGCAATTGCCGGACCGATCTGGGCACCTGCCCACCATCGCGGCATATGGATGGCGCCCAGACGAACGCAGTTACTGGATTGAGGTGTTTCCGAAGAGGCCGTGAGGGTCATGTTGTCCCGCGCCCCTTGGATAGTGAGTGAGCGTCGCATCCTTGCAGTCTGGCGAGCCTTGCGAAGTAGGCGGGCGGATATCATTTGAGTGGGCGGTCGCCGTTTGGTAAGGCGGCTTCTGCGAAGCGTTCGACGACGGAATTTAGGAAAGCGCCCTTTGGCTAGGCCGCGATGCGTCCGGCAACTTGCGACGATGCGATCGCCGGTGGTGCTTCATTGAAAAACATAAGTGCGGGGGAACCCTCACTGTGGCTCAGACGGATGCGATCGCCGCGCTGGATCTGTCCCGAAGCCATTAAATTGGATAGTGGGTAGACGATAAGGCGCTCGATCGCGCGCGTCAAGGGGCGCGCTCCATACCTGGAATCGGTACCCTCTGTCAGCAGGAACTCCCGGGCGCTATCTGTGACATTCAGCCCGAAATGCTTGTCTGCTGCGGCATTCTGAATTCGCGCTTGCACCATCTCCAGCTCGATGTCGACAATTCTGCTCAACTCTGCGCGGCCGAGAGGCCGGAAAACCACGATTTTGTCCAAGCGGTTGATAAACTCAGGCGTGAACTTTCGGCGCGCCGCTGCGACACCAACGCGCGCCATCTGGGCATCGCGTTTCTCGTTGAGAGCCGAGCTGTCTGGCACAGGTGCATGGAAGCCCAACCGCATCTCGCACATCGAACTCATTTCGGCGGCTCCAAGGTTGCTCGTCATAAACACCATCGACGAAGAAAAATCCACTTTACGGCTGTCCCCCAGCGTCAAGATCCCTTTGTCCAGGATGCCGAGCAGAAGGTTCCACAAAGCGTCTGATGCTTTTTCGATCTCATCGAACAGCACCAGACTGAGCTTCATCTTCTCGGTGTGATGTTGGTCCAGCGCCTCCTGAGACAGGAGCGCATGGGTTTCCCGGTGCCCAAGGTATCCGGGAGGGGAACCGATCAGTTTGGCGATTTCATGGCTGTGTTGAAACTCGGCGCAGTCGATCTTGATTACGGCGCGGGGATTGTTTAGCAGCGCCTGAGCCGTAGCCTCTACGATGCGAGTCTTGCCTGATCCCGTGGGCCCGAGAAACAGAAAGTTCCCGATCGGGCGGCCTCCAGGCGATAACCCAGCCATGTGAATCTGGTAGGTCCGGACGATCTCTTGAATCGCTTCCTCTTGTCCAACGACGAAGCGGCGGAGTTTGTTTGCCAAATCCTGCGCCGGCTTTGCCGTTCGGTTGGGGTCGAGTAACGTGAGCCTTGGCATTTTACCTCCCGGTTTCTTGGATTGTCATCTTGACAACCTACAGTGCGAGAAACACGTCGGGGTCCAAATGCACGCTACGCGCTGCCGTTCAACTTCAAGCGCTTACAAATCTTTCAGAGAAAGCTGCCCGAAGCGGATGGTCAGATGATTGGGCACTTGCCATGCGCCGCGTGCTTTGCGAATAGATACACACGCCAAAAATGAAGAGCCCCGACGGACGCAGGACGTGGTTATCGGCTCAAAGGACTTACGAGATTGGTGAGCGCGCTTTGCCGGGTGTCGGCCGTCAGGTGACGCGGCACGTGCCCAACTGCAAGCATCTTGCCTTCCGATTAGCGAGCTTGGTTCGCCTGATTCCGGCCGGAATCGAATCACGGCGATTGACTGACCACTCGCCGGCGGGACGCGCCGGATCTCGGCATGTGCAGATACGATTCAGTGGCCTCGTCACATCGGTGCGCCGCTAAAAACACTTGTACGGACAATGTTTTCAGGGCCGTTCTGACGGTTAGGACCTCGGGCAATATCATTGTGCGCAGCCCTTTGTTCGAGCACGCCAGCATTCGGCCCTTGCCACGTCGGATGCCGAAGGTATAGGCAAATGCGGCTAGCGCTAGCCAAGACATTCGGTCGAATCAGGAATGGAAACCGCGGTGCACTAGCGAGACTGTGTTTCGAATAGATAAAGAATTCGGCGAACAACGAGTACGTCTCACAGTTTCCGGCGAGATCTCGTCGGCATGTGTTGAAGTGCTGGAGGCCTGTTGCGAACAGATCATTCAGGACGGTAAAGCAGTGCATCTCGTTCTCGATGTTACGACCATTGATGAAAGTGGGCACGCACTTCTGCGGCGCCTCGCGGCAAAAGGCGTTCGGATGTTCGCCAAGGGCATGTATCACTCATATCTTGTCGATACGATCCGTCGAGCGGTGAGTAGCGATCTCACCCCGACGCTGTGACAGGTCCAACGGGAGAGGCAAAGGCGTCGCCGTGGATTCTTTACCTAGTGTGGATTCGGGGCGCTTCGAGAATTGGAACGTAGCGTGCCTCTGCCCAGATGAGGGCGAGCGTAAGGAGTTCGATAAGTGATGACCAACGAAACCATTACACACAAGCGATTTCTTCTTGAGGCGGCGGTGGAGGCGTTCCTGGACGCTCCCAACGAAAAATCCTTTGCCGCGTTATTTAAGATTCTGACCCCGCAACTCGTGGCATTCTTCAGGGTACGCGGCAGCGAAGCGGTCGCCGAAGATCTGGCGCAAGAAGTCATGCTTACCGTGTATCGCAAGGCCGGTCAGGTCCGCGACCGAGCTTTATTCCGTTCCTGGGTATTTACGATCGCACGTCACGCTCGGAGCCGCCACTGGGGCGAGCGCGCTAGGGAAGTGGAAACTGTAGATCTCGGAGCAGTGCCGGAGCGCTTGGTCACTTCAAACAACCAGTCAGCAGGAACCCCGGCATTCGAATTCCACCGCTGGATGACTTACCTCGACTCCCGGGAGCGGGAAGCGTTGACGCTCCGGTTCGTGGAGGAGTGCGATTATCACGAAATCGCAGCAGCCCAAGCGATTCCGATCGGAACGGCGCAGTGGAGGGTGTTTAACGCAAAGAAAAAGCTTGCACCGCACTTGAAAAAAATCGACGCCAACATGAAGCGCATAGCAGCTTGAACGTATCTGAGTGCAACGCAACATGGCTTCCATATTCAATCTGCTCGCGGTAAGGTCGGCTTCGCGCGGCATACGTTCAGGACAATGGATTCGCCCCTCTGGATGCCTTCACAATTTCTCGGGATGGCGGAACTGAGATTCGAATGGTTCGCCTACGCGCCAGGCTCTCTCGGAAAAGGGGCCTCGAATGCAATTGGAATAGGAGATCAAGATGAAACACATTTCTTTGACAGCACTGATATTATTCGGCAGCGCCGCAGTTGCCCAGGACGTGCAATTCGACTACGACCGATCCGCAAACTTCAATGCCTACAGAACGTACCAGTGGGTGGATCACAAGCGAATTGAGGTCGGCAATCAGATTCTGGATCAGGACATCAAGCGTGCCGTAGACGAGCAACTCGCCGGTAAGCGTCTGCGGCGAGTGGAAAGTGGCGGCGATCTCTATGTCGGTTATCAGGCAGCCATCTCGCAGGAGAAACAGTTTGATGGCCTCGGCTGGGGTGGTCCGGGCTGGTGGGTTGGTTGGGTCGGCGGGGGCAACGGACGTGTGACCACTTCGACGATCGACATCGGAAAACTGATGATCGGGCTATTCGACCCAGCTACCAAGCAACTGGTATGGCGCGGATCGGCGGCCAAGACGCTCGACATCAAAAAAGATCCCGACAAGAACTATCGCAATCTCGAGAAAGCCATGGCCAAACTGTTCCAGAATTATCCCCCAGGCGCTGGCAAATCCAAGTGACGCACTGCCGATTCGTAAGGCAATTGCCATCGGCACTTGCCCAACGATGCCGATATCTCTACGTAAACGATTGAAGATATTCGGCAACTGTTTTGGCCAGCCCACTGCCTAGAGAAACGCGTTATGATTGCGCCCATGGCAGCCTCAGCTACCGATATCTATGAAGCGGTTGTCGCCCTGTCGCGTTCTCTCGCGGGCCGTACCGACTTGAGAAGCCTGCTGGCGGGTGTGGCCGACTCGCTTCGGCGAATTGTCGGTTTTGATCATCTCGGGCTGATCCTCCACGATCCACTCGCTAATGCGATGCGGGGATACATCCTGAGTGAGCCCGGAAATCCGGTGATCACCGACCTTACGCTCCCTGTTGATCAGGATCCCGCCGGATGGGTCTGGCTCAACCAGCAGCCGCTCGTAATCTCACCTCTGCAGGCCGAGACTCGCTGGCCCGAGTTCGTCCGACGCGCCCGCGCTTTCGAGATCAGCACCCTAACGCTCGTTCCACTCACTGCTGGTGATAACCGACTCGGGGCGTTCGGCTTCGCCTCGGTGGCGCCTTATGAGCCCACTACGGCCGAACTGACCTTCCTGGAACGAGTCGCAAACGAGTTCGCGGTCGCGGTCGACGCCTACCTCGCCAAGCAGAAAGCCGTCCAAGAACGGGACCGGCTGCGAACGCTATTCGATATCACGAACGCGCTTGTATCAAAGTTATCTCCGGACGAATTGTTTCCCGCGATATCCGACCAACTTTCCAAAGTCATCGGCCACGATCACGCGGTCCTAACGCTCCGCAACGAGGAGACCGGAAGCCTCGATGTGTATGCGCTGCATTCCACGGATCCGCAGCTCTTGAACGCGGTGAAGGGACCATTCAGCCCTGCGGGTATGCCGGCGCAGGAGGTGCTCGCTACCGGCAAGCCGGTAGTGGCCTATGACACCGATATTGACCGATATCCGAATCCGACTTTTCGGCGGTTTGTAGAACTAGGACTTAAATCGATTTGTTCGGTTCCATTGATTTTGCGCGATCGCATCCGGGGAACGCTGGCACTTTCTCGACTGATGAATAGTAGTGCGTGGTCTCCCGACGATGTAGAGTTCCTTGCGCAAGTCGCAAACCAGATTGCAATCGCTGTGGAGAATTCGCTCTCTTACCGCGAACTCTCGGAGATGAAAGAGCGGCTGGCTACCGAGAAGCTGTACTTGGAAGATGAGATCCGCATCGACCATAACATTGGGAATATGGTCGGCGGAAGTGCGGCTTTTCAATCCGTTCTAAAGAGCATTCAGATTGTTGCGCCGACCGATTCGACGGTCCTCATTCTCGGCGAAACAGGGACGGGAAAGGAACTTGTCGCCCGGGCCATCCACGAATTGAGCGGCCGCGGTAAGGGCACCTTTGTCAAAGTAAACTGCGCGGCGATTCCCGCGAGCCTGCTGGAGAGTGAGCTATTCGGGCACGAGAAGGGCTCATTCACCGGAGCGGTGGCGCAAAGGCTCGGTCGGTTTGAACTGGCGCATAATGGGACTCTCTTCCTCGACGAGATCGGGGAACTGCCGCTGGAACTCCAGCCGAAGCTGCTCCGCGCCATCCAGGACCAGGAGTTCGAGCGAGTCGGTGGCACTCGCACGATCCGGACGAACGCGAGGTTGGTCGCCGCGACTAACCGGGACCTCAAAGCAATGGCCGATGAGAACAAATTCCGGAGCGACCTTTACTATCGGCTGCACGTCTTCCCGCTGAATGTTCCTTCCTTGCGCGAGCGCCGTGAGGACATCCCCCTGCTAATTCGCTACTTCGTGCAAAAGTACGCCCAACGCATGGGCCGGGGGATTGAAACTATTCCGAGCCAGGCGTTGGAGGCGCTTACGAACTACGACTGGCCAGGCAACATTCGCGAACTCCAGAATGTGATAGAGCGATCGGTGATTTTGACCAATGGGCCTGAACTCCACGTCGCTATGCCGGAATTTAACAGCAAGTCGCCCGCAGCGGCGCCTCATGTCCAGGCTTCAAACCTTTCGGGCGCTGGCGAACGTGCGCGCATCCTGCAGGCATTGAAAGAAGCAAAAGGACAGGTTGGCGGACCGGACGGAGCAGCCACCCGGCTCGGCATGAAGCGCACGACGCTGCAATCACGCATGCGCAAGTACAATATCGCTCGGCAGTTTCAATAAAACGGTAACGGCGTCCCGAGTCTGCGTCACAACCAAGTCACCTCCGCGACCGCAGCGTCAACTAGCAGTACGCGCGCTTAATGTTGAGTTTCTTCATTCGCGCCTGAAGAGTTGTTCGCGGCATGCCCAGGCGCGCCGCAGCTCCGCAATTTCCTCCGACCTTACCACCTGATTCGACCAAGGCTCGCAGAACTTGTTCCCGGTCCGTCGCCTCATCGAGTGAGCCTGATTGCATGACGTCAGTTGGAATCGATTGCGGAATCGCTACATGCAATACGTGTCCCGAGGTGAGAATCACAGAGCGTTCGATAATATGCTGCAGTTCCCGGATGTTGCCTGGCCAAGCATATTTCGTTAGGGCCTCGATGGTAGCGGTTGGAATCTCCTCGATCGCGCGGTTCAGTCGTTTCGCGTACTTCTGTGCGAAGTATCGGACGAGCAGTGGAATGTCGCGTTGGCGCTCCCTCAGCGGAGGCACGGTCAAAGGAAACACATGCAGCCGATAATACAGGTCGCTGCGAAACGTGCCTTGGTCGACCATTTCCTTCAAATTCCGGTTCGTGGCGGCCACCAGCCGGATGTCGACGCGGATAGTGCGATTTCCACCCAACCGTTCGAGCTCCTGCTCCTGGATGGCCCTGAGCAGCTTGGCTTGCAATTCCAACGGGATTTCACCGATCTCATCCAGGAACAGCGTGCCTTTGTGCGCCAACTCGAAGCGGCCCAATTTTTGGGCGAACGCACCCGTAAACGAGCCTTTTTCATGACCGAATAATTCGCTCTCCAGCAAAGTGGCCGGAATCGCGGCGCAATTGACTTTGATGAACGGCTGTTTACTTCGTCCACTGAGGTCGTGGATGGCTCGAGCGATTAACTCCTTGCCCGTTCCCGTTTCGCCATGCACCAGTACTGTTGCGTCCGTCGGGGCAACTAGACGGATATTCCTAAGGGCTTCTTGAAATGCCGCGGATTCGCCGATCATCCCGCCGACGTTCTGATCGAATCGGATTTCATCCTCGGAACTAAGCCTCTCGGTCGGGACGTGCTCCCTTATCTCAGCCACGTCACCGTCCGTGCCGTCCCCGGAGGGGTCAATGCCAACGCCTGGGATGAACGGAAGGTTGTGTCTGCCCGGACCACAGAGGCCGGTGTGATTCGTATCGCTGGCGATCACCGCGCCAGCAGCTGCTCGCATCGTTCCCATGCTTGTCGCTGTCATGACTTTGTTCCCTCCTTGCCATCACATTCAACCCATCATCTGGTTCCGTGCTTCGTGCTCAATTGTCGTTTGATTCCGTTTTGGGGACAAACCCCGAACCGGGAACTGTGGGCTGATGAGATCGTGAAAGGTGCGCCTTCCACTTTCGTGGGGGGATCGGATTACTCTAAAGTTCCGACAGATCGATCTGTTTCCTGCCAAAGAGGCGTGCATCGATAGACCAGGCACCGGGTCCGATCATGACAAGGCTGAGGCACAGAGCGGCGACCCCAATTTGAGGCCAGCGATATCCCGGATGGGAAAACGCAATCCAGACCTCAACTGCGGCGGCCATGATTCCTGCGAAGGGTGTGAACAGACCCACGACAACCATAACCCCGAATGCCGTGGCGAGGATGGACGGGACCATCTGCGCAGTATTAAAGGTGGACGGGGCCGACAAAATCCCGCCATGGAGCAAGCCACTCCCGGCTAGCAGCCGGAGCAATAGAAGGCCAGCGCCAGGCCAGCCGTCGGCGAAGCTCGAAAATAGCCGTTGCACAAGTTCCCTCTTTAGCGTAGGGAATTGGCAAAGGGAACGGAACAGCCGAAACTGGTGTCTGTCGATTACACTTTAGTGGGAGTCAGAGCTCAATAATTCCGCGCTTCAATCCGATCGTGACCGCATGGGTGCGGTCGTTGGCTTGGAGCTTGGAGAGAATGTTCGTCACGTGCCGTTTAACGGTATCCTCGCCGATGGACAGTTGTGAAGCGATCTCTTTGTTGGCGTTTCCGCTGGCAACGAGGCGGAGCACTTCCAGTTCGCGTTCGCTCAACTCCTCCTCTCCGGCGTGTTCGGCCAATTCAGCTGCCACCTCGGGAGAAATTCGCTTCTGCCCCGCGTAGACGGCGCGGATCGTCTCAAGCAGTTCCGTGTTGATCTTCCCTTTCAGCAAGTACCCGCGCGCTCCCGCATTCAATGCACGGAGCACTTGTGCATCTCCCGCATAAGTTGTCAGCACGATGACTCGCGCGTTGGGAAACTCCCCGCGGATGGCGATGATGGCTTCCACGCCGCCCATGTCGGGCATTTGCAAATCCATAAGTGTAATATCGGGCCGATGCTTCCGGAATTCCTGCACGGCTTCCCTGCCGGTGGCGGCTTCTGCTACCAGTTGCATATCAGATCCTGTGCTGATCAGCATGCGGATGCCCTTGCGCAGGAGAGCATGGTCATCTACTGCGAGAACCCGAATTTGTGCCTGATTCGCCATCACGCTTCCCTATTTGGCGCAGTCAGCCGCAAACGCCGGCCAAGCCTGGCCCACCAGCCGTTGCTCGTGGAAAATTTCTCATAGGCGATACGGGCTGGAACGGTCAACTCCGCCTCGGTGCCCGCACCAGGTTCGCTCCAGATCTTCAAGCTCCCGCCCATCCTCTTGGTGCGCTCGTGGATGCCCGGGAGACCCCAATGTCCGGCCCGCGCGCCTTCCTTCAGAACTTTCGAGTCGATTCCCTTACCGTCATCTCGAATCCGTAGCCGGAACATGTCGGGGTCGTACCGGATTTCCGCCTCGATCCGGCTTGCGTGCGCGTGCCGGAAGGCATTGCGCAACATCTCGCGGCCGATCCGATAAATCTCGTCCTGGAGGAGCGGAGCGAGTGGCAGCCGCGATCCCTCCACGACCACGCGGAATGTGGGCGCATTCCCCTCCGCCTCCGGTGAGGACGCCAGGTCCAGCCCGGCGGCGTTGAGCAACAACCCTAGATCCCGATCCATTGACGGTTTCGCTCGCAGATTCTGTATTGCGTTGCGGCCCTCGACAATCGCGTCCGCCGCGTCGTGGAGACCTTCGTCCAGCACTTGTGCCGCCCGATCGCTTTGCCCAGGAAGCAGATTGCGCGCGGTTTGGAACACTGGAATCAGCCCCTGAAAACTTTGCAAAAGTGTGTCGTGAAGATCGCGGGCGATGCGCGCTCGCTCTTCGACGCGCCCCTCCACGCGCATGTTGAATTCCTGCTGGAGTTGCCTGACACGGAACTGGTAGGCGGCCCACAGCATCGCCAGAGAAACGGCCGCGCAAAGGGCGCGAAACCAGTTGGTCCTCCACCAGGGAGGAGTGATGACAATGGGTAGCGACACCCCTTCTTCATTCCAGACGCCATCACTATTCGATCCTTGTACGCGAAAAACATATTTGCCAGGGTCTAGATTAGTGTAAGTGGCCAGGCGCTGCTCGCTCTCCACCTCGTTCCAGCCAGGTTCCAAGTTCTCGAGCATATAGCGATACCTGTTCTTCCGGGAATTTGCGTAACTCAACGCCGCGAATTCAAAAGAGAAGACGTTTTCCCGGTAGGAAAGAGTGAGCCCATTGATATAAGAGATCGCCTTCGTAAGCAGCGACTTGGTGCCGATGGGCACAGGTTTGTTGAAAATTTTGAAGCTAGTGATCACTATCGGCGGCACATAGGGATTGTCCCGCACGTTTTCCGGGAAGAACGCATTAAACCCATTGCCACCCCCAAAGAACATCTCTCCATCTAGGCCTTGTGCACAAGCGCCTGCACTGAATTCATCCCCCTGCAAGCCGTCGGACACGTCATAGTTTCTAAAGGCTTCCGTCTGAGGATCGAACCGGGATATCCCGTGCTTGGTGCTGAGCCAGAGCCTGCCGGTCTTATCTTCCAAAATTCCCATAATCCCGCTGCTGGACAGGCCTTGGTTTTCGGTGTAACGGATGAAGGTTCCGTTTTCACGGTTATACCGATAAAGTCCGTCCCAGGCTCCTACCCACATTGCTCCAGCCCGGTCTTCGTGAATGGCTGTGATGGCCCCGCCATTGAGCTTGTGAGACTGACGCGAGTCGGGCGGGTTGTTTACAAGAGTTTCCGTTTTATCATCGATACGGACCAGAGCGCCGCCCGCCGTTCCCAGCCACACTGTGCCTGAACGGTCTTGATAGATGGAGTAGACGCTACTCCCGTTCCAGGTGGGATTACTCGGATCAAGACGATAATTAGTAAACTGCTCGGTGATTGGATCGAGGCGACTAAGACCGTACAACTGGCCCACCCATATGTGGCCATCCCTGTCTCCATAGATCGTGTTCACACTATCAGAAATCAAGCTATTGGAATCATCAGGTTTATGGCCGTAATGTTTGAACTGCCCGGTACGTTCATCGAACCGATCAAGACCACTGCCCCAGCCGCCCAACCAAAGATAGCCGCGTGCATCTTTGTAAATGCCAGCAACGTTCATGCCTTTGCTGAGGGCATTTTTGCCTTCCGGGCCGGGAACATAGTTGGTGAGTTTCCCGGTCTTTCGATCTAGTCTATTCAAGGCGCGAGGAAGGAAGCCTACCCACAAAATATTGTTGGGATCCTCATAAATCGCGGTGACCTTGCCGGGTGAGAGGCTATTGGGGCTGCTGGGGAGATGCCGGTACTGGCCGAACTGCTGTTGCCGCAAATTGAGGAGATTAAGCCCACTTCCAGTTCCAGCCCACAGCAAGCCGCCCTTGTCCTGATAGATCGCGACAACGTTATTATCGTCTAGGCTATTCGGGTTGGTTTCGTCGTGCTGAAGCCGGTACGTAAAACGTTCTGTTCGCCGGTCAAAGTAATAGAGACCCTGGCTTGACGGCACCCATAATCCATCCTGCCCGTCAGCCAGCAGGTTACTACTGGCCAAGCCGACGGCACCGGCGCCAACAGGGTACGTCGTGAGTCGCCCGGCCCGGCGGTCATATTTGACGAGCCCTACGATCGGGGACCAGGTTAGCATCCACAAATTCCCGGCGTCGTCCTCATACACACAATCTGCAGCTAAGGCATTAGGAATGGTTGCAGCAGGCCGGGTAATCTGGCCTGTTTCGGGGTTCAGATGGAACAAACCTCGCTCGCCAACAAACCAAATATCCCCCTGCCGGCCGGCGATCGCCTTAGTGATCCTCCCAACAAACTTGCCATCGCTGTCATTTAGATGATGAGTAAATTCTCTGGTCCTTGGATCAAACTTATCGAGGCCGCTGTCTGCGGTGCCAAACCACAGACGGCCCCGACTGTCCCGGGCCATGGTTTCAACCGAATCACCGCTGAGGCTGTTGGGGTTGTTGGGGTCGTGACGGTAGCGGACAAAGCGTTCGGTTGCGGGGTCAAATTTGTTCACTCCGCCAAAATCGGTGGCAATCCACAAATAGCCCTGATCATCTTCCATCAGATCCAAAACAAAGTTGGAGCTTAAGCTCCCCGGGTCGTTTGGGTTGTGCTTGTACACGACGAAGGCGTTACCGTCGTAGCGATTGAGGCCGTCTCGGGTTGCAAACCACATGAACCCCCGGCGGTCCTGCAGAATTTCAATGACATTGCTCTGAGAAAGCCCATCGTTGGTCGTGAGGTGTGTGAACTTGGGGTCTATCACCTGAGCACGTCCGGCCTGAGTGCCGACTGCGGCGGCTGGGCGGGGTTGAGCCGCTACATATGAAACGTGAATCATGCATAGAAGCAAGATCCGGTTCGCACTCCGCAAGCCCCATGCTCTATTTTGGCGGATGGTGTTCATGCGAACGCCTTGTCCCCTGCGACTAAATGTACACGTCCGCCAAAGGCGGGCGGCAATGAGCCACTATACTACGACTCGACTCCCCCGGCATTCCGGTTAGAGCTCGCCAGATCTTCAAGCACCCGCCTATCCTCTAAGCGCGCTCGTACATGCCCGGGAGATCCCAAAGCCCAGTAGCCGAGCTCTTCCACCGCGAAAGCACATTGCTGTCCGCGAAAGGCTAAAGCTGGCGATGCCGAAGAGCAACGTCTTCTGCCCGCCCGGGTTCGGCAGTTGCCGTTTGTACAGGATGGGCACATCCCACCGAACTGCAAGAAAATCCGGCAGTTAGTTGTGGCGTTATTTTCGGCGCGCCGATTGCGTTTGTGATTGGCGTCACGGTGGGCGCGTGTTTGATGGCGATGTCAGTGGAGATGATTATGCGAATATTCACAAGTTTTGCACGGAATCTGGCACCAGGTGTTCTGGTTGCCTGTGTGGTCTCGCTGGGCACGCCGTGTGCTGCCCAAGAAGTAGACGTACCTGCGGGACGTGGAAGTGGCTCGGTAGTTGCGCCCACGGGCTGGGTAGAGCTGATTACTCCTGTACAACAGCGCGTCGATCTTAAATTCTATGGGTTTTCCATCGGCGAATTGAACGCACCGTCAGCACAGTTTGACACCACTATTCGGGCGACAAAATTTCTTTCGATCACTCCCAGCTATCTCTATTACTCAATCCCTTCAGACGGCCTTAATGAACTCGCGAATGTTTCGCAAGGATTTACTCGGAAGTTCGAGGAGCACCAATTTCGGATCGACGGGACAGTTATGTTTTCGATCCATAAGTTTGAGATCTCCGACCGCAACATGTATGTCAGAAGATTTCTTCCAACCAATGAGATCAACCGCTATCGCAATAAGATCGCGGTCGCGCATCCCCTCTCGGTGAAGGGTCACATCTTTAAACCCTTCGCGTCCTACGAAGCCTTTTACGACCAGGGAAGCGGGTGGACCAAAAACCGAGTCTGGGCTGGCGTCACGGTACCCCTCGCGAAGCATGTGTTGTTCCAGCCGGCCTACATGTGGGAAGGCACTAGGGGAATTGAAGACCTCCACTACTTAATGTTTGGCCTCATCTTCAGAACGAATTTGAGATCGAGATAGGGACCTGAATTGTATTAAACGCTCAAAAGGAGAATTGTATGTTAAAAGTGCTACAACGACGAACCGCAAGGCTCGCCGTAATCGCCAGCCTGGTCGCCACGGCCGCACTGGCTCAGATGCCGACCTCCCCATGGAAAAAGGGGGCACCATTCCCGCAGCCGGATGAAGAACTCTACGGCGTCGCCCTTAACGGCAAGATGTATGTAATCGGCGGCTGGGACGACGGCAAGGCCGGGGGTGTCAACTACGAGTACAACCCGGCCACCGACAAATGGACGAAGAAACAGCCGATGCCGCGGCCCGCTCACCATGCGGCCCTCGCGGCTGCGAATGGCAAGATTTACGTGATGGGTGGCTTCGTAGTGCCGAAGGACAACGCTATTCCCGTCGGCGGCGCGTGGGAACCCATCGACAACGCGTGGGAGTATGATCCGGCGGCCGATTCCTGGAAGTCGCTGCCTCCGCTGCCCGGCAAGCGCGGATCCGCGTTGGCCGCTGAGGCCGGCGGCAAGATCTACGTCATCGGCGGCGTCACAACGGTCGACGGCTCGCAGGACCCGTTCTTCACGTTCTTCGGACCTTCCAAGGTTCTCGCCACTAACGATGTGTACGACCCGGCCACGAACAAATGGCAGAGCCGCACACCGATGTCGGTGGCGCGCAATCACGCGTTCGGCGCTGCCGTCAACGGCAAGATCTACGTCATCGGGGGCCGCACTGGCCACGGCTTCATCCTGTCCGCCACCAACACCGATGTGGTCGAGGAGTACAACCCCGTGTCCAATTCCTGGAGTGCACCGAAAGAGCGGATGCCCACCGCGCGAAGCGGCGGCGCCTCGGGCACGGACGGCCGCAGAATCTACGTGGCCGGCGGCGAGGTGACGACGACAGAGCTAGTCGGTGCGTATAAAGCCATCGAGGCGTACGACGTGGTCACTAACTCGTGGATGACGCTGCCCTCTATGCCGATGCCGCGTCACGGCGTCGCGGGAGCCGTGATCGGCAATCGCTTTCACCTGGTGAGCGGGATGGTGCAATCCGCAGGCGTGCTGACGTTCCTCGACCCGAAGCTCGAAACCCACACAGGAAATCACGACATTCTGGAGCTGCAGTTCGGTGCGCCCCCATCGGCTGCTGCCAAGAGCCCGGAACCGACGCCTTCGCAGGCTTCGGCAACAACCGCGAGCGCAACGGCGGCTTTTTCTCAGCAGTCGCCGACGGCTGCAACGGGCGCGGTGGCAGCGGCTTCCCAGGGTTCGAAGAAGCTCTACACGCGCTACAACGTCAACAGCCCACAAGGCCAGGTGATGCTCGCGAAGTACGCACAGGCCGTCGAGATCATGCGGGAGTTGCCGGAGTACGACCAGCATTCCTGGAAATGGTGGTGGTACACACATTGGGTCAAGGGCTACCCGGCGGCTCTGTGGGACTTGTCGGTGAAGAAGAAAGCGGAAGTGATCGCGACACTTCCGCCGGAATATCGAGCCGACGCCGAAGCAGTCTGGAACGGCTGCCAGGCGCACGCCTACAACCCCGCCGACCCTGAGCAGTATCAACAGTGGTTTTTCCTTCCTTGGCATCGACTGATGCTGAATCAGTTGGAGGGAGTCATTCGCGAGGTGCTGCACGACGAGGACTTCACGCTCCCTTACTGGAACCCGATCACTGGAAACCCCGATGATCTCATTGTCCCCGCGGTGTTCCGGGTCCCGGGCAGCACGTTATACGACGGCACTCGCTGGTTCTGGGTGAATGGCGGCGAGCGCATCGATACGCTCTATAGGGACTGGATCACGCTGGACGCTCTCAACGAGAAGTTCTACATCGACGCGCCAAACGGCAGCCTGGGGTTCAATCCCCGTCTCGATCAGAATCCGCACTTCTTCACTCATTTCGCCCTTGGAGGCGATATGGCCGAATTCTCTACCGTCGGAGCCGACCCGATGTTCTATCTCCATCACTCCAACATCGACCGGCTGTGGGAGAGCTGGAACCGGCTCGGCAACAAGAATCCAACCGATCCCAAATACCTCGATCGCAAGTTCTCGTACGGCGACAGAAGCGGCAAGCGCGTGGATCTGCCGGTCAGCGCGAGCGACCGTACCGCGCTGCTCGGCTACGAATATGACAGTTATGAAAAGCCGCCCCAGCCGCTGCACCTCACCGCGGAGGAAGCCGCCGCGAGAGAGCGCACCTACCAGACTCTCCACGCGCAGGCCGGCGGTACCCATGGCGAGCATGCGTCGAGCGCCTTTGGAGGAAAACAGCAATGATCCTGAAGCTCTTGATCACCCTGATCTTCGTCGGCACGTCCGCACTGAAACTCACCGGCAAGGTGGCCCCGGATTGGAATCGCTGGGGCTACCCGCGGCGGTTCATGTATGCGACCGGCATCGCCGAGCTTTTCGCGCTTTCCCTCTTTTGGTGGCCGGGACTCGAAATTCTCGGTGCCACGGGCCTTGGTTTCATTCTGCTCGGCGCGCTTGCAACCTTGGGCAGGTACCGTGAAGGACTGTCCCACATTGCTTTCACGGCTGTGACGTTGCTCCTGGTGTTGGTGCGGGCGTACCGGTCAACGGGCGCCTGACGTGAAGGAGAAGAGTCGATGAATGCGCAAGCCAAAACGATCAAACACATCATTGCCGGCACGGCTCTTGCTGTTTCGCTCGCCGCCGGTTCCTTCGCCTACGGCAAGTGGGGAACCCCCCGGGCCGGCGCGGAGCGCGCGAGTGCGCACGCTGCAACCGTCTATAGCTGCCCGATGCATCCGGACTACCGCAGCGACCATCCCGGCGACTGCCCCATCTGCGGCATGCGCCTAGAGGCGAAACGTGGGGGCGGCGCAGAGCACGCGAGTGCGCACACTGCAACCGTCTATAGCTGCCCGATGCATCCGGACAAGCGCAGCGACCATCCCAGCGACTGCCCCATCTGCGGCATGCACCTTGAGGCGGTTCGCGAGACCGGCGGCGCCGCCTCCGTAGGTTTGCCAGACGGCGCGGTGCGTGTGACTGCCGAGCGGCAGGAGGCGATCGGAGTACGGCTCGGCGTCGTCAACCTCGTGGCCCGCACCAGTCTGCTGCGGACGACCGGGCGCGTGGCGCCCGACGACAACCGGACCTATCCCATTGTCGCCGGCGTGAGCGGCTGGATTCGCAAAGTGGAGAGCGTCACGACGGGCGACGCCGTGAAGGCCGACCAGGTGCTCGCGTCGTTCCTGGCGCCACAGCCTGAGTTCGACAGTGCGCAGCAAATGTACTACACCGGCCTCGAGATGCTCTATCGTGCGAGCTCGCAGCCGCAGTCTCGGCCACAGTCTCAGGCGCACGACCCGGCAAGCGCGAGCGCAGGGATCGAGCGCATAGCCGACGGACTAAGGAACATGGGCGTCTCCAACTCGCAGCTGAGGGCGATGGCCAAGCGTCGCGAGCTTGTGCAGGATATCCAGGTGGAGTCGCCGGTGGACGGCTTCGTCCTGAAGCGGAACGTCTCGCCTGGCCTCCGGTTCGATCGCGGATTCGAGTTCTACCGAATCGCCGATCTGAACCGGGTGTGGATTCTGGCGGATGTGTACCGCGACCAGCTTCCGTTCATCCGCCGCGGCGCCTCGGCGCGGATCGCCTCGGCCGAAGTGAGCCGCGCGCTGACCGCTACGGTAAGCGCGTCGGAGCCGATCTTCGACGAGGCGACACTGACACTGAAGGTGCGTCTCGAGGTGGCGAACCCGAACTTGGCGCTCAAGCCCGGCATGTTCGTCGACGTCGAGTTCCCGGTAAACATGCCGCCGGCGCTCGTCGTGCCAGCTGATGCCATCGTGGACTCGGGGCTGAGCAAGACCGTGTTCGTCGACCGCGGCGAAGGAAACTTCGTGCGGCGTGTGGTCGAGACAGGGTGGCGCGTCGGCGGCGACGTCCAGGTGACCAAAGGGCTCACTGCCGGCGAGCGCATCGTGACTTCCGGCACTTTCCTCATCGACTCGGAGAGCCGCATGAAGGCGGCTGCAAACCGATGATTGATCGCATCATCGACTTCTCGGTCAGGAACAAGTTCCTCGTGCTGCTGGTGGTGGGCGCAGCCGCGCTCGCCGGCGCGCACGCGCTGCGCAGCGTTCCGCTCGACGCCATCCCGGACCTCGGCGACACGCAGGTCATCGTCTACTCGCGCTGGGATCGCAGCCCCGATGTCGTCGAGGCGCAGGTCACGTATCCGATCGTAACGGCGATGCTTGGCGCGCCGCGCGTGCGGGCGGTCCGCGGCTTCTCCGACTTCGGCTATTCGTTCGTCTACGTGATCTTCGAGGACGGCACCGATACCTACTGGGCGCGCACGCGCACGCTCGAGTACCTCTCGGGTGTGCTGTCGCGGCTGCCGTCCGATGCGCGGACGGAGCTCGGGCCCGATGCGAGCGGTCTCGGATGGGTGTTCCAGTACGCGCTCGTGGACCGCTCGGGCCAACGGAGCCTCGCGGATCTGCGCTCCTATCAGGACTGGAACCTGCGCTACCACCTGAAGGCGGTGCCCGGTGTGTCCGAGGTGGCCTCGCTCGGCGGCTTCGGCCGGCAATACCAGGTGAACGTCGACCCGAACCGCCTGCGCAACTACGGCCTCTCGATCCAGCGCGTCGTCGAGGCGGTGCGCGGCGGCAACGCCGAGGCTGCCGGCCGGCTGATCGAGTTCGGCGGCACCGAGTACATGGTGCGCGGCCGCGGCTACGCCAAATCGATCGCCGACTTCGAGAACATCGTCCTTTCCGCCAGCGACGACGGCACGCCGATCCGCATCCGCGACATCGGCCAGGTGACCGTCGGTCCGGATATGCGGCGGGGCTTGGCGGATCTGGACGGCGCCGGCGAAGTGGTGTCGGGGATCGTCGTGATGCGGCAGGGAGAGAACGCGGTCGAGGTGATCGATCGCGTCAAGGAGCGCATCCGCCAGATCGCGCCGGGCTTGCCGCCCGGCATGGAGATCGTCCCGATTTACGACCGCTCGGCGCTGATCCGCAGCGCGATGGATAACGTGAGCGAAACGCTGATCGAGGTGGTGCTCGCCGTGTCCTTCATCGTGCTGCTGTTCCTGTGGCACGTGCCGAGTGCGATCATCCCGCTGATCACGATTCCGGTTGCCGTGCTCGTGGCGTTCATCCCGTTTCGCGCCATGGGGATCACGGCGAATATCATGTCGCTTGGCGGCATTGCGATCGCGATCGGCGAACTGGTGGACGCGGCCATCGTCGTCGTGGAGCAGACGCATAAGAAGCTCGAGCAGGCGCAGCGTGAGGGATCGACGCGCGACGCTCGCGAGGTTGTCGTCGAGGCAGTCAAAGAGGTCGCGCCCGCCAGCTTCTTCGCCCTGCTCGTGATCGCGGTGTCATTCCTCCCAGTGCTGACGCTGGAGGCGCAGGAAGGGCGGATGTTCAAGCCGCTCGCCTACACCAAGACGCTCGCGATGCTGGTGGCGGCGGGCCTCGTGATCACGCTCGACCCGGCCCTGCGCGTGCTCTTTACGCGCGTGCGGCCTTTCGAGTTCCGGCCCGCGTGGCTGTGCCGGGCGGTGAACGCGGTGCTTGTGGGCCGCATCCGCACTGAGGAGTCGCATCCCATCAGCCGCTTCCTCACCCGAATCTACGAGCCGGTGGTCCGCTGGTCGCTGCGCTGGAAGTGGTCGGTGATCGGCGCCGCCGCGGCGCTCACCATCGTCACCGTGCCGGTGTTCACGCACCTCGGATCCGAGTTCATGCCACCGCTCCGCGAGGGGTCGCTGTTCTACATGCCAACCACCATGCCCGGGATCTCAATCGGCGAGGCGCAGAAGCTGCTGCAGATGAGCGACCGCACGATCAAGCAGTTCCCCGAGGTCGATCACGTGCTCGGCAAGGCGGGGCGCGCCGAGACGAGCACCGATCCCGCGCCCCTCTCGATGCTCGAGACGGTGATCACGCTGAAGCCGATCTCCGAGTGGCGCCGTGTCGATACGTGGTACTCGGGGTGGGCGCCCGAATGGATGAAGCGCGTGCTGCGGCATGTCACGCCCGATCACATCTCCGAGGAGCAGCTGGTTCAGGACATGAACGCGGCGCTGACCTATCCCGGCGTTTCGAACGCATGGACGATGCCAATCAAGGGCCGCATCGACATGCTGACGACCGGGATCCGCACGCCAGTCGGGCTGAAGATCTCGGGCGCCGATTTCGCGGAAATCGAGAAGATCGGCACGGCGATCGAGGCGGCGCTCCCCTCGGTGAGCGGCACGCGCAACGTGTTCGCGGAGCGCACCGGGGGCGGGTTCTTCCTCGACATCGAGTGGAACCGCGACGCGCTCGCGCGCTACGGGTTGAGCATCGAGGCGGCGCAGACCGTGGTGCAGAACGCGATCGGCGGCGAGAACGTGACTACCACGGTTGAGGGCCGCGAGCGGTATCCCGTGAACGTCCGCTACATGCGCGATTTCCGGTCCGACACCGACGCACTCGCACGCGTGCTCGTGCCGGCGTCGGAAGGGCGACGGCAGATCCCGCTCGGCGAGCTGGCACGCGTGAAGGTGGCGAGCGGACCCGCGATGATCCGTGACGAGGACGGGCTGCTCACCGGATACGTCTTCGTCGACGTCGCCGGCCGCGACGTCAGCAGCTACGTGGACGAGGCGAGCCGCGTGGTGCGCGAGCGCGTGAAGCTGCCGCCCGGCTACGCGGTGCTCTGGAGCGGCCAATACGAAGCGATGGCCCGCGTGCGCGCGCGTCTCACGTACATCATCCCCTTCACGGTGTTCCTCGTGTTCGTGCTCCTCTACCTAAACACGCGGTCGCTCGCGAAGACGGCGATCGTGCTGCTGGCCGTGCCGTTCTCGGCCGTCGGCGCCGTCTGGTTTCTATACCTGCTCGGCTACAACATGAGCATCGCCGTCTGGGTCGGGCTCATCGCGCTGCTCGGCGTTGACGCAGAGACCGGC
>Ga0163162_10001736_pt1 | contig 20427 bp, 22 predicted proteins | sample S55metaG_FD_115310 | JGI IMG/M metagenome (GOLD analysis project Ga0163162, IMG submission 115310) | Switchgrass rhizosphere microbial communities from Kellogg Biological Station, Michigan, USA - S5-5 metaG | ecosystem: Host-associated > Plants > Roots > Rhizosphere > Soil | place: USA...
CAGGGTCGGTTTTGCCAGGGTCGGTTTTGCCACGGTCGGTTTTGCCACGGTCGGTATTGAATCTGTCGTCAAGTCGGTCGCACCTCGTCAGCCGGACAAGCCCGGGAAAAAGAAAGGCGCACGACGTCGCCGCCGCGCGCCCCCTTCGAATCGAGCGAGAGAACTAGTGCCCGGCGTGCTGCAAGTGCTGCACGGTTTCGAGCGACTTCGTCACGTTGTCAGCTGGGCTCACGCCGCCGACCGTCGCCGCAACCTTGCCGTCCGGCGTCACGATGAACGTCGTGCGCTCGGCGAAGCCGTGCCCGATCTCCTGGCCGCGCGAGTCCTTCACGCCTTCGCGCGCAGCGTTGACCATCAGGTCGAACGACTTCGCGATCGAGCCGCTCGGATCGGAAGCGACCGCAACCTTGCCGGCGCAATACTGCGGATCCTTCGAGAAGTCGTTGAGCCGCTCGATGCTGTCGAGCGACACGCCGATCACGGTTGCGCCCGCGGCGTTGAACTTGTCCATGTTCTCCGAGAACGTGTGGGCTTGGATATTGCAGCCCTGCGTAAATGCCGAGGGATAGAAATACACAACCACCGGCCCCTTCTTCAGCGAGTCGGTGAGCGAGTAGTCGAACGCTTTGCCCGCGAGCGACGCCTTCGCCTTGAAGGCCGGAGCCTTGTCGCCTTCCTTCAGCGCCGCAAACGCGGGCACGGCGATGGCCGTGGACAGCAAGCAACCGAGCAGAACGTGTTTCATGATCTTCCCCGTTAGTTGTTGATTGGACGTTGCCGATGCGGACGGCTAGTTCACCATCGTGACAACTGCCATCAATCCGCACAAGTCCTCTACAGGCTTCTTCGCGCCGAGGGACGTTCTGTCACACCCTTTAGCAGCGGACACTAACGTCACAGCGTAAGATCGGCGGCCGAGAAGGCGGCGCGTCGCCGCCCAGAGAGGGGATCTCATGCGTACGACTGTGTCCTGCTCGGCGCTCGCTTTGTTCATTTCCGTTGCGGTACCGGTCGCCGCGCAGCAAACCGTGCCGGTCAGAAACGGCATACCGGTCGCGCCGACCGGCATCGTCGTGCCGCCGATGCCGGACAAGCCGGTGGTCTATCACACGGCCGAGGGCCAGGACATCCGCGCCTACGTCTTCACGCACGGATTGAAGCGGCCGTGGAGCATCGCGTTCCTGCCGAACGGCGACATGCTCGTGACGGAGCGCGGCGGACAACTGCGCCTCGTGCACAAGGACGGCTCGCTCGATCCGCAGGCCGTCGCCGGCGTGCCGGAGGTGAAAACGCAGGGGCTTTCCGGCTTGCACGACGTCGCATTGCATCCGCAGTTCGCGACCAATCACTTCGTCTACCTCACGTACATGAAGCCGGCGGCCTCGGGTCCTTCGCCGCTCGGCGTCGCGCGCGGCGTCTGGGACGGCAAAGCGCTCAAGAACACGCGCGACGTGTTCGTCGTGCCGGAGGCGGGCGGCGTGTCGCGCCTCGCCTTCGACCGCGAGGGCAAGCTTTATGTGTCGACCTTCGGCGGCGGTGCCGACGCGGCCCAGAAGCCGGACAGCTACCTCGGCAAGGTGCTGCGTCTGAACGACGACGGCTCGCTGCCGAAGGACAACCCGTTCGTCGGCAAGGAAGGTTACAAACCCGAGATCTACACGCTCGGCCATCGCAGCACGCTCGGACTCGCGATGCATCCGGGCACCGGAGCGATCTGGGAGAACGAGAACGGTCCGAACGGCGGCGACGAGATCAACGTGCTCAAGGCCGGCGCGAACTATGGTTGGCCGCTCGTGAGCTTGGGGCGCACCTACCCCGGGCCGTGGCAGTCCAAGGGCTTCTCGAAGGACGGCTTCGAAGACCCGATCGTCTACTGGACACCGGCGATCGCGGTCTCGGGCATGGCGTTCTACACGGGCACGAAGCTCGCGAAGTGGCACGGCGACGTGTTCGTCGGCTCCATGCGGTTCGGCGAGATACCGGGCACGGGCCACCTCGAGCGAATTCTCTTCAACGAGAACATGGAGGAATTCCGCCGCGAGCGGCTGCTCGAGGATTGGCATCGTCGCATCCGAGACGTGCGCCAGGGCCCCGACGAGCTGCTGTACCTCCTGACCGACGAGGACGATGGCGCCATCATCCGAATCGAGCCCGCCGGCTGACGGCGGCGTCCAAGTCGGCCCGATCGCGATCCCGGCGAGCGAGATCGAGCTCACTGCGACGCGCGCGCAGGGCGCGGGCGGCCAGAACGTCAACAAGGTGTCGAGCGCGGTGCACCTGCGCTTCGACGTGCGCGCGTCGCGCGCGTTGCCCGAGTATGCGAAAGAGCGCCTGCTCGCGCAGCGCGATCACCGGATGACCGCCGACGGCGTGATCGTGATCAAGGCACAGCAGCACCGGAGCCAGGAGCAGAACCGCGCCGACGCGCTCGAGCGCCTGCGTGGCCTCGTGGAGAAAGCGCTGATCGTGCCGAAGCGCCGCAGGCCGACGAAGCCGACGCGCGCGTCGAAGCAACGCCGGCTCGACGACAAGACTCGGCGCGGCGCGCTCAAACGCACGCGCGGCAGAATCGAGGAGTAGAGCGGGCCGCGCGCGAGGGTCGCCTCGCGCGCCGCGACGATCGTCAGGTCGCGATCGCGACGATCTTGTCGCGCTGCGCGACAAGCATCGAGTTCGTGAACTTCGGGACGTCCGCGCGCAGCGCGGCTTGATGTTTCGCCGCGGCGTCGTCGAACGCCTTCGGATCCGCGATCCAGATCGTGATCGTCGCGACGTACGGCGGCGCCGCTCCATCCGCGCCCGGCTGGCCTCGGCGCAGCTCGAAACGGCTGATCGACTTGCCGTACGCGTTCATGATGTTGTGGATGTGCGTGCGCTCGTAGTAGTCGAAATCGAAGCGCACGTCGGGGCCGTTCGGGTAGAGGATCGTCATGCACTCCTGGCCCTTGGTGCTCTCGGCGCGCGCGGTCGAGGGCGCCGCCGCGGCCACCGCCGCGATGCCGGCCACCGCCGCCTGGCCCGCGCCGAGGATCACGGTGCGCCGGTCGCAATGAAGATCAGTCGCAGAGTCGGCAGGTCGTTCGCTCATTTTTCTCATCCCCCGCAGTTCGGCATTCGCGCCTCGAGGACGCGCCGACATACTAACCCAGCCAGCGCCGCAACAAGTCGTTGCCGAATACCCAGTAGTGCAGCACCGAGCCGAGCACAGCGTGCGACGCCGCAAGCGGCACCAGCGCGCGCGTGCGGTAATAGATCGTCGACCAAACAGAGCACGCGATCAGCACGAGCGCCATCACGGGCCAACGCGGAAAGTGCACGCTCGCGAATGCGACCGCGGTGAGCGCGATCGCGGCCGCCGGCGGCACGAGCTGTAGCAGCCGCCCGAGCAGGAAGCGTTGAAAGATGTATTGCTGGAGCAATCCCCAAGCGAAGTAGAGCGGGAGCGCGATGGCCAGGTGCCAGTTCGCTACGCGCGCCGCGAGCGCCGCGCCGCTGCCGGCGCTCCAAGCGGCCAGCGCGACGAGCACGAGCACGGCGACGCCCGTGAACGTGCCGCTCTCGATCCACGCGCGCCGACTCGCGCTGCCGCCCGGCACGAGCGGTGCGGCATCCCAGAATCGGCGGCTGCGTCGCGCGCTTGCGGCAATCAGTATCACCGCCAGACCTGCGAGCGCGAAGTCGACGTACGCGGGCCGGATGCGGAAGGTCGCGACGAAGATCGCGGCCGCAACGCCGATCGCGAGAAGCTCGAGGGCGACGGTGCGGCGCGCGTTCATCGTTCGAGATGATAACGCGGCATCCGCCGCGCGCGTCGCGTGCCGAGTGAGTTATCGGCGTGCCGGTCGGCTCCTCATTTCCGGCAGAGCGTGATCGAGCCGCTCATCGAGTTCGCGCGCACGCGCGCGTCCGAGTCGCCCTCGCGGAAGCGGTGCGCTCGCTGCGGCCCGTTGCGCGGCTCGGAGACCGGAGGGCCGAAGCACGGGTCGATGCGGCCGCTGAACGTCGTGAGGTCGTACTCCGCGGCGGCCGTGCCCGCGAACGTCATGTTGAGCGAGCCGCTAGTGGTCGTGAGATCGGCGCGCGCATGGTCGCCCAAGGCGCCGCTCAGCGACGCGCGTCCCGAGATCGAGCTCAGGGTCACTCGGTCGACCTGATTCGCCGCGACCTCGACGGCGCCGCTCACGGCTTGCGCCTCGACTTGGCCGGCGACGTCGACTAGGCGCACTTCGCCGCTGACCGCGCGCGCGCGAATCACCGCGGCGCTGCCATGGCCATGGACGGTCACCTCTCCGCTTACCGCGTTCGCGGTCACGTCGCTTGCGAAGGCGTCGGCGTCGATCGAGCCGCTGACCGACTGCAGCCGCTGCTCGCCCTCGATCGCGCGCGCCGCGATGCTCGCGCTGACCGTGCTGACCTCGAGCGTCGACGCGCGCGGCGCCTCGATCGTGAGCTTCGTGCCCTCGTACGAGCGCGAGCGCGACTCCTCGCGCATGACGACCTCGACCACTACCCGGTTGCCGTCGCGCCGGACGTCCGCGCGCTCGACGTTGTCGGCGAGCGTGCCCGACACGTGCACGGACGGTTTGTCCCAGCCCTGGATTTCGACGGATCCGGCGATGTTGTGGACTTCGACGGTACCGCGCGCGTCCGCATCGACCGTGCGATCGAACGGTGTAGCGGCCTGCGTCGCCGCGAGCGGCGCGAGCGCACTGACCAGCAGCCAAGACAAATAGCGATTCATCGGGCTCATCCTCTAACTCTTTGGTATTCCATGACGGCTCGGCTAAACGCGTCGACGAGCTCGAGCTCGGTCTCGTAAGTGAACGCCCAGAGTTCGCGAAGGTGGGCGTTGTCGGGCTCTCTTGCGATCGCGCGCTCGATCGAAAGCCGCTCGTCGCGCACGAGGGCGAGCTCGCCGCTCAAGTCCGCCGCGACGTCACCGGCAACCGCCGGCGCGCCGAGCATCCAAGCGACATTGCTCGCGGCACTCGCCCCGACATCTGCAGCATCGGCGGCTACGACGGACGCCGAGCCGCGCTCTAGTCCCGCGTCGTTGCGCTCGACGAGCCAGACGCCGACCGTGACGGCTGCCGCGACCGCGACGGACGCGGCGAGCGCATAGGCCGCGCGCCCCATCCGTCGGCGCGGTGCGATACGCGCCTCGATACCGGGCCAGAGGTTTTCGGGCGGATCGACCTGCGTCGGCAGCGAAGCGGCCAGATGATCGAGCCCGCCGCGCAGCTCGAGTCGCGCGGCGATCCGTTCCCAGAGATCGGGTGGCGGCGCGACCTCGCGCGGCAGCAGGCGCGCGATCGACGCGAGGCTGCCGAGCTCTTCGTTGTCGGCGTAGCGAGTCATTCGTTCCCCTCGTTCGCCGCGTCAGCGAGCGGATCTTGTTCGGCTGAGTCGTCGCCATAGCCGCCGGGCAGCGACGCGATCAGCAGCTTGCGTGCCCGGTGCAGCTGCGACTTCGACGTGCCCTCGTTCACACCGAGCATCGACCCGATTTCCTCGTGCGTATAGCCGTAGATTGCGTACAGCACAAACACGTCTCTCGCGCGCTCGGGCAATCGCGTGATTGCTTCCTCGAGGTCCTGCATCGTGGCCGAGTCATTGAACGATCGGCGTGCGCTCGGATCGACGGTGGCGAGGTGACGGTGCTCGACGGCGCGGTGCCGACGCCGGCCTAGCACCTCGTTGAGCGCGATCCGGTGCAACCACGTGCCAATCCGACTCTCGCCGCGAAAATCGCCGAGGCGCTGCCACGCGCGCACGAATGTCTCCTGCACGCAGTCCTGCGCCTCGGTCGAGTCGCGCGCCAGGCGAAGACAGAATCCGTAAACGCTCGGGGCGAGCGCGCGGTAGAGGCCCTCGAACGCGCGCGTGTCGCCGCGCCGCGCGGCGGCGAGCAGCGTGTGCTCGTCGCGCCGGGCGTCCGGCTGCAGGACATTGCTCGAAGATTCGTTCATCCGACGAGTTAGATGCCCGAGCCCGCGCGAAGGTTGGGGTTGGCCAGTCTAGCTCGCCGCGCCCGCGGCGCCGGGCGCAATTGCCGGGGGAGCCTCGCCCTTCGGGCGAGCGTTCGGGCGCCCGGCGTCTGAACTTTCGTCGCCGATGCGCTAATCTGCGCACCCCTTTTTTGCCAGGACGAATCGCGATGGCCGCGCAGCCTAGCGAGTATCGGCCGACGCGCGTGGACCTCGACGCGCTGCTGCGGCTCGCGACGCCGCTCGTGCTGATTCAAGTCGGCGCGATGCTGATGGGCGTCGTCGACACGATCATGGTCGGTCGGGTGTCGGCGCAGGCGCTCGCCGCCGTCGCGCTCGGCAATCTGTATTACTTCGTGCTGTCGATCTTCGGCATGGGCGTGCTGATGGCGCTCGACCCGATCATCGCGCAAGCGCTCGGCGCGCGAGACGAGCTCGCGGTCGCGCGTGGATTGCAGCGTGGGCTCGTGCTGACCGTCGTGCTCGCGTTGCCGATCTCGCTGCTGATGCTCACGTCGCGGCCGGTGCTGACTTGGGTCGGTCAGCCCGCTGTAGTGATTCCCGATGCCGTCGGCTACATCGATCGGCTGATTCCGTCGGTCTGGCCGTTCTACGCGTTCATCGTGCTGCGCCAGACGCTCCAGGCACACCGGCGCACCGCGCCGATCGTGCTCACGATCGTGGCCGCAAACCTGCTCAACGTCGGGCTCAACTATCTGTGGATTTACGGGGAGCTCGGTTTCACGGCGCGCGGCGCGCTCGGCTCCGCGTGGGCGACGACGACGAGCCGCTGGTTCATGGCCGCGCTGCTGCTCGTGGTTGGCTGGCGCGATGTGCATCCGTATCTCTCGCGTCGCGCGCCGAATCTGCTCGACGCGCGCGCGCTCGCGCGGATGCTGAAGCTCGGCTCGCCGATCGGCGCGCAGATGATGCTCGAGACCGGCGTGTTCGGCACCGTCGCGCTCTTGATGGGCTGGCTCGGAGTCGTGCAAGTTGCCGCTCACCAGGTGGCGCTGAATCTCGCGTCGCTCACGTTCATGGTGCCGCTCGGCGTGTCGTCCGCGGCCGCGGTGATCGTCGGGCACGCGGTCGGGCGCGGCGATGCGGCCGGCGTGCGCCGCTCGACGGCTGCGGCGCTGATCGTCGGCGCGGGCTTCATGTTGTGCGCGGGCGGGTTATTCGTCGGCGCGCCGGAGCGGCTGGCGCGTCTCTACACGAGCGACGCGGCCGTCATTGCGCTCACGGTGCGGCTGCTGCCGATCGCCGGCGTGTTCCAAGTGTTCGACGGCTTGCAGGTCGTGTCGATCGGTTTGCTTCGGGGTCTCGGCGACACGCAGGTCCCGGTGATCACCAACATCGTCGGCTTCTGGTGCCTCGGCATGCCCGTGAGCCTCTGGCTCGGATTCGGCGCGGGCTACGGCGCGGTCGGTCTGTGGTGGGGTCTCGTCGTCGGGCTCGTGATGGTCGCGCTGTTCCTCATCTTGCGCGTGCGTCAGCGTCAGTCGCGCGAGCTCGCGCGCGTGATCATCGACGACCACGCGCCGCCCGATGTGACGGCTCGATGAACGTCGCGTGTCGCCGTGTGACGACGGCTTGCCGCGCGGCGTTCGCGGCGCTAGGATGCGCGCCCCTATGAGCTGCAAACGCGCCGCCAGCATTAAATACGTACTCCACCCGAGGTGGGCTGCCTGACCGTGCGCGTTGTGCGGAGTCGGCAGTCATCAGCAACCGCGACTGCCTAACCTGATAACCCTGGAAGGCAGTCGCCAACCGGGGTTTTTCGTCTATGAGCCAGGAAAAAATCGACAACTTCGTGATCCGGCGAGCGGAGCCGGCAGACTTTCGGGAGCTGCAGCGCATCCACGAGCAGCCACGCGCGACCTGGGGCACGCTCCAGTTGCCGTATCCGTCTGCCCAGAACTGGCGCAAACGGCTCGAGAACCGAGTCGGCGACCACTACGCGCTCGTCGCGTGCGCGCGCGATTTGATCGTCGGCAGCCTCGGGCTCGTGGTGCCGGAGCGATCGCCGCGCCGCGCCCACGTCGGCTCGATCGGCATGGTCGTGCACGACCAGTGGCAGGGTAAGGGAATCGGCACGGCGCTGTTGAAGGCCGCCGTCGAGCTCGCGGACCGCTGGCTGAACTTGAGTCGGCTCGAGCTCACGGCGTTCGTCGACAACGACGTCGCGCTGCGGCTTTACGAAAAGTTCGGCTTCGAGATCGAGGGGCTGCTGCGCCGCTACGCGTTTCGCGACGGCTCCTACGTCGACGCGTACACCCTCGCGCGCCTGCGCTGATCAGGCGATACTCCGCCCGAGGAGGGCGCGAGGATGGATCACAACTACTATTGGATGGCCATTCCGATCACGGCGATCTTGGCCGGTGTGCTAACGACGTGGATCCGTGCGCGGCACGGCTATCCGCTGGATCGGCACGGCCGGCGCGGTCAATGGCCGCAGGGCGGAGAGATCGCGGACCTGAAGGCCGCCGTAGCATCGCGCGACGCGATCATCGCCAAGCTCGAGGAGCGCGTCCGCGTGCTCGAGCGGATCGCGACGGACAAGCCGGCCTCGCTGCGCGACGAGATCGACCGCCTGCGGACTTGAGCAGCGCGCGTGGTTCGGCGTGCGATCAGGACGGCAGCAGCACGCCCGAGCCGCCCGCGGCCCTCGCGACGTCCTTGTTCTTCGGCAACGAGTCGACGATGCGCAGCACGGCTTCTTGATAGTGGAAGTGCTCGCGCGGTTTGAACTCTAGGCCCGGCAGCACCGGGGCATAGATATCGACGAGCCCGGTCCCCGTATGCTCCATCAGCAGGTGCCCGCCGCACTGCGAGCACCACTTGCGCGCGGTCTTCGGCGTTTTCTTGAATGTCGCAACGTGCTCCGCACCGGCCGTGACCTTGACGGATTCGGCCTTCCAGCGCGCAAATGCGCTCACGGGGCTCGCCGCCCACCGGCGGCAGGAGTCGCAGTGGCAGTAAGCCATGAGCAGCGGGGCGCCGGTCGCGGTGACCTCGACGGCTCCGCAGGAGCACTTGCCCTTGTAAATCCTTCCGGACATTGCGCGACGACGGCTCGGGGGAAACTGCGCGCTACTATAGCCGTGGGCCGGCAGGCAGACCACGTTTGACCGACTCGGCGTCGCGGGCGAGACTCGACGCGCGGTCGGCGAGAGCTTCGAGCATGCAAATTCCGCGCATCATCCATCAACTCTGGAAAGACGAGCACGTTCCGGGTCGCTGGCGCGAGGCCGTCGCGTCGGTTATGCGCTACCACAAGGGTTGGGAATATCGGCTCTGGACGGATGCGCTCGTCGACGACTACGTGCGCACGAAGCATCCGCGCTTCTATCCCGTGTTCGCGGGAATGAATCGCCACATCATGCGCGTCGACGTGTTCCGTTACGTGCTGATGCACGACATCGGCGGTCTCTACTGCGATCTCGACTACGAGTTCGTCCGGCCTTACGACTACGGCGACGCAAGTATCGTCCTCTCGCTCGAATACGACGTCGCATTCGGCGATCCGGTTGACCAGGTCGCGAACTATCTGTTCGCGTCGGTGCCAGGCCATCCGTTCTGGCGCGACGTGCTCGACAACCTGCAGCAGCACCCGCCGCACGCGGCGGAGTCGACGGACGTCTGCCTCGTGACCGGGCCTTGGTACTTGAGCGGCATGTACTTGAAGAATCGAAGCCGCTACGACGGAGTGCGTCTCACGGCGAAGCCCGTGTTCAGCCCGCGCCGCGTCCACGGGCGGCGCGAGCGCAAGTTCTACGTGAACAGCGGTATCACGTACGGGTTCCACCACGGCTGGGGCTCGTGGCGCGACCGGCTGAGCTTCGCTTATCTAAAAGAGAAGGTCGCGAAGCGGTTTGGCCGCAAGCCTGTGCGGCCGATTCCGCGGATCGACGCGTCGTAATTGCGCGCGCCCCGCCGCGAACGCCCCAGCTCATCTCGCTAGAAGCGGATCTTTACGCCGAGCCTGAGGGTGCGCGGCTCTTCGGCACGGCTCATGCGGCAGTTCACGGCGCCCGAGTCGCAGTCGATGGTTTCGGACGTCTCCCCTGGCGGGTCGAGGCCTGCGACGTAAGCCGGATACCAGTAGACGACGTCCTTGCCGTGCTCGTCGAAAGCGTTCAGCAGCTCGCCGTAAACCTGCACCTTGCCGATCGTGTAAGCGCCGCGCAGATTCACGTCCGTCTCGTCGCCGGCGCGATGCGCGTTGTCCGGGGTGAGGGGGTAGGTGCCGAGATAGCGAACGCGCGCGCTCCCTTCCCAGTTCTTGCGCGTCATCGCGATGCCTAGCTGGCCGGCGTTCTCGACCGATTGCTCGATGTACGGGCCGTCGGGGTTCTCGACGTAGCGCGCGTGATTGCCCGTCCAGACCGCATCGATGCCGAGCCAATCGAGAGGCTTCCAGAACGCCGTGAGCTCGTAGCCCTTGCGTCGCGACGCGCCCTTCGGCTCGACGGCGTTCGAGTCGCCGACGAACACGAGCTCGCTATCGAGATTCAGCCAGAAATACGCCGCGGTGAGCTTCAGCGCGCCTAGTGAGAAACGCGAGCCGGCTTCGTAGCCGGTCCCGGGCGAAAGGCCGGGAACGGGCTCGGCGACGTTCATGACGCCGCGTGCATCGTTCGAATGGAAACCCTTGCCCCAGCTGCCGTAGAACTCGGCCGACCTCGTGAGCGCGTAAGCCACGTCGACCTTCGGAGATGCCAGGCTGTCGTTTTCGTTGCCGGCGAAGCTGTGATCGTTTTTGGCCGTCACATCGAAGGTATAGATGTCGCCACGCAGCCCGCCGAGCACGCGCAGCTTGTCCGTGGGCTGCCAAGTCGCTTCCGCATAGACGCCGAGCGAGCCTTCCTTGATCGCGTTCTGCGCGATGTTCTCGACGTATTGGCCTCGGTTCCAGTGATCCACGCCGACGTTGCCGATGTCGTCGTAGCGGAAGTCGCCGCCGACGTTGAGCTCGAGCGCCATCGTCTGTAGCACGGTGCGGTTGTACTTGCCGCCCGTGGTCCAACGCCGGTCGAATTGGTTCAGCTGAAAGTCGTAGGTCGGGTCGGACTGCATCTTCCAGTCGTAATACTGCGCGTAGGCGGACGCTCGCCATTTGTCGCCGTCGAGCACGGCCGTCGTGATCCAGCGATCCGTCACGCCCGTGGACGTCGGGGCGAGCGCGCAGAACTCGTTCGCGCACACCGCGGTGCCGATCGCGCGCTCGGGAATCTGCTCCGTCGGGATCCAGGTCGCGTGATAGCCCCACGCGGTGATCGCGAGACGGCCGGCGGCCGTCGGTCGCGAGTATTTGCCCCACAGCGCCGTGTGATCGAGGTTCTCGGGCTGCTCCCAAGGTCCGTCGTACTGCTTGTGCTCGGCCATGCCGGTCAGCGTCGCGTCGTTCTCGAGCTCGAGCGTGCCGCCGCCCGCGAGCCGTCGCCAGCCAAAGTCGCCGCCTTCGAGCGCGACAAACGGTTGGTCGAGCCGGTCGATCGTCGTGATGAACGCGGCGCCGGCCATCGAAAAGTCACCGAGATCCGCGCGATAGGTGCCCTTGCGGTAATCGATGCGCTCCACGACCTCCGGCATCATGCCGTTGATGTCGAGGTAACCTTGGCCATGGCCGTGCGAGCGAAAGTTCCACGGCATCCCATCGACGAGCGCCGTGAAGTCGGTGCCGTGATCCAGATTGAAGCCCCGGAGAAAGTATTGATTCGCCTTGCCGCTGCCCGAGTGCTGCACGGCGACGAGGCCGGGCACGGACTCGAGCAGCTCGGCGACCTTCAGCATCGGCCGAACGAGCAGGTCCGCTCCGCCGACCGAGCCTTCGCTGGCCGTCTCGGCGGTGCCGACGAGCTCGAGGCCGCGGCCGAACACGACGATTTCGTCGGGCTGTTCGCCGCTCTGCACCGCTCCCGGTGAAGCGACGCCGCCGGCAGCGGCGGGGGGCGCCCCGTTCGGATCCGCCTGTTGCGCCTGAATCGCGGTCGCGCCGAAAGCTGCGACGGCGAGCGTCGCGAGTGCAAAGCGATACGTTTGGGTTTCCACCGACGGTCTTTATTACGCTTCCGCGCGGTTCGATTCATTCCGGCTTCTACGTATGCCGGGATCGTCGTGTTTCGCTCCATGCGCCGTGGGCACGACGGCACGGCGCGAGCGCCGACGAAGCCGCGCACACGTAGACGCGAATTGGGGCGCGTCCGTTCGGACGCGCAGTCTTCCGGATGGTCGAGCGGAGCGCTTGCTCGGCTAGTTCGACGGTGGAGCGGCGCCGCCTGGCGGCGCTTCGGTCTCGGCCGACGAGCCCGCGAACAGCTTCTTCCCGCTCGCGAGCGTGACCGTGCTCGCGTTGCCGACGTGCGGGGCGTTTTTCGCGCGGAATCCCTCGACCGTAACGACGTCGCCGATCTTCATCGAGTTGCGTGTCCAGCCGCGGCGCATGAGTCCGTTCGGGCTAGCGAGCTCGAAGTCCCAGTTCACGATCTCGCCGGACCCCTCGTCCTTCGCGTCTACGTAGAAGCGGGCGTGCGGGTTCTCCCACTCGACCTTTGTGACGCTGCCCGTGATCGTGACCTTCTGGCTGCGGTCGAATTCGGCCGCGAACGAGTGGTGCGCCGAAACCGCGCCCTGCGCGAGCAACGCGCCTAAGCCCACAGCTGTGAACATCCAATACGCTTTCATCTCGGTGCTCCTGAAAATTCCTTGCCTTTGATCTTGGCACGCTTCATCGGTTTGCAACGACCATGGCCGTAGGTCATTTGTCGTAGTGCTGCGAAGACTTCTCGTTTTCGTTGCAGACGAACTCGATCAATTCTTGATCGACGGTGAGCTGATGGCTCACTCGAACCGTGAACGGCCTCGTGTATGCCGTCGGGTCGTCGATCGTGACGTCGATCTCGAGGTGACCGAAGTCGGTTCGACGCCAGCGCTCCGTCATCTTGCCCTTCGAGGTCAGCGGGCTGCCTTGCACGTCGAGCCAAACGTCGTCTCGAAAGCCGACGGTCTCGACGACGAGCGTGTCGCCTTCCCAATGACCCACAGAATACCCGTACCACCACGGCTGCAGGTCGTCGTCGAGCTTCGGCAGCTTACGACCGTCCGTGAAGATCTGTCGTAGGCCCTGGTTGCCCTCGTACATGATCACGATCAACCGCGGCGTTTGCACGATCTTGCGAGGCTGCGGATGACCATGGAGCTGCATCAGGCCCATCGGCAGGCAGTGCGCGTCGGGATTGTCCTTGTTATTCGCCGCCATCCGCTTGGCGCGGAGCTCTCGTGCCCAAGGCTGATACGGAGCGCCGCCCGGGATATTCGCGCCGATGTCGAAGAACGTCGCGCGCGGGGGCGCCTTCGGATCGGTGGGCGGCGTCGACGGCGTGAGCCCGAGCTGTCCGCCGTCGCCAGGGCTCTGCTGGGAGCGCGACGGACCCGGCTGACCGTTTCGCGGAGCCGTCGCGATCGACTGAAAGTAGATTTCCCAAAGACCGGTGAGGTCGGGATGACCGTCCGCCGCGCGCGGCGTCGGCGCGCTTAGGTCGGGAGCGCCGTCGGCTTTGTGCGGAACGTTCGGCGTCGGGTACACGGGCCACTGTGCAGCGGCCGGTAGCCCGAATGCTGCGAGCACGCCAGCAACCAAGATGGTCTTGAGAAGCTTAGTCATTATGTTCCGTACCCGGCACTACGAGAGGCCGAGAAAATACCGTATTCGAAGTCGGTAGCAAAGCAACGTTGGTTTTCTTGAGAATCGTTCTAGTGCGCTAGTGAGGGCGGAAAATGCTACGCTCACAAGCCACTAAGCCGCGCTAGACGGTGTTTTCTTTTCGGGGGAAGGACAACGGTGAGTAGCAACGATCCGCGCGACATCATTGCCAGGGAGCCGATGGCCGCGCTGCAAGTGGCCATCATAGCGATCACGATCGGACTCAACGCTCTCGACGGTTTCGACGTTCTGTCTATCAGTTTCGCGTCCCCCGGCATCGCCGCGGAGTGGCACATCGATCGTGCGCTGCTCGGCTTCGTGCTCTCCGCGGAGCTCCTGGGAATGGCGCTCGGGTCCGTATTCTTGGGCGGTCTGGCCGACAAGATCGGCCGGCGGCCGACGATCCTGGGCTGCCTCGTCGTCATGGCGACCGGCATGTTCATGGTCACGCAGTCGACAGGCGTGCTCGGCTGGCTCGTGACGCCGATCGCCTCGCTATTCGACTACAAGCTCGACAACCGGCTCGGCGACCTCGCCGTGTGGCGCGTGATCACGGGCCTCGGTATCGGCGGCATGCTCGCCGCGATCAACGCGGTGGCAGCGGAATTCTCGAACACGAAACGCCGCGATTTGAGCGTCGCGATCATGTCGATCGGCTATCCAGTCGGCGCGGCGCTCGGCGGCTTCATCACGTCGGCGAGCCTCACGCTCGCGGACTGGCGCTACGTGTTCGAATTCGGCTCCGTGGTCACGCTGGTATTCATTCCGCTGGTGTTCTTCTTCGTGCCCGAATCCGTGCATTGGCTCTCGCGCAAGCAGCCGCAAGGCGCGCTTGCGAAGATCAACAGCACGCTCAAGCGGCTCGGCCACTCGACGGTCGCCGCGCTGCCGGCCGTGTCGGATGCGGTGCGCAAGCGCTCGGTCTCCGACATCTTCAGTCCCGCGTTCGTCGCCATCACGGTGCTCGTGACCGCGGCGTATTTCTTCCACATCACGACGTTCTATTTCATCGTGAAGTGGGTGCCGAAGATCGTCGTCGACCTCGGCTTCGCGCCCTCATCGGCCGGCAACGTGCTGAGCTGGACCAACGTCGGCGGCGCGACCGGCGGCACGATCGTCGGCTTGCTCGCGCTGCGCTTCAGCGTCAAGCGCATCACGATCGCGGTGATGCTCATTTCGACGATCATGGTTACGCTGTTCGGGCGCACGGCGCCCGATCTCGTGAAGCTCTCGATGATCTGCGCGGCCGCGGGTTTCTTCACGAATGGCGCCATCACCGGCATGTACGCGATTTTCGCGAGGGCTTTCCCGACGCACGTGCGAGCGTCGGGCACGGGTTTCGCCGTCGGCGTCGGCCGCGGCGGCTCCGTGCTCGCGCCGATCATCGCGGGCTTTTTGTTCCAGGCCAATCTCACGCTGCCGACCGTCGCAATGATCATGTCGCTCGGCTCGCTGCTCGCGGCGGGCGTGCTCTCGCTGCTGAAGCTCAGCCCCGAAAGGCCCAACGAGTCGGCGGCCGAGGAAGATGCGCGCGGCGATCGTGCCCGAACCGATCTCAAGGGCGCCGTGGCGCACGGCCGATAGGTACAAGTACCAGCGGTGCCGTCGCGCACGGCCGACAAGAATAGCTACAAGGTCCAGCACGAGGGGTATCGTTCGTGATCGACGCGATTGAAAACAGCGCCTACGCGGTCTGGGTGCGCGAGTCGCCCTCGATTTGGGCCTACACGACGATCCTGTCGCTGCACGCAATGGGCCTCGCGATCATCGTCGGCATCAACACGATCGTCGCATTGCGGCTGCTAGGCTACGTGCCCGACATCCCGATCAACAAGCTCCGCCAGCTCTATCCGTGGATGTACGTGGGCTTCACGATCAATGCGTTCTCGGGGCTGTCATTGCTCGCCGCGAACCTCTCGAACGACAGCCACAATTGGATGTTCTACGTGAAGCTCACGATGATTCTTTGCGCGATGATCAACCTCGAGCTCACGAAGGTCCGCGTGTTCGATACTCCGGCCGTGATCAACGGCACCGGTGTTCCGGCCGAGGCGCATCGTTTCGCGATCGCATCGATCGTCTTTTGGTCGCTTGCGATCTGCGCGGGCCGCCTCGTCGAATACCCGAACTTCGTCGAGAAGTGGGTTGGCATGCTCTTCGGCCACTGACGGACGCACTCCAATGGTAGAAACGATTTCCCATCTGTTGCTGAAGACCGGCCTCGACAACTTCGTCGCGACCCACGACTGGGTCTGGCCGGTTTGCGAGATCCTGCACTTCTTCGGAATGGCCGCGATCATCGGCACCGTGGGTCTCGTCGACGCGCGGATGCTCGGGATTGGCAAGGGCATTCCGATCGCATCGCTGGAGCGCTTCGTGCCGATCGGCGTGCTCGGCCTGGTGCTCAACATGGTGACGGGATTCATCTTCGTCGCCGGCAATCCGGTTGGCGGACCCCAGGAGTACCTCACGAACCTCGCGTTCCTGATCAAGATGTCCTTGATCGTGATCGCCGGCGTCAACTTGCTCGTGTTCTACGCGTTCGGCATCGCCCGGATCGCGAATGCGACTGCGCCCGACGGCTCGGCGCCGGTCAGCGCAAAGGTGGTCGCGGCCGTGTCGCTGATCGCCTGGTTCGGCGTGATCTTCTTCGGCCGGTTCATCATGTACAACGACACGCTGCTGAACGCTCTCGGTCTTTAGCCAGTCCGCCGGCGCGGCGAGGTAGGCCGCCGCGCCGACCGACCGGGCTCAGAGCAATGGCGCGAGCGCGGTACCGACGCGCTCCGCCTGCGCAGGCGTGATCATGCTGTTGAGCATCGTGACGAATCGACCATGCTTGACGCCCGATACGATGTATTGCCACCGATAGGCTTTCAGCACCGTGTCACGAATCGCACGCTGCTCGGCCATATCGAATCGGCGCTCGCTCACGCCGATGAAATAGTCGGCGTCCGCGCGCGACTGGAGTTGCAGGATGCCGTCGACTCCCGCGACGAGCTCGATCAAGTCCGTCACCGCGCGGTCGCGCGCGTCGTCGTCGAGCTTGGCGTCCTCGCGAAGCCACTCGAGCTCGTCGAGAATCGCGTGCTGCGATTCCTCCTGCCAGTGGTGCAGAAACACGTCCTTCCAGAGCTTCGAGAGATCCTCGTCGGGCTCGATGCTGCTCTTGTAGTGGACCTGCGTGAAAATCTCGATGTGGCAGGTGAGAGCGAGCACCGACCACGTCGATTTACCTAGGACGAAGCGCGCGACGTCGTTCGGATTCGGCACGAGCTTGTAGCCCGGCGGCATGCTCGTGGCCGCGAGTGCCTCGACGCGGCGGAACAGCTCCTGATGCTTGATCTCCTCGTCGCTGAAGCGGACGAGCGCCTCCAGGGCGACCTGATTGGCAAACCAATGCTCCTTGCTGATCTCGAGCATCTTCGCGGTGATGAAGCGCTCGACGAGGCCGAAGATGTTCGCGTAGGTTCTGCCTTGCACCTGGCTCATGAACAACCGCTCGCGCGGCGCGAGAAACGGAAGCTCGCCGATGAGCGAGAGCCCGTCGGGCAGGTACTTCTGGCGCCGGTCGAGAAGGCGACCGCGGATCACGTCGCGATCGATGTCCCAGCGGATGCGTTTCGAGGCCTGGATGCTTCGGCTGTAGCGATCGTTCTCGTCTATCGGTTGTACGGCTGACACTGTCGTTCTCCCCTCGGTTGGTGAATGGGCTTGCGTGCGACTGCAGTGTCGGCGTCGCCAGAGACGACGAGAATGATCGGGGCCCCAGATGAATTGACAGAAACGCCGCGCGTTACGGGCGAGGCGTGTAGTCCGTCGAGAGAGCGTGCTTCAGTGGCGGCGTTATTCGACCGTGACCGACTTCGCGAGGTTGCGCGGCTGATCGATGTCGCGGCCTTTTGCGAGCGCGACGTGGTACGCGAGAAGCTGGAGCGGCAAGTTGAGCAGCAGCGGGTCCAGCTCCGGTTCCGACTTCGGCACTTCGATGACGCCGGCGACCCCCGCGGGCAGCGTGGCGCCCGCGTGCGTCACGACGATCGTCGGGCCCCGCCGCGCGTGAATCTCCTCGATCGTCGACACGTTCTTCGCGAGCAAATCGTCGCGAGGCGCGACGACGACCGTCGGCGTGTCGTCGGAGATCAGCGCGAGCGGACCGTGCTTGAGCTCCGACGCCGGATAAGCTTCAGCGTGTAAGTAGCTGACTTCCTTGAGCTTGAGCGCACCTTCGAGCGCGACCGCAAAGCCGGCCGCCCGGCCGACGAAGTACGCGTCGCGCGCCGCGGCGAGCTTGACGGCGATCGACTCGATTTGCGCCTCGGCCGCGATCACGCGCTCGACCTGCTCGGGCAGCGCTTTGAGCGCCGCGAGCAGGCGCGCGCCGTGGCCGGTCGACAGGTCGCGCAGCCGGCCGAGATGAAGCCCGAGCAGCGCGAAGGCCACGGCCGTGCAGGTGAAGGTTTTGGTCGCGACCACGGCAACTTCCGGCCCCGCATGCAGATAGATCCCGCGCCCGCATTCGCGCGCGATCGTGCTACCTACGACGTTGACGATGCCGAGCACCCGGCCGCCCTTGCGCCTGACTTCCTGCACCGCGGCCAACGTGTCGAAGGTTTCCCCGGACTGGCTCACCGCGATGTAGAGCGTGTCGGGCTCGATGACGGGATTGCGGTAGCGGAACTCGGACGCGGGCTCGGCGCTCGCCGGTAACCGCGCGAGCTGCTCGATCATCTGCGCGCCCATGCAGCCCGCGATGTACGCCGAGCCGCAGCCGAGAATCTTCACGCGCCGCACCTCGAGCAGCTCGCGCGCCGCCGTCACGAGGCCGCCGAGATGCGCGGTCGCGAAGCGCTCCTCGAGGCGCCCGCTCAACGTGCGCCGAATCGCGTCGGGTTGCTCCGCAATCTCCTTGCGCATGAAATGCGCGTGCTCGCCCTTGTCGATCGCCTCCGCGCCGAAGGTCACCGTGAGCGGAGTCTTGACCGTCGCGCCGCCGGCGAGCGTCGACGTCTCGTAGCCGTCGGCGCGCACGACCGCGACCTCGCCGTCGTCGAGATGCACGACGCGTTGCGTGTGCCGAACGAGCGCTGCCGCGTCGGATGCGACGAACATCTCGCGCTCGCCGATGCCGAGGATCACGGGGCTGCCGTTGCGCGCAACGACGATCGAGTCGGGCCGCTCGGCATCGACGACCGCGAGCCCATAGGTGCCCGTGACGCGGCGCAGCGCGCCACGCACGGATTCCTCGAGCGTCTCGCCCGGCGTCGCCGCGATCAGGTGCGCGAGCACCTCCGAGTCCGTCTGCGAGCGGAAGCGGACTCCATCGGCCTCGAAACGAGCCCTGAGCTCGGCCGCGTTCTCGACGATGCCGTTGTGCACGATCGCGTAGCGGCTCGCCTCGTCGCTATGCGGATGTGCGTTCGCGTCGCTCGGCTCTCCGTGCGTGGCCCAGCGCGTGTGCGCGATCCCGACTGCGCCGCGCAGCTTCTGCGGCAGCTGTCGCTCGAGGTCCCGGACTTTGCCTCGGCTCTTATATATGCGCAGCTTGCCGTTGCGCGGCAGGGCGACTCCCGCGGAGTCGTAGCCGCGGTATTCGAGCCGGTGTAGCCCCTCGATCAGGATCGGCGCGGCGTCCCGCTTGCCGATATAGCCGACGATTCCGCACATGACTATTCCTCTCAACCGTAGATGATTCGGCGGATCTGCCGAGTGGTGTAAGCCGGCGCGCTGAAGCGGCGCTGGCCGAGCTCGTTTGCGAGCCGCTCGAAGATCTCGTCGTTCGCGAGCCCTTCGCTTTGCAGCGCGAGGTGTCGCCGGCGGATGAACGCCTCGGGTGTTTCGCCGAGAAAAGTCAGAACCTCGTTGACGAGGCGCTCGGCCTCCGCGCTGGTGAGCCGGCTGGTCCGTGCGAGGTAGTCGATCAGCTCGCGGAGGTCGTCGAGATCGGGCATGCGGGGCAGTTTGCCCCGTCTGGCCTAGAAAAGGCCATGATTCTGCCCGTAATCAGGCAAGATTCGCGCCGATTTGTCCGATGCGAGGTCTTTCTAGGTCGATCAGAGCTTGCCGGCAGCAATCGCGCGGACCGTCTCGATCGTGTCCGCGTCACTCGCCGTCTTGTCGTCGCGATAGCGGATCACGCGTGCGAAGCGCAGTGCGAGGCCGCCGGGATACCGCCGGCTCACCTGCAGCTCGTTGAACGCGATCTCGACGACGAGCTCCGGCCGCACGTTGACGACGTAGTGGCCTGCGCCGCGATCGACCGCGAGCGCTTTGAGCCGCTCCGTTTGCCAAGCGAGCATCTCGTCGGTCAACCCTTTGAACGTCTTGCCGAGCATCACGAAGCCGTCGTCGCTGCGCGCGCCGAGATGCAGGTTGCTGAGCCAACCGCGACGCCGCCCGCTGCCCCATTCGGCGGCGAGCACGACGAGGTCGAGCGTGTGCGCGACCTTGATCTTGAGCCACGCCGCGCCGCGGCTGCCTGCTTCGTACGGCGCGGTGAGCGACTTCGCCATCAATCCCTCGTGCCCTCCATCGAGCGCGTCGCGTAGGAAGCGCTGCGCGGTCTCGAGCTCTGCGGTCACGATGCGGGGGACGACGAGGCTCGCCGGAACGTGTCGCGCGAGCGCCGCGACGCGTTCCTCGGTCGGGCGATCGATCAGATCCGCCCCGTCCGCGTGCAGACAGTCGAAGCAGAACAACGACAGCGGAATCGCCGCGCGCGTGTCCTCGATCTCG
>Ga0163162_10001739_pt1 | contig 20419 bp, 26 predicted proteins | sample S55metaG_FD_115310 | JGI IMG/M metagenome (GOLD analysis project Ga0163162, IMG submission 115310) | Switchgrass rhizosphere microbial communities from Kellogg Biological Station, Michigan, USA - S5-5 metaG | ecosystem: Host-associated > Plants > Roots > Rhizosphere > Soil | place: USA...
CGACCAGCCAATCATGCGGGCCGCTTCCTCACGATCGCCCTTGCAGATGCCAACCTGCTCGGCCGCCGCAATGGCTTCTTCGGACGGCGCCATGTTGGCGCGCTGCACGTTTTCGATAAGGGCAAGCTGCTTCGCTTCGGCCTCATCGACTTCTTTCAGCGTGACGGGGATTTCGTAGTCTTCCCCGTGAGCGATCATCGCGGCTCTGTATCTGCGTTCACCGGCAATCAGGACCACGGCACCGTCTTCGTCCAGACGGACGATGATCGGGGTACAGACGCCTTTTACCTGAACGGACGCCACCAACTCTGCCATTTCGGCAGGGTCGAAGTACTTGCGCGGGTTTGATCGAACGACGATGACCTTGAGGGGCAATGTCGGCTGCTTCTGAGCCAGCAAGGAAGCCACAAATGCGGCGCTTGCGGGAGTTTGCTGCTCGACGGCGGTAGGTTGTTGCATGGGACAGGCTCCAAGAGAGGGGAACCCGCCCGTTCGGGAGAGGTTCCCGAAGGGTTGAACAACGAAGAAAGAAAGTTGGCCGAGGTGATCGGCGCGGGTCGATGCGTCAGGACGCGGGTGATAGTTGAAAGATACCGACGTTATGTTCGCGCTTAGGTCAGAAAGGTGGCTAAAACATAGCCCCTTTCGCCGAGATTAAACCAGCGCACATTCCTGAATTACACAAAGCGACCCCACTCCGGCCGCAGCGGCCGCTGCATCGTAAAGGCAGCTTGGCCAATCTCAACCCGTGGAGAACGCCATTCAGCTGTCCCTCTAACCTCGGGCATTAGGGCAATACCCATTCGTTCGCTCTCCCGGGCGCCGATAGAGGTATGTAGTTACAGAGCCACAAGTCCTGGTCTGGTTGATAGGACGAGCAGAAAAACGGGAGCGTGACCCCACCAGCAGGCGTTCCATCCGTCCTGACACCCTCAGCGCGTTGTGGTGGTAAGCATTTCGGAAATGTCGTTGCCCTCTTTCTCGCAATCCATGATCCAGTTCCCGTGCCGGAGCCGGATTGCCCGTTATACAAAGCAAGGTCAAATGTGCTCTTGAATGTGCCCCTCATCTCATTGTCAGTCACCTCTGTCACCGTGAAGACCGTGCTCGATGGCACCTGATTGGAATATGGAGGACTAGAAGACCGGCTGATACCGAATGCTGAGCCAGTAGTTTCACTGATTGGAACGGTCGCTCCATTGCAGCCAAAGATTTGGTCGAGCCTCAAATTTAGGTTTTCGGACCCCGTGCGAAAGGCCATATCCACTGGGTCATTGACATTGATGTTGTAAGACAGAAAGTTGCAACCGCCTTTCACCCCAATCGGAACGTCGCATTTCTCAATATAAGCCGTTCCTTGCCAAAAGCCCTTCGGCCCTTCGTCACAGCCTGAGCTGCCCTCTACGCGAAGCTGAGGAATTGCATCCAAAAGGCTTGGCGTATCAGCATACTCACCCGTTAGGAATTGAATTGGGTCTCCCAATAACTTGGTTTCAACGATAGCTTTCGCTCTTGGGCCAAAACTCCAGCGAAGACACGGTTTCTCCTTCAGACTGTCCGTTTTTACCGAGAGCGAGCCCTCCTCACCAGCCGTTGCGAATGCACCAACGGCGAGCACTGAATCTTGCGCCCCAAGAAGCCAGGGAACCGTACTCAAGAGCGGAGACGGCAAGGCTGTGACCTTGATTTCGGCACCTGTCTTCAAGCCCACAAAAGTATGATCGAGCTTCGCTTCAAATGCTCCCGTGGGTGTCGTGACTGTGCTAAGTGGTGTTTGTATCGTGCCACGAATATCGAACTTTCCAGCCTTGTAGGGAACCTCAAAGCCAGCCCCGATACCAAGATTGAATTTTGGCGTCACGTAGGTGAAGTAGATCGGAACATGGATCGTGACAAATCCAAGGGTCTGGGCAATTGGAAGCTGGAACCGAGCAATCTTCTTATCCCCTTTGAATAAGCCATCCGTGCTGGGTTGAGTGTCGACGGTAACTAACACATTCATGTAGGGAGTGAAGCCAACGTCCACCACGCTCAAATTATTGGTCTTCACGGCTCCGGCCAAGCCCTTCAACGTCACATCCTTGACTCCGAGCGTTCCCGTATATTTGAACTCATTTTTGACTTCGGAGATGCTGCAAGACACCGAACTGGTTTCAGTTCCGCTTTCCGCGATGCTGGCCGCACATGTGCCAATCTTTGCCGTTTTTGCGTGCATGACGGCTTTTTCGCCAGGATTACGAGGCAAGGTAAATGCCATCGTGGATGTAATGATGGAGTCCTGGCCCAAAGCAACCACCGTATGTTGAACATCAACGTCTGAAAGCGTTATATCCCCTTTGATTGCGATGTCATCCAAAACCTCTGAATACGCAGCATCGCGAACCGTCACGGTCATTTGCCCACTGGGAGCCACGGCCACCGAAGTTGCCACATACGCGCGGTCTCCAAGAGCGAAGACATTTCCGGCCACGATTGACCCGGATGGAAGCTTGCCTAACACTATCTGGCTTGGGCTAAGCGTCTGGGAGGCAACCGTCGAGGGAACGACAATGACCCCAGGTTTGAAGGTCTTGGTAATGGTCGCACTGCCGGAAGTAGATGCTACCACTTGCGTATTGGCACCAGATGCTGTTCCACCAGAGGATGGCGGATTACTGGAAGAGCCACCGGTGGTTATCCCACCCGAAGAAGCACCGCCCGAGCTAGGAGAGTCTGAGGAACCCCCGCCACCGCAAGCTGTTAGGAATCCCAAGCAACACATTATCACCAGCGTTCCGAATTGCATGGTTTCCTCGCGTTGTGAGCCCTTCTCTGTTGGCGAAGGATGAGCGCGATGATTTTGTTCAACTGTGCGTTATCGAACTGAAAGCGAGGAAAAGCCAATCTGTAGCTGCTTAGTAAAAACTATACCAACTCAGCCATTTAAACGACAAAAAGAAACCCATTCGGGTTGGGGTACGCGAGTCACAGCTCGTCTTGAGGTAAGCGATCGATTTCATGCGTGTGGGCGAAGCTGATGAGCGACGGCCCACGGCTTGAGTTCGTCGACGCGATTGATCGCGTGATCGGCGATACGAGCATCCGACCCAGGAAAGCACACGCGGATGGCCGGTGTTCGAGCATGACGCGACGGTCAGACGTTTTCACAGGCGTGCGGATGTATGACCGTAACTGGCCCAGACCGCGTCAAAACGTGTAACTGCGCAGCCTCAGGGGACACTTGTTCTTGCGGCCAAGTGCGAATATCGAATGCGGCGTTTGGAACATTGATTTCGTCAAAGAGGATGTCGTCTAGTCCCCAGTTGATCGAATGAGGGCCTAAGCTTTTACGCGGCGGCCTACGCCATAGCCTACGCCGTCAATTTCCCGTTTGGCCGCCCTCGAACCGCCCCTATCTTTCGGCGGTCTTCACCGAATGTTGCAACGATGCTGTCCGAGACGGCATGCCGCGTCGTGAAGTTGTAGTCACCGCCGCAGGCGTACACCAACTCGAACACCATGCCATACCTAATCGAATCACCGACCAGATAGCTGAACTTCGAAACGCAGTTTCTTTTTTGTTAAAATTCGCACCTCGTCCGCCGTAATTAAGTACTCAGCATCGAAGCTTTTGACATCATGCACAGAACTAAATAAGAGCGTGAATGGAGGGAGAGGGTGTCCGTAGCGATGCTGAATCTTTTGACTGCGAAATTCTATAGATCTGTGATCCTCGGCAATCTTCAACGCCTTTCTGGGCTCATACACGGAAATTTCAGGGCTGTGCACCCTGGTCATGGAACCGTGACCATATGGTGCAAAGTAAGGCGGATTTGGTGGCTCAGGCGGAGGGGGCAAAGCCTCTGTATCGTATGCGAGGACTTCCGGAGGGAGATCAATGTGCGCTGTCACATCCGTAGCAGGCAGTGTTCCGCCGTTCGCGACGATCAACTTCACAGTAATTGAGCGTTGCATCCAGAGACAGTGTTGTTTTACGTCTTCGAGGTACTGTGTGTATGCCTCATAGTAGCGATGGACTTTTTTGTTGTATCCATCGAGCTCGTCTTGTGTCCATTCGCGAAATGCTTTGGGCCGTGTGCGGCCGCGGCTAAAAATATCTTGATAGATGGGCCAATCAAAGGAGGCTTCTGGCTTTACTTGGTCGGCTTCCGATCGCACTGGCGTTGCAGCCATTATTTCTTCCAGCGTGCGAATTCCTTCGACGGTCGCATTCTGTTCAACGACAGTGACTTGCGGCATATCCCCGGTTGTCTCGAGCGTTAAATCGGGCTGCGGGTTCCTGATCATCCGATCCTCTCGAGGAGCCGCTAGATTGGTTTTCAGCGCGGCCGTCAACTCTTTGATGAGCGTCCTTCGCGTCTTCTCAATCAATGGATCGTCGATCGATTCAAGCGCGTACGTGATGGCTCCGCGTCGATGTCTCAGGTCGAATGGGAGTTCTTCGTGTTCACCACCGAATGCCAGGTTTGCGACTGTGATGCTTCGCTTATGGCCCACCTCGCCAAGTGCGTATCCGAGCTCGATCATCACATTCGGATTTGGGATTTTTTTGTCTCGTTTATTCGATGTAATGGTCGTCACTGGCGTGATGTCTGCGACGAATACCTCGCAATCGTCAATTTTATTGAAAATTGTCGTAACGATCTCGACAAGGCCAGCTTCGCCTTTAGTATCGTGATCAAGCTCAATCCGATTGGCCGCCTCCAATTCCAATTCTGCGGCGACGTTCTTCAACGCTTGACTGAGTGCGCCTTTAATAAAATCCTTCGTGACATTTGGAGGCAGGTCACTCTGCCACGACCAAAAAACAGTTTTTTTCATTATTGAAAGAAACAGCGCATGGGTTTTTCAGGGTAGTCAGTCTGACAGAAAAATCGAAAGTTGTTGCTGTTGCCGACACCACATGGATCGAATGACTGCAGCGCGTTGAAGTTCAGCCATATCTCACCGTCGAGCGAGCGTCTTCTGGCCGGCAGCGGGCCTCGCAAAGACCAACTTCCGCCTATTTCTGACGCTTTCCGTCCTCGATCCCAATAGGCTCGCTGAACTCAGGATTGTTGTTCGCGACCGAATTCACGCCTTTACTCACAGGAAACCATCGAAACGCTTCAGCCGGCGTCGCCATATCCGTTGCCAGTGCGAGCGCCTCATTGAACGTAGTAGACGGCTCCAGCCAATGGCGCGCGTCTTGGGCGGAAAGAACCAAAGGCCGCCGATCGTGCACATCGAGCATGCCGGCTTCAGCCGCATCGGTGACTATCACGAAACCGTAGCCTTCTTTTCCTTCATCACCTGCCCGGGCGCTGCTCAATCCTGCGAAATAAAGCGGCTCCCCGTCGATCAGAGTTATGAGATAAGGCTGCTTGGCATCCTCTACCTTCACCCATTCGTACCATCCATCGGCAGGAACAATCATCCGACTGCTGCTCCTCCACATCGCTTTCCAGGCGGAAGAATTGGCCTTGTCGAGTCGAGCATTGATCATCATTGGGACCTTGCGGGCAACAGCCCATGCAGGCCGATAGCCCCGCCCCTCGAAGCGCGGTCCGTCCGGATAAATCACCGGATGTCTTTGTCCGGGCGCTCCATTCCAGCTCGGGCGAAAGATGCTTTCATCAAAGACAGCGTCGGGCATCAAAGGGACAACAAAGTCCAGGCCTTGCCGAGCTCGTGATATGCGACCGCACGTGACCGTCTCTCCATAGGTTTTCGCCAAGCTTTACAGCCGCAGACTGCATGCCAGTTTAACGCGCGCTATTGGCAGGATGGGTGTAGCCATTCCAGATTCGCCGCTGATTGGACACACGAAACCAACAAACGAAAAAAAACCCGGCACAAGGCCGGGTTTGACAAAAAGGACGATGAGGCAGTGGTCAGCTGCCGATCCAATCTTACACTGCAACCGCAGTTGCGATCGGCCGAGACAGAAGCGTTGTCACCGCCCCTGCAAGTGCCCACTCGCCAAACTTCGACTCATGGCTTTCGTGCACCAACCGGTCGAGGCAGATCACTTCGATCCCGTCGGCTTGCACAGTGCCAAGGATCTTGGCCAGCACCGCCCGGTTTGAGCCTTCACGCTTTACTGTGACCGTGCCTTCGCCGACCACGACATCTACATTTGTACTCTTCATGCGGCCTCCTTTAACAGTTTGCGCATCTCGCCGGCTGTTGCGTCAGCGAGGAGCGCCAGATCATCGACAAATCGGTCCAGCAACGAGTCCATGTGCAAAAGCGTCTCGTCTTCAAGTTCCGGTGTTGTCCAGTCCAGTCCCGCCCGCGTTGCATCGCGTTTGTGCGCGACCATCTGGTCCTGATAGACATCAATGCTTCCCGGCAAATGGAAGTACTCGACCTTCAAGACACCCTTGCGATTCCAGCGCAGCGCGCGTCGCATCAGAGCCAGATTTTGCGTCGATCCATAGTGGATTCTTCGTTTCCCGGAAGAACGGAACGACACTTCGGACGAGACGCGCTTTTCAAGCACAGCAGCACTGCTCGTGCGCTTGATCTGCGAGTCGGGCTTCAGCCAAAAGCCGTCGATGATCGCCCTCGCAGCTTGAGAGAACGCGACCTCACGGCCGGCATCGCCGGAGTAGGTCTTTTCGAGGTGCTGCCAAAAGCCGTCGAGATCAGGGAGCTTCCTGGCTTCGAGCACCTTGCCGACGTTCAAGCCAAATCGCTTGAGCTCAGCATCTTTGTCGATATCGAGTCGCCCGGATCTAGGCGCAAACTTCCGGGAGGCCTCCATCACCAGACGCCCGACGAGCCGACTGCAGAATTCCTGCAATTCCCGCTCTGCAGCATAAGAGCTTCGGGTATTCATGGCGGTGTAACCCCCGCCAAGATCCGCAAACGCTTCTTTCTCCGCTGCGAGGACACTGCCATATGCGCGTTCGGCCGCGTCCTGCGCCGTTTTGAACAGGTGAACCAGATTTGTGAACATGCAGATCTCCAAGAGGAAATGAGCAGGCGCACGCCCACAGGGGCGGTGCCCCTGCGGGATAGATGAATGAATTTATAGATTTGAGTCGCTTAACCTGCCTGAGCAAGTTCGCGCAGCAACCCTTCGTGGATGAGCGCTTCGTCGCACACGTGCCGCACGAACGCTTCTGTATCAAGTGCTTCTATGCGATCAACAATCTCAGAAACGTCGTCGGTATAAACCTCTGGCGTGTACGCCTTGGGCATGTATCCGCCCAACGCAAGTGCCGCATAGCCAGTAACCGAAAGACTGATGCCAAATCCGCCCGGCTCCTCGCCGTTGACGGTGGCGTCTAACAATGTGAAATCGAGGCTGATGATGCAAAGCGAGTCTGAGAACACGTCGAGACTCAGGCGGCATTCTTCGTCGCCGCCTTCGTATATCTCGCCGAGTCGGTTAGTGATCCGCTCAGCGAGGCCGCTTCGTATTAATGTGAGCTTGGCCCTCATGAGAGGTTGAGCCCGGTTCCAGACTCCGTTGTACCTATCGAATGCCTGCATGTGATTCTCCATGGGAAATGCAGGTGCACGCCCTCGTAGGGGCTAGGCCCCTGCGGGATTGCTGTCGAAGATCAAAGGAAATGCGCAGTCGGAACTGCTTGACGGCGCGGTGTCGATGCGCGAATAAGCGCGGATGGAAATCGTACTTTATAGCCTGTGGCTTATCACCGGCAGCCGAAAGGCTCCGAAAAACCAGCTCCTTTTCGTTGGCATCCGGTTCGAAAGGCATTGGCGGTGAGCTGCGTTCTCCACAGATTGTGTGGGCAAAGCTGTGGATATGTGTGTGCGACTTCATACCAGTCATGGCTTGGGGTGCCATTGCCTCTTCTGGGTCACAGAATGGTCCACTGGGTGTCCCCCGTTTCCGGCGAAGCACGTCGGAAAGAGGTCCGAGTCCAGACGCTTCCCGCATCGAATCGGCGCCAACCTCGAATAGCGCTTGTTTTCTCGCACGTTTTGGTCACTCGGACGTCTCATGAGCGTCGAGAATTTTGGTAGGCCGGCGACGGACCCGTGCCGAGATCGATGCTATCCCGCTCAACTTCCCTACACCACCGCTTACAGGCCCTTCCCATGCCCCTCATTTCGTTCGACGGTATCAGCCAGCCTCTCGAAGAGGTGCAAAACAATCCCGCTCGATTTGCATTGCACCTTGAGCGGGCGAAAAAGCACCCGGGATACGCGGTGTGTGGTTGCAAGCCAAGCTCGGTCGCGACACCTTTGCGGTTGGTCATTCGACGATACGGGCAACTATTTCATCTCGCTCGCTGGCCGGATGAAGGCGCCAAGCACGACGCGACGACGTGTCCCTTCTTTGCGAAGCCAGGGCCCGTCATCGAGTCGGCTGGCTCTGCGCAAGATGCTATTCGAAACACACCTGACGGCCTGAACGCCAAGCTCGATATCTCATTGAGCGTTCGCACGGTCGATCGTGTGCGCACGTCCGGCGATCTGGCGCGCACGCCTACTGCGGGTCGACGCTCTGCGCCCTTGCTGGGATTTCTGCAACGGATCTGGGACGACGCAGGGCTCAACCAATGGTCCGGGGGCACCCAGCGAAACTGGGGCACCTGCAACGCCCAAGTGCTCGCGCAGCTTGGGGAAGGCAAGCTCAACGGGCGTCCGATTCAGGAAGTCTTGCATGTCATGCGCAGATACGAAGAAACGCAGCAGGCAGCGATCAAGACCGAGTTCGAAGAATTCCTCGGCCGAATTCAAACCACCGTCGACGCTTCCGAACGAGGCATCGTCATCGCGGAAATCAAAGCAGTCGATCCGTCCAAATACAGCTTTGTCGTCAAGATCCGGCAGACGTTCGAGTCGTTTTTCGCACCAAAGGATGTGATCGAGAAGGCAGCGAAGTCATTCCGGTACGCATGGTCAATGATCGGCAACGCCGACGCTCGAATTATCGCAGTGCTCGTTCTCGAACGCACGAAGGATGACAACCTGCGCATCATCGATCTCGCTGTCCAACTCTGCAACAAGGCGTTCATCTTTTGCGATTCCAGTTACGAGGTCGCGATGGCAAATCGACTTGTCGCGGAAGGCAGACGCTTCTACAAACCGTTGCGACTCATGCCGGGCGATGAAATGTTGCCGGACTTTGTACTGACCGATACGCCGGCTGCGACGGCGATTGAGGTCTACGGGATGGAATCGAACGACGCCTACCGCCGCAGGAAGGAAGAGAAACAGGCGATCTACGCCCAACGACGCATGCCATGTGTGGAATGGGTGCCTCCCGCGCAATTGACGTCTGTTCGATTGCCGGCAATGGCTTGACTTTGATACGCCACGCGTAGGTTGAAGGGACCGCTCGTATGAGCGTTGCCAACAGAGGACACTCCCATGCACGCACCTTCATTCTTCCTGCAACGGGCCATCGCACGCGGCGCCGATTGGCAGCTTGCTTATCCTGCACTCGCGCTGGCCAGTTCCACCGAGTGTGCCGACGGCGACCGAAAGCAGATCGTCGTCGCAGCAGCCGACGCAATGCGCCTGCGGATGGTGTTCTTCAGTTCCCTTGGTGCAGTTCTGGACTTCCAAGCAACGTGGCCAGAGTTGCGCGACGCATCCTCGTGGCTTGGATTCACGCTTCGTTGGAATCGCTGGTGGTTGCCTGATGCCGCCTCCCATAACGCACTCGCAAAGGCCGCCCATGCTCCCACCGACGCGCGGATCGCAAACCGGCCACTTGCCGGCGACCTCTCGGATGAATCGGCTTTTCGTGCTTATCTCACGAGAGTTGAGGAGAATTACCGACGCGAAGCGTCGATATCACGCGTCCTGTTCCCCGCCAACGACGGGTTCATCGACGCTTTGGCGTAAATCAACCACGAAGACTATGAACCTCAACGACGAAGAACAGAAGATTGCGTCCACGCATCGCGCGCTGGTCAATGCCTGGGCTGCCGAATATGAGCTCGACAGGTTAGCTGCGGGCCTGGCTCATATCTCAATTCCGGAACAGCGGGCGGACCATATTGCTGATTTCGCGAAAGCGGTTTTCCTCGACGGCATGCAGCGCAGTCGGCTTCTCATGGCTACCGACTCGGAAGCTGCGCCGCAGATTACTCAGCCGACACTCGAAGGTTTTGCTGATGCCTTGCTTGTGCCCGTGACGATCGTTCGCGACGAACACGGCTTCTACAATCACCCCGGCCTGCCCGCGTGCGACGAAGACGTGCGCCTTGATAAGCTGCTCGGGGCGTTCGGATTGGAGACGAAGTTGGTCGATCTCGAGTCCGACGCTCTTTCGCTCGATGCAAAGGAAAAAATGAGCGAAGCGTTCGACTTTTCGGAGTGGATGCCTACGCCTCCTGGTGGTGCCGGATGGGTGCTTCTCCAAATCCAGGAGACGGAAGACGGCGCGTATGCATTGTTTGCTCGCCGCGCGGCCAAACTCGACGGTTTCTATCGCCGCCGCAGTCACATGTCGAGCGCAGATCAAATCGGCGGTCTCGCATGACTGTCTACATCGACGACATGCGCGCATCTTATGGCAGGTTTATTCTCTGCCACATGCTCGCGTCGAGCGACGCCGAGCTTCACGAAATGGCAGGTCGAATTGGCCTTTCCAGAAAGCTTTGGCAACGTCCGACGAACACAAGCGGAAGCCATTACGACATCTGTCTTAGCAAGCGCGCGATGGCCGTTGCCGCCGGCGCTGTCGAAGTCACCATGCGCCAAGCCGCGGCGATGAATGCCCGTCGAAGAGTTACCGGCGAGCTTGGCACACCCGCCGACGCCCTGGATTGGATGCGTCATTATCAGGCCACGCGCCGTGCAGCAAGGAACAACCATGAAGAACACCAAGATTGATTGGGCCACGCACACGTTCAACCCATGGGAAGGGTGCCAAAAGGTCGGCCTCGGGTACGACCACTGCTACGCGGAAGCCCGCAACGCGCGCTTTGCCGGTGGCGTCGCTGTCAACTGGGGTCCAGGCGCACCGCGCCGGCGTACAAGCGCGTCCAACTGGTCGAAGCCGCGCAAGTGGGCTTCCGAGCACGACACTTTCTTCGCCGAGCACGGTCATCGGCAACGTGTCTTTTGCTCCAGTCTCGCGGACGTGTTCGACAACTCGGTGGACCCACAATGGCGACCGACCTTTTCGCGTTGATCAGGCACACGCCTCAGCTCGACTGGCTGCTTCTCACCAAGCGAATCGGTAACGTCGCGGCCATGTTGCCCCCGGATTGGGGAGACGGCTGGCCCAACGTCTGGATCGGCGCCACGCTCGTAAATCAGGTCGAGGCAGACCGTGACATACCCAAGTTATTGTCTGTTCCGGCGGCGTTGCGGTTCCTATCCGTTGAGCCGATGCTGGGCCCAATCGACCTTCGTCGCTTCTTGACACCCACCGGTGTTCACTGCCCGGACGTCTGCGTGGATACGCGCTACGTGCTTGAATCTGAAGTCGATACTGTTCTCGATCGTGGCGAATATGAACCGCTGTGTCCGTGCTGCGGCGAGCGTGGCAGTTGGACCGGATACGACCCTGGCATTGATTGGGTAATTGTCGGCGGCGAAAGCGGGCACCGCGCACGGCCTATGCATCCTGCATGGCCGCGATCAATTAGGGATCAGTGTCGCGTCGCGGCCGTTCCTTTCTTGTTCAAGCAATGGGGGGATGGAGCGAATTCGCAAATGCAGATCATTACACCGATTGCGGTGAAGAGCGCCATGCACACGCATGGATCGATGCCCGAACCGGTCACCATGGCTTGTGTTGGATTGTTGATGAAGAGGGGGTCTGGTCGAACCATACTGGCGAACCGCCAACCAATAGTAACGGGCATATAGTCGAGGACGTTGCCGTTATGGGATGGTTTGGCAAGAGCGCGTCGGGGCGTGCGCTGGACGCTCGTCAACACGATGAGTTTCCCGAGAGCGCGACAGCATCCACACCTTCGATTTCCCCGATCGCGTGAGCAAGGTCGTCGATATCAGGAGTTTCCGGATCACCCGGGACGAGCGTACTCACCGGCTAGGCGAATGCGCTCATCGCCACATCAAGCTCGACCGCCACGGCGGCCTCGTCACTTGCGGCAACTGCGACGCCGCACTCTCCGCGTTCTGGGCGCTTGAAATGCTCTCGGGGCAATACACAGTGGCCTTGGCAAATATCGCGCGGCTGGACAAGCGATTGAAGCAAGCCAACGAACATATCCTCACCCTTTCCGCCGCGCTCGACGAACAACACGCGCCGGTCCAGAAAGACGCACTAATGGGTGACGTTCCGAGGCTTGACTAGTGCCCCTTTCGTGGTGCAATGAGATCATCCAAATTCGCACCATTGACACCATGAAGCGCACGTTCTCTTGCGGGCACACCGGCAAAGGCCAGTACTGTCACGCCTGCACGGCCGCGGAAAAATCTAGACAGACTGAAAAGCTAGCGCGGGAAAAAGCCCGGGAAACGAAACAGCGGGCCGCTGAAGATGATCGCGTCGACCTATCGATGGTGACCCACCTACGTACGGTTCAACAGCAGGCGCGGGAGATCCTTCGCAAAGTCAGCGCAGGCGAGCATCCCCTCGCGCTTAATGGAAAGCGCCTGCGTTCGTGTGCGGGACACGTTATCTCCGTTCCTGTTGGCCGCTCTTACCGTCTACTTTTTGACGCACCAACGCTTCAACCATTGCAGCTTTTAAGTCATGAAGCCTATAACCACATCGCCGATCGCCTTGCCTGACATTAAAATAAGCTTTCGACGTTCGGCTAATTGTGGGAACATTTCTCCGGCCAAAATAGGCAGGGCGATATCAATTAATCTGATAATTCGCTGAAACTTAAATCACAATTTTTAGCCGATGACCGACGAACTTTTCCCATGCGCTCATTGTGGCGGCAATTGGTCTTTTGGCTGGTCACAACGCGTGATAGACAGGCCATCACGGCCCCAACTGGATCTATCCAAGTGGGGCACCGGTGCCGGACGTGCCCTGAGAATGGGCGACACGGAACCCCGTCCGCCTGAGGAACCTCCGACCGAGCAAGTCGTATGTATCGCCTGCGAAGACTGTGGAATGCAAACTCCGTGGGAGCCGGTCGGAACTGACAGGAATGCTGCATTGGATCGCGCCGGTGTCATATGGAATACGCGCTTCAATCGACCCGCTGCAACGAAAGGTGATTTACTCGACCTCGCTAGGAAAGAAATCTCTGCGGTCGATATTCCGTACATTCTGGATTTGTTGTCGCGCACCACAGAAGACTGGGAAACACGCGGGCCGATCTTCGCGATGCTCGCCCAAAAGGTGGTCGATGCAAAGATCACCATGCGCGATTATTGGCCGATCGATCCTGTGTTGAAGGATGCGGCCCGATTCCGAACACTCGTTCAGCTTGCCAAGTTCGTTTATATCGACGGCATCGCATCGGTTCAATTCCCCCGCATCCCGGCTACAGGCGGAGACGACGACTGCTCCTTCGAGACGCGCATCGCTGCGGCCGTCGACGATCTGCCCGAGCGCAGCCGCTGGTAGCCTTAACTGACATTTTGATGGAAAACAGGAGTTTTCCGTCGCAACTGAACAGCACTCCACCGTTTCGCCTGCCCGCCATTTTATTTTGCCGCACGCCAAGGTCGGCCAGGCGTTTCCTTGACAACGCCGCGCACGCGTCATGATGAGTCAACGCCTCGCACTTTAGCCGGGCGCCTCACCAGAGAATCCCAATGACCCCCATCGAGTATGTTCGCGCAGCATATCGCTATCGCGCTTTGCTCAAATTCGAACTCACGGCCGCCGTTCTTCTTGGTTTGATCATGACCTACCACGCTATGACCAGCCCTTTGCTTAACTGGTTAGCCCGGTAGTGCCACAAGTTGATACGCAGTACCAATAGCCGTAGGGGCGGTACAGGGGGTTTTCGCCCCCTTATACGGCGTATAGCCCCTCCCAATGAGTTGAAACTTGCTAACTCCTTGAAAATTAAAGCCTATTATTTCGGACCCCGGGGGTGTTACAAACGAACCAAAAACAAACCAACTCTGCACCAAACCGGGAGAACGACCGAAAACTTCGATCGCCGCAGTCCGATCTAAAGCATATTTGACGGGGCTAGTACGATCGTCGCTTATCGAATCGTGTTTTTGTTGATGTAGCGGTCGCGAACGCTGCCCCACTGTCATTTATAAACGATCGCAAACTTTCACCCGCCTGACGCTCAACCAAAGGTCTGGTCGGCGGGGCTTGCAGAACTGCGCCAGCGCCATGTCACTACGAGCCGGACGAGTCTGTTCCAGCCAATACCCGGTAAAGCGCCTGCCGGGAGATTCCCAGGGCGGCGGCCGCGTGACTCTTATTTCCGCCAGCCGTATTAAGTGCCGCGTCAACTTGCTCAAATGAGACTTTCGGCGCTTTTGTCGCCGTCTGCACCCGATGAGTCGAAAGATAGGCATTCGCCTTGGTCGCCCTGCTGTGCCCGGCGGCCTCTACGACTTGCTGAATTGCGGCCTGGTGTGTCGTCCGGTCAACCCGCTCCCCTGTACGCTTGATCGGCGCGGCGACGCCGGTTAATCGTTCGTACATTTGTTGAAGGTATTGGTGTCGCAGGCCGTGGCTCGTCACACCGAGTCCCTTCTTGGTGATCCCATGCTTGCCGATTACGGCATAGTAATAATCTCGCCACTGGGCCTTCGTCCGTCCATGCGGAATTGTTGAGCCGCTGTACGGATTTGACAGGCGAGCAGCTTCTTCAAGAACCGATATTTTTAACTCCATCGGTACGATTCGCGGTCGGCCGCCTTTGGTTCCGTGGGTCACGTTGATAAAACGCTCATCGCGCACCGCTTCCGCCGGCCTCAAAAGAAAACTCTCTTTAACCCGTAGACCAAACACTGCCTGCAACTTCAGCTGAATGGCCACATTCGCGTCGGTCTGAGCAATTTGCTCAATCATCGCTACTGCGTCGACCCCGTTGCCGACCCACGATTTGTCCTCCGTCGCAACGTATGAGCGAACCAGCCCCAACGACGCGCGGTCGACGTAGTCCTCAAGTGTGCCGACCAGATTGGGTTTTCTCATCCAGACGATCAGCGCACGCAGATACGTAAGCTTGTTTTCAATCGACCCACCGCTCTGCCCATCCTTCACCCAGAGATCCACGAGAAACTTCACATGCTTTTCTTTCAGCGAATAAGGTGTTTGCAGGGCATAGCCGTTGGTTCGAAGTTCGACAAAGGCGTTGCAGATCGCCCGTGCTCGAAGATCCTGCGTTTTAATCGACAGAGGCTTTGTGCTGATGCGCGTTCGACTGTGAACGCGATTCACGTTATCGAGTAGCAACCGCTCTAGCACCCCCTTAAAATCTGCCGGCAAGCGATAGCTCTTCAGCACGGCCGCGACATTCAGAATTGCGGCCATCAGTCATCTCCTCGTCCGGCTTTAGTTAGCGCGGACGCAAGGCGACGCAATACGAACGCATGGTCGTTGCGGGCAACGTTTGGCATTAGGCATCCCTGTGGTGAATTCCATCGTTTCTCGTCATCGACCGCTGCCAAACCGAATTGGCACGCCGATCAATGGTCCCTACTTGCGCGCTTCGCGAGAATCGAAGGGGCCTATCTCCTTCGTCTCTGTCGCATTGCGCGCTGCGTACCCCGCCGGGCCCCGCCTTCCTGTCCTTTAGCGATTCCATTCGATCAACCCAACACGTGGAAGAAACGTGCTCGACTGTCCTGCTGCCTGCTGCCGATCCATAACGCTCCCGCGTGAAGATCGCCCGCGAACCTGCTGCATCCGCCCTATCGAACCGGCCCCGCTTTGCGGGATCACTGTCGCTTCGTACGGCATGCTGCGTCGCTGATCAGGTTGGCAGAGCATGTCGCTCCGCAACCCGGCTATGCGGCTGCTACGGCTACCGCGCCGGCCTAGACGCACTGCCGCGTCGCTGCGCGCTCGCGCGTTACTCGCGCTCCGTGCACATCTGGCCATTTGCTCGGTAATACTTTTTGCGCATTTCTTTCTCCGGCTACGCCTACCGTTCGTCTTCCGTACAGGGTTCAGCTAATCCGTTACCCGGATTGCCGATTCCCCCATCCCCAAGCACGTTCACTTGGCCGCCGTCGATGTCGGGCTTCGTGTCACGCACCCAGCTTCGTATGCTGAAAGGATGTGTCCATGCGTCATTGAGCGGTGCGATTACGGCTTCGGTTGGTGTCCGAATGTCCGCATCCACAACGTCTCATTCCGCTTCTCAGGGCTGAATTGCCCGCAAACCCAATGGATATCGCCTGTCCGTGGTCCTCAGGGTGGATCACGGTGTATTTGATTTGATTCAGAAAAAGGCCGCGTCAAAGTTGCGGCCTGGACAGAAGGGCTTTTCGCTAGGCAAAGCGAGGCCCTCGAGGGTCAAACTTGGAGGTCGATGCGCAGAACGCGCGGGGTATGAAAAGGAGAATACAGCGCTCGCGCCATAAAACGGCACCGAAAGCTACCTAAATGTATTGAGCTTTTGGTGACTTGACTTGGGGCGGGTGCCGCTACAGTTGGATCACCGCTTTTGCCTTGGGTCACATTTTGGGCACTTAAGTGCCCAACGGGTACGAATGATTAATCCGGCATCTTCCTTTGGGCACTTAAGTGCCCAATAAGTGGCCCAGCGACAGCAGCACTATTCCTCACATTGGAGAAAGCATGAAATCGTCAGTATTTGCAATCGACGTTGGCTACGGGAACACGAAAAGCGCATTCCGAATGGGCTCCGACATCGCGACCCAGATGTTTCCTTCACTCACACCGATCGCCGTGAACGACGCCGTCTCAGCATTTGGTCAAGGCATTGTCGCGTCGCGCAAGGTAGCTCCAATTAAGGTTGGAGGAACCGCTTACGAGATCGGCCCGGGTGTAGACACCTCTTCTGCCTATGGCAACGCCGGGCGAACGTTGTCGGAAGACTTTTGCTTGACGCCTAATTACGCTGCGCTGCTTGGTGGCTCGTTGCATTTCGCGGGGGTTGATGATGTCGAGCTTCTCGTTCTCGGCTTGCCTGTGCACACGATCACCCGGCACTCGAGGGAGCTCAAACTTGCATTTACCGGGACCCACGACTTCGGCCACGGGCCGGTGCGTATCGGCGGCGTTAAAGTTATTCCGCAACCACTTGGTTCGCTCGTCTCTTTTTCGGAATACGGCGGTAGCCGGTTCGATCGCGAAAACGCGCACCTTGTCGTCGACGTCGGCTATTTCACGACCGATTGGGTGGTTGCCAATGGCTTTACGATGAATGACCGCCGAAGCGGCGGCGCTCCGGGTGGCGCTTCACAGATCTATCAGCGCATCGCCTCCCTTATCTCAAGCAACGAAGGCGACACCGTTAGCGATATCGAACGGATCGACCGGTGCCTGCGAGAGAACAAGCCATTCCTTTTCTATGGCAAAGACATTGACCTTGCACCGCTTGTTGAACAGTCTCAAGCGGTGATTCTCGCAACGGTCAAGGAAATGCAGAACCGGGTTGGTCGCACCGCGGACTTGCGTTCGATTGTGCTGACCGGAGGCGGCGCCGCACTTTACGAGCCAGCGATTCGCGCTGCGTTTCAGCGTGTTCCGCTTGATGTCCTTGCCGCGCCCTGTTATGCAAACGTGAAGGGCTTTCTCATTATTGGTGAAGCTGCACTAGTCCGGGAGCGCAAACCGGCGGGAGCCCTTGCATGAACGGCAAGATGCTGCTGAAAATAACACTCAACGAAGCGATCGATCCCGATCTCTTCGCCTATCTCTCTCAGTTCGACAATACCCGCCTGCGCGCTGGCGCGTTCCGCTCGATCGCAAGCGCGGCCGTGCGCGCGAGGAATAGTGGAATAGTAATGAGCGCAGACGCCGGCGAAGCTAGCCTTGTCTCCGCAGATAGTCCGAAACGACAGCCGCTTGCGTCGGCGCCAGAGGGGAACACAGCCAGTGCAGTCGACCATGTGCTCTCGTCAGATACTGCGATGACGGCACCGATAGCAGCCGAAACACCTCAATTCCTTGTGGATGAGATCGGCGATCAGTTCGCAAATTTCTAGTGGCGAGCACGCCAAATAAAGAATCGATCGTCATCGGCTTGGTTGCGACTTGACTTCACGGTGTCGATGTCACTATAGGTTATCGGCTGACACCGGCCACCACACGAAGGAACATTTCAATGACCGTAATCGATACCCTCATGCAGCTCGATTGGATCCGCGCGGTGCGTTTCTGGCTTCTTGTCTCGGCGGGCGTGGCACTGTTGGAAGCTATGGTCCTCATCAAACGCGGCATCAAAGCGAAGGCGGCCAAGGAGAATAGTGATGCTTAACCGCTTTCTAAGCCTTGAGCGCATTTACCAAAGAGCCATCCTTGGTGCCTTGTGCCTATTTTTGTTTCTGTTGAACATCGGGGCCTGCCCATCAACACCCTTTTGGAACACGATTGCTGCTGCTTGCTTTATTTGCGCCTGGTTGCTGTTCGGCATGTTCAAGCCCACGCTGCTTTTCATCAAGCTGCTTCTCGCAATGATGCTGTTCGCGGCGGTATTCCTTCGCATTTAACTCAGCGATCCAAACCGTACAGGCAAAAAAAAACCCGGCGATTGCCGGGTTTTGTCTTTACCGCTAGTGCAAAAGGATCTCTCCTTTTGCACCTGCTACTCGCTGGACGCAGTACGTCACAGCCGTTTCAAAATTGAGCCCCTGTTGCGCACGCTGCACGTTGCCCGCTCGCTTGCGTTCGAACACATCGAACTCTTCGGCCTCAGATTTACCGACGGGCAATGATCCGTTCTCCCGCCCCGATGTTGCAACGATCTCAAATCGACCGACCTTCACGCAAAAACTCATGACGCTCTCCCAGATGGAAAAACCCGGGCGGATGTCGGCCCCGGTGGGGGACGATTCCCCACCAGGTGGTAAATAAAATGATGCGGCTACTAAAAGCCGCCAACAGCTAAACGCTCAAGCCCTGACGCTGGCCGTGCACGTCGGCACGGACCGCAACCAACGGTGAAACTGTCGGTCGCGATGCTGCCCACTCGTCCGCAAAATCGGTTTCCCGTTTCTTCGGTCGATGAACGATCGCAGTGAATCCTTCAGCCCTCAGTCGCTTCGCCAGCTTCAATGCAGCGTCGACGCCTGGTGACTTCTTGGTCCGTGGGTCAACGGCATCAAAATCGGCGAAGATGTGAACTACGCGAATGCCCAGTCCGTCGGGCACAACGAAGTCCGCCAGCAGAACCCGATTTAGACAGAACCACACGGGCACGCCGAACTGCATGTGCGCCGCGTAAGCGGTTTCCATCCCTTCGGCCACACCGACTTCTCCGTCGACAGGATCCATCAGCCGGACTGCGCCGCCGTTGAGTCGGCGCAGCGTCACGTCATTTAACTTTGGCGCCAGAATCTCGCCATCGTCAGTCACGACGGTGGCCTTCGCAGCCTTGGATCTGTCAAGAAACGTTCGATGCAACGTTCCAAGCTGACCATCGGGCAAGGTGAAGCGAGCCAAAATCCCCGGCCATTGGCCAAGCACTTTTTTCTCGTGCCGATACTCGAGCATCCCCATGCGAAGCGCCGGTGAAGGTGCAACGTTCAATCCGGGAACGCGCGAACGCAGATAACGTACGGCCGCACTGTCGAAGCCGATGCCGACTGCACGTTCCCACATCGAATCGAGGTGCTTCTGAGCCCAGATCGGGTCGATCTTTCGCTTCTGACTCGGCGCTGGTGACGCCGGCATGCGCTTGGCCTGCCGCTGCGATTCCGCCAACGTGCCGCCCTCAAGCTCTACCATCAGTTCTCGAAACGAAAGTCCGGCAGAACGACAAATCAATTGATAACCATCGCCAGCCATCCGGTCGCCGCCATTGCACTTGCGGCATACCCAGTCACCGCGGCCACGCTTGTTGTCATAAGTGAAGCGGTCGGTACCGCCGCAGATGGGACAGGGTGCGCCCTTCCCGTTCAGTGAGCTTGCCGGAACTCCATACCGCTGGAGCAACGCAAGCCACTGTTCCGGGGACAGCTTGATGTCCTTTACATTCATTGGTCACTCCAGGATTGGTATGGTTGAGGGTCGATGCCTGAACAGGCGGTAAAAACCGTGCTCAAAAAAGCGGTCCGCGCGCGAGTGGTCGAGCTCGGCGAACGGCTTTCTTCAGCAAGGCAGATTGGGAAAAGGATGCACATCGCGCGCACTAGTCGAACTGCAACGACTGAGATATGTCGCGTTCCAGCCCATCCCGCGAGGGATGGACCAGAACAACGATAGGTGAGGATTTACAGGAGCAAGCGTGAGGTTTTACGGGATCAGATCAACGACCAAGCCGCCCGGGTGTAGACCGCGCCAAACGGTTCTATTTCGTATTGTCGTAAACATCGGCCGCGGGCGTCTGTCGCGCGCGGCGTGGCCCGTAGGGACCTGCATGAATCGTCAACTTGGGCTTCCGTGAAGCCTCTTCGTCGATGCGCG
>Ga0163162_10001743_pt1 | contig 20412 bp, 19 predicted proteins | sample S55metaG_FD_115310 | JGI IMG/M metagenome (GOLD analysis project Ga0163162, IMG submission 115310) | Switchgrass rhizosphere microbial communities from Kellogg Biological Station, Michigan, USA - S5-5 metaG | ecosystem: Host-associated > Plants > Roots > Rhizosphere > Soil | place: USA...
ATCGCCAGCATCGAACGCATCTTCAAGAACGACGCCGAGCCGAAAGACATCGCCGCGATCATCATCGAGCCTGTACAGGGTGAAGGTGGTTTCTACGTTGCGCCGAAGGAATTCATGAAGCGTCTGCGCGCTCTGTGCGACCAGCACGGCATCCTGCTGATCGCTGACGAAGTACAAACCGGCGCTGGCCGTACCGGTACGTTCTTCGCCATGGAACAGATGGGTGTTGCTGCCGACCTGACCACCTTCGCCAAATCCATCGCTGGCGGCTTCCCGCTGGCCGGTGTTTGCGGCAAGGCCGAATACATGGACGCCATCGCGCCAGGCGGCCTGGGCGGCACCTACGCCGGTAGCCCGATTGCTTGCGCCGCGGCCCTGGCCGTAATGGAAGTGTTCGAAGAAGAGCAACTGCTGGACCGCTGCAAGGCTGTCGGCGAGCGTCTGGTCACTGGCCTGAAAGCTATCCAGGCCAAGTATCCGGTGATTGGCGAAGTCCGTGCCCTGGGCGCGATGATCGCGGTCGAGCTGTTCGAAAACGGTGACAGCCACAAGCCGAACGCTGCTGCTGTAGCGTCCGTTGTGGCCAAGGCTCGCGACAAGGGCCTGATCCTGCTGTCCTGCGGCACCTACGGCAACGTTCTGCGCGTCCTCGTACCGCTGACTTCGCCGGACGAGCAACTGGACAAAGGTCTGGCGATCATCGAAGAGTGCTTCTCGGAGCTGTAAGCCGCGCACTGTGTGATCGGATAGACAAAAAAACCCGCTTCGGCGGGTTTTTTTTCGCCCCGTGAACATATCAATTGCTTTTGCGCTGTATCGAAAGGCCAGCATTGGCTAAGGTTCAGGCATTGCAAGGGAGAGCGCGCATGACTGCCGTTGATTTACCCGCCGTACCCCGAGTGCTGATTGCCGAGGCCGATCCGTGGTCCCGGGACCTGCTCAAACAAGTGCTCCTGAACGTGCGTTGCGATGCGCGGATAGACTTGTGCGCCGACGGGCAGCAAGCCCTGTCATTGCTCAGTGAAGTGCCGTATGACCTGGCGATCGTCGATTGGGAGTTGCCCGGCATTGACGGTTTGAGCGTGCTGCGCAGCGTGCGTCAGCGCAAACGCAACCCACCGTTGCCGTTCATCCTGATGAGCAGCCGCAACGACAGCGCCAGTGTGCGTGAAGCGATTCCGTTGGCGCCGACGGCCTATCTGACCAAACCACTGAACATGGAAAGCCTGACCGAGCGCTTGCAGGGATTGCTGTTGAATGCCGGCGAAGAGGTGTTCTGTGAGGTGCCGGCATTGGCGCCGGGCATGACCTTGTCGGTATTCCTTGAACGACGTCGCGAGCAGGCCGATGGTGCGCCGCTGATGACCGATGTGCAGGTGGCGGTGAAGCGCAGCCTCAATCCCAATGGCCTCGATCTGAAGTTGCTGGAAGACGAGATCAAAACCGACCCACAAATCACTGCAGTGCTGATCGCTGCGGCCAACAGCGCGGCGCAGCATCACGGCGCACCGGTGCAGACACTGGCTCAAGCCCTGCATCGCCTGGGTACCGGGCAGAGCATGAACCTGATTCTGGGGCTGGCACTCAAGCGCAGCGCCAAGCTCAGCGATCCTTGTCTGGCGGATTACGCCGAACGTTACTGGGGGTTGTCGCTGCACACCGCTGAATACGCCCGCACGCTGGCGCGCTTGCTCGATCTCGATCAGGAGCGCTGTTACTGCGCGGGTATGCTTCATCGGTTGGGCGATTTGGCGTTGCTGCGTTGTTTGCAGGAATGGCAGCAGGCCGGCGGTGCGCTGGATGAGCTGGAGGAAGTCGGCGAGGCGCTGGCGGAGTTTGGTGCGGCTTATGGTTCGGCCCTGCGTACCCGCTGGCGATTGCCGCTGGAGCTGCGTGAGCTGATTGCCTCGGTCTACCAGCTCGGCGGCGGGGTGTATTCCCGTGAGGCCCTGGTGATGAACATGGCGGCGCAGATGGCGCATCTGACCGAGCATGAAGGCGTGGAGGAACTGGCGAAGAGCCGCACGGCGCGGTTGCTCAAGATCGGGCTGCCGGAGTTGATGCGGATGCGCAAATAACCCGGATTCACCCACATTCAAACTGTGGGAGCGAGCCTGCTCGCGAAGGCGGAGTGTCATTCAGCACATCATTGTCTGATACGACGCTTTCGCGAGCAGGCTCGCTCCCACAGTGGGTTTGTGTTGAGGCGGGAGGACGGGGGTCAGGCGGAAATGATGCGGTTCTTGCCTTGGCGCTTGGCCTCATACATCGCCGCATCCGCGCGGGCGAACCGGCTGTCGAGGCTTTCGTCCTCATCGGTGAGGCTGGTCAGCCCTTGACTGACGGTGATGCCAAATGTCTGCCCGTCATGGCTGAAACGCAAACGCTGAATCTCCTGCTGCAGCCTCTCGGCCACTTGCATGGCCATGTCCGGTGCGCAGCCTGGAAACACGGCGGCAAACTCTTCCCCGCCAATCCGCCCGAACAGATCGCCCCGGCGCAACGAGCCGCGCCCGCCCTCGGCAATCCGCTGCAGCACGTTGTCGCCCTCCGGATGGCCGTAGGTGTCGTTGATCATTTTGAAATCATCGATATCCAGCAGCAGAAAGGCCATTTGTGCGCCCTGCACCTTCGCTACTTCGAACTCGCGGTTGGCGCACTCGAAGAAGTGTCGACGATTGCTGCTTTGCGTCAGTACGTCGGTGGTCGCCAGGCGGTGCAGCTCGGTTTCCATCTGCTTCTTGTCAGTAATGTCCTCGGCGATGCCGACGATGATCACCGGTTGGCCCGGCTCGTCCTGACGGTTGATGAAGCACTTGTCGCTGAGCCAGCGCACCTGACCGTCGGCGGCGATGATCCGGTATTCGCGATCTTCCACCGCGCCTCTGTGCAGGACTTCGGCGAGGCTGCGTTCGGCGTATTCCAGATCGTCGGGGTAGATGCTGTCGCGCCACTGGTTGTAGTCGGCGAGGAGGAGGCCGGCGGAGCGGCCGAAAATCCGTTCATAGGCGGGGCTGACGTACAGCACCTGCCGGGTTTCCCAGTTGAAGGCCCAGAGCACAGCGTTGACGCTGACCAGCAATGAACTGAACAGCTGCTCGCGTTCGCTCAAGCGGGCGACCTCGCCTTGGGCGTGCATCAACGCCATCAGGGTTTGCGCGGCCTCGGGCCACTGCGGGAAGGATGAGTCTTTTTGATTGTTGTTGACCATCGGCACAGATCTCAAAGGCGTGCCGCAATTCGACAACGGCCACAGTACAGCCCGCCGGGATGGCGCAGTGTCTTTGAGATAGGCGATTTTTAGCGAAGTTCCGAAGGGTGCACCCGGGAGCCGGGTGCACCGATCAACGGTCTCAGACCGCTGCAGGGCGCAGCGAGTAGGTTTTCAACTGATCAGCAAATTCACGCAAGGACTGGATACCGCTGGCTTCTGCCTCGTGAATCCACTCTTTGATGGCGGCGAGCATGTCGTGGCCATTTGCGCTGGTCTTGACCCAGATCTGCTGCAGGGCCAGGCGCTTTTCGTAGATTACCTTCAGCGCCTGGCTGTGCTCGAGCATGGTCTGGATGCGCAAGTGATGGCGATCTTCCAGCAGGCTGGTTTCCCGCGACAGCAGACGTTTGGCGCGGTGGAACTGGTGACGCACCGAATGATCGACCTTGGCCAGCTCCTGCTTGACCAGCGGGCCGATCACCAGCTTGCGGTACTGGGCCATGATCTGGAAGCGGTTGTTGAGGATGGCCATGGCGGTGTCCATGTCCAGATTCCCCTTGCCTTCGACTCGGTGGGCGATCGGCGCGACACGCTGAACCTTGGCCAGACGCAGGAAGCAGAAGACTTTGATCCACGCCCAACCGAGGTCGAACTCCCACTTTTTCACCGACAACTTGGCCGAGTTAGGGTAGGTGTGATGGTTGTTGTGCAGTTCTTCGCCGCCGATCAGGATGCCCCATGGCACCAGATTGGTCGCTGCGTCGCGGCATTCGAAGTTGCGATAGCCGACCGCATGGCCCAGACCGTTGATCACGCCGGCGGCCCACACCGGGATCCACATCATCTGGATCGCCCAGATGGTGATGCCGATGGTGCCGAACAGCAGCAGGTCGATGACGCCCATGATCGCCACGCCCAGCAGCGGGTAGCGGCTGTAGACGTTGCGTTCGATCCAGTCTTCGGGGCAGTTCTTGCCGTAGATGCGCAGGGTTTCCGGGTTCTGCGCTTCGGCACGGTACAGCTCGGCGCCGGTGCGCAATACGGTGGAAAGGCCTTTGATGACCGGGCTGTGCGGGTCGTCTTCGGTTTCGCACTTGGCGTGATGTTTACGGTGGATGGCGGTCCACTCGCGGGTGTTCTGCGCCGTGGTCAGCCACAGCCAGAAACGGAGAAAGTGCTTCAGGCCAGCATTCAGCTCCAGCGAGCGATGGGCCGAGTAGCGGTGCAGATAGACCGTGACGGCGACAATTGTCACGTGGGTCATCAGCAGGGTGACTGCGACCAGAGTCCAGGCCGACAAGCCAAGAAAACCTTCGTACCACATAGGCTATAGGGCCCTCGATAAAGATAAAAACAGCCGTTGCATTATCACCAAGCACACAGATAAAACCAGTCGCCCTTTCAGATAAGAGTCGCTGGATGTTTCTTGACCTATAATTCCAACCTTTTTGTAGGGACATGGACAGTCGAATGCCTGCCACTTACCGCGATGCTTTGCGTGCAGCGCTGCTCTATCTCGTGCTTGCCGCTGTCTGGCTGCAGGGCACTGATCATTTATTAAACAATTTCTTCGATAACTCCGTCGATCTTGCCCGATGGCAACTGATCAACGGTTACGTCTTTGCGGCGCTTAGCGCCGGGCTGATTTTCCTGGCGCGGGCGCGATTGTGCGAGTTCCTCGGAATAGGTGCGCGTTTGCGCGAACGCCACGCCGACCGCGAACGCCTGCGTCAAGCGGCGGCAGTGTTCGATTGCACCCGCGAAGGGGTGCTGGTGACCAACCATCAAGGGCTGATCGTGCACGTCAATCGTGCGTTCATCGAGATCACCGGTTATCAGCGTGAAGAAGTCCTCGGGCAGCAGCCGAGCCTGTTCAAGTCTGGCCATCATCCGCCGGGGTTCTATCAGGCGATGTTTGCCACTCTGGAATCGCAGGGCGAATGGAGTGGCGAAATCTGGAACCGCCGAAAAAGCGGCGAAATTTATCCACAGTGGCAGACCATTCGGGTCATTCACGATGATCAGGGCCGGCTCAGCCATTTCGTCGCGGTGTTTTCCGACATCAGCGCGATCAAAGACTCCGAGCATGAGTTGAAACACCTCGCGCACCATGATCCGCTGACCGATCTGCCCAATCGGCTGCTGTTTAGCGACCGCGCCGAACAGGCGTTGGCCTCGGCGCAAAATCACAAGCGCGGCTGTGCACTGCTGATGCTCGATCTCGATCACTTCAAAATGATCAACGACAGCCTCGGGCATAACATCGGCGATCGTTTGCTCAAGGCTGTGGCGGGGCGTTTGCAAGCACTGTTCGGCCCCGGCATTACCTTGGCGAGGCTCGGCGGCGATGAGTTCGCGGTGTTGGCGGAAAGTTGTCCACAGCCGGTGCAGGCGGCGGCATTGGCGCAACGCATTCTCGACGCGCTCAAGCAGCCATTCTGCATCGATGACCATGAACTGTTCATCAACGCCAGTATCGGCATCAGCCTGTTCCCCAGTGACGCGTTGAGCGCCGAACAACTCCTGCGCAATGCCGATGCGGCGCTGTTCAAGGCCAAGAGCAGCGGGCGCAACGGTTACGCCTTGTATACCGAAGAACTCACCGCCCACGCCCAGCAACGGGTCGAAATCGCTTTTGAACTGCGCCGGGCGCTGGAGCAGCAGGAGCTGCGGGTTTACTACCAACCCGTGCATGACTTGAAAACCAGTCGCCTGATCGGCGTCGAAGCCTTGGTGCGTTGGCAGCATCCGGTGCGTGGTCTGGTGTCGCCGGCGGAGTTCATTCCGATCGCTGAACGCACCGGGTTGATCGCCGAGATCGACGCCTGGGTGATGCAGCAGGCGTGTCGACAGATGTGCCAGTGGCAGCAGGCCGGGATCGTGCTGTCGTTCGTCGCGGTGAATGTGTCGTCGCGGCTGTTTGCCCGTCGTGAGTTGTACCAGCAGGTGGCGCAGGTGCTGCACGACACCGGGCTGGATCCGGCGTATCTGGAGCTGGAAGTGACGGAAAGCGCGGTGATGGACGATCCGGAAGTGGCACTGGAGCAGATGCACCGATTGCGCGAGTTGGGCATTCGCCTGGCCATCGATGACTTCGGTACAGGCTATTCATCGCTGTTGCGGCTCAAGCGCTTGCCGGTGCAGAAGCTGAAAATCGATCAGGGTTTCGTTGCCGGCTTGCCTTGGGATGAGGATGACGCGGCGATTGTCCGGGTGATCATCGCACTGGCCCGGAGCATGGGCATGCAGGTGCATGCCGAGGGTATCGAACAGGTCGAGCAGGCGGCGTTTCTACTCGAGCAGGAATGCGATCTGGGGCAGGGATATTGGTTTGGGCGGCCGAGTCCGGCAAAGGAGATTGATTGGGCAAGGGCGCCGTTGATTGGCTAAGGCAGGGGCAAACTTGTTCCTGCGCTCAGCAAAGGGACGCTCTGCGTCGGCCCAAAATCGCGGCGCAGAGCGCCGCCGGCTGCATTCCTTTGCTGCGCGTGGGAACGATCAGTTTTTCAGTTATATAAACATTCTTAAATAGTCTTTTTAAGAATATCTGCGCCTCTCTTATATTGCTCCTACGCCGAACGCAGTGCCGCCCACTGCCAGGCAAATCCCATTCAAAGGAGCAGCACCATGAGCGCATCCCTTCGCAGCGTTGACGGTCAGGACGAAAGCACCATCTTGCGTGAAATCCAGAGCGCCCTGCGCGATCTGCGTTTCGGCGCGGTGGAGATCACTGTGCACAACGCGCAGGTCGTGCAGATCGAACGCAAAGAGAAATTCCGTTTGCAGCAACCGGGTAAACAACCGGGCTAAAAGATCGCAGCCTGCGGCAGCTCCTACGGGGGATTCATGTAGGAGCTGCCGCAGGCTGCGATCTTTGAACCGGCAACACGATTTCCGAAATACATAAGAAAAAGCCACCACCAGAATTCCAGGAGCTTTCACCATGTCGTCGATTCGCCGTTACGCTTTGGCCGCCCTGGCCAGCGCTGTGTTTGCCGGTTCCGCGGTTGCCCAGGATTACGAACTGCTCAACGTGTCGTATGACCCGACGCGCGAGCTGTATCAGGACTACAACGCTGAATTCATCAAGTTCTGGCAGAAAGATCACGCTGGCGACACCGTGAAAGTCCAGCAATCCCATGGCGGTTCGGGCAAACAGGGCCGCGCGGTGATCGACGGTCTGCGTGCCGACGTCGTGACCCTGGCATTGGCCGGTGACATCGACGAAATCGCCAAACTCGGCAAGACCCTGCCCGCCGACTGGCAGAAGCGTCTGCCGGAAGCGAGCACGCCGTACACCTCGACCATCGTCTTCCTGGTGCGCAAGGGCAACCCGAAAGGCATCAAGGACTGGGGCGATCTGGTCAAGAACGACGTCTCGGTGATCACCCCGAACCCGAAAACCTCCGGCGGCGCCCGCTGGAACTTCCTCGCCGCCTGGGCCTACGGCCTGAAAGCCAACGGCGGTGACGAAGCCAAAGCCAAAGAATATGTGCAGACCCTGTTCAAGCACGTGCCAGTGCTGGACACCGGTGCACGCGGTTCGACCATTACCTTCGTCAACAACGGTCAGGGTGACGTGTTGCTGGCCTGGGAAAATGAAGCGTTCCTGGCGCTGAAAGAAGATGGCGGCGCTGACAAGTTCGACATCGTCGTGCCTTCGCTGTCGATCCTCGCCGAGCCGCCAGTCGCGGTGGTCGCCAAGAACGCCGAGAAGAAGGGTAACGAGCAGATCGCCGAAGCCTACCTGAAGCACCTTTACAGCCCGGCCGGTCAGGAAATTGCTGCGAAGAACTTCTACCGTCCGCGTGACAAAGACGTGGCCGCGAAGTACGCCCAGCAGTTCCCGAAACTGGACCTGGTGACCATCGACAAGGACTTCGGCGGCTGGAAAACCGCGCAGCCGAAATTCTTCAACGACGGTGGCGTGTTCGACCAGATTTATCAGGCGCAGTAATCTGACCCACAACGAGCCTACTGTTTAGGCACACCACATGTGGGAGCGAGCCTGCTCGCGAAGGCGGTATTTCAGGCGACAGGGATGTTGACTGATACTCCCTCTTCGCGAGCAGGCTCGCTCCCACATTGATGCGTTTTTAACCAAGGACTTTTATGTCGCGTCGTATCTCCCCCGTCATACCCGGCTTCGGGCTGACGCTGGGCTACACCTTGGTGTACCTCAGCCTGATTGTGCTTATCCCGCTGGCGGCGATGTTCGTCCACGCCGCCCAACTCACCTGGGATCAGTTCTGGACGATCATTTCCGCGCCACGGGTGCTGGCCGCGTTGAAGCTGAGCTTCGGCACCGCGCTGTGTGCCGCGATCATCAACGGCATCATCGGTACGTTGTTGGCGTGGGTGCTGGTGCGCTACACGTTCCCGGGGCGCAAGGTCATCGACGCGATGATCGACCTGCCGTTCGCGCTGCCGACGGCCGTCGCCGGTATCGCGCTGACCGCGCTGTATGCGCCGGCCGGTCTGGTCGGGCAATTCGCCGCTGACCTCGGTTTCAAGATTGCCTATACCCCGCTGGGTATCACCCTGGCGCTGACCTTCGTCACGCTGCCGTTCGTGGTGCGTACGGTGCAACCGGTGCTGGCCGACATTCCCCGTGAAGTCGAAGAAGCCGCCGCGTGCCTCGGTGCGAAACCGTTGCAGGTGTTCCGCCACATCCTCGTTCCCGCATTGTTGCCCGCCTGGCTGACCGGTTTTGCCCTGGCCTTCGCCCGTGGTGTCGGCGAGTACGGTTCGGTGATTTTCATCGCCGGCAACATGCCGATGAAAACCGAGATCCTGCCGCTGCTGATCATGGTCAAACTCGACCAATACGATTACACCGGCGCCACTGCCATCGGCGTGCTGATGCTAGTGGTTTCCTTCGTCCTGTTGCTGCTGATCAACTTGCTGCAGCGGCGCATCGAAACCCCATAAGGAGGCGCGAACAATGTCCCAATCGTCTATTGCGGCCGCCTCTTCGGCCAACGCTGCACGCCGTGGCAGTGCCACTTCGCGCAGAATCCTGATCGGTCTTGGCTGGCTGGTCTTTTTCCTGTTTCTGCTACTGCCGTTGTTCATAGTCGTATCGCAGGGTTTGAAGAATGGCCTCGGCGCATTCTTCACCGCGATCTTTGAACCGGATGCACTGTCGGCACTGAAACTCACCGTATTCGCCGTGTTGATTTCGGTGCCGTTGAACCTGGTGTTTGGCGTCAGCGCCGCGTGGTGCGTGAGCAAATACTCGTTCCGCGGCAAAAGCATGCTGGTGACGCTGATCGACCTGCCGTTCTCGGTGTCGCCGGTAATCGCTGGTCTGGTCTACGTGCTGATGTTCGGCGCGCAGGGCCTGTTCGGGCCGTGGCTGCAGGATCACGACATCCAGATTGTCTTTGCCTTGCCGGGCATCGTGCTGGCGACGATCTTCGTCACCGTGCCGTTCGTCGCTCGTGAGCTGATTCCGCTGATGCAGGAACAAGGCACGCAGGAAGAGGAGGCCGCGCGTTTGCTCGGCGCCAATGGCTGGCAGATGTTCTGGCATGTCACTGTGCCGAACATCAAGTGGGGCCTGATCTATGGCGTGGTGCTGTGTACCGCGCGGGCCATGGGTGAGTTCGGTGCGGTGTCGGTGGTCTCCGGGCACATTCGCGGGGTGACCAACACCTTGCCGCTGCACGTCGAGATCCTCTACAACGAATACAACCACGTGGCCGCGTTCGCCGTGGCGAGCCTGTTGCTGATCCTGGCGCTCTTCATCCTGCTGCTCAAGCAGTGGAGCGAAAACCGTATTAACCGCCTGCGCGCCAGCGCCGCGGAGGAATAAGTCATGTCGATCGAAGTGCGTAACGTCAGCAAGAATTTCAACGCGTTCAAGGCGCTGGACAACATCAGCCTGGACATTCACAGCGGTGAACTGGTCGCGCTACTCGGCCCGTCCGGCTGCGGCAAGACCACGCTGTTGCGGATTATCGCCGGCCTGGAAACCCCGGATAACGGCAACATCGTCTTCCACGGCGAAGACGTCTCCGGCCACGATGTACGTGATCGCAACGTCGGTTTCGTGTTCCAGCACTACGCCTTGTTCCGCCACATGACCGTGTTCGACAACGTCGCCTTCGGCCTGCGCATGAAGCCGAAAAACCAGCGCCCGAGCGAAAGCCAGATCGCGGTCACGGTTCACGAACTGCTGAACATGGTGCAGCTGGACTGGCTGTCGGATCGTTATCCAGAGCAGTTGTCCGGCGGTCAGCGTCAGCGTATCGCCCTGGCCCGTGCTTTGGCGGTCGAGCCGAAAGTACTGCTGCTCGACGAACCGTTTGGCGCCCTTGATGCCAAGGTACGTAAAGAGCTGCGCCGTTGGCTGGCGCGCCTGCACGAGGACATCAACCTGACGTCGGTGTTCGTGACCCACGACCAGGAAGAGGCGATGGAAGTCGCCGACCGTATCGTGGTGATGAACAAGGGCGTGATCGAGCAGATTGGTTCACCGGGCGACGTCTACGAAAACCCGGCCAGCGATTTTGTTTATCACTTCCTCGGCGACTCGAACCGCTTGTTGCTGAGCGACGACAATCACGTGCTGTTCCGCCCGCATGAGGTGTCGTTGTCCAAGCATGAGCTGGAAGACCACCATGCGGCTGAGGTGCGTGATATTCGGCCACTGGGCGCGACCACGCGGGTGACGTTGAAGGTGGAAGGGCAGACGGATCTGATTGAGGCTGAAGTGGTGAAAGACCATGACAGCCTGATCGGGCTGGCCAAGGGTGAAACGCTGTTCTTCAAACCCAAGGTCTGGCAAAAAGTCGCCAGCCTTTAACTGATCGTTCCCACGCTCTGCGTGGGAATGCATCCCGTGACGCTCCGCGTCACAGTGGACGCGGAGCGTCCATGGCGGCGTTCCCACGCAGAGCGTGGGAACGAGCAGGGTTGAAGTCTAGATTGCCGCACGCTTCGGATTGACCCGCACCACCCCCGCCCGCGCTTCGATCTGCTCTTTCAATTCATGCCGCATCCCGAGCATGAACGCCAACTCGGCCACGACAAACAACGGCCCGACAATCAGCCCCGACACGTCATCGACAAACGCCGGTTTGCGCCCTTCATAGTGATGCCCGACAACCTGGATCACCCAGCCGATCACAAACATCGCCAGGCCGCTGCTCAGCCAGACCATGGTGCTCTGCTGCGCCAAGACGTGCCCGGCCCAGACCGACAGGCCCATCAGCGCGGTCATCAATACGCCGAGCTTCACTTCCAGTCTCAGGTAAAACCACGCCGAGGCCAGCGCCACGACAACGGCTGGAGATATCCACAAGCCAACCAGCGACCATTCCGGACGCGACAACAAAACCGCCACCGCCACCACAATCAGCGGAATGCCGATAAAGTGGCTGGCGATGTTGCGCGGATCACGGTGGTAGGCGGCGTATTGACTGAGGTGGTCGACGAGGCTTTTCATTGTTGTTCCTCCGGTAGGGTTGATCGCATCATCCCTCGGGATCAGGGTTCGCTCTGTCAGGCAGGCGACAATCCAGGAGTGTTTATGCAAATACGTTCGCGGCTGATGAGTAGCCAGTGGTTCAGTCATCTGCCGGTGCCCTTTCAGGATAGCTTGCTGGCGGCAGCGCGAGAGCGGCGGCTGACGGCGGGGCAGCGCTTGTTTCAGCGTGGTGATGCACCGTGCGGCTTGTACGCGGTGCTCGATGGCGCCGTGCGCATCGGCGCGGTGAGCGAGCAGGGCAAGGAGGCGTTGTTGAGTCTGGTGGAAGCGCCGCACTGGTTCGGCGAAATCTGCTTGTTCGATGGCCAGCCGCGCACCCATGACGCCTACGCAGTCGGGCCGTGCACGTTGCTGAATATTCCGCAGGCGACGTTGCTGAAACTGCTCGACGAACATCCGGTGTATTGGCGGCATCTGGCGCTGCTGATGAGCCACAAACTGCGCCTGGCCTTCATCAGTCTCGAACAACTGAGCCTGCTGCCAGCGCCGGCGCGTCTGGCTCATCGCTTGCTGATGATTGCCGAAGGCTACGGCGAACTCGACGCGCCACGCCGGGTGCTGCAACTGCCGCAGGAGCAATTGGCGTCGATGTTGTCGCTGTCGCGGCAGACCACCAACCAGATTCTCAAGGATTTGCAGGGGCAGGGGATTATCGGGCTGGGGTATGGCGAGATCGAAATCCTTGATGCCAAGCGATTGCGCGCCCTGGCCACGATCTGACGGGCACCTGAGATCCCCTGTGGGAGCGAGCCTGCTCGCGAAAGCGGTGGGTCATTCAGCCGAGATGTCGACTGAACCGACGCCTTCGCGAGCAGGCTCGCTCCCACATTTTTGATCTGTGTTGATTCAGGAACCGCGATAGGTCGAGAAACCGTACGGGCTGAGCAGCAGCGGGATGTGGTAATGCTGATCGGTCTGCTTGACCTCGAAGATCACCGGAATCTCCGGGAAGAAGGTGTCGTGCTTGACCTTCTTGAAGTACTCGCCGGTCTTGAACACCACGCGGTATTCACCTGCTTCAAAAGGCTGTTTGGCCGGGAACAGTTCGGCGATGCGCCCTTGTTCATTGGTCGTGCCTTGAGCAAGAGGCTGCCAGCTCTCGCCGACGTGTTTTTCCAGGGTCACGTTAATGCCCGGCGACGGCAGGCCGTTTTCCAGGTTAAGTACATGCACGCTCAACGGGTTGCCAGCCGCCAGGGCCAGGCAGGAAAAAGCGCTCAGGCCGAGCGCGGCGAAGGTCATGCGCAAAGTGCTCATGGATGCATCTCCTTATTGGGAACGGGTAGTGGCCAGGCCGGTTTTCTCGGCAGCCTTGATCGCACAGCTTTCGTCTTGCTCACCGCCGCCGGAACCGGCCACGCCCATCGCACCGACCAGTTCATCAGCAGCAAACAGCGGAATCCCGCCGCCAAGCAGCAGCAACTCGTCGAGGGTGTTGAGGTTGGCGGTTTCCGGATTGCTGCGGGCACGTTCGGCAAACAACCGGGTCGCGGTTTTGGTCGACAGTGCGGTGTAAGCCTTGCGCTGGCTGGCGGCGGTGTTGTGCGGACCGACGCCGGCGCCGCGCAGGGTTACCAGCAGATTGCCGCCACGGTCGAGCACCGACACCGTGCCGGTGCAGTTGGCCATGGCGGTGTCGGCGAGCAGGCGTGCGGTTTTCAGGTCGAGATCGGCGTGACGCGGCAGCTCAGTGCCAGCGAACACGCTGGCGCTGAGGCCGAAGGCCAGGCTGGCTACAAGGTATTTGACGGTCATGGACAGGCTCCAAAAGCGAAGGTCGCCACCTTAATCGGTGGTCTTCGTCAGAACCTCGTCAGTCTGATTACAAGTTTGTAATGGGCAACGCCGCCGAAGGCGCCTAGCCTGTGTTTCTGAATAATCGAGGTGTGCCATGCGTTTGCTGGTCGTAGAAGATGAAGCCAAAACTGCGAATTTCCTCGCCAAAGGCCTGGGCGAGTCGGGTTTTGCCGTAGACGTGGCGCTCAACGGCCTCGATGGGCGCTATTTTATCGAGCAGCAGGAGTACGACCTGATCATCCTCGACGTGATGCTGCCGGGCCTCAACGGTTGGCAATTGTTGCAACTGATCCGCCAGCGCGGCGCCACGCCGGTATTGTTCCTGACCGCCAAGGACGCCATTGAAGACCGCGTGCGCGGCCTCGAACTGGGCGCCGACGATTACTTGCTCAAACCCTTCGCCTTCGCCGAACTGCTCGCGCGGGTACGCACGTTGCTACGGCGCGGGCCGATGCGCGAAGCCGAGTCGTACACCATCGCCGATCTGGAAATCGATGTGTTGCGCCGCCGCGTCAGTCGCGGCGGCCAGCGCATCGCCCTGACCAACAAGGAGTTCGCCTTGTTGCAATTGCTCGCCAGTCGTCAGGGCGAAGTGCTGTCGCGCACGCTGATCGCCTCGCAGGTGTGGAACCTGAATTTCGACAGCGATACCAACATGGTCGAAGTCGCCGTGCGGCGTTTGCGTTCGAAAGTCGATGATCCGTACATGCCGAAACTCATCCACGCCGTGCGCGGTGTCGGTTATCAACTGGAAGCGCCGGACGATGCGCTCTAAGTCGATCGCCTGGCGACTGGCGCTGGCGTTCGCGATTGTTTGCGCCTTGGTACTGAGCGCGATTGGCGTGTTTCTCTATCGTTCGCTGGCCTCGGAAATCGCTTGGCGCGACGATCTCGCGCTGCTCGGACGACTTGAGCAAGTACGCGCCTTGCTCGCCGACAGCGACAGCCTCGACGCTTTGCAGGCGCGGCCTCGGCTGTATCAGAACATGCTCGGCAATCTCGACAGCCTGTTGCTGGTGCGCCGCGCCGATGGTTCCAGTGTGATCGCCATCAACCCGCGTCAACGCGATCTCCCGCCGCTCAATGCGATCCCGAGCGAGCAAGCGCCGCAGCGCCGTGACGTGATGACCTGGCAAGCGCCGGACGGTGCTGAGCTGGCCCTGCTATCCGGTGCAGCGCAAGGGCCGAACGGCGAGCCGCTGACCGTCATCGCCGGCAAAGTGCTGAGCGAGCGCGAGCAGATGCTCGCCAGTTACCGTTTGCGCTTGTATCTGGCGGTCGGCCTCGGCGCGTTGCTCGCCTTTGCCCTGGGCTTGCTGTTGCTGCGCCGAGGCCTGCAACCGTTACGGCAGTTGAGCGAAGCGGTGCGCGGCATCGATCTGCGCAGCCTCGACCAACGCTTGCCCGCCACCGGCACGCCCGCCGAACTGCTCGAACCGGTGCAGGCGCTCCACGGCATGCTCGCGCGGCTGGACGACAGCGTGCAGCGCCTGTCGCAGTTCTCCGCCGACCTCGCCCATGAGATTCGCACGCCGCTGCACACCTTGTTGGCGAGCAACGGGCAGGCGCTGAATCATCCGCGCACAGCGGCGGAATATCAGGAAGTCCTGGCTTCCAACATGGAAGAATTCGAACGGCTCAAGCGCATGGCAGAGAACCTGATGTTCCTTGCCCGCGCTGAGCAAGCCGAGCGCGCGCTCAATCTGCAAACGCTGGATTTGCACAGCGTTGGCAGTGAACTGTGTGATTACTTTGAAGCCTTGGCCGATGACCGCGATCTGCGGCTGGACAATCAACTGCATGGCGAACTGTTTGCCGATCAGCAACTGTTGCAGCGGGCGCTCGGCAATCTGCTGGCCAATGCCGTGCGCCACGCTGACTCCGGAACTGTGATCAGCTTGCGCCGCCGCGACGAGTCGGGCTGGTGCTGGTTGCAGGTGCACAACCACGGGCCGGCGATTGCACCCGAGCATTTGGGCAAACTGTTCGACCGCTTCTACCGCGTCGATCCTTCACGGGCAGAGCCGGGGGATTCGGGTGGGTTGGGGTTGGCGATTGTCCAGTCGATCATGCAGTTGCATGGAGGGCAGGTGCGGGTGAGCAGTGATGCTGATGGCACCATTTTTGAGCTGGGTTTTGGGGTGAACGGGTGATTACTTCTTGCTCACTCGGAATTAGGCTAATCTTGCTCACTGACTGCATCAAATGCGATGCAAATTAAGCAAATATCTGAATTTGCACCGTATTTAATGCAGGAAATAACATGGAACAGCTTGGTGAATTGATCAAAGCCCTGCGCAAGGCGAACAAAATGACTCAGCAGGCACTGGCTCAGCAATACGGAATGAGCCGCGCGACGATTTCGGGGATCGAAAACAACACTATTTCGGAAATCGGCCTGCGTAAAGTCGAAGCGATCCTCAACGGGTTTGGCTATGAGCTGACGGCGGTTCCACGTCAGTCTCGTCGACCGACACTCGATACGCGGCAAAAGGTTAACTTCCATGACTGAGTCGTCGGATCGATTAAACGTCTGTGTCGGCGGGCAAGCGGTAGGGACGTTGGCGCGCGGGCAAGATCGAGTCGACAGCGTCTTCAATTACCGCGAGGAAGCCAGTGCTGAAAATGCCGTGTCGCTGACAATGCCGTCCCGGCTGGAAAGTTATGGTTGGCAGCATGGTATCCATCCGGTTTTCGAGATGAATCTGCCGGAAGGTGCGCTACGTGATGAGCTGGTTCGGCGCTTCAGTAAGGCGGTTCGCGGCTTCGATGATTTTGCGTTGCTGGCTATTGTCGGCCCCTATCAGCTCGGTCGGTTATCCATTGCCAGCGCATCGATGACGGATCGGCCGCCCGAAACGTCTCTGGCCGATCTGCTGGTGCACGATGGTGCACAAGACCTGTTCGAGGATCTGCTGCAAACCTATGGTCAGTATTCCGGTGTGTCCGGTGTGCAACCCAAAGTGCTGGTGCGTGACAGTGCGGCTACGATTGATCGTCTGACTCATCGGGGATCCACTCACCTGGTTAAAGCTTTTCGCGCCGATGAATATCCGCAGTTGGCGACCAACGAATACTTTTGCATGCGTGCTGCGCAACACAGCGGGCTTGAGGTTCCGCAGTTTGAGCTGAGCGAACATGGCAAGTTTCTGGTTATCGAGCGCTTTGACCTGAGCGCGACGGGCTATCTCGGTTTCGAGGACTTCTGCGTGCTCAACGGCTGGCCTTCGAAAGCCAAATACGACGGCTCTTACGAAGGTGCGGCCCGGCAGATCAAAGCGTTTGTTTCACCTGCATGGCTCAATCAGGCGCTGGAAGCATTTTTCAAGATTGTGGCGCTGTCCGCAGGCCTGAAAAACGGCGACGCGCATCTAAAAAACTTCGGTGTGCTTTACGAAAACTGCGGCGATGAAGCGGCAATCAGACTCGCACCCGCCTACGACATTATCACCACATCGGTCTACATAAAGAACGACAGTATGGCGTTGCTATTGGGTGGTTCGAAGGCTTGGCCCAAGCACAAAATGCTGGTGCGATTTGGTCGGACAGCCTGCAATCTGACTGAGGCGCGTTGCAATGAATTACTGCAACAAGTTACTAACGGTATGCAGGTAGCAATGGGCGAAATAGCGGAGTACAGCGCAAGGCATCCAGCGTTCGCCGAGATGGGGGCTGCCATGAGCGGGCAATGGTCATCCGGTATGAAGCGCAGTCTGGCCAAAGCCTGATCAATCAGCGCAACCCATCACGAAACTGCCCCGGCGTCAGCCCCGTCCAGCGTTTGAACGCGCGGCTGAAACTGCTGGTGTCGGCGAACCCGAGCAAATAACTCACCTCACTCAACGAGCACTGCGGATCGCGCAGGTGCAGCAGCGCCAGATTCTCACGGCTCTCATTGAGCAATGTGTCGAAGCGACAACCCTCATCCGCCAAGTGCCTTTGCAGGCTGCGCAAACTCAGGTGCAACGCCTGGGCTATCCGCTCTGCGCTTGGCTCGCCTTCCGGCAATTGCTCTTCGATAGCGTCGCGTACCTTGCGCTCCCAGGTCAGCGGTTTGAGCTGGGCCAGCGTCCGTTTGAGCACGGCTTCATTGTGTTCAGCGAGTTCCGGGTTGGCGTCGTCGAGGTGGCTGTCGAAGTCGGCGAGGGCGAACTCCAGGCGATCCTCGGCGCAGCCGAAATGCACCGGGGCGCGAAAGACTTTGTGCCATTGGTGCGCATCACCCGGTTCCGGGCGGCGCAGGTAAACCGCCAGCGGCGCGTAGTCGCGGCCAAGGCGATTGCGGCAGGTGCGCACGTAGATCGCGGTGAATGCATCGATGGCTTCGAAGGCTGGCGCCGGATTGCCTGACGGAATTTTCAGACGAAATTGATAGCGGTCGTCGCCGCGACTCAGCTCCAGCTCCAGCGCATCGCTGACCACCGGGTGATAACGCACGATACGTTCGAACACCTCGCGCAGGCTGCCGCTGGCGACCAGCGCATAACCGAGCGCATGGAACGTGGTAGGACTGACGAAGCGTGACACGCGCAGACCAATCGCCGGATCACCGCTGACCTGCACGGCAATTTCCCACAGGCGCGTGGTGCCGGACAGCGGATAGCGCGCGTTGGGGTCGTCCATCAAGTTCGGGTCGAGTCCGGCCTGCTGGCACAGGGCAATGCTGTCCAGCCCCAGCGCATCGAGTTGCTTGCGCAAGGCACGGGTCCAGCTGGCGAGGGAGGTCGGTTCCTTCATGCTGATTGGCGCTTCCGGTCAACAGGTTGGCGTTCTTGGCTACCGCAATTGAAGCCTTGGCGAGTCACGATGCGAACATCATAAACCCGAGGATGGAAGCATGGACGGTACTTCTGCAAGTCCCCAGCGACACAATGCGGCCCAGCGATCAGCACATATTCGCCAAGTGGTGCTGGCCAAAGGCGTCGAACTGCGCGAGCGCTACCCGATTCTCAAGCATCAGGACGCGCTGGGCGCGGGCATTCTGGCCTTTGCCCTGATCGGGATGATCGGCTCCGCAGCGCTGTACATCACCGGCCATATGGCGTGGTGGGTGTGCCTGTTGCTCAACGCGTTTTTTGCTTCGCTGACCCATGAACTGGAACACGACCTGATCCACAGCATGTACTTCCGCAAGCAGCGCGTGCCGCACAATTTGATGATGGGCCTGGTGTGGCTGGCGCGGCCGAGTACGATCAATCCGTGGATTCGTCGGCATCTGCACCTCAATCACCACAAAGTCTCCGGCACTGAAACCGACATGGAAGAACGCGCGATCACCAACGGCGAGCCGTGGGGTTTTGCGCGCTTGCTGATGGTCGGCGACAACGTGATGTCGGCATTCATCCGCATGCTGCGGGCCAAGACCTGGGCGCATAAGTTCAGCATCATCAAGCGCACGTTGAAGGTCTACGCGCCGCTGGCGCTGGTGCATTGGGGCGCGTGGTATGTGTTTCTCGGTTTTCATGCGGCCAACGGCATCGCGTATCTGTTGGGCTCACCGATCGAATGGTCAGCGACAACGTTGTCGGTGATGCAGGTGATCGATATCGCCGCCGTGGTGATCATCGGCCCGAACGTGTTGCGCACCTTTTGCCTGCACTTCATCAGTTCGAACATGCATTACTACGGCGATGTCGAGTTGGGTAATGTGCTGCAGCAGTGTCAGGTGCTGAACCCCTGGTGGTTGTGGCCGTTGCAGGCGTTCTGCTTCAACTTTGGCAGCAGCCACGGGATTCATCATTTTGTGGTGAAGGAGCCTTTTTACATTCGTCAGATGACGGTGCCGGTGGCGCATAAGGTGATGCGTGAGATGGGGGTGCGGTTTAATGATTTCGGCACGTTTGGGCGGGCGAACCGGTTTGTTCGTCGGGATGAGGTTGTGGTGGCAGGGGAGGCGGTGGAGGCCTGACAAGCGGCCCTCACCCTAACCCTCTCCCGGAGGGAGAGGGGACTGATTGGGGGATATTGAAGAGTTACGCCGACGTGAAAGAGCTTCGTTGAATCCATAATCGACTCGTTTTCACAGGTCGATATTTAACGGAAGACACCTCGGTCAGTCCCCTCTCCCTATGGGCGGTCCGACGTTTCGGGAGGGTTAGGGTGAGGGGCTTTTGACCTTGCCCTCAATCCGGCTGAAACGGCGACTCACTCAAGATCACCCCAGTCTCCTCGACATACTGCTGCCAATGCCCGATCAACGCGCTGAGCTTCTCCGGCTGACTCACCGCCAGATCATGAATCTCCCCTGGATCACTGCTCAAATCATACAACTGCCAGGTCGCCGGCCCCACCGGCCCGGGGATCCAAACCGCTTTCCACGACCCTTGTCGAATCGCCCGGCGACCGAACAACTCCCACCCCGTCACGGTGTGCTCGTCATGCACCTGAGCAGTCTCACCCGACAAGAACCCCAGCCACGATTTCCCACGCAATGGCGCCACCGGTTTGCCGTGCCAGAACTTGCCCGGATGACGCACGCCAGCCAGATCGAGAATCGTCGGGGTGATGTCCATCACCGTGCCGAAACCATGGCTGATCTGCCCTTTGATCGCCAATTGCGGATAGTGCAACAGCGCCGGCACGCGAATCCCGCCCTCGGTGGTAAACGCCTTGAACAACCGCGACGGTGCGGTCGCCACCTGTGCCCAGTTCGGCCCGTACCAGACATAGGAGTTAGCCCGGCCAATGTTGTCGAGGCTGTTGTCGTAATGCTGGCTGAGGTATGTCACCAATTCCGGGCCGAATTTCGGAAATGCTTCCAGCAGCGCGCCTTCGGCACCGTTGTCGGACATGAACAGGATGAACGTATTGTCGAGCTGCCCTTGTTGGCGCAGGTACTCGACGACCCGGCCGATGTTCCAGTCCATGCGCTCGACCATCGCCGCGTAAACCTCCATGGCCCGCGCGG